>Ga0207428_10000399_pt1 | contig 53984 bp, 51 predicted proteins | sample RhiMethybrSRZTD1_FD_187600 | JGI IMG/M metagenome (GOLD analysis project Ga0207428, IMG submission 187600) | Populus rhizosphere microbial communities from Tennessee, USA - Rhizosphere MetaG P. TD hybrid SRZTD1 (SPAdes) (version 3) | ecosystem: Host-associated > Plants > Roots > Rhizosphere >...
TGGTGACGACGGCGGTTTGCCTGGGCGTGTGCTTCCTCGGCATCGCGGCCGGGCGCTGGTTCGTCGGAGCTCGGGTGTAGCGAAACGCCCTAGCGCGCGCCCCAGCGCGCCTCGTGGTAGAGGCGCTGCTGGTCTTCGGTCAGGAGGTCGCGCGTCTTGAGGTGGGCCAGCAGGTGAACGAGCCGCACCTCGCCTCGCGCGCGCTCGACCTCGACCACCGCCGCGCGAACCGCCGCGTCGTCGGCCGCGCGATCGGTAAACAGACGGCGGAGCTTCGCCTCGGCATCGAGCAGCCGCGCGCTCTTCGGCTTCGACTCGGCGAACATCGCGTGCATCAACGCCTGCGTCCTGGCTTCCTGGTCGGCGGTGAGCTTGAGCCGGTCCTTCAGCTCGAGGACGTGCATCGGGCCCGGATAACCGTTCTGGTCGGCGGCGAACGCCATGCCGAAGCCGCGCCCGTCGCCGACGACCTTGTCGAACTCGTCAGCGCACGCCTGAGCCGCTTGATGGCCGCCCGGGTGGCCGTGCTGACCCCACGACACGGACGAGTCGGCCGCGAGCAGCGCCACGCCCGTGATCACCGCCGTCGCCAGGATTCGCGTCCAATGTTCGCGCATCGAATTCCTCAGCCGAGACGCGCTCACGCGAATCGCGCCAGATAGGCGGCGAGCGCCGCCGACTCACGCTCGCGCAGGCGCACGGCGATGCGAAGCTGCTCGAGGTACTGCTCGAGCGTCTTGCCCCCGAATTCCGGCTTGCGCGCGTGGAAGAACGCGTGCACGTCGCGCTCGAGCTCCGGCGTCGCCAGACCGACGACGCCTTCGGCGAGCCGTCGCAGCCCCGCCTTCGGGTACCGGCGCTCCATCGTGTCCCAGTTGCTCTTCACGAACTCCCACGCGAGCTCGCGCCCGTGGACCGACGTCAGCAGCGACCGTGCGACGAAGGGCGCGTCCTGGGTCCTGAACTCGCCGTTGATCGTGCGCGCGAGCGTCTGAGCCAACAGCTCGCGCTGGCGGAAGGCGGCCAGTGCGTAGAGATAGCGCTGCTCCTCCTGCGGCGTCGACGCCGACTGGAACTTCTTCAGGAATTCCTCGTAGCGTGCGGGCTCTCCCGCGTGGGCGAGCACGCCGATGATCGCGGGCAGGACGTTGGGGTCGAGGTCGGCCACCGACCGGGCGTAGAGCTCGGCGGCGCGCGCCTGGACCGCACGGTCGTCGCCGAGGACCCCGAGCGCACGCACGAGGTCACCGCGCAGCTGCCGGATCAGCTCGTCCTCGCCGGGCTTGGGCGTCCAGCCGAGGTCGGCGAAGGCCGGCGCGACCCGGTCGCGGACGAGCGCGGCGAGCCGCGGACGATCCGCCGGTGCCACGATGCGATTGAGCATCGCGAACGAGGCGAGCAGCACCGACCACACGTTCCGATCGCGCTCGCCGCGGAAGCGGGCCGTCAGGTCGAGGTAATCGGTCAGTGTCATGTGGCCGGCCACCGTCACCGCCCACGCGTCGTTGACCAGATTGAATCGCTCGATGCCGGCGAGCGTGTCCAGTTTGCCGAGCAGCCGCTCGAGCAGCTCGCCGCTGTAGCGGACCCGATAGAACCCGTGACCGCCCTCGTTGACGAGGACCGCGTCGAGGCGCTCGGGCACCGGCACGCGGAGATTGGCGCCCGCCAGCAGCCGTCGCTCCGACGAGGCACGGCCCGCCGCCCAGAGCCGTACCTGGACGGGAACCTGCCAGAGCTGGCTCTTCGGCGCGGCCGTGGAGCCGGGCAAGGGCTCGGGCAAATAGTTGAAGCGCTGCTGGCTCAGCACGAGCTGGCCGCCCTCCAGCCGGGCGCTCACCAGCGGGTAGCCCGGCTTGAAGATCCAGGCGTCCATCACCTCGGGGATCGGCTGGTTGGCGGCGCGCCCGAGCGCGGCCCAGAGGTCGCCCGTCTCGGCGTTGGCGTAGGCGTGACGCCTGAGGTAGTCGCGAACGCCGTCGCGGAACACGGACGCGCTGAGATACTGCTCGAGCATGCGCAGCACCGACGCGCCCTTTTCGTAGGTGAGCACGTCGAACATCGCATCGGCGTCGCGCGGCGCCTCGACGTGGAACTCGATCGGGCGGGTGGAGTGCAGGCCATCGACGGAGAGCGCGGCCGCGCGCGAGACGCCGAACGTCGTCCAGCGCTGCCACTCGGGCTTCCACGCGTCGACCGCGAGGATCTCCATGAACGTGGCGAACGCTTCGTTGAGCCAGATGCCGTTCCACCAGGTCATCGTGACGAGATCGCCGAACCACATGTGGGCGTTCTCGTGCGCGACCACGTCGGCAACGCGCTCGAGCTCGCTGTGCGACGCGGCGCGCGCGTCGACCAGGAGCGCGGTCTCGCGGAACGTGATCGCTCCGAGGTTCTCCATCGCGCCTGCGGCGAAATCCGGGATCGCCAGCAGGTCGAGCTTGTCACTCGGGTACGGCAGGCCGTAGTAGTCCTCGAAGAATCGCAGCGAGGCCACACCGATCTCGTGGCCGAAGGCGGCGAGGTGCCGCTTGCCCGGCACGCACCACACCCGTACCGGCGTCCGGCCGACCAGCACCGCATCCGTCGCCTCGAGCTCGCCGACCACGAACGCCACGAGGTAGGTCGACATCTTCATCGTGTCGGCGAAGGTGACGACCTTGCGCCCGCGCTCAGTGCGCTCGCTGACGATCGACGTGTTCGACACCGCGGTGAGCTTGGGATCGATCACGAGCGTGACCGCGAACACGGCCTTGAAGGCCGGCTCGTCCCAGCAGGGAAACGCCCGACGCGCGTCCGTCGCCTCGAATTGCGTCGCGGCCATGAGCCGCGGCTCGCCGCTCGGGTCCTTGTAGCTCGAGCGATAGAAGCCGCGGAGCTTGTCGTTCAAAATGCCGGTGAACGTCAGCCGGAGCCGCCAGGTCCCGGGCGCGATCGACGACGTGAACGTGATGCGGCAGCGCTCGCCGGCCTCGTCGACGATCGGCGTGCCGCGCAGCGACTCGCCGCGCGCATTCGTGACGGTGGCGTCGCCGAACGCGAGGTCGACGGCGTTGAGAACGATCTCCGCGGTCGCTTCCTCGACCTCGAGCGTGACGGTCTCGTCCCCCGTGAACGTCAACGTGGTCAGGTCGGGCTCGAGACGCAGATCGTAGCGAGTCGGTCGCACGGATCGAGGCAGGCGATACGGATCCACAGCGTTCTCCGGAAGCGGTCAGGATAAACTGCGGTCCCTACTGTACAGCAGTCGGGCCACGCTATCATGCTCCCGTCGATGCGATGTGCTCTTCGTGCCGCGTGCGCGGCGGCGGTGCTGTTCGCCGCTGCGGCCGCCGGCGGCGTCGATCCAATCCAGGAGTTCATCCGCCGCCACTGGACCCAGCCGCTGGCGCCGCAGGGCGCGCCGCCCGCGCGGTTCTCACCGCGCGAAGCATCGCTGCACCCGGAATCGTGCGGCACCTGCCACCCGACGCAGCTCGCCGACTGGCGCGAGAGCGTGCATGCTGCCGCCAGCGGCCCCGGCGTTGCCGGTCAGCTCGTCGAGATGCGCGAGAGCGACCCTTCGTCGGCCTACTCGTGCCTGGCCTGCCACGCGCCGCTCAGCGAGCAGGCGCCGCTCGTGGCCCAGGGGCGCCGGCTCGAGCCGAATCCGGCCTACGACGCCGTGCTTGCCGGGAAGGGTGTGCCGTGCGCCGGCTGTCACGTGCGGCGCCACGAGCGCTTCGGCCCGCCCCGGCGCGACGGCTCGCTGGCGGCGAGGGCGCCGCGCGAGACCTTGCCGCACAACGGCGTCACCCGCACGCCGGCCTTCTTAAAAGCCGAGTTCTGCAAGAGCTGCCACCAGTTCGAGCCGGACGGCTTCGCGCTCAACGGCAAGCTGCTGCAGGCCACCTACGATGAGTGGAAGGCAAGCCAGTTCGCCCGACAGGGCGTGCAGTGCCAGGACTGCCACATGCCCGATCGGCGTCACCGGTGGCGCGGGATCCACGATCCCGAGATGGTGCGGTCCGGGCTCATCATCACCGCCGATGCAGGTGCCGAGCGCTACCGACCCGGCGAGATCGCGATGGTCTCGCTCCGTGTGACCAGCGCGCGCGTGGGCCACGCCTTTCCGACGTACGTCACCCCGCGCGTCGTGCTGAGCGCCGAGCTGATCGACGGCGCCGGGCAGGTGGTTGCCGGCAGCCGGCAGGAGCAGATCATCGGGCGCGAAGTGGCGCTCGACCTCTCGCGTGAGCTCTCGGACACGCGCCTGGCGCCGGGCAAGAGCGCGACGCTCACGTACCGCGTGAAGGTCGACGCGACCGGGATGCGCGCTCGGCTGTCAGTGGTCGTGGAGCCAGACGCCTTCTACGTGGCGTTCTTCGAGACGTTGCTGCGGCAGGGCGCCGGCCGCGGCGAGCCGCAGATCCGCCAGGCGCTCGAGGCGGCGCGCCGCTCGCCGTTCAGTGTGTTCGAGCGCGAGATTCCGTTGAGTTGATGGGCGCCTCGGTGCTTGTACGGGCCGGGGCGGTCATTTGGGAGTACGCGCTACGCCAAGCAGGCCGAGGACGAAACGCTTGCCTTGTGCCAGGCGGAAACCGCCCCACGCAAGTCCGGCCCCAACGGCACCCTGCACGATGTAAGCGAGCCCGTAGGGAGCGGCCTTGCCGTTGGTGATGTTGGCGTAGACACCCTCCGCGAAGTAGGAGAGCCCGAAGAGCGCCCAGATACTGCCGGTGATCAGCAGAATCCATCCCACCAGGCTCTTCAGGGCATGCATCACGCGGCTTCGCAGCGCACCCGCGGCTTGTCCATCTCGAGTCAGATTCCGAGTGCGGCGCCGTCGGCGCGGGGGTCGGAGGCGCCGGTGAGGCCGGCGGAGTCGATCTGGATCAGCTGGGCGTGTCCCATGAGATCGCTCCAGGGCTCGATCACCTCGACCTCGTGGCCGCGCTCGCTCAAGCTCTCGGCGACGTCGGCGCCGAGTCGGTCTTCGAGGCGGAGGGATCGCGTCTCCTCGCCCCAGGTGCGGCCGAAGAGCCAACGCGGTGCCTCGACGGCGGCCTGGGGTGAAAGGCCGCGGTCGACGAGGCGGGTCACGAGAGCCGCCTGCGTTTGCGGCTGGCCCTCGCCGCCCATCGTGCCGTAGACCAGGCGGGGGCGGCCGTCCACGAGGTACATGGACGGGATCAACGTGTGCGCGGTCTGCTTGCGCGGGGCCAGGTGGTTGACGTGGGCCGGGTCGAGCGAAAAGAACGCGCCGCGGTTCTGCAGGAGGATCCCGGTGTCGCCCGCGATCACCCCCGAGCCGAATTCCCAGTAGATGCTCTGGATCAGCGAGACCGCGTTGCCCTGCGCGTCGGCGGTAACGATCGCGATCGTGTCGCCGGTCGCGGCGGGGCCGGCCGCGGGCATCGAGGCGCGTCGCGAGATGCGTTTGCGGCGCTCGGCGAGCCGCGCCGGATCCAGGCAGCGCGAGACCGGCACCGAGACCGCGGTCGGGTCGGCCAGATAGCGGTCGCGATCCTCGAACGCGAGCTTCGTCGCCTCGACGACGACGTGCACGTAGTCCGCTTCGGCGAGCGACCCGATGTCGAATCCCTCGAGCAAGCTCAGGATCGCGAGCGCGGCGAAGCCCTGCGTCGGCGGCGGGAAGCTCGCGGCTTCGCCGCCCCGGTACGGCATGCGCAGGGGCTCTACCCACTCGGCCTGGTGGCGCGCCAGATCGTCGGCGGTCAGCGGACTCCCGGCGGCGCTCGCCGCCCGCGCGATCCGGGCGGCGAGCGCGCCCCGATAGAACTCGTCGGCGCCGCCGCGCGCGATCTCCTCGAGGGTCGAGGCGAGATCGGCCTGCACGAAGCGCTCGCGCGTCAGGAGCTCGGGACCGAACACCCGCCCGAGCTGCGCCCGAAGCTCGGCGGGCGCCTCGTCGCCGAAGAGATCCGGGGCGTCGCCCGTCTCCCGTCGCTGACTCGCGGAGGGCGCGAAGCCCTCTCGGGCGTGGACGATCGCCGCCTCGAGCAAGGTGCCCCACGTGATCGGCGAGCCCAGCGAGTCGTGGCTGAGCGCGTGGGCCGCCCACCAGCCGGACACGACACCCGGCGCCGTCAGCGCCGCGGCGCCGCCGCGTACGGGGATCGACTTGCCGAAGCGGGTTCGATAGCTGTCGAGGTCGGCCGCTGCCGCGGAGCGGCCGGCCGCGTTCAGCGCGCGCAGGGTGTGATGGCGGCCGTCGTAGATCAGCCAGAAGCTGTCGCCGCCCACTCCGTTCATATGTGGATAGACGACGGCGATCGCGGCGCCGGCGGCGATGGCCGCGTCGACCGCGTTGCCGCCACGCCGGAGGATCGCCAGCCCGGCCTCGGAGGCGAGCGCGTGAGGTGTGGCCACGAGGCCGCGGGAGGCGCGGGTCTCGGGCCAGAGGGTCGCGGCGGTCACGCGCGCGATGGTAGCAAAGGGCGGCGGCGATTCGGGGTAGGATGATGCGGTATGGCGAGCCCTGCCGCCGTCTGGCGCCCGGTCGTCACCGAGATCCTTCGCGAACGACTCGACGCCGGCGAGCCGGTCTGGCTGCCGGTACGCGGCCGGAGCATGCGGCCGCTGCTCGGCGCGGGCTCGCGAATCTTCGTCACGCCGGCCCGACGGGTGCGGTTCGGCGATCTGCTTGCCTACGAGTGCGGCGGCGCCGTCGTGTGTCATCGCGTGATCGGCCGACGGCGCGCCGCGCTGCTCACCCGCGCGGACCATCGGGGCGCCGGCCCCGAGGTTGTCCGCGAGTCACAGATCGTCGGCGTCGTCGCGGCGTTCGAGCGCAACGGCGTCACCGTCGAGCTCTCCACGCACGGCCAGCGCGTGCGAGCCATCCTCGCGGCGGCCCGCTCGTTCGCGGCGGCCGCGCTCCAGGCTGCGCGGCGACGCGCGTGGCCGCTGGCGTGACGCGCCACACCGATACGGTCGACGTCGCGGGCGTCGTCTTCCGGCTGTCCTGTCGCTTCCCCAAGCCGAGCTTCTGGGCGCGGCGTCATCCCGAGTTCATCAGCGGCCGCCGTCCCGACGCGACGGTCCTGATCGAATACGACGAGGATTGGCGTCGCACGCGGCGGCCGATCGGCGATACCGTCTCGGACGCCGCCGACGTCAGGCGCGACGGCCGGCACCTGCTCGTCTCGACCGGTTACTACCGGGCGGTGGTCGACGTCGAGCGCGGCCGCGTGTCGGTACGCATCGCCGCCGGCTTCGAGGTGTCCGGGCTCATGCGCACGCTCGCGGCGCTCTGGCTCCTCGAGCGAGGAACCCTGCTGCTCAGTGCCGCCTGTTTCGGGTCCGCCGCCTCCGCGACGCTCGCGTGCCGACTGGACGCCGGGCTGGTGCCGTCGTCGGCGGTAGCCGGCTGGCTCGCCGTGACGCCCCTCGCAAACGAGGTGCGCGTGAAGTCGACGCCGTTTGTCGAACGTGACGCGCCGCCGCGGTCACGCGCATGGCGCGCGACGACGCTCTGGCTGCCCGGCTCCGCGCCGGCGCCTCGCTCGATCGGCGCCGCGCCGGCGTTGCGCGCGCTGCTGCCGGCGATCTGGCAGGCCGATCGGCGGCGGGCGGCCGTCGAGCGCACGCTCGATCTCGCGACCCGGATCGTGACCGCGCTCGAATGCCGCGAGGTCGGCGTGATCGCCGAGCCTGCCGAAGAGGCGCTCGTTGGCTGAGCGCACGCCGCGAATCGACGTCGCGGGCCTCGTGTTCCGCGTGGGCGGGCTCGCCGCGGCCGGGCGTGCCTGGGTCGAGGAGCGCTACGGTCCGTTCCTGTCACGCCGTGCGCCGACGTTCGGCGTGCAGGTCCGCGTCAGCGAGCGGTATCGCCCCGGACGTATGCCGCGTCCATCGGCCGCGTGGCACGACGGCCGCTTCGCGCTTGCGAGCCATCCCTCGCGCGCCGACGGCGATCTGGCCCGACGGCGCGTCGCGTTTCGCGCGGGCCCCGGACCCGCGCTCAACCCCGACCTGTTCCGCCTGCTGTGCAGCTTCCTCTTGATGCAGAAGGGCGGCGTGCTGATCCACGCTTCCGCAGTGGTCGACGGTAGCGGCGCCTGGGTGTTCTCGGGGCCTTCGGGCAGCGGCAAGACCACGATCGCCGGCCTCGCGGGCGATCGTGTCGTGCTGAACGACGAGACGATCGCGCTGCGCCCAGCTCCCCGAGGCTGGCGGGCCTGCGCGACGCCGTTCTATGGATCCGGCGGCCCGTCGATGGCGCGCGTCAACGACAGCGCGCCGGTGCGCGGCCTCTGCTTTCTGCGCAAGTCGAGCCGCTTCGCCCACCGGCGCCTCACGCCGACGGAGGTCGTCAGCCGCGCATTCCCCGAGGTGATGCTGCCCAAGCGCGACGCGCGCGTGGCCGAGCGGCTGCTCGCGACCTTGGCGAGCCTGGGCGCCGCGGTGCCGGCGTGGGAGCTCGCGTTCACGCCCGACCCCGCGATCTGGAGCTATCTCGATGGACTCGACTGAGTCCTTCCCGCTTCGAAAATCGGTGCCGTGGCGGACCCTCGACACGGAGGCGCTCGTCGTGGACGTCAAGGGGGGCTTGCTCTACCCCCTCAACAGCGTCGGCGCGCGGATCTGGGATCTGTGCGACGGCGCGCGCAGCGTCGACGAGATCGTCGGCGTGATCGCGGACGAGTTCGCCGCGCCGGAGACGACGATCCGCACCGACGCGATCGAGTTCATCGAACGGCTCGCCGACGCCAAGCTGATCTCGATCGAGCGCCGGCGACAGGGAGAGAGCCGATGATCTTCGAAGGATGCGCCCAGAACGCGGGGCTCGGCGACGCTTCGCTGCTCGAGCTGATCAGCGCCAAGGCCGACCGCAATCGCACGCCGCTCAACGTGCACCTCGAGCTGACCTACCGGTGCAACGAGCAGTGTGTCCATTGTTATTGCGTCGTCGAGCACGGCCGCGAGCAGGAGGTGCGCCGCCACGAGCTGACGTTCGACGAGATCCGGCGCCTGCTGGACGAGCTCGCCGACATGGGCGCGCTCTACCTGACGCTCTCGGGCGGCGAGGTGATGGTGCGGCCCGACTTCTTCGAGATCGCCGAGCACGCTCGGCGCCGCGGCTTCGTCTATCGCGTCTTCACCAACGGCATCGGCCTCACCGAGGCGAAGGTCGAGCGGCTCGCTGCGCTCGAGCCGTTGACGGTGGAGCTGTCGATCTTCTCCGCGGACCCGGCGGTGCACGACGCGATCACGCGCGTGCCGGGCTCGTTCAAGCGGCTGATGGCGGCGGTCGAGCGCCTGAAGCGTCACGGCCTGCGCGTCTATCTGAAAACCGTCGTGATGAAGCCGAACATCGATGGGCTCGCTCAGCTCGATCGGCTCGGGCGCGAGCTCGGCGTCTTCACCCACACGTACAGCTGCGAGGTGAGCCCGCGCGTCGACGGCGCCGTGCCCCGTGACGGGCACGTGCCGCAGGAGTACCAGCTCGACGAAGACGAGCTCTTGCGCTATTTGCGCGAGTCGACGTGGAGCGAGCAGCTTGATCCACAGGAAGGCCGGCCCGAGGACGTCGCCCGTCAGCGCAGCACATGCGGGCCCGCCACGAACGGCTGTTGCATAGATCCCTACGGCAACGTCTATCCGTGCATCGCGTTCCGTGTGCCGATGGGCAACATCCGCCGGGCGTCGTTTCGCGAGCTGTGGACCGGGCCGCCGCCGGCCATCCGCGATCTCCTGTCGATCCAGCACTACGCCGACCTGCCGGAGTGCGCCTCGTGCGAGCTGGTCGGGTTCTGCAACCGCTGCCACGGCGACAACTTGCTCGAGCGCGGCGAGGGTGAGTGGAAGCAATGCCACGAGCGGGCGCGGACGCTCGCCGGCGCCCAGCGCCGTCTCTACCAGATCCGGACCGCGGGAAGGAGCTGACGATGGCGACCCAGGACAAGCGTCCCTACGAGAAGCCGACGCTCGAGCCGAGCAGCATCTTCGGCGCCGACACCACCACGTGCTGCCGCGCCACCAACGGAACGTGTAGCACCGCGCAGCGCACGAGCATGGGCAAGGGGAACCGGACGAGCACGACGTCGTAGCCGTCGTGGCCGCGCGCGCCGCGCTCCGCACGGACGCGCGACTGCTCCTGCTGGGCGCGCGGAGCTGTCCAGACCCCGCCTCGGATCGGGAGGTCGCGGCGCTCGCGTCCGAACCTATCGACTGGCCGGCCCTCGTCGAGCTCGCGACCCGCGAGGGCACGGCGCCCCTCCTGCACTCTCACCTGCAGCGTCTCGGTCTGCTCGCGCGCCTCCCGGATGCGGCGCGCCTGCGCCTGACCGACGTCGTGTGCGGCGTCTGGGCCGCGAACGCTGCGCTCGCGAGCCACTGGGGCGAGGCCACCGCGGCCCTCCGGCAGGCGGGCGTCGTCACGCTCACCTTGAAAGGGATGGCGCTCGCCAACACGGTCTACGCCGATCGCGGCCTCCGGCCGATGGCCGACGTCGACTTGCTCGTGCGGCCGGCCGACCGAGACCTGGCGCTCGCGACGCTTCGCGGCCTCGGCTACGAGACGCCGGGCGACGCCGCGGACCAGCTCGGCGTCTCGCGGAGCTTCGCCGAGCTCGTGCGCGAGGGCTCGCGCATCGATCTCCACTGGCACGCCGCTCGCTATCTTCGGTTCGAGGGAATCGTCGACGTCGATCACGAGGGGCTCTGGGATCGCGCGCGGCCGCTCGTCACGGCCGAGGGGCAGAGCCTCATGCTCGCGCCCGAGGATCTGCTGCTTCATCTCGTCCTGCATCTGACACTCGGGTCCGATTTCGCGCGCGTGCTCTGGTACGCGGACATCGACGCGGTCGTCCGCCGCTTCGCCGCCGAGCTCGACTGGCGGCGCCTGGAGAGCGAGGCCGCTCGCTGGCGGGTCAGAGAGCTCACGGGCTGGACGCTCGGCGTGGTGGCGCACTCGTTCGATACGCGGCTGCCGGGCAGACTTCTCGATCGGCTCGGGCACGGACGATTGCGCCGGGCGGCGGTCGCCCGGCTTCTCGGCGCGTCGCGCCCGCCCAGCCTCTCGGGCGCGCTCGGGGACACGCGGGTCTATCCGGCTCAAACGCTCTTGATGGACCGCGTCCGCGACGTGGCGCGGGTGTTCGCGTGGACCTTCTTCCCTTCGGCCACGTGGCTCACGCACCACTACGCGCTCGCGCCGTGGCAGGTGCCGCTCTATCGGGCCGTTCACCCGCTGCGCGTCTGCTGGCTGGCGGCTCGCCAGCTCGGCTGATCAGGCGCGCCGGCGCACGATCCACCAGGTCACGTCGAGCCTGTCGCTCACGACCAGCCCGGCCTCGGCCAGTTCCGCCTCGGCTTCGGCGCTGGTCCGGAACCGGTGGATGTAGCGGTACGCGATGGGCGCACGGTCGAGCGCGTGGCCGCGATAGAAGTGGTCGCCCGGCTCGGCGAGCCGGCGCAAACCCGCCAGGCGCCCGACCCGGCGCAACGCATCGACGAGCCGGACGCGCGAGAGCGCTCGGAGCGGCGGGGCCAGCACGGGACCGACCACGATGAGGCCGTCGGGCGCCAGCAGATCTCGGAGCCGCACCATCGTGCGTACGCGGCGCTCCTTGCCGGGGATGTGCGAATAGATCCCCGGACTGAAGTAGATCGCGTGAAACGGCCGGGTGTCGGCCGGCAAGGTGAGGGGCTCGGCGACGGCGAACTCGATCGCGAGCCCCGCTCGACCGGCTCGCTCGCGGGCGAGCGCGATCATCGCGGGCGCCACGTCGATGCCGACGACCTCGATTCCTGCCCGAGCGAACCCGATGGCCTCGCGCCCCGCGCCGCAGCCCACGTCGAGCAGGCGCCGCCCCGGCGCCAGGTGACGCTCGAGCAGGACCTGCTCCTCCGGGAGCAGCTCCGTCTCGCGCCCGATCACCTCGGCTTCCGCGTCGTACGCGGTCGTGAGGCGCGCCAGCATCTGCTCCTGGCTCCCCATGAACAGGGGCGGAAAGAACGGGTGGCGAAGGCGCTCGAGCCACGCCAGGATGACCAGGACGCTGCCCAGGCCTGACGGCAGCGCCGCGGCCAGACGGCCGGCGGCCCGCCACCGCCCACGCGACAGGTCGAAGAAGAGATCGCCCTGCTCGAGCGCCGTCGCGATCCCGAGCACGGCTCCGGCCGCGAGGCGGCGTCTCGCGCCGTCGGGCCCGATCTCGATCTCGGCGGTCGCGCCATCGGGTCGGATCAGCCGCCCGAGCTCGCAGCAGTCCCGGTCGACGCAGAGCACCACGTCGCCCGCACGACCGTTGGCACCCGGCACGACCTCGATCACGTCCCCCACGTCGATGGGCCTGATGGCCGGGCGATCGACCATGAGCCGGATCACGGCGCCTCGAGCGAGGCGCCGGGCCGACTCCGGCGTCAGGGCGCCGCCTCCGACGAACGTCAGCGATGGGTCATCCATGTTCGTTCTCTGGCCGAGGGCGAGAATAGGATACTTGGCTCATGCGGTGGCTCGTCGACGGCTACAATGTCATCCGGCGCGACCCCGATCTCAGGGCGCGTGAGGCCGAGAGCCTCGAGTCCGGGCGCCGGGCGCTCGCGCACCTGATCGCGCGGGCGCGCCGGGCGCTCCAGGACGAGTTCACGGTCGTGTTCGACGGCGCGCGGACCGGCAACACCGTCCCGACGGCCGGGCGGATTCGCGTCGTCTTCTCGCGTCCGCCCCTGACGGCCGACGACGAGCTCATGAGGCTCGCGCGACAGCTTCGAAGCGGCGCCGCCGTCGTCAGCTCGGACCGAAAGATCCAGGACGCGGCGCGTCGGGCCGGCTGCGCCGTGCTGACCGCCGAGCAATTTCTGGACGCCCTGGATGTTCCGGAAAGGGTGCCCGAGCCCGCTATAAAGGAGGAGCCGGAGGAGGAAATGGATCGCGGAAAGCGCGGCAATCCGCGCCGACTTTCCAAGAAAGCACGACGGGCTCAACGGGCCCTCGGCAGGCTCCGCCAACCTTGACCCTCACGCGCGTTTCGTAGAGAATCGTGCTGTGGCGGTCATGACCCGGCATTACTTCATCGTCGCGCGAGACCAAATCAGCCTCTGCGAGTACCTCACGCGCCAGTTCAAGTCTGAAGAGAACGTCGAGGTCTTCCTGGATCGTCGTTCGGGTAGTGACCGCCGGGTGGCCGAGGCCAACGGGGAGTCCGTCGAGCGCCGGAGCGGCGACCGCCGCCATCAGCCGTTCGTCGACACCCAGCTGAGGTCGCTCGGCTACGCGATGTTCCGCGTCCAGTAGTCCGCTTCTCGCACCTCGCAGCGCCAGTTTCCGATCTCCTCCGTCTCCAAATCTTGACACGCGCCGATTCGCGGTGACACCGTGGCGGCGTGGCGCCCGCGCGATGGTGGCTCGCGCTGCTGGTGCTCCTGCCGCTGCTCGGTGCCGGCAGCGCAGGCGCCGGCGCCGCGATCGAGGGCACGGTCGTTCGCGTCGTCGACGGCGACACCATCCACGTTCGGCTCGCCGACCGCGTCGAGAAAGTTCGCTACATCGGCGTCGACAGTCCCGAGATCCATCATCCGGTCAAGGGTGAAGAGCCCGGCGGCCGCGCGGCGGCCACCGTCAATCGCGGCCTGGTCGAAGGCCGTCACGTCCGGCTGGAGCTCGACGTGCGGACGCGGGATCGCTGGGGACGGCTTCTGGCCTACGTCTGGGTCGGCGACACGATGATCAATGCCGAGCTGATTCGCCTGGGCTACGCGCACGTGATGACCGTCCCGCCGAACGTGCGCTACCAGGAGCTCTTCGTGAAGCTGCAGCGCGAGGCGCGAGAAGCCGGGCGGGGTCTCTGGCGCCCGGTCTAGCTGCGCCGATTTGCGCCTCACCCTTGGCGACCCGTATCATACGTGTGCAGTTACTTCGAGAGGAGACCCATGGCGATCAAGCGTGATTTCACTCTGGACGCCAAGTACCGCCAGGAGGAAGGGCAGATCTTCCTCTCGGGCATTCAGGCGCTGGTGCGGTTGCCGCTCGACCAGCACCGCGCCGATAAGCGGCGCGGGCTCAACACCGCGACGCTGATCTCCGGCTATCGCGGCTCGCCGCTCGGCGGGCTCGATCTGACGCTCGAGCGCAACCCGGATCTTCTCCGGCAGCACAACGTCGTGTTTCTCTCCGGCGTGAACGAAGACCTCGGCGCGACGGCCGTCTACGGCAGCCAGCTCGCGAATCTGTTCCCGCAGCCGAAGTACGACGGCGTGCTCGGGATGTGGTACGGCAAGGGCCCCGGCGTCGATCGCACCGGCGACATCTTCAAGCACGCCAACTTCGCCGGTGTCGGCAAGCACGGCGGCGTGCTGGCGCTCGGCGGCGACGATCCGCTCTCGAAATCGTCCACGATTCCGTCGCATTCCGAGGTGGCGTTCTACGACGCGCTGTTCCCGGTGCTGTATCCCGGCAACGCGCAGGAGATCCTCGACCTCGGGCGCCTGGGCTTCGAGCTGTCCCGCTACTCGGGGCTCTGGGTCGGATTCAAGATCGTGACGAACGTGGCCGACGAGATCGGGACGGCCGAGGTCGCGCCCGACCGGATCGTCGTCGCCGATCCCGGCTTCCTCTATGAAGGGCGGCCCTGGCAGGCGCGGCAGAATCCGCTGCTGATGCCGCCGTGGGGGCTCGACGCCGAGCGCGAGATCCACTACGGACGGCTCGAGGCGGCGAAGGCCTTCGCCGCGGCGAACAAGCTCAACCGCATCACGCTACCGACGCCCAACGCGTGGCTCGGGATCGCCGCCGCCGGCAAGACGTATTACGACCTGCGCGAGGCGCTCGCCGAGCTCGGTCTCGACAACGCGGCGCTCCGACACTACGGCATCCGGCTCATGCAGATCGAGATGATGTTCCCGATGGAGCCGGGCACCGTTCGCGAGTTCGCCCAGGGCCTCGAAGAGCTGATGGTGATCGAGGAGAAGCGCGCCTTCTGCGAGCTCTTCATCCGCGACATCCTCTACAACCTCAGCGAGCGTCCGCGGGTGGTCGGCAAGCACGACGAGCAGGGGCGCCCGCTCGTTCCCGCCGACGCGGAGCTCGACGCCGATCGCATCGCCCAGATCCTCGCGACGCGTCTCGAGCGCCGCATCCATCTCGACTCGATCACCGCGCGCGTGGCGCTGCTCGAGGCGCTGCGCCAGCGGCCCGCGCCGCTGACGCTGGCGCGGCAGCCGTACTTCTGCTCGGGCTGTCCCCACAACCGGTCGACGGTGCTCCCCGAGGGCTCGATGGCGAGCGCCGGCATCGGCTGCCACGGGATGGCGCTCCTGATGGACCGCCGGACCATGGGGCTCACGCACATGGGCGGCGAGGGCGTGCAGTGGGTCGGGATCGCGCCTTTCACCGAGACGAAGCACCTGTTCCAGAACCTGGGCGACGGGACGTTCTTTCACTCGGGCTCGCTGGCGATCCGCCAGGCGGTGGCCTCGGGCGCGAACATCACCTACAAGATCCTCTACAACTCGGCGGTGGCGATGACGGGTGGTCAGGACGCCGCCGGCGCGATGCCCGTGCCCGAGCTGACGCGCTCGATCGCGGCCGAGGGCGTCAAGCGCATCATCGTGATGACCGACGAGCCCGACAAGTACCCGAAGACCACTGTGTGGGCGCCCGGCGTCCAAGTCTGGCATCGCGATCGGCTCGATGAAGCCCAGCGGCTGCTGCGCGACATTCCCGGCGTGACGGCGCTCGTCTACGACCAGCGCTGCGCGGCCGAGAAGCGCCGCCTGCGCAAGCGCGGCCGGCTGCCCGACCCGGAGATGCGCGTGTTCATCAACGAGGCGGTCTGCGAGGGGTGCGGCGACTGCGGCGTGAAGAGCAACTGCCTGTCAGTGCATCCCGTCGAGACCGAGTTCGGCCGCAAGACGCAGATCCACCAGTCGTCCTGCAACAAGGATTACTCGTGCCTGAAGGGCGACTGTCCGTCGTTCCTGACCGTGGTGCCGCTCGCGGATCCGAAGAAGAAGGAGCGGCGCGTCTACAAGGTCGACCGGACGTTGCCCGAGCCCGAGCGGAGAGTTCCGAACGAGGCGAACGTTTTCATGATGGGCATCGGCGGCACCGGCGTGGTGACCGTGAACCAGATCCTCGGCACGGCGGCGCTGCTCGACGGCAAGCACGTCCGCGGCCTCGATCAGACCGGGCTCAGCCAGAAGGGCGGTCCGGTGGTCTCGCACCTGAAGATCCTCGACCGGGCCACGCAAGTGTCGAGCAAGGTCGCCGCCGGCTCCGCCGACTGCTACCTGGGCTACGACATCCTCGTGGCCACGTCGCCGCAGAATCTCGATCACGCGCGGCCCGACCGAACGATCGCGGTCATCTCGACCAGCCAGGTGCCGACCGGCGCGATGGTGACCTCGACGGCGGTCGAGTTCCCCGAGGCCAACGGGCTGATCACGTCGATCAACCGCGTGACCCGCAAGGACGAGAACGTGTTCCTCGATGCGCTCGCGCTGGCCGAGACGCTGTTCGACGACCACATGGCCGCCAACATGATCGTGCTCGGCGCGGCCTGGCAGGCCGGCGCCCTGCCGGTGAGCGAGGCGGCGATCGAGGAAGCGATCGTCCTCAACGGCGTGTCGGTGCAGATGAACAGCCAGGCGTTCCGCGTGGGCCGGCTGCTGGTCGCCGATCCGGCGTGGGCGCGTACGGTCGTGCGCCGGCGGCTGGGCGCCGTCGAAGTGACGCCCGAGCTCTCGGCGCAGGCGCGTGGCCTCGTCGACTCGGTCGGCGCGACGGGCGAGCTCAAGCGGCTGCTCGAGGTTCGCGTGCCCGAGCTGATCGCCTACAAGAGCGCGCGCTACGCGCGCGGCTACGTCGAGTTCGTCAAGCGCGTGCGCGAGGCAGAAGCCGCGCAGGCGCCGGGCGAGTCGCGGCTCTCCGAAGCCGTCGCGCGCTACCTCTTCAAGCTCATGGCTTACAAGGACGAGTACGAAGTGGCGCGCCTCTCGCTCAAGCCCGACATCGCGCGCGCGCTGTCCGAGGAGTTTCCTGGCGGCGTCAAGCTCGCCTACAACCTGCACCCGCCGCTGCTGCGGGCGCTCGGTCTCAAGGAGAAGATCAAGCTCGGACCGTGGTTCGGATCGGTGTTCGGCGTGCTCGCCCGGATGAAATGGCTGCGCGGCACGCCGCTGGACGCGTTCGGCTACGCCGCCGTGCGCCGGGTGGAGCGGCAGCTGCCCGGTGAGTATCGGTCGCTGGTCGAGAAGGCGCTCGTTGGTCTCTCGCCCGAAAGCTATGAGCGCGCGGTGAAGCTCGCCGGGCTGCCGGATCTGATCCGCGGCTACGAGGACATCAAGCTGCGCAACGTCCAGCGCTTCCGGGACGAGGTGCGCGCGCTGGGCTTCTGAGCGGTCGTTTTTCTGGTGCGCGCCACCGGCGCGTGGAGACAGGCGCGATGACCAATCTCGAGCGGCAGATGAAGGCGCTGCAGAAGCATCTGAAGACGCTCAAGACCGAGGCCGACCGGGCGCGGGGTCAGGCCCGTCGTCGCATGAAGCGGCTCGAGCGCCGCACGCGCGTGGAGGTCGAGAAGGCGATCCGTCGCACCGAGCCTCGCGTGCGCGAGGCGGTTGCCCAGGCCGTCCTGCTGAGCCGCAGCCTTCGCGTCGGCGTTCGCGCGGGCGCGGCGGCCTACCGCGCGGGCCGCGCCCCCAAGCGCTGACCCCGATCAGTCCCCCCGGCTGGCGCGCTCGCGCTTGAGCGCGCCGCGTCGCTTCTTTGACTCGATCCGTCGCTCGCGCGCCCCCGCGGTGGGCCGTGAGGCCTTGCGCGAGCGCGGCTCGCGCAGCGCCGCGGCGACCAGCGCGCGGACCCGGTCGAGCGCGTCCTCGAGATTCCGCGCCTGATTCCGCTCAGCCTGACTCGAGATCATCAGTCGTCCATCGGCGTCGAGCCGATGGCGGCAGAGCGTCGCCAGGCGCGTGCGGGCGGCCGGCGAGAGCCCCTCGATCGCGTCCAGATCGACGCGCACGTCGACCTTGGTGGCCACCTTGTTCACGTTCTGGCCGCCCGGACCCGACGCGCGCACGGCGCGGACCTGCATGGCGCGCTCGGGCACGCGCACGGCGCTGCTGACGACGATCGCGCGGGTCATAGTTCGATTGTATCCTGAGGTTGTGACCATCGCTGAGCGCCGCCGCCTCACCGACGTCGCGCGCGGCGCCGCTCCCGCCGACCTGTACGTGCGCGGCGGAACCCTGCTCAACGTCTACACGGGCGAGCTCTACCCGGCCAACGTCGCCACGCGCGGCGAGCGGATCGCCTACGTCGGTCTGCGCGACGAGATGGTCGGAGCGCGGACGCGTGTCGTCGACGCGTCGGGCCGCGTGCTGGTTCCGGGCTACATCGATCCGCACGTGCACCCCGCCACCCTGACGACGCCGGCCGCGCTCGCCCGCTTCGTGCTGCCGCTCGGCACGACCGCGGTCGTCGCGGACTCGCTGCAGTTCTGGGAGCTCGGCGGTCTCCGGGCGTTCCAGGCCGCAGCCGATGCGCTCATGCCGGCGCCGCTCCGCTTCTACTGGATGGTGCGCCCGCACGCGCAGAGCCGGTCGCCGGAGGAGTGGCGGCGCTTCGGCGTCGCGACGCTCGCGAAGGCGCTGGCCCATCCTCGGGCGCTCGCGGTCGGCGAGGTCACGCGATGGCCCGACGCCTGGCGCGGGGATCCCGAGCTCCTGCGGCGGCTCGGCCTCGCGCGCGGCGGCCGCGTCGAGGGCCACACCGCGGGCGCCTCCGGAGAGAAGATTCCCGCGATCGCCGCGGCCGGCTTCACGTCGGATCACGAGCCGATCACGGGGCAAGAAGTGCTCGAGCGCGCGCGCCAGGGTATCGCGGTCATGCTGCGCGAGTCTTCCCTGCGGCCCGATCTGGAGGGTCTGCTCGACGCCCTCAAGACGGCGCCGGCGCTGGCCTCGCGGCTCATGCTCACGAACGACGGCTCGATGCCCGCCTTCCTTCGCACCCATGGGTTCATCGATCATCTGATCCGCGTGGCGCTCGAGCGCGGCGTGACGCCGATCGACGCCTATCGCATGGCGACCCTGAATCCTGCGACCTACTACGGCCTCGACGCCGACCTGGGCGGGATCGCGCCCGGGCGCTACGCGGATCTCTGCATGCTCGACGATCTGTCCGAGCCGCGGCCGTCCACCGTGATCGCCCGCGGCAAGGTCGTCGCGACGGGCGGCCGCCTGGTCGGACGCGTGGCGGAGCCGCCGTGGCGGCGCGTGTTCACGTCGCCGGTCGCGCGGCTCACGGTCGGGTGGCGCGCGCGCGCGGAGGACTTCGAGCTTCCGGCCCGTGCCCGCTATCCCGTGATCAAGCTCGTCAGCGCGGTGATCAGCCGCCTCGAGGAACGGCCGTTGCAGGCCGGCGATCTGCACGCAGCACTCCTGGATCGCGCCGGGCGCTGGGTCGCACCCGGCGTGGTGGCGGGATTCGCCGAGCGCCTCGACGGCTTCGCGACGACCGTCAGCACCGACTTCAACATCCTGGCGCTCGGACGCCGGCCCGACGCGATGGCGCGCGCCGTCAACCGACTGCTCGATCTGCACGGCGGCATCGTGCTGGTCGACGGCGAGCGCGTCGTCTACGAGATGGCGCTGCCGCTCGGCGGCATCATGACAGGCACCTCGGTCGAAGACGCGGCCCGATCGGAAGAGGAGCTGCGCCGCCACCTCGCCGAGCGCGGCTACGCGCATCACGAGCCGCTGTACTCGCTGTTCTTCATGGCCGCCGACTTCCTGCCCACCGTGCGGCTGTCGCCGCGGGGCGTGTGGGACGTGAAGAAGAGCCGCGTGCTCCTGCCGTCGCGGCGACGGCGGTGAACGCGGGCGGCACCCCGGCCGCGACCGAGAGGCCGGCTCGGCGCCAGCGCCGACTCGCGCTCGGAGTGCTGCTGGCGGCGGCCGCGCTGGCGGTCGCCGTGTACCCGGTGCGCGCCACCTGGTGGGGCGGCTGGATCCTGGCGGTCGCCGAGGCGGGCATCGTCGGCGGCCTGGCCGACTGGTTCGCCGTGACCGCGATCTTCCGCCGGCCGCTCGGCCTGCCGATCCCTCACACGGCGCTGATTCCCGCGAACTGGGAGCTGATGGCCGCGCGCGTCGGCACGATGGTCGGGAGCCGCGTGCTGACGAAGGACTACGTCGCGCAGGAGATCGCCGGCGTTGACATCGCATCGCTGATTGCGCGTGGCGCCGAGCGGCTGACCTCGCGCGACTTCGACGTGGCGACGCGCGAGCTGGCGCGCTGGCTCGCCGCCGAGCTCTCGCCCAAGGCCGCCGGCGAGCTGATCACCCGGCTGCGCGACCTGCTGCTCGACCGGCCGGTCGGCCCGATGCTCGCCGCGGCGCTTCAGATGGCGCACCGCTACGGGTGGGACCAGCGGGCGGTGACCACGGTGGCCGGCTCGCTCGCCGAGGCGCTCGACCGGCCCGCGTTCCGCTCGACCGTCGGCGAGGTCGTCGACGATCTCCTGCGGCGCTACCGCGAGCAGATGAGCCTCTATCCGCGGATCTGGATCGGCGTCGCGACGCTCCTCGGGTTGATCGATCGCGACCGCGTCCTATCGGCGCTTCAGGCGGGGCTCCGCCAGGTGGCGACCGAGCCCGATCACCCCGTGCGCCAGCGACTCGACGAGGCGATGCGCGAGCTGCCCGCCCGCCTGCGCGCCGCCGGCGGCCTTTCCGCGCGCGTCGAGGCGGCCAAGCGCGATCTCCTGGCGACGCCGATCGCCACCCGCGTGCTCGAGGACACCGCGGCCGCGCTTCACCGCATTCTTCTGGCCGACCTGGAGCGCCCCCGCTCCGAAGTCCGGCTCTGGATCGTCGAGCGGCTGGAGCGCGCGCGCCAGGCGCTGGTGGCCGACGAAGCGCTTCGGCGAGAGCTCGACCGCTGGGCCAAGGCGCGTGTTCTCGAGATCGTCGAGCGCCACCACCAGCGCATCGCCGAGTTCATCGAGAACGGCGTGCTGGCCCTCGGCCCCGAGGGCGCGGTGCGGCTCATCGAGGAGCACGCCGGCGACGATCTGCAGTACATCCGCGTCAACGGCACGGTCGTCGGCGGGCTGGCCGGCGGGCTGCTCTACGCCGTGCACCTGCTTTTGCGATTGATCTGACGTCACGCTTTCGCGTCGGAAACCGGTTTGTCGCCTCCAGTGTTTTCACGTACACTCCGACTCGCGGAATCTTCCAGGAGGTGTTCATGTCTCGTGTGCGTCTGACGCTCCTTTCGATCACCCTCTTGGCTCTGGCCGCGGTGCTCCTCGCGCCCTCCACGAGCCAGTCGCAGAGTCCCAAATCGGGCGGCGTCCTCAACATGATGCTTCGCGAGGACCTGTCTCAGGGTTTTGCCATCCACGAAACCTCCACGATCTCGACGGTGTGGCCGGCGATGCCGTGCTTCAACAACCTCGTGCTCTTCGATCCGCTGAAGAAGACGGAGAGCGCCGAGACGGTCATCGGCGAGCTGGCCGAAAAGTGGTCGTGGCAGGACAACTTCCGGAATCTGGTGTTCTTCTTGCGCAAGGGCGTGAAGTGGCACGACGGCCAGCCGTTCACGTCGAAGGACGTGAAGTTCACGTTCGACATGCTGCGCGAGGCGCCCGATTCTCCGGCCAAGCTACGCATCAATCCGCGGAAGGACTGGTACTCCAACATCGAGGCCGTCGAGGCGCCGGACCAGTACACGGCGGTCTTCCGCCTGAAGAGACCTCAACCTTCGCTGCTGCTGATGCTCGCCTCCGGGTACACCCCGGTCTACGCGGCGCACGTACCGCCCGCGGACTACCGCTCCAACTGCGTCGGCACCGGGCCGTTCAAGGTGAAGGAGTGGCGGAAGGGCGAGTCCGTCGAGTTCGTGAAAAACCCCGACTACTTCGTCAAGGGGCGCCCCTATCTGGACGGGCTGAAGTACTACGTCATCCTCGAGCGCAGCACCCGGCAGGCCGCGATCCAGGCCGGTAAGCTCGACGCGTCGTTCCCCGGCGAGACCACCAAGACGGCCGCCGAGCAGCTCAAGAAGGCGGTCCCGCAGCTGGTGATCACGCCGTTCAGCCAGAACGTCGCCGACAACATCATCATGAACATGAAGAAGCCGCCCTTCGACAACCTGAAGGTGCGGCTGGCGGTGAGCCACGCGATCGACCGCCGCGCGCTCGTCCAGGCCGTGCATCAGGGCGGCGCCGTCGTCGGAGCCGGGCTGGCGCCCAAGCCGTGGGGCTTCTGGGGCCTGGCCGAGAAGGACCTGGTCGGGCTTCCGGGCTACGGCGCCAAGGCGGCGGAGGAGAAGGCGCTGGCCACGAAGCTCATGGCCGAAGTCGGGTTTTCCCCGCAGAAGCCGCTGAAGGTCGAGATCGTCACGCGGGCGATCGCGGTCTACGTCGACATGGCGTCGTTCGTGGTCAACGAGCTCAAGCAGGTCGGCATCGAGGCGACGCTGAAGCAGATCGACACGGCCCAGTGGCACGCGACGGCGACCCGCGGCGACTATCAGATCGGCGCCAACCTGACCGGGGTCGGACCCGACGATCCCGACGCCAACTACTACGAGAACTACGCCTGCGGCTCGCCGCGCAATTACAGCTTCTACTGCAACGAGCAGGTCATGAAGATGTTCGACGCACAGTCGCAGGAGCTCGACCCCAAGAAGCGCCTGGCCCTCAACGCCGCGATCCAGAAAAGGCTCGAGGCGGATGCCGCGCGGCCGATCCTGGACTGGAAGATCGACTACTTCACGGTGTGGCCGCACGTGAAGAACCTGATCCCGCATCAGTCGATCTACAACTTCGGCCGGATGCAGGAAGTGTGGAGCGACAAGTAGCTCGGCGGGCGGTGACGAGCGCGTGAAGACCTACGTCATCCAGCGTCTCGTCATCGCCCTTCTCACCTTGCTGGGCATGTCGGTGGTGATCTTCACCCTGCTGCGCCTGGCGCCCGGCGACATCGTCGACATCCTCTTCTCGACCGCGGGCTACGTGAGCCCGGACGAGAAGACGGCGATCATGAAAGAGCTCGGGATCGACCGGCCCTACTGGGTCCAGTACCTCGACTGGTTGCGCCAGATTCTCACCGGCGATCTCGGCAAGTCGTACCGATACGATCAGCCGGCCTGGCAGATCATCCGACCGCTCGTGCCGGTCACGCTCGAGCTGGCCGCGCTCTCGACCTTGTTCGCGGTGCTGATCGGCGTGCCCAGCGGGGTCATCAGCGCCGTGCGGCAGGACACCACGCTCGATTACCTGCTGCGGGTGTTCAGCCTGGCCGGGCTCTCGATGCCCGCGTTCTGGCTCGGCATGGTGATCATCCTGGGGCTCGTGACCTGGTTCGCGTGGATCCCGCCGCTCAGCTATGTGAGCCCGTTCCAGGACGCGAAGCTGCACGCGGTGCAGTTCCTGCTGCCGTCGCTCGCGGTCGGCTACCGGTCCTCGGCGTTGATCATGCGCATCACCCGCTCCTCGCTTCTGGAGGTGATGCGCGAGGACTACATCCGCACCGCGTGGGCGAAGGGCCAGACGGGGCGCGTCGTCATCTGGCGCCACGCGCTCAAGAACGCGATGCTGCCGGTCGTCACGGTCATCGGCATCGAGTTCGCGTTCCTCATCGGCGGCCTCGTGGTCACCGAGACCGTCTTCAACCTGCCGGGCGTGGCGCGGTTCCTGGTCCAGGCGATCCTCTGGCGCGACTATCCGATCGTCCAGAACCTCGTCATGTTCATCGCTGTGGTCGTGATCCTGAGCAATCTGTTCGTCGACATGCTCTACGGCGTGCTCGATCCCCGGGTGCGGTATGGCCGTTAGAGGCGTCGAGATCGCCGTCCCAGCGCGTGCCCGCGCGCGAAGCGGGCGGTGGACCGCACTGGCGCGTTTCGTGCGAAAAAAGCCGCTCGGCGCGGCCGGCGGCGTCTTGATGCTGCTGATGCTGTTGACCGCGCTCTTCGCCGAGGTCTTGCAGACGCACGACCCGATCGCGACCGACGCCACGGCGACGCTCGCGGGCGTGAGCGCGGACCACTGGCTCGGCACCGATCACCTCGGCCGCGACATCTACTCGCGCATCGTCCACGGCGCCCGCGTCTCGCTGGTCGTGGGCGTCGCGTCGACGCTTCTCGGCTCGGTGCTCGGCGGCATCATCGGACTCCTGTCCGGCTACATCGGCGGCACCACGGATCTGGTCACCCAAAGGGTCCTCGACATCCTGCAAGGGCTGCCGCTGCTGGTGCTGGCGCTGGTGATGTCGGCTGCGCTCGGTCCGGCGGTCCACAACGTCATCGTCGCGATCTCGATCCCGATCATCCCGCGCGCGGCGCGCGTGATCCGCTCGAGCGTGCTCTCGATCCGAGAGATGCAGTACATCGAAGCCGCGCGCTCGCTCGGTGTGCGCCACCTGCGCATCGCGTTTCGCCATATTCTGCCCAACACGATCGGCCCCTTCATCGTGCTTTGCACCGCGCAGCTCGGCAGCGCGATCCTGGTCGAGGCGACCTTGTCGTTCCTGGGCCTGGGTGTTCCCGAGCCGTACCCGTCGTGGGGGCGGATGCTGTCGGTCTCGGCCGCCGAATACGCGCAGAAGGCGCCGCACCTCGTCATGTTCCCCGGCATCGCGATCAGTCTGGCCGTGTTCGGCTCGAATCTCTTGGGCGACGCGCTCCGCGACACGCTCGATCCTCGGCTGCGCGGTAGCTGACGGTGCGGCCCGAGACGCGTCCGACGGGCGCCACCAATCAAGGAGACGCAAATGGCTGACCTGCGACTGGCGTGGCTGCCGGCGACCGAGCTGGCGGCGATGATCAGGAAGCGGAAGGTCTCGCCGGTCGACGTGGTCGACGCGGCGCTCGATCGCATCGAGAAGCTCAATCCCCGGCTGAACGCGTTCGTGACCGTGACCGATACGGCGGCCCGGCGCGAGGCCAAGGCCGCCGAGCGAGCGCTCGGCAAGCGGAGCGCGCGGCTCGGCCCGCTGCACGGCGTGCCGTTCTCGGTGAAGGATCTCGTGAACACCAGGGGCGTGCGGACCACGTTCGGCACGCCGTTCTACCGGGACAACGTGCCGGCCGAAGACGCGCCGATGGTCGAGCGCATGAAGGCCGCCGGCGCCATCATGCTCGGCAAGACCAACACGCCGACGTTCGGCTGGATCGGCGCCACGCACAATCTCGTGTTCGGGATCACGCGCAACCCGTGGAACCTGGAACGGACGCCCGGCGGCTCGAGCGGGGGCGCCTCGGCGGCCGCGGCTGCCGGGCTGGGGCCGCTCCACATCGGCACCGACGGCGGCGGCTCGATCAGGATCCCCGCGTCGTGCGCCGGCGTCTTCGGTCACAAGCCGTCGTACGGCCGCATCCCACTGCACCCGGCGAGCGGCGCGTGGAGCCTCTCGCACGTCGGCCCGCTCACGCGCACGGTCGCCGACGCCGCGCTGGTGATGAACGTGTGCGCCGGCCCCGACGAGCGCGATCAGTACTCGCTGCCGGCGTCGGGCGACGACTATCTCAAGGCGCTGCGCGGCTCCGTGAAGGGCTTGCGCGTCGCGTACACCGACGATCTCGGCTTCGTGGAGGCGGTGGATCCCGAGGTGCGCGCGGCCTGCGCGAAGGCGGCGCGGGCATTCCGCGAGCTCGGCTGCAAGCTCGAGGAGGTCAAGCCGGGCTGGCCCTCGCCGCGCGAGGCGTGGGGGGAGATCTTTTGCGGCGGGATCGCCGCGCGCATGGCGCCCTACCTCGATCGCTCCGGCGACATCGAGCCCGGCCTTCTGCGGATCATCGAGGCCACGCTCAAGAATTCGCCGACGAAGTATGTGCAGGCGTGGTTCGACCGGCTGGCCTGGTGGCAGCATCCGCGCGCGTTCTTCGAGCAGTACGACCTGCTGCTGACGCCGACCATCGCGTGCCCGCCGTTCGCGGTCGGTCTCGATAATCCAACGGAGATCGCCGGCAAAGCCGTCGAGCCGTACGCGTGGATCCCGTTCACGTATCCGTTCAACATGACCGGGCAGCCCGCCGCGTCGGTGCCGTGCGGATTCACGAAGGGCGGTCTGCCAATCGGTCTGCAGATCGTCGGCCGCCGGTTCGACGATGCGACGGTGCTCCGCGCATCCGCGGCCTTCGAGCGCGCGCGACCCTGGGCTCAGCATCGCCCGGTGCTGGAGTAGGGCGGTGGAGAGACTGATCTTCATCGTGTCGCAGGGACGGCGAGAGCTCTACGAGTCGCTGCGCGTCGTGCTCGGTCAGGAGCGGGGCGTCGAGGTCATCCTCGATCGGCGCGTCGTGAAGCGCCGGCGTCACGAGATGCCGCCCGCGACCGAGCGCCGCCGCTACGGCCGCCGCGGTCGTCATCTGGAGGACGCGGAGATTCAGGTGCGCGGCTGGACTGTGGTGCGGATGCCCTAGGAGGACGCGAGCCGGGATCACCGCCGGCTCATTTGAGCGGGCGGCATCCGGACTGGGCGAACGCCCTCTTCTTTCGCGCGGCCGTTTCGTCGTCGGTCCAGCGCTGTCCGTACGCGAGCCAGTGCCGCGCACGGTCCTGGTCGACGATCCGCTCCTGGCGCTCGCAGCTCGCGAGCCATCGCGCGTACTGGTCGTTGCGCTTGTGGGTGGCGTCGGTTCCTTCTTGCGGTCGCTTCTCGCGCTCGTTGAGCTCACGAACACTCTTGCGGGCGGCGGACTCGGCCTGCGGCCCGGCCTCTCGCTGGTGCAGATCGCGGAATTCCTGGTCCATCTTCTGGATCTGCTTTTCGCGCTCCTCGCGCCGCCGCTTGTATTCCACCTCCCACGTCTGACGGCCGGAGCGGTCGTTGCCGACGGACGTGACGGGCGGTATGCGCAGATCCGCGTCGGGGACCTTGGCGCTCGCGCGGGGACTCATGTCGATCCTCCTCCCTCTCGCCGGTCGCCCGAGGCGATTCGGCGTCCTGATCGAGCCTCTATTGGGCAAGCCGTATGCCCGCGAAGCGCCCCTTACAGTTCAAGGGGTTACCGATCAGGAACTGTAGGGGGTGGATGACAATGAGGCATCCCGTCGGCGAGGATTGTAACTGTCGATTCTTTTGGGCGTTGACCGCGCCCGCCTCCTCGCGGACGCTCGCATCGTGCACCTCGCGGATCTGCTCGTTGCCCTCGCCGTGTTTGGAGGCGTCTCGGCCGCGATGTTCACGATTCTCCAGGAGGGTCTTCGCGTCTACACGGTCGGCGTATCGCGCTCCGAGTCGCAGCAGAGCGGTCGTGTCGCGATCGAGCGCCTGGCGGGCGAGATTCGCACGGCCGGTCTGGGGCCGCGGCCGCCGGCCTTCGCCGCGATCTCTGTCGCGGAGCCCACGCGCATCGTGCTGCATCGCGATCTCGACGGCGACGGTCTCGTTGCAGCCGCCGGCGAGACGATCACGTGGCGCCTGACCGGCGCGACCTTGCGTCGCGAGGCCGGCGCCGGCGCGCAGCCCGTCGTCGACGGCGTGCGGACGTTCGCGCTCGACTACCTCGACGCCGCGGACCGCACCGTCGAGAATCCCGACGACGTCCGCACCGTCGTGATCACGCTCGTCACCGAGGCGGCGTGGGATTTAGCAGATCGCTCGATCGCGACGAGGTTCGCCACGCGCGTTCGTCTGCGCAATCGCTAGTGCTTGGAGCGCGCGCCGAGCGAATCGCGCGCCATCGCGCCGCGCCGTCGATAAACAACCTATGAGTTACATCTGACGATGCACGCACCGCCTGGTAGTTGCTCGCGCTCGATGCGCCAATACCGAGCTGCGATGCACCGACACAGAGATGCGATCCGCCGACACAGAGCTGCGACGCGTTCCGGCCGAGCCCGCGATCGCTTGAACCCCGGGCTCGCCCAGGGCCCCTCGGGTACCCCTCCGCTAGACCCCTGATCGGGCCGCTGCCGAGATCCCTGATCCCGCCCCCGAGGGGTCTATCCCGGCCTACCCACCATTCCGGGGGTAAAAGTGGGTCGATATCCCCCACCGGTCGTCAGCAGGTACTGGAGTCTAATTCCGCTCAAAATCGTCCCTTTTCCCCTTGACACGAGCTTTCCGGTAACGCTAATCTCGCTTCTCAAGTGGGGCAAAGTGGGATGAAGGCTTAGACAGAGATCGGCGAAATCCGGATATGTTTAGGGGACGGTACCAGCACACGATCGACCCGAAGGGGCGCTTGAGCGTACCGGCGAAATTCCGGGACGCCCTCGCGCAGTACGACGGGGCGCTGATTGTCGTCCCGAATGATTACTGCCTCGAGGTGCATCCGCTGGAGGAGTGGCAGCGCATCGAAGGGAAGCTTCGCGAGCAGTCGATCTTCAATCCCGAAGTGCGCGAGCTGAGCCGGCTGTTCGTTTCGCGCGCCAAGGACGTGACGCTCGACGCGGCGGGGCGAGTGCTCATCCCGCCGGACGTTCGCGATCAGGCGGGGCTCTCGAAGGAAGTGACCCTGGTGGGCGGGGGACTGCCCCAGTTCGAGGTATGGGATCGCGGCCGGTTCGAGGAGTACGAGCGCACGCGCGCGGACCGGCTGCCGTCGCTGTTCGAGAGGCTGTCGGGCCTGGGAGTGTAGCGGTTCACGTTCCGGTGCTCGTCGACGAGGTCGTGTTTCTCCTGCGACCGCGCGACGAGGGATGGGTGATCGATGCGACGGTGGGCATGGGCGGTCACGCGGAGGCGATCCTGAGCGCCGCCGGCGGCTCCGTCCGTCTCCTCGGTCTGGACGCGGATCCCGCCGCGCTGTCCCAGGCGCGCGAGCGCCTGGCGCCGTTCGGCGACCGGGTGGCGCTCGCGCACGCGAGCTTCGGCCGCCTCGACGGCGCCGCCGCGGCGCAGGGGATCAGCCGGGCGCGCGCGATCCTGCTCGATCTCGGCGTGTCCTCGTGGCAGCTCGAGCAGTCCGGCCGCGGCTTCTCCTTCCAGGGCGACGAGCCTCTCGACATGCGCCTGGACCCGACGAGCGGCGACACCGCCGCCGCCCTCGTGAACCGGCTTCCCGAGCCGGAGCTGGCGCGGATCGTCTTCGAATACGGCGAGGAGCCGCACGCGCGGCGCATCGCGCGGGCCATCGTGCGCCGGCGCCCCCTGGCGCGCACCGGCGACCTGGTGGCGGCCGTGCGCGGCGCGGTGCCCCGCGCGGCGTGGCCTCGCCGCCTGCACGTGGCCACGCGCACGTTTCAGGCCGTGCGGATGGCGGTCAACGACGAGCCCGGCGCGCTCCGAAACGCGCTGGCCCAGGCGCCCGCGCTGCTGGCCGGCGGCGGCCGTCTGGCGGTCATCTCGTTTCATTCGGGCGAAGATCGCATCGTGAAGCAGACGTTCCGAGCTCTTGAGCCGGCGGGCTTCGCCGAGCTCGAGCCGTCGCCGCGTCAGCCCAGCGACGACGAGGTGCGGGCGAACCCCCGCGCCAGGAGCGCGAAGCTGCGCGTGCTGGAGCGGCTCTCATGAAGAAGGACCAGCGGCTTCATCGCGAACCGGACCCCCGCGTGCGGCGCTCGCTCGTCGTGGCCTTCGCCACCTCGGCGTTGCTCGTGGCCGGGGCCCTCACCGTGGTGGGCGTCAGGGTCGAGCAGGTCCACCTCGCCTACCGGCTCGATGCCGTGCGCAGCGAGCGCGGACGCGCCGAGGACCGGATCCGGCAGCTCGAGATCGAGGTCGCGACATTGCGCTCGCCGAGCCGCATCGAGGCGCGCGCCCGCCAGCTCGGCCTGGTCGCGGCGGCGCGGGATCAGATCCGGCTGGCCAAGGAATACGTGGCCGGCGGCACCGGCTTCGCGGCCGATCGCAGTCGCGCGGTGTCGCTGCGCGCCACGAGGCCGCCCGCGCCGTGAAGGATCCGGCCATCCGGACGCGAGTCCTGCTGCTGGCGGCCGTCCTGGCAATCGCCTTCGGCGGCCTGGCCACGCGTCTGGGTTGGCTGATGGTGGTCAAGCACGGTGAGCTCGCGCAGATCGCCGAGCGCCAGTACTCGCGCACGATCGTGCTCTACGCCGCCCGCGGCCCGATCGTCGACCGCCAGGGAGGGCCGCTGGCCACCTCGACCGCGACGGAATCCCTTTTCGTGCAGCCGCGCAGCGTCGGCGACCCGGTGCGCGTGGCCGCGCGCCTGGCGCCCGTCCTGGGTCAGCCGGAGTCCGAGGTTCACGCCGCGCTGACCGGCACGCGCTCGTTCGTCTGGCTACGCCGCAAGCTGCCGCCGACGGTCGCCGACCAGGTGAAGGCACTGCGCGAGCCCGGGCTCGGCTTCCTGCCCGAGCCGCTGCGTCTCTACCCCAACCGCGAGCTGGCGGCGCACGTGCTCGGCTTCGAGGGCGCAGAGGGCGGGCTGGAAGGCGTCGAGCGCGCCTTCAACGCGGATCTGGCAGGCGTGCCGGGCAAGGCGATCGCCGGCCGCGACGCGCTCGGCCGCGAAGTCGCCGAGCAGCACGTGCTCCAGCAGCCTCAGCCCGGCCACGGCGTGATGCTGACGATCGACCGCACGATCCAGTACATCGCCGAGCGCGAGATCGACGCCGCGTTCCGGCGCACGCATGCGAAAGCCGCGATGGCAGTGGTGATCGAGCCCCGGACGGGCGACATCCTCGCGATGGCGGTACGCCCGACGTTCAACCCGAACGCGTTCCTCGACGTGCGCTCGTCGGACGCCTGGCGCAACCGCGTGGTGACCGACCCGTTCGAGCCGGGCTCGACGTTCAAGGCCATCCTGGCGGCCTCGGCGCTCGAGGAAGGCGTGGTCAAGCCCGACGACCGGATCTATGCCGAGAATGGCTCGATCACGCTCGCGGGCACGACGATCCGCGACTGGAAGAAGTACGGCTGGCTCACGTTCGCGGAGGTGCTGCAGAACTCCTCGAACGTCGGCTCCATCAAGGTCGGGCTGTCGCTCGGCCGCGAGCGCTACTACCGCTACATGAAGGCCTTCGGCTTCGGCTCGCCGACCGGCGTGGGGCTCGCGGGCGAGAGCCGCGGCCAGCTGCGCGAGCCTCAGCGGTGGTCGCTCCTGTCGCTGCCGACGATGTCGATCGGCCAGGAGATCTCGGTGACGGCGCTGCAGATGGTGAGCGCGTTCGGCGCCATCGCCAACGGCGGCACCCTGATGCAGCCGCGCCTCGTCAAATCGACGTTCGACGCCGAGGGCCGTGAGACCCGGCGGTTCGACGTCAAGGCGGTGCGTCAGGTCATCTCGCCGGCCACGGCGCGCACGGTCTCGAACATCCTGTCGACCGTGGTCGAGTCGGGCACCGGGCGGTTCGCGGCGATCCCTGGATACTCGGTCGCCGGCAAGACCGGCACGGCCCAGAAGCTCGATCCGGCGACCCGCCGCTACTCGCATGCGCCGGGTGTGCTCTCGTTCGTCGGGTTCGCGCCGGCCGACGAGCCGCGCTTCGCGATGCTGGTGATGCTCGACGAGCCGCGCAACGAGAAGTGGGGCAGCGAGGCGGCCGCGCCGATCTTCAGCGCGATCGGCCGCGAGATCCTGCGCTACCTCGAAGTCCCGCCCCGCGACGTCCAGCCCGTTCAGATCGTCACGGGGCCGCCGGTCGAGCCGGCTCTCCCGCCGCGGATGCGCCTGGTGAGCACCGCCGAGGCCGCTCAGCCGGACGGGACGCGACGGATGCCGGATCTCGGCGGCAAGACCCTGCGCCAGGCCCTCGAGGCGCTCGAGCCGTATCGGGTCGAGGTGCGCCTGGCCGGGCAGGGGCGCGTGTTCCGCCAGGTGCCGGCGGCCGGCGATCCGCTCGAGGCGGGCGCCGTGGCCAAGCTCACGCTGACCGCGTCGGGGAGCGCCAGGTGACATGGCGGGCGCGGCCATGAGCGAGCTGCTGGCGGCGCTCCCGGAGAAGCGCGTGATCGGCGATCCGCCGCGCTCGGTGTCGTCGATCGCGGGCGATTCGCGCCGCGTCGAGCCGGGCGCGTGCTTCGTCGCGGTGCCGGGCTTCAAGCGGGACGGCCGCCAGTTCATTCCGGACGCGATCCGGCGTGGCGCCTCGATCGTCGTCACCGAGGGCGATCCCGTCGCCGATCTGCCGGTAGCACAGGTGCTGGTGCCGTCCGTACGCGTCTCGCTGGCCCAGCTCGCCGGCGCGTTCTACGGGCATCCGTCGCGGCAGCTCGCGCTGGTCGGCATCACCGGGACCAACGGCAAGACGACGACGTCGTATCTGGTCGAGGCGCTGCTCCGCGCGCGGGGTCTCGCCACGGGCGTGATCGGTACGATCGGGTACGTGCTCGGCGACGAGACGCGCCCGGCGAATCAGACGACGCCGGAGGCGCTCGATCTGCAGGCGATGCTCGCCCACATGCGCGACGGCGGCGTGCGCGGCGTGGCGATGGAGGTCTCGTCCCACGCGCTGGCGCTCGCGCGCGCCGAGGGGCTCGCGTTCGACGTGGCGGTGTTCACGAACCTGACGCAAGACCATCTCGACTTCCACGGCACGCTCGAGCACTACCGGCTCGCCAAGCGCCGGCTCTTCGAGCTGCTGGCCGATTCGCCGAAGCCCCGGCGCACGGCGGTGGTCAACGCCGACGATCCGGCCGGGCCGTCGATGGTGCAGGGGCTCGCCGTGGACGTGCTCACGTTCGGGCTCGGCGCCGGCGCGCGCGTGCGGGCGGTCGAGCACACCTCGTCGATCGACGGCATCCGGATGGCCGTCGAGACGCCGCGCGGCCGCGTGGCCCTGACGTCGCCGCTCATCGGCGAGCACAACGTGATGAACCTGCTCGGCGCCGTGGCGACCGGGCTCGGTCTGGGCCTCGAGCCGCCCGCGATCGCGCAGGCGCTCGGCGCGGTCGGCACCGTGCCCGGGCGCTTCGAGCAGGTGAGGGCCGGTCAGCCGTTTCTCGTCGTCGTCGACTACGCGCACACGCCGGACGCGCTCGAGCGCGTGCTCACGACGGCGCGCAAGCTGACTCGCGGACGGCTGGCGGCCGTCTTCGGCTGCGGCGGCGATCGCGACCGCACCAAGCGGCCGATCATGGGCGAGATCGCGGCTCGGCTGAGCGACCAGGTCTGGGTCACCTCGGACAACCCGCGCTCGGAGCGTCCAGAGGCCATCATCGACGAGATCCTCGTCGGCGCGCGCCGGGCCGGTGGCGCGCCGGGCCGGGTCGCGACCGAGCCCGACCGCCGTCGAGCGATCGCGGCGGTCCTCGCGTGGGCCCAGCCGGGCGACACGGTCGTCATCGCAGGAAAGGGTCACGAGACCTATCAGATCATCGGGGCCGAGACGCTTCCGTTCGACGACCGCGAGGTCGCGCGACGGATCCTGTCGGGCCGGGGAGCCTAGGAGCCACCGTGCCACCGTTCACCGTCCAGGACATCGTGCGAGCGACGCAGGGCGCTCTCGTTGCGGGCGACCTCGGTGTGCCGATCACCGGCGTGTCGATCGACTCGCGCTCGCTCGGCGTCGGCGAAGCGTTCTTCGCGATCCGCGGCTATCGCCTGGACGGCCACGCGTTCCTGGCCGACGCAGCCTCGCGCGGTGCGGCGTGTCTGGTGGTCCACACGCTCCACGACGACGTCCCGGCCAACGTGCCGTTGGTCCTCGTCGAGGACACGACGAAGGCGCTCGGCCTGCTCGCCGCGTATCACCGCGCACGGTTCTCGATCCCGGTCGTCGCGGTGACGGGCTCGAACGGCAAGACCACCACCAAGGAGCTCATTGCCGGCGTGCTCGGCATGCGCTGGCAGGTGCTCAAGCCGAGCGGGAGCTTCAACAACCAGTGGGGCCTGCCGCTGACCTTGCTCAAGCTGACTCAGGAGCACCAGGCGCTCGTGCTCGAGATCGGCACCCAGCACCCCGGCGAGATCGCGACGCTCGCCGGACTGGCGCGCCCGACGATCTCCGTCGTGACGACGGTCGCGCACGCGCACACCGAATTCCTCGGATCGCTCGACGCCGTGCGTGACGAGAAGGCCGAGCTCGTGAAGGCGCTCACGCCGGATGGCCACGCCGTCATCAACATCGACGACCCGCGCGTGGCCAGCATGGCCCGGGACTCGCGCGCGCCCGTGATCACCTACGGCCGCGCGTCCAACGCCGACGTGCGGACGAGCGGCGACATCGTCGAGCGCGGGCAGTCGCTCGCGTTCACGCTCGAGAGCGGCGGCGCGCGCGTGCCGGTGACGCTCGCCTTCGCCGGACGACACAACGTGACGAACGGGCTCGCCGCCGCCGCCGTCGGCGTCGCGCTCGGCTGGCCGCTGGAGGAGATCGCGCGCGGTCTCTCGCAGGCGCGCCCCGTGGCCGGCCGCTGCATCTGGCGGGATGCGGGCGGCGTGAGCATTCTCGACGACACCTACAACGCGAATCCGGTGTCGGTGCGCGCCGCCCTCGAGACCGTCGCGGCGCGCCGCGCCGCGACGTCCGGGCGACTGATCATCGTCCTGGGCGACATGCTGGAGCTCGGCGCGATCGCCGAAGAAGCGCACCAGGACATGGGGCGCTCGGTGGCGGCGACCGGCGCCGACGGCTTCGTCGGTGTCGGCCGGCTCGCGCGCCTCGCCGTCGATAGCGCGCGCGCCGCGGGCCTGGCGGGCGCGCACCACGCGACGACGTTCGAGGACACGGTGGCCCACCTTCTCAAGGGCGTGACTCCCGGCGACGTCGTGCTCGTCAAGGGCTCCCGGGGCATGCGTATGGAGCGGGTCGTAGACGCGCTGGTGGCGCGCCTGGCCCGATGAAGGGGACGGATGCTTTACTACCTTCTCGTCCCACTCGCGAAAGACCACATCGTCTTCAACGTCTTTCGCTACCTGACGTTCCGGTCGTTCATGGCCCTGATCACGGCGTTCATCATCTCGCTAGTCGTCGGGCCGTGGATCATCCGGCGTCTTCGGATCGCGCAGCACGGCGGCGAGACGATTCGCGAGGACACGCCGGAGCGGCATCGCACCAAGAAGGGCACGCCGACGATGGGCGGGATCGTCATCCTCACGGCGATCCTCGCGACGACCTTGCTGTGGGCCAATCTGGCGAACCGCTACGTGTGGGTGGTGATCCTGTCGACCGCGGGCTTCGGCCTCATCGGCGTGTGGGACGACATGACCAAGCTGCGGAGGCGCAAGGGGCTGCCCACCCGCGTGAAGTTCGTCGCGCAGCTCGTCGTGGCCTTCGCGGTCCTGCAGCTGATCTTCTGGCAGCCGCCGAACGTCTGGGCGCCGACCCTGGCGATCCCGTTCTTCAAGGGCTGGCTGGTGAATCTCGGCTGGCTCTGGATCCCGTTCGCGATCCTCGTGATCGTCGGCGCCTCGAACGCCGTGAACCTGACGGACGGGCTCGATGGGCTGGCGATCGGTCCCGTCATCATGGCCGGCGCCGCCTTCGGCGTGATCGCGTACCTCACGGGCAACTTCAGAGCCGCCGACTACTTGAAGATCCTCAACGTACGCGGGGCCGGCGAGCTGACGGTGTTCTGCGGCGCGCTGATCGGCGCGGCGATCGGCTTTCTCTGGTTCAACTGCCATCCGGCCGAGATCTTCATGGGAGACGCGGGCTCGCTGGCGCTGGGCGGCGCGATCGGCACCCTGGCGGTGCTCACGAAGGCCGAGCTCTTGCTGCCGCTGATCGGCGGCCTCTACGTCGTGGAAGCGCTGTCGGTCATCATCCAGGTGGCGAGCTTCAAGATGACCGGTCGTCGCGTCTTCCGAATGGCGCCCTTGCACCATCACTACGAGCTGTCCGGATGGCCCGAGCCGAAGATCGTCGTGCGGTTCTGGATCGTATCGTTCGCGCTGGCGCTCCTGGCCATCACGACCTTGAAGCTCAGATGAGGGCGGCGTGAACACGCTGGACGAGGTGGAAATGTCGACGCGGGGTCAAGCGTACCTGCGCTCGCTCGCCGGCCGGCGGGTCGCCGTGCTCGGCCTGGCCAAGAGCGGGCTGGCCGCGGCGCGTCTGCTGCGCGCGGTGGGCGCCGACGTGGTCGGCACCGACGCGAAGCCGGTCGGCGCGCTGGGCCGCGAGGTGGCCGCGCTGGCGGACCTCGGCGTGCGGCTCGTCACCGGCCCGGGCGAGTCGGCCGCGGCTCTCGCCGGCGCCGACCTGGTCGTGGTGAGCCCGGGCGTGCCGCTCGACACGCCGGCGCTCGCCTCGGTGCGCGCGCGCCAGGTGCCGATCATCGGCGAGCTCGAGCTCGGCTGGCGGGCGACCGAAGCGGACACGATCGCGATCACCGGAACGAACGGCAAGACGACGACCACGGCGCTGACCGGGGCGATCCTCGGGCTGCAGCCGCGCCCCGTGCTGGTCGCCGGCAACATCGGCACGCCGTTGGCGGCGCACGCGCTCGAGTTCCCGGCCGACGGCCTGCTCGTGTGCGAGGTGTCGAGCTTCCAGCTCGAGACTACCGAGCTGTTTCAGCCCAGGGTCGCGGCGGTGCTGAACCTCACGCCGGACCACCTGGACCGGCACGGGACGTTCGAGGCGTACGCGGACGCCAAGGCCCGGATCTTCGCGAACCAGACGCCGGCCGATTGCGTCGTGCTCAACGCCGACGACGCGCCGACGGCCGCGCTGGCGTCGCGGACGAGCGCGCCGATCGTGTGGTTCAGCCGGCGGCGCGAGCTGTCGCACGGCGTGTTCGTCCGCGCCGGCCGGATCGCGGCGAAGCTCAACGGGCATGTCGAGGAGATCTGCCCGCTGTCCGAGATCTTCCTGCGCGGGCAGCACAACGTGGAGAACGTCCTGGCGGCTACGGCGTGCGCCTTGTGGACCGGCATCTCGCCGGAGGCGATCCGCACGGCCATCGGCCGCTTCCGCGGCGTCACGCACCGGATCGAGTGGGTCCGCGACCTCGCGGGCGTGAAGTACTACAACGACTCCAAGGGCACGAACGTCGACTCGACCCTGCGGGCGCTCGACAGCTTCGCGGAGCCGATCGTGCTGATCGCGGGCGGCAAGGGCAAGGGGCAGGACTTCAAGCCGCTGGCCGCTGCGTCCCGCGGCCGCGTCGCTCACGCGGTGCTGATCGGGGAGGACGCCGAGAAGATCGGCGCCGCGCTCACCGACGCGCGCGTCGCGGTGACCTACGCGCGGTCGCTCCAGGACGCCGTCGAGCGCGCGCGCGGATTCGCGACGCCCGGCAGCATCGTGCTGCTCTCGCCGGCCTGCGCCTCGTTCGACATGTTCGACAACTTCGAACACCGCGGCGAAGTCTTCAAAAAGATCGTGGAGCGCCTCGACTAGTGAACCGCCTATCCAGCGCGTTCGAAGCGGTGGGGGGGTATGGGGGCGGAGCGGCGCTCGCTCCCCCCCATTCCAACTAATGCCGCGCAAGCTCGCGCCCGACTTCTGGCTCTTCGGCGTGGCCGTCGTCCTGCTCTCGGCGGGCGTGGTGATGGTCTACTCGGCGAGCGCGATCGTGGCGGCCGACCGCTTCCACGACCCCTACTTTTTTCTCAAGAAGCAGATCTTCTGGGCACTGCTCGGCGCGGCCTGCATGTGGATGGCGATCCGCCTCGATTACCGCCGCCTCGAGGGGCTCACCGTGCCGCTCCTGATCTTCGCGGCCGTGCTGCTGGTCCTGGTGTTGGTGCCGCCGTTTGGCCAGGCGATCAACGGGACGCGGCGCTGGATCCGGTTCGGGCCGGTCTCGTTCCAGCCCGCGGAGCTGGCCAAGCTCGCGCTCGTCGTCTACCTCGCCGCGTTTCTCGCGAAGAAGGGCGAGGAGGTCTCCGACTTCCGGCGCGGGCTCCTGCCGCCGCTCACGGTCGCCGGTCTCCTGGCCGTGCTCGTGCTGGCGCAGCCGGATCTCGGCAACTGCCTGACGTTGATCGCGCTCACGTTTACCCTGCTCTTCCTGGCCGGCGGCCACGCCCGCCACCTCAGCTTCGTCCTGCTCGCGGCGCTGCCGCCGCTGGTCGTGGCGATCTGGATGGCGCCGTACCGGCTGCGCCGCATCTTCGCCTTCATCGATCCGTGGTCCGACGCGCGAGGCAGCGGCTTTCAGATCATCCAGTCGTGGCTCGCGTTCGGCAACGGCGGCGTCTTCGGACAGGGCATCGGCGCCTCGCGCCAGAAGCTCTTCTATCTGCCGGAGTCGCACACGGACTTCATCTTCGCGATCATCGGTGAGGAGCTCGGGCTGATCGGCGCGCTCACCATCGTCGGGCTCTTCGTCGTGCTGGTCTGGCGCGGTCTTCGGATCGGTCTGCGCGCGCCCGACCCGTTCGGCGGCTATCTGGCGCTCGGGATCACGGTGCTGATCGCCACGCAGGTCCTCGTGAACCTGGGCGTCGTCACGGGCCTCCTGCCGACGAAGGGCCTGCCGCTGCCGTTCATCTCGTTCGGCGGCTCGGCCTTGCTGGTCACGATGCTCTCGACGGGAGTGCTCCTGAACATCTCCCAGCAGGCCCATGTTTAAGCGCTACCAGCAGATCCACTTCGTCGGGATCGGCGGCATCGGCATGTCCGGCATCGCCGAGATCCTGCTGAACCTGGGCTACCGGGTGACCGGGTCGGATCAGAAGCGGGGCGAGGCGGTCGAGCGCCTGGCCGAGCTCGGCGCGAAGGTGTTCATCGGCCATCACGCGTCGAATGTCGAGGGCGCGCACGTCGTCGTCTACTCGTCGGCGGTCTTGCGGGACAACGTCGAGGTGCAGGAGGCGCGCCGGCATCAGATCCCGACGATCCCCCGCGCCGAGATGCTGGCCGAGCTGATGCGCCTCAAGTACGGCATCGCGATTGCCGGCACGCACGGCAAGACCACGACCACCTCGATGGTGGGCGCGGTCCTGGCCGAAGGGCGGCTCGATCCGACGATCGTCGTCGGCGGCCGGGTGTCGAGCCTCGGCTCGAACGCGCGCCTGGGCCAGGGCGAATTCCTGGTCGCCGAGGCCGACGAATCGGATGGCTCGTTCCTGAAGCTCGCGCCCACCATCGCGGTCGTCACGACCGTCGACGCCGAGCACCTCGATCACTACGGAAGCCTCGACGCGATCCGCGACGCGTTCGTCGCGTTCGTCAACAAGGTGCCGTTCTACGGCGCGATCGTGCTGTGCCTGGACGAGCCCAACATCCAGCTCTTGATCCCGCGGATCGAGAAGCGCATCGTCTCGTACGGCCTGGAGTCGGGCGCCGACCTCGTCGCGCGGCGGCTCTCGCTGTCCGGCATGACCAGCCGCTTCGAGGTCTACCAGCGCGAGCGCCTGCTCGGCGAGCTCACGCTGCAGATCCCGGGGCGTCACAACGTGCTCAACGCGCTGGCCGCGATCGGCGTCGGTCTCGACCTGGAGATCCCGTTCGCGACGATTCAGAAGGCGCTGGCCGGATTCTCCGGCGTCCAGCGTCGGTTTCAGATCCTGGGTCGTGCCCGCGACATCACCGTGGTCGACGACTACGGGCACCACCCCGCGGAGATCCGGGCGACCCTGGCTGCTGCCAAGGCGGGCTTCGATTGCCGGGTCGTGACGGTATTTCAGCCGCACCGCTTCACCCGGACCAAGCACCTGCGCCAGGAGTTCCTGACGGCGTTCAACCTGGCCGATGTGCTGATCGTGATGGACGTCTATGCGGCCGGCGAGGCGCCGATCCCCGGCGTGTCGGGCCGGGATCTGGCCGATGGGATCCGATCGCACGGACATCACGACGTCACTTACCTCGGTAGCGACCGCACGCGCATCGTCGAGCACCTGGCGGACGTCGCACGTCGCGGCGATCTCGTCATCACGCTCGGCGCCGGCGACGTGAGCCAGCTCGGCCCGGAGCTGCTGAAGCGCCTGGACGCGACTCGTTGACTGGGAGGGCCACATGCTAGGAGAGATTCGCGGCGAAGTACGGTTCAAGGAGCCCCTGAGCTTCCATACCTCGCTCCGCATCGGCGGCACCGCCGACATCTTCGTCGTGCCACAGGACGTGGACGACATTCGCCACGCGCTCATGTTCGCCGAGCGCGAGCAGCTGCCGGTCTCGGTGATCGGCGGTGGCAACAACCTCCTGGTCAAGGACCGTGGGGTGCGCGGCGTCGTGCTGCGCCTCGAAGGCTGTCTGGGGCGCGCCGAGTTCCACGGCGAGGAGGCGATCGCCGGCGCCGGCGTGTCGCTCTCGGCGCTGATCCGCGAGGCGGCCGCGCTCAATCTGGGCGGTATCGAATGCCTCGTCGGGATTCCCGCGACCATCGGCGGCGCCCTGGCCATGAACGCCGGGACGGCCGACGGCTGGATCGGCGATTTCGTCAGCGCCGTGTATTACCTGCACCCGGACGGCTCGCTCGGCGAGTTCAAGCCGGCTCCGGGCACGTTCACGTATCGCAACTTCAACGCGCCGGTCGGCTCCGTGCTGATCGGCTGCCGGCTCCGTCTGCACCGCCGCCCGCTCGCGGAGATCCAGAAGGAGATGAAGCAGCGGCTCAAGGTCAAGAAGTCGACACAGCCGCTGGCGCTCGCCTCCGCCGGGTGCGTGTGGAAGAACCCGGCCGGCGAGGTGGCCGCGCGGATGATCGAGAAGTGCGGCCTCAAGGGCAAGCGCATCAACGGCGCGGAGATCTCCTCCAAGCACGCCAACTTCATCGTGAACCGCGGCGGCGCGACCGCCGCCGACATCCTCGCGCTGATGGACCTCACGCGCGAGCGCGTGCAGTCGCACTTCTCGGTGACGCTCGAGAACGAGATCCGGATCATCGGGGAGTAGATGCCGAGCGGCCTCGTCTCGCCGAGAAACCGCGCTTCGGCGCTCGCCGACATGGGCGAGCGCTCGGCGTTCGTCGCCGGTCAGCGCATCGGCAAGGCGCGGCGCCCACGGCCCGCGCGCCGCGCGCGGCTGCGGCGACTGGTGATCGGTGTGCTGGCCACGATGGTCATCACTGCGGGCGGCGGCGCCGGCCTGCACTGGCTGCTCACGACCCCGCGCTTTGGCGTGGCGAGCGTCGAGGTGCGCGGCGTCTCCCGCGTGCCCCCCGACCAGATCCTCGCGGCGGCGGCAATCCAGCGCGGCACGAACATCTTCAAGCTCGACACGATCGGCGTCACCGGCCGCGTGGAGTCGCTGCCGGAGGTTCGCCGCGCCGACGTGGTGCGCGAGCTGCCGAACCGGGTCGTGATCAGCGTCGAGGAGCGACGCCCGTTCACCTTGGTCCACGGCGGCCGGCTGCACTGGATGGACGAGGAAGGCCGGCTCCTCGGCGCCTCGCCCGAGGCGGTGGCGCCGCCGATGCCCGTGATCAGCGGGCTCTCGGCCGAGGAGCTCGCCTCGATGCGTACGGCGCCCGGCCCGAAGGCGCGGGCGGCGATCGGCGTGATCCGCGCGCTCCTGCGCAGCGGCAACGGGCTCACCGCCGAGATCTCCGAGATCGACATGAGTCGCCGCGAGGGGCCCGTGCTCTACACCGTCGACGGCGTCGAGGTGCGGCTGGGCACCGAGGACTGGGACGAGCGGCTCACACGGCTCGAGGGCGTCCTGGCGCAGATCGCGACGCAGGACGTGCGAGCCGTCGACCTCAGATTCCGCGACCAGGTGGTCTTCCAGCGAGGCGCCGCCCGATGAAGCGGCCGAAGACGCCCGACCTGGTGGTCGGCCTCGACGTCGGCACCACGAAGGTCTGCGCGATCATCACCGAGCCGGCGCCGCGCGGCGCCCTGAACGTCATCGGCGTGGGCACCGCGCCCTCGCGCGGGCTCAGGCGCGGGATCGTCGTCAACATCGACTCGACGGTCGAGGCCATCCGCGCCGCGGTCGCCGAGGCCGAGCAGATGGCCGGCGTCGAGATCTCGGGCGCCTTTGCCGGAATCGCCGGCGGCCACATCCGAGGCGTCAACAGCCGCGGCGTCGTCGGGATCACCGGCAAGAACCACGAGGTGAGCGAGACCGACGTCGAGCGCGTGATCGAGGCCGCGCGGGCGATCAACCTGCCGCAGGACCGGGAGATCATCCACGTCTTGCCGCAGAGCTTCGTCGTCGACGACGGCGACGGCGTGCGCGAGCCGATCGGCATGTCGGGGGTCCGGCTCGAGGTCGAGGTGCACATCGTCACCGGCACCGTCACGTCGGTCCAGAACGTCGTCCGCTCGGTCAATCGCGCCGGCCTCGCCGTGCAGGACATCGTGCTCGAGCCGCTCGCCTCCGCGGAGGCCGTGCTGTTCGACGACGAGAAGGAGCTGGGCGTGGTCGTGATCGACATCGGCGGCGGCACGACCGACGTCGCGCTCGTCCGCGACGGCGCGGTCTGGCACACGGTCGTGCTTCCGCTCGGCGGCGACCACATCACCAACGACATCGCGATCGGGCTGCGCACGCCGACCGCGGACGCCGAGGACATCAAGAAGCGGTACGGATGCGCGCTGACCGCGCTCGTGCCGGCCGAGGAGACGGTGGACGTGCCGTCCGTCGGCGGCCGCAAGCCGCGGCAGCTTTCGCGGCAGCTCCTGTCGGAGATCATCCAGCCGCGCGTCGAGGAGATCTTCACGCTGGTAGCGCGGGAGCTGGCCCGCGGCGGGTTCCAGGACGCGGCGACGGCGGGTGTCGTCGTCACGGGAGGCACGTCGATCATGGAGGGAGTTCCCGAGCTTGCGGAGGGGATCTTCGATCAACCCGTGCGCCGCGGCGTGCCGATCGGCGTCGGCGGGATGGCGGACGTGATCGAGAGTCCGATCTACGCGACCGGTGTGGGCCTGGCACTCTACGGCGCGCGCACCCGGGTGTCCGGTGACGGCATTCGGCCGCCGGGCCCAGTGGGCCGCCTCACACGACTCGTCACGGGATTTCTCGGTGACCTTTTTTAGGCGCGGTCGGGACGGCCGGCAGCCGCACCTGTTCACGACAGACGTGGACCCTTCACGCGGCCGGAGGCGGACCTCCGGCGAGCACTCAGAGGAGGAATCGATGGAGAAGGATCGTGCGCGGCGCCCGCTCTTCGAGCTCGAACTGGCGACGCAGGCCGCGAAAATCAAAGTCATCGGGCTGGGCGGGGGCGGCGGCAACGCGGTGAGCCGCATGATGGCCGCGCAGTTCACGGGGGTCGAGTTCATCGTGGGCAACACGGATGTCCAGGCCCTCAGCGCCTCGCCGGCGCCGGTGAAGATCCAGCTCGGCGCCAAGCTTACCGGGGGTCTGGGGGCCGGCTCGAACCCGGACGTCGGCCGCAACGCGGCCCAGGAAGACCCGGATCAGATCACGCGCCTGCTGGCCGGCAGCGATATGGTCTTCATCACCGCCGGGCTCGGCGGCGGCACCGGCACCGGCGCGGCGCCGGTGGTCGCGTCGCTCGCGAAGGATCTGGGCATCCTGACGGTGGCCGTGGTCACCAAGCCGTTCACGTTCGAGGGCCGAAAGCGCATGCTCCAGGCCGAGGCCGGGCTCGAGGCGCTGCGCGGCGTCGTCGACACGCTGATCACGATCCCGAACCAGCGCCTGCTCTCGGTCGTCGATCGCGGCACGCCGCTGATCGCCGCGTTCCGCGTCGCCGACTCGGTTCTGCAGCAGGCGGTGCAGGGCATCTCGGACCTGATCCTGGTCCCCGGCCTCGTCAATCTCGACTTCGCCGACGTGCGCACGATCATGTCGGGCATGGGCCTGGCGATGATGGGCACCGGCACCGGCAAGGGCGAGAACCGCGCGCTCGACGCCGCGCAGAAGGCCGTGGCGAGCCCGCTGCTCGACGAGACGTCGATCGAGGGCGCGCGCGGCATCCTGATCAACTTCACCGGCGGCGCCGACCTCTCGATTCACGAGGTCGAAGAGGCCGCGCGCATCGTCCAGGAGGCGGCGCACGAGGAGGCGCACATCATCTTCGGCGCCGTCATCGATCCGCAGCTGTCGGACGAGGTGCGGATGACCGTGATCGCGACCGGGTTCGCGGACAAAAAGGAAAGCGTCGGGCTTGGCGGCAAAGTCGTCGACCTGCCTCGGCCTTCGCGCCCTGCTCCTTCTTCGGCTCCTGCTCCTGTCGCTCCGTGGCGCCGCAAGTTTGCGGATCCTCGCGGCGAGGCTGCTGAGGAAGCGCTCGGCGACGGCGCCGACCTCGAAGTTCCTGCGTTCCTCAGACGCCAGGCGGATTAGGGTCACCGAGCGGGTGGTGGGGCGGGAGGGGGTGCCGGGCCTCCCGACCGCTCCGTCACCCACTCGCCCGATTCGCAGCGCTTCGCGCTGCGGGCGGGACGAGGGGGTCCCACTACGCAGGTCGGTCGTGAGACCCGGCACCCCCTCCCGCCCCACCACCCGCTCGGCGACCCGTGAGTTCGGCATACTCTGAGGAATCGATGACTTCGAGTTCTTCGCTCGTCGGTCATGGTTCGCCTACGGAGTTCTTCACGTTTGCTTCGTTGACCGCGCTCGGCGTGCCGAATGCGACTACTACCAAACATTGTCCGGGGATCAGCTCGTTTGCGGAGCCGATCGTGCCCGAGGCGCCGAAGCCGCCGTTTCGGGATGAGGCCGTCGCGGCGCTTGGGACGGCGGGGCTCGAGATGTCGCGGGTCGGTTATGCGCGGCAGGTGCATGGGGCCGACGTGGCGCGGGTGCCGGGGGGTGGGGGATTTGCGGGGCTCGTGGACATTCTCGTGACCGCGGAGCGTGGGGTGCCGCTTGCCATCTTCACTGCGGATTGTCTGGCGATCGTGCTTTGTGAGCCGACCGCTGGGGCGTTGGCCGTCGCTCACGTGGGGTGGCGAGGCACGGTCAAGGGCGCGGCTCAGAAGGCGGTGCGGGCGATCGGGGAGGTTGGGGGTCGGGCGGAGGCGCTGCGAGTCGCGATCGCGCCGTCGATCGGGCCGTGCTGCTATGAGGTCGACGAGCCGGTGACGGCCGAGTTCGCACGGGCGTTCGGGGAGCGCTGGCGGTCGTGGGTCACGCCGTCGCGGCCCGGCCGCGTGATGCTCGATCTCTGGTCGGCGAACGAGGCCCTGCTGGCCGAGGCCGGCGTGGCGCCCGAGGCGATCGAGAATCCTCGGCTGTGCACCGCGTGCCACCCCGATCTTCTGTACTCCTACCGATGCGGCAACCGAGGCCGCCTGGTCACCCTGGCCGCGCTGCCCTGAGATTGGGGCCATAGGCCCTTCCTCTCCCCCCGCACACGGCCCCCTGCTAGAATCACCCCGAGATGACCGACATACGCGCCAATCTCGATCGGGTGCGCGAACGGGTCGCGAAGGCTGCGGAGCGCGCGGGCCGGCGCCCGTCCGACGTGCTGCTCGTCGGCGTGTCGAAGACCGTCGAGGTGGAGCGGATCCGCCAGGCGATCGAGGCCGGTGTGGCGGCGCTCGGCGAGAACCGGGTGCAGGAGGCCAAGGAGAAGGTCGTCGAGATCGGCCGCCCGGTCCCGTGGCACCTGATCGGCCACCTGCAGACGAACAAGGTCCGCGACGCGATCGAGCTCTTCGACGTCATCCATTCGCTCGATCGCCTGGATCTCGCCAAGGAGCTCGACAAGCGGGCGCGGGCGCGCGGGCGAACCGTCGACGCGCTGGTCGAGGTGAACGTGGGCGGCGAGGACTCCAAGGGCGGCGTGTCGCCCGATGGGCTCGGCGCGCTGCTCGACGCGATCGGGGCCATGTCCGGCGTGAAGGTGAAGGGCCTCATGGCGATCCCGCCCGAGGCAAAGCAGCCCGACGACTCGCGCGTCTGGTTCCGCGCGCTGCGCAAGCTCGGTGAGCGCTATGGATTCGCCGAGCTGTCCATGGGCATGAGCGGCGATTTCGAGGTGGCCATCGAGGAAGGCGCGACCGTGGTTCGGGTCGGGACGGCGATCTTCGGACCGCGACCGCCGCGGCCGGAGCCCTCGCCGGAGGACCGATGACGATCAAGGGGCTCACCGTCGGCTTCATCGGCGGCGGCAACATGGGCGAGGCGCTGATCAAAGGCTTGCTGGGCGCGAGCCTGGTGCCGGCCAGCGCCATCCACGCGACGGACGTGCGACTGGAGCGGCTGAAGGAGCTCGATCGCCTGTACGGGATCCAGGTCTCGTCCTCCAACGCCGACCTCGTGCGCCATTCGGACATCGTGATCCTGGCCGTGAAGCCTCAGATCATGGACTCGGTGCTGAAAGAGATCGCGCCGGCGGTCACCCGCAAGAAGCTCCTGATCTCGGTCGCGGCCGGCGTCTCCACCGCGAAGATCCGCACCGTCCTGCACAAGGACGCGCGGCTGATCCGCGTGATGCCGAACACGCCGGCCCTCGTGCTCGAGGGCGTGACTGCGATCGCGAAGGCCGACAATCTCGAGCCCGACGACCTCGACACCGCCGGCGAGATCTTCAGCGCCGTCGGCCGCGTCGTCGTGCTCGATGAGACGCTGATGGACGCGGTGACGGGCCTGTCGGGCTCCGGACCCGCGTACGTGGCCGTCGTGATCGAGTCGCTGGCGGACGGCGGGGTCCGGATGGGCCTCGACCGGATCACCGCGATGACCCTGGCCACCCAGACTGTGCTCGGCGCCGCCAAGCTCTTGCTCGAGACCGGCCTGCATCCGGGCGCGCTCAAGGACATGGTGAGCTCGCCCGGCGGCACCTCGATCGCCGGCATCGCCGCGCTCGAGGAAGGCGGCATCCGGACCACCTTCATCAAGGCGGTCGAGCGGGCCACCGAGCGGTCGCGGGAGCTCGGCCAGGGGCCGAAGTAATGTTCGTGATCAACTACTTCTTCGTGGCGCTGGCGAACCTCGTGAACCTCGTGATCGTGGCGTACATCTGGATCATCATCGCGCGGGCGATCATCTCGTGGGTGAGCCCGGATCCCTACAACCCGATCGTGCGATTCCTGCATCGGGTGACCGAGCCGGTGCTGCGCCCCGTGCGCGAGCGTCTGCCCATCTCGCAGATGGGCCTCGACTTTTCGCCGATGATCGTGATTCTCGTGCTGTATTTTTTGAAGGAGTTCCTGGTCCCGGTGCTGTACCGCATCGCCACCGAGATGGGCTAGGACGTCGGAGGCCTCATGCGCATCAGTCCGCTCGACATCCGTCAGCAACAGTTCACTGTGAAGTGGCTTCGCGGGTTCGACATCCACGAGGTCGACGCGTTCCTCGACGACGTGGCCGAAGACTACGAGACGGTGCTCAAGGAGAACGCGCAGCTCAAGGAGCAGGTGGCGACGTTCGAGGAGCGCTCGCGCGGGCTCGTCGAGCGCGAGCGCGCGCTGCAGGAGACGCTCGTGACGACGCACCGGCTCGGCGACGAGATGAAGGCGACCGCCCGCAAGGAGGCCGAGCTGCAGATGCGCGAGGCCGAGCTGCGCAGCGAGAAGATCATCGAGGAGGGCCGCGCCGAGGAGGCGCGCATCCGCAGCGAGATCCAGACCCTGCGGCGCGTGCGCCGTCAGCTGATCGAGGACTTCCGCGCGACGCTCGAGAGCTACTACCGCATGATGTCGGCCGAGTTCGGCGAGGAAAAAGACGACGGCAAGAGCTGAGCCCGCGCGGCTGTCGCTCCGCGTCCAACCGCGGGCCTCTCGTGACGAGATCGTCGGCTGGCAGGACGCTATACTCCGCCTCCGTGTCAGCGCCCCACCTGTCGCCGGCGCCGCGAACACCGCGGTTGTGCGTCTGCTCGCCAAGGCTCTCGGCATCGCGCCGTCGGCGATCAGCGTGGTGAAGGGCCTGCAGGGACGCACCAAAATCGTCGAAATCGCGGGCCTGAGCCCGGCCGAGATCCAGCGCCGCCTGGCGCCGATCGTCTCGAGGGCGTCGTGAGCGTCATCGCGCCCGTCCGCTGGGAGAACGACCGGCTGATCCTGGTCGATCAGACCGTGCTCCCGGAGCGCGAGATCGAGCGCGGCTACCAGCGCTGGCAGGACGTCGGCGCGGCGATCCGCGCCCTGGTCGTCCGCGGCGCGCCGGCGATCGGCGTGGCCGCGGCGTTCGGCATCGTGCTGGCCGCTCGCGAGAGCCGGGCTGCCACGTTCGACGGGTTGATGGCCGATCTCGAGGAGGCCATCAAGGGTCTCGCGGCGACGCGACCCACGGCGGTCAACCTGTTCTGGGCGCTCGACCGGATGCGTCGCCTGGCGGTCGCGTCGAGCGCGCTGCCGCTCGAGCAGGTGCAGTCGCGGCTGCTCGCCGAAGCCCAGGCGATCCGCGACGAGGACATCTCGGCGAATCGGGCGATGGGCGCCCACGGCGCGTCGCTGGTCCCGCCGAACGCGCGGATCCTGACCCACTGCAACGCCGGCGCCCTCGCGACGGCCGGATACGGCACGGCGCTCGGCGTCGTGCGTGCGGCGCACGAGCAAGGCAAGGTCGCGCTCGTGTGGGTCGATGAGACGCGCCCGGTGATGCAGGGCTCGCGGCTCACCGCGTGGGAGTGCGTCCGCGAGGGCATCCCGCATCGGTTGATCGCCGACGTCGTCGCCGCCTCGGTGATGGCGCGCGGTGAGGTCGATCTGATCGTGACCGGCGCCGACCGGATCGCCGCGAACGGCGACACCGCCAACAAGATCGGCACCTACTCGCTGGCCGTCCTGGCGGCGCATCACCACGTGCCGTTCTACGTCGCCGCGCCGTTCTCGACGATCGATCCGTCGATCGCGTCGGGCGCCGAGATCCCGATCGAGGAGCGCGACGGATCGGAAGTGCGCCGGGTCGGCGCGCAGCAGACGGCGCCGAGCGACTCCCCGGTCTACAATCCGGCTTTCGACGTCACGCCGGCGCGGCTCATCACCGCGATCGTCACCGAGCGTGGCGTCATGCGTCCGCCGTATCGGTTTTGACCGCCCGCGAGTATCACGACCGCACCGCGCACTCGCCGGCGTCGGTTCGCACGAGCGGCCACACGCTCGAGTGGGACATCAAGCCGTTCCCGTTCAAGGTCTACACGGACCTCGCCGCACAGGCACTGCCCCGCGAGCTCGACCCCGTCGCGACCGACACGCTCGCGGCGCTCGCCGGCCCGGCGCCGGCCGCGACCGCGCTCGGGCTCTCGGAGCTCGTGGCCGTGCTCTACTACGCCGCCGGCGTCACGAAGAAGAAGACGTATCCGGGCGGCGGCGAGGTCCTGTTTCGCGCAGCGGCGTCGACGGGCGCGCTGTACCAGACCGAGGTGTACGTCGTGGTCGGCGACGTGGCGGGTCTGGAGCCCGGTGTCTATCACTTCTCTCCGGGGGATTTCGCGCTTCGCCGCCTGCGCGCCGGCGACGTGCGCGCCGCGCTGGCCGAATCGGCCGCGGACGACTCGATCCGGCGCCGACCCGCGACGCTCGTGCTCACGGCGATCTACTGGCGCAACGCGTGGAAGTATCAGGCGCGCGCCTACCGCCATCTCTTCTGGGATTCCGGGACGATGTTGGCAAACGTACTGGCCGTCGGCGATGCGCTCGGGCTGGCGCCGCGCCTGTCGACGGGCTTCGTCGACGCCGACGTGAACCGCCTGCTTGGGCTCGACGAGGCGCGCGAGGTTGCGCTGGAGCTGGTCGCACTCGGACCCGAAGGCGCGCCCGCACCAGCCGGCGCGCCGCTTAGCGCGATCCAGCACGAAGCCATGCCGTTGTCCTCGTCGGAGGTCGATTATCCGCTGATTCACGAGATGCAGGCCGGATCGCGGCTCGATACGGCGGCGGCGGTGCGCGCGTGGCGAAGCCGCGAGTGGTCGAGCCCGACGCCGACACTTTCGGCGAACGCAGCATTCGTCACGCTGCCGCCGCCACGCCAGCGTGCGGGCCGCGGGCTCGGCGAGACGATCCAGCGGCGAGGCTCGACGCGCCAGTTCGGCCACGCCTCGCTGAGCGCCGAGGAGCTCGGGACGGCGCTCTGGGCCGCGGCGCGCCCCGTCGACGCCGACACGCCGGGCGGCCTCGTCGACCTCTATCTCATCGTGAACGCGGTCGATGGCGTGGCGTCCGGCTCGTACTTCTACCGGCCGGACACACACACGCTCGAGACGCTCGCGCGCGGCGACTTCCGCAACCGCTCGGCGTATCTCTGCCTGGAGCAACCGCTCGGCGGCGACGCGGCGGCGGTTATCTACTGGCTGGCGCCGCTCGACGCGATCACGCGCGCGTTCGGCGATCGCGGGTATCGTCTCGCGAATCTGCACGCCGGACTGGCCGGCGGGCGCGCCTATCTCGCCGCGTACGCGCAAGGATTCGGCGCCTCCGGTCTCACGTTCTACGACCGCCACGTCGTCGAGTTCTTTTCGCCGCACGCCGCGGGCAAGGACGCGATCTTCGTGACCGCGCTCGGCCGATCCGGTGTCGAAGGGCGTGTTAACATCGATTCGACGTTGCTCACGCGAAGGAGGCCGTCTGCATGAAGAAGTATCAGTTGATGGCGCCGGGCCCGACGCCCGTACCGAGCGAGGTCCTGCTCGCGATGGCGGAGCCGATCATCCATCACCGGACCCCGCAGTACGAGGCGGTCTTCACCGAGGTGCGCGCCGCGCTGAAAAAGCTCTTCCAGACGAGCGCCGAGGTGATTCCGCTCGCGTGCTCGGGCACCGGCGCGATGGAAGCCGCCGTCGTCAACACGCTGTCGCCCGGTGATCGCGTCGTGGTCGTTCGCGCCGGAAAGTTCGGAGATCGCTGGCTCGATCTCACCAAGGCCTACGGGCTCGAGGCCATCGACCTGAGCGCGCCGTTCGGACACACCGTCGAGGCGTCGCGCCTGGCGGAGACGCTGAAGAGCCATCCAGACGCGAAGGCCGTGCTCGTCCAGCACAGCGAGACGTCGACCGGCGTGTTGCACGACGTGCGGGCCTACGCGGCGGCCACGCGCCAGCACGAGGCGATCCTGATCGTCGACGCGGTGTCAAGCCTCGGCATCGCCGATCTGCCGATGGACGCGTGGGGGATCGACCTGGTGATCTCGGGCTCGCAGAAGGGCCTGATGCTGCCGCCCGGCCTCGGGTTCTGTGCGCTCAGCGAGAAGGCATGGCGCAAGACGAAGAGCTCGACCCTGCCGAAGTTCTATTTCAGCCTGGCCGACGAGCTGAAATACGTGGCGAAGAACGAGGTGCGCTTCACGCCGGCCGTCTCGATCGTCGTCGGGCTGCGCGAAGCGCTGCGGATGCTCGAAGCCGAGGGGCTCGGCAACGTGTTCAAGCGCCACGACCGGCTCGCGCGCGCCACGCGCGCGGGCGTCGAGGCGCTCGGCCTCGAGCTCTTCGCGAAAGCCGCGCCGAGCCCGGCGGTGACCGCCGTCACCGCGCCCAGGGGCCTCGACAGCGAGCAGATCGTCGCCGCGTACTCACGGAGCTTCAACATCACGATCGCCGGCGGGCAGGGTGAGATGAAGGGCAAGCTGTTCCGCCTGGGCCACATGGGCTACGTCGCCGAGTTCGATGTCATCAACGCGCTGGCGGCGCTCGAGCAGGTGCTCGCGGAGATCGGGCAACCGGTCGACTTCGGGGCGAGTGTCCGCGCCGCCCAGAAGATCTTCGCCGAAAAGTCGTGAAGCGCGTGCTGGTGGCCGACGGCCTGCAGGCCGTCGGCGTCGAAGCCCTCCGCAAGCACGGACTCGAGGTCGACGTGGTCGGCGCGCTCGCCGAGCGCGAGCTCGTCGACCGCATCGGCGAGTACGAAGGCCTCATCGTCCGCAGCGCCACCAAGGTGACCGGGCCCGTCATCGAGGCCGGTCGCCGCCTCGAAGTGATCGGCCGCGCCGGCGCCGGCGTCGACACGATCGACGTCGATGCCGCGACCAAGCGCGGTGTCGTCGTCATGAACACCCCGGGCGGCAACACGACCGCGGTTGCCGAGCACACGCTGGGTCTGCTGCTCGCGCTGGCTCGCCGCCTGCCCGCCGCCGACGTGACCCTGAAGGCCGGACGCTGGGAGAAGAACCGGTTGCAGGGCGTCGAGCTCCTCGGCAAGGTGCTCGGCATCGTCGGCCTGGGCCGGATCGGCTCCGAGGTGGCGCGCCGTGCGCTCGGCTTTCGCATGCAGGTGATCGCCTACGATCCATATCTGACCCGCGAGGCGGCTGAGCGACTGGGCGTGGAGAGCGTCGAGCTCGATGATCTGCTCGCGCGCTCCGACTTCCTCACGATCCACACGCCGTTGACCGGCGACACGCGGCACCTGCTCGGGCCGGCGGAGCTCGAGCGGCTCAAGCCCGGCGTCCGGATCATCAACTGCGCACGCGGTGGGTTGATCGACGAGCAGGCCCTCGCGCGTGCGATCCAGTCGGGCAAGATCGCCGGCGCCGCGCTCGACGTCTTCGAGCAAGAGCCGCCGCCGGCCGACCATCCGCTGCTGAAGCTCGAGCAGGTGATCGTGACGCCGCATCTCGGCGCCGCGACCGACGAGGCGCAGACGGCGGTCGCGCTCGCGATCGCGGACCAGGTGGCCGACGCGCTCCTGCGCGGCGTGGTCATCAACGCGGTGAACCTGCCGTCGATTGACGCCGAGACCCATCGCGAACAGGCGCCCTACGTCGGCCTCGCCGAGAAGATGGGCCGCTTCCTCGCGCAGATGGGCGAAGGCCGGATGCAGGAGGTGCGTCTCACGTACGCAGGTGAGATCGTGGGCCGCCCGACCGCGACGCTCACCTTGGCGCTCGTACGCGGCCTGCTGGGTGCGATCCTCTCCGAGCACGTCACCGACGTGAACGCGCTGCTGATCGCCAAGTCCCGCGGCCTTCGAGTGACCGAAACCTCGACTACTGAAAGCTCGGACTACGCGAGCCTCGTCAGCGCCGAGCTCCGCACGGATCGCGCGTCGACGTCGGTCGCGGGGGCCGTCTTCTTCAAGCGTGATCCGCGGTTCGTCCAAGTGGACGGCTTCTCGCTGGAGGCCGTGCCACAAGGGTGGATGCTCGTGTTCGCCAACCTCGACGTGCCTGGCGTCATCGGCCGCATCGGCACGCTCTGCGGGCGCCATGGGATCAACATCGCCGGTATGCAGCTTGGGCGCGAGCGCCGCGGCGGGCGCGCCGTCTCCGTCGTGAATCTCGACGACCCGATGCCGGCTGCGGCGCTCGACGAGATCCGCGCAATGCCCGATATCGTGTTCGCCAAGGTCGTCAAGGTCTAGTCCGTTCATCGCCCGCCCGAACTATGCGACTCGTTGGACTGGCCATCGCTCTGGTCTTCCTCACACCGCTCACTGCTGGGGCGCAACAAGCGGGCAAGGTCTACAGGATCGGCATCATCGGTTTTCGGGCAACCTCAGACCTGACCGGGCCGAGCCCGCAAAGCCCGGCGATCAAGGCGTTGTTCCGTGGGCTGAATGAGCTGGGCTACGTTTATGGAACGGATTTCGTCACGGAGCCGCGCGGGAGCGACGGCCGTCCCGAGCGGTTTCCAGGCCTGGCTGCCGAGCTGGTCCGTCTTCGAGTAGATGTGATTCTGGCACCGGGACCCGCGCTACCGGCGCTCAAGCAGGCCACCTCGTCCATCCCCGTCATCATGACCGCGACGATCGACCCCGTTGGCCAGGGCTTCGTGCAGAGCCTTGGGCGGCCAGGCGGTAACTTCACGGGCTTCAGCCTTCAATCAGCGGAGGCCGCGGGAAAACGACTCGAGCTGCTGAAGGAGCTTGCGCCAGGTCCGGCGCCGGTGGCGGTCCTCTGGGATCAATCCGGCCTGCTCACGCTGCGGGCAGTCGAGGCAGCTAGTCGGGAGCGAGGGTGGAAGATCCTGCCGCTCGAAATCCGCGATGCGCGGGACCTGGAGGGCGCAATCCGAACAGCTGCTGGTGCGCGCGCGGGCGCTCTATTCGTATCCAGCGGTGGAATTCTCTTTCCGCACACTCGACGAGTCGCCGAGCTGGCGGCCAAGAGCCGGCTCCCGGCCATCTACGAGCTCGGAGAGTACGCCGAAGCCGGCGGGCTGATCTCGTATGGCCCGGACATCAACGATATCTGGCGGCGCTCCGCCGTCTTCGTTGACAAGGTCTTGAAGGGCGGCAAGCCCGCAGAGCTTCCGGTCGAACAGCCGACGAAATTCGAGCTGGTCGTCAACCTGAGAGCCGCCAAACGGCTCGGCCTCACGATCCCACCGACCGTCCTCGTGCGCGCGGACCAGGTGATCGATCCATGAGAACGGTTGTTCGTGTCAACGACGTTTCCGCAATGTGTGGCTCCCGCTGTCCGTGTTCAAGGGCAGACGTCTAGCGTGATCCCGACGGCAAACGTCCACCAGCCATCCATTCGCGCACG
>Ga0207428_10000400_pt1 | contig 53869 bp, 48 predicted proteins | sample RhiMethybrSRZTD1_FD_187600 | JGI IMG/M metagenome (GOLD analysis project Ga0207428, IMG submission 187600) | Populus rhizosphere microbial communities from Tennessee, USA - Rhizosphere MetaG P. TD hybrid SRZTD1 (SPAdes) (version 3) | ecosystem: Host-associated > Plants > Roots > Rhizosphere >...
TTCGCGGCCTCCTTCACGCCGGCCTGCAGCATCTGGATGGTGTCGCCGCCGATCGCGTTCATCTTCGAGTGGAACTCGACGGCGATCACGCCGTCGCCCAGATCGACGAGGCTCGCGCCCGCGTTTTTCTTGATGACGCGATTCTGTTCCTTCGCCGTTCGCAGGATCTGCAGGTCGGCCGCCGCAGGCTTGACGGGACCTTCACGGAAGCGATTCAAGCCGCCCTCGAGCAGGCTCGCGATGAGCGGCGGCACGCCACCTTCCATCGCATGCGTGCCCTGAGCGGCGGCGAGCACGTCCTTGATGCCGATGGCATCGATCAGCTCGAACGGACCAAGGTCCCAGCCGAAGCCCCATCGCATCGCGCGATCCACATCATCTATCGAGTGCGCGATCTGCGGCGTGACGCGCGCTGTGTAAACGAGCGTCGGCGCCAGCGTCTCGCGCAGAAACTCGCCGGCCTTGTCCTTGCTGTTGAACAGCATCCGCACGCGCTCGCCGACGTCATCGATCGACTTGCCGGCTTCGATCGATCCGATCCGTGCTGACTGCTTCTGCCGATACTGCAGCGTTGCGGGATCGAGCGTCCAGATCTCGGTTTCGCCGGCGGCGCTCTTGCGCCGCTCGTAGAATCCTTTGCCGGTCTTCTCGCCGAGCGCGCCGTTCTTGATCAGCGCGTCAACCAGCGGCGCCACCGCGAAGGCCTTGCGATCGGCATCCGTGGTCAGGTGCTCGCTGAGATTGCGCAGCACGTGCGCGAGCACGTCGATGCCGGCGATGTCCATGGTCCGGAACGTCGCGCTGCCCGGCCGGCCGAGCGCCGGCCCGGTGATCGCATCGATTTCCTCGATGGTGTACTTGCCGGTTGCGAGCGCGTCGAGCGTCCGCGCCACGCCGTAGAGGCCGACGTGGTTGGCGATGAAATTCGGCGTGTCTTTCGCGATCACCACGCCCTTGCCGAGCACGTGATCGCCGAACTTCACCATCGCCGCCACGACCGACGGATCGGTCTCGGCGGTGGGAATGATCTCGAGCAACCGCAGGTATCGCGGCGGATTGAAAAAGTGCGTGCCCAGCCAGTGCTTTCGGAAATCGTCCGATCGGCCCTCGGCGATCGCCGCGATCGGGATGCCCGACGTATTCGAGCTGACGATCGATCCTGGACGGCGCTTCTCGTCGACCTTCGCGAGCAGCTGCTGCTTGATGTCGAGCCGTTCGACCACGGCTTCCATGATCCAGTCGGTCTTCGCAATCTGATCGAGATGCGTGTCGAAGCCGCCCGTCGTGACGAGCTTGTAGGCATCAGGCGTGAACTGCGGATCCGGCTTCAGCTTGCGGGTTCGCTCGAGGCCCTGCTTCGCGACGTCCGCGGTCAGGTCGAGCAGCAGCGCCGGAATGCCCGCGTTCGCGCAGTGCAGCGCAATCTGCGCACCCATGGTGCCGGCGCCGAGCACCGTGACGGAATTAATCCCAATCTGTGTCATCTGTGCCTTCTGTGGCCCTGGTGATCTGACTTCTGCGGCCGTCACCGGCGTTTGACTCCGTTGATGAAAAGGTCGACGACCGCATCCGCTTCCGCGTTGAGGTCGTATTTGCGCCGGCTCAACACCCAGTTGGTGGCCATTTCATCGAGGGCGCCGAAAAAAATCTTGGTGGCGGTGGTGGCGCTGATGTCCTTGCGGAACGCGCCGCTCTGCTGGCCGTCGGCGATCGCCTGCCGAATCAGCTTGAAGTAGTCCTGCAGGAACGTCTCGGAAAAGCGCTCCATGAATTTCACCGACTGCCGGAGCTCGACCTGGAACACGACGGCCAGGTCCTTGTCGCGGCCGAGGCGTTCGAGGTGCAGATGCGCAAGCTTGCTGAGCCGCGCCGCGGGATCGGTGATGTCCTCAACGGCCGCGCGCCCCTCGGCGAGCACGTCGTTCATCGACCGCTCGAAGATCGAGACGAGCAGGTCGTCCTTGCTCTTGAAATAGAGATAGACGGTCCCCGCGGCCACGCCCGCCACCCGCGCGACGTCGGCGACCTGCGATTGGAAATAGCCGTTTTGCGCGAAGACCTTGGTGGCTGCGCGCAGGATCAGATCCCGCTTTTCCCCGGCGGGCGCCGCCCGCACGATGCTCAAACGCCGATTGCTCGAGGTTGCCCGAATCGCCACTGAATGAATGGTCATTCATTTACGGCGCCGCTGTCAACTGCAGCTGTCGAAATGCAACCGCGGTTGTCGGTTCAAGGGGTTCAAAGGGTTCAAAGAGTTCAAGAAGTTCCTTAGGTTCAAGGGTTGAAAATGCCGGAAGGTTGAATACAGGGTCTGACCCCAAATTCAACATAGTGAAGAAACTGCCAAAAAGGGGCTGCAGAAAGTGCCGATCCTAGTGCCAGCGCGTGAGAATCGTCTCCCGCTGAAATACCCGGACGCCGACCCAGGCGAGCACGGCATTGAAGATCACACAGGCGAGTGCGCCAAGCAGCAGCGCGGCGGGACCGACGATGACGAGGCCCAGCAGCTGAGCGACGAAGACGGCCGTGACCGGCAGGATCAGCAGCGCCGTCAGCTGCTGCGCGGAGCGCGGATCGCTTGCTCGAGACGAGGTGATCACCGAGACCTCGAGCGAGGCCAGCACGACCAGCGGCCCCAGTACGCCGAACAGGATGAACAGCCGTGCCCCGAGGATCGCTCGCCACACGCCCGCCTCGCCAATCGCGATCGTTCCCATCACCTCGAGTACGACCGCAACCCACGTCAGCCCGAGTGCGAACACAAACGGCGTCAGCGTCTTGGCGGCGAGCAGCTCGAGGGTCGAGATCGGGGTCGCGAGCAGGGGCTCGAGCGACTTCGACTGTTTCTCGCCGATCACGGCATGCGTCGCCAGCGTGGTTGCGGACACGATCGGCACGAGCAGAAGAAGCAGCGAGAACTGATGAAACAGGAACGTCTGGATCAGCGCATTGCCGGACAGGCCGGCAAGTTCGGGCATCCGGCTCATCGCGTTCAACGCCTCTTCCGAGAATTCACCGGACTGCTCGAGCGTCTTGCCGACGATCATCGGCACGAAAAAAATCACCAGGAAAAGAGGGAAGAGCGATGCGAAGATCATCAGGACCGCGGGGACGATCGCGCCGGGATTGCGCAGCAGCTCCCGCGCATCCTTGCGTGCGAGCGCGGTGACGCGGTACCACTTGAACGGCGTCATCGCTCCGCTCCGACGAGCTCGAGATAGGCGTCTTCCAGCGACCGCTGATCGGGCGTGACGCGCATGATGCGTGCGCCCTCCGCCACCAGCCTCGCGACAATCTCCGGGATCTCGCCGGTCGCGGCGATGGCGAACTCGCGGCGTCCGCCGCCTTCGAGCTCGATGATCACGCGGCTGCCGCGGGCGCGCGCCCCTCGGAGACCGGCCGGCGTATCGAACGCGAGCAGATCCGTCTTCAGCACGGCGATGCGATCGGAGAGCTCTTCGGCTTCACCAAGATTGTGCGTCGTCACGAGGATGGCGCGGCCCTCGGATCGCAATCCGAGAATCAGATCCCGGACGTGGCGCGCGCTGGCCGGATCGAGCCCGGAAGTCGGTTCATCGAGCAACAGGGCTCGCGGCTTGTGCAGCAGCGCCCTCGCAATCGCGACGCGCTGCTTCAAGCCTTTCGAGAGCTTGCCGGCGATCTCGCTCGCGCGATCGAGCAGATCGACGTGCGTCAGCGCTTCGCGGACACTGGCTGCGGGATCCGCGACGCCCTGCAATCGGGCGTAGGTCAGCAGGTTGAAGTGAACGGAGAGACGCTCCCACAGGCCGGGCGCTTCGGTCAGCAACCCGACGTTGGCGCGCGCCCTGGCCGCGGTTCCGGCGGTGAGCTCGATCCCGTCGATCGAGATACGGCCGGCCGTCGGCAGGATCAACCCCGCCAGCATCCTCATCGTCGTGGTCTTGCCGGCGCCATTTGGCCCGAGCAGCGTGACGATCTCGCCGGCGTTGACCGACAGCGACACGTCCCGCACGGCAACGCGCTCGTCGAACATGCGCGACAGGCGATCGGCGACGAGCAGCGCGGCTGCCATCCGCCGAAAGGCTATCGCACTTCGAGGTTGGCCTGGATGGCCTGGAAGAACACGTCGGCGATTTTCGCGTAGCCCGCTTCGTTCGGATGCAGGCCATCGACGCCGATGTAGCGGTTCACGTCGGGCAGGAGCTCCGAGTAAAGATCGACGAGCACGGCGCCCTGCCGCGATGCGACGACGCGCATGCGGTTGTTGTAATCGGTGATGTAGATCAGGTCGATCGAGCGGTTGCCGCCGGGCCGCGGCGGTACCAGCGTCGCAAGGAACACGCGTATGCCGCGGTTGCGCGCTTCGGCCGCCATGATGTCGATCTCGCTGGCCGCGCCGCTGGCGGCGCCGTTCGCGCCGCCGGGAATGTCGTTGTAGCCTTCCATCAAGAGCACGGCTTCAGGCCGCACGATCGCCAGCGCCTGGAAAAAACGATCGCGGGCATTCACGGTCTTTTCACCGCCAAGCCCGTAGTTCGCGACGACGATCTGTTCCGCCTGCGACGAATAGCGGCCTTGCAAAGTCTTGGCGAGAATCGTCGGATACGCCGCCGATGGCACGACCACCTGCTTGGTGATTCCGCCGAGGCCGTGGAATGACGTCGAGCCTACCGGGAACGACACCTCACCCGATGTGACGCTGTCACCAAACGCGAGATAGCGCACGCGCGAAAGCGTCGGGAGTTTGGAAACGGTGACGGGGAAGGAGCACTCGGCGGTGCGATTCAGCGTATCGGTTGCCTTGCACGTGACCGCGGTCGTGCCGATCGGAAAATTCTCACCCGATGCCGGCGAGCAGGTGACCGTCACCGCGCCCTGCCCTCCGCTCGCGGACGGCGTGTCGAAGCTGACCGTCATGCCGTTGGCGTTCACCGTCGCCCTCGAAACGCCATCGCCGCACGACAGCAATGGACCCGGCGGCGGAGGTGGCGGTGGCGGCGGTGGTGTGGGACCGGTCGTGCTGCTGCACGCGGCGCCGCCAAGCGCCAACGCGATCGCCGCGCCAATTACCCAAGACTTCACAATTTGCATCTACCTGAACCAGCCATTTTACCGTACGGTCTTATCGTCACTCCTGATCCAGGTCATCACAGCGTTTCTGGGCCCAGCCTCCGGCGGGCGTTTCTGGGCCCAGCCTCCGGCGGGCGCCGCGTCCGTCCCTAGGGAGCGAACTCGTAACACCCTGGTGTGACCAGAATCCGGCCCGTTTCGTTGAACCACAGGCTGGACGGCGAGATCGTGCCTGCTCCTCGAAACTGGACCGTGCGGACTTTCTCGCCGCCGGCGTCGTAAACGTACGAAAACGGCAGCACGAAAGAAATCCACAGTCTGCCGGATCGATCTACGGCCGCGGTCCGCACCATCGGCGCGACGAGCGGCAACTCACCAGCATTGCGGCGTGGCCACCGATCCGGAATCGCGGCCACCAGCGGATCGATCTCTCGCCCCTGGACGACGCGCTCGTAGATGAGCGTGCCCTTGTCGTCGTACTTGCGGAACGCCGGCTCGCCGGCCATGAAGACGAAGAAGAAGCCGCCGGCCGGATCGGCGAGGGGAATCCCGGCATTCCAGGCGAGATGCAGATCGCGATCCGATTCGTGTGCGGTCTTCCGCAGTTGCCCAATCGATCGCAGCGGCGATCCGTCGAGCGCGTACTCCGTCATCAACCAGCCCGATTCAGGGTGGCTCATGAGCAGGGTGCGGCCGTTGAACGCGAGCGTGCCGACGCCATTCAACGCGAGCGAGCCCAGCACCACGCGAGATGCGCCACGCCCGGGCAGGATGAATCCACCCGTGCGGATGCCGGCGGCATCGAAGATCTGCACGCGCTCGCGGCTGTTGGGCGCATCGGCCACCGCGAAACTGCCATTGAGCGCGACGTCGAATGCGCTCGGCTCGATCAGCTTCCCGTCTTCCGCGCCGATTTGCACGAGCTTGCGCGCGTCAGCTCCGGAGGAGCTGACAAGAAACACTGTGTGGCCGCGTCTGTCGAAGACGTAGTAATCGCCATTCGCCGTCTGCTTGAAGCCAATCGGCTCGCGGAAGAGCCCAACGACATCAGGCGCGAGTGAATCAATCGAACGCAGGACGTCGACCGTTCCTGGTGAAACACGAACGGCGGGTTGGACAGTAGCCAGTAACCAGTAGCCAGTAGCCAGAAGGAAAAGGCCGCTCTTCACATCTGGCTACCGGCTACTGGCTACTAATAAGCTGCGAGCTTCTTGATTGCCGCGAGCACATCCGATGATTGCGGCAGGATCTTCTCTTCGAGCTCGGGGCAGTAGGCGACGGGGCAGTCGAGCGCAGCGACGCGCTTCACGGGCGCGTCGAGATATTCGAACAATTCCTCGCCGATGCGCGCGGCGATCTCCGCGCCGAAACCGCAGGTCAGCGTGTCCTCGTGGGCGACGATCACCCTGCTCGTGCTGCGCACGAGATTGGCGATGCCCTCCCAGTCGTACGGAATGATCGTGCGCAGGTCGAACACCGCGACGCTGATGCCATCCTTCTCCGCCTGCTGGGCGGCGAGCAGCGATCGCTGCACCAGCGCGCCCCACGTCAGCACCACCATGTCAGTGCCGTCGCGGCGGAGCGAGCCCTTTCCGAACGGCACCATGTAGTCCGGACCCGGATAGACGCCCTTGTTGTAGGTCTGCCGATAGAGATGCTTGTGCTCGAGATACAGCACCGGGTCGTCGCAGCGAATCGCCGTGCGCAGCAACCCGGCGGCATCGACGGCGTTGCTCGGGAACGCAATGCGCAGCCCGGGGCAGTGCGCGAAAATGCTGACGCCGGACTGGCTGTGGTACGGCGCGCCGCCGCGCAGGTAGCCGCCGATCGGCACGCGCACGACCGCCGGGCACGACCAGTTGTTGCCGGAGCGGTAGCGCAGCATCGACATCTCGTCCTTGAGCTGCATCATCGCCGGCCAGATGTAATCGAAGAACTGGATCTCGACGACCGGCTTCAGCCCGCGCGTGGCCATGCCGACGGCGCGGCCGACGATGTTGGCTTCGGCAAGCGGCGAATTGAACACGCGATCGGCGCCGTAGGCCTTCTGCAATCCGTGGGTGACCTTGAACACGCCGCCCTTGCCGGGCACGTGCGGCAGCGCCGAGGCCTTGCTCGCGTCGGCGACGTCCTCGCCGAAGACGACAATGCGCGGGTTCTTCGCCATTTCGTCTTTCAACGTGCGATTGATCGCGCCGACCATGGTGTCGGGCTTGCCTTCGGGCGTCGCCGTCGTCAGGAACGCCGTCGATGTGGGATCGACCGTCGGCGAGAACACGAACGACTGTGCGGTATCCGCGGACGGCTTGGGCGCCTTGAGCGCCTGCTCGGTGGACTCCGCGATCTCGCGATCGACCGACTGCAGGATGCCTTCGAGATCCGCTTCGGTCGCGATCTGCTCGTGCAGCAGGAACGCGCGCATTTTGGTCAGCGGATCGCGCAGCGCTTCGGCCTTGCGCTCATCGGGCGTCTTATAGAGGCGCTCGTCGTCCGACAGCGAATGCGAGTACGGACGAATCACCTTGGCGTGCACGAACGCCGGCTTGCGCTCGCGGCGAACGTAGGCGGCGGCTTCGCCGAGCGTTCGGAAGCTATCGATGAAGTCGGTGCCGTCGCAGCGCGTCACTCTCAGGTTCGGGAAGCTTTCGACCAGCCGCGACACATCGCCGCCCGGCGTCTGCACTTCGACCGGCACCGAGATCGCGTAGCCGTTGTCTTCGACGAGGTAGAGCACCGGCACGCTGCGCGTGCACGCGGTGTTCAGCGATTCCCAGAACTCGCCTTCGCTGGTCGCGCCTTCACCGATCGACAGGTAGGTGATCTCGTCGGAGTGAAAACGCTCGTTGCGATCGGCGATGGCCGTGATGCGCTCGTAGATCATGCCGGCTTCGCCGGCGCCGACGGCATGCAGGCACTGCGTCCCGGTGGGGCTGCCCTGCGACGGGATATTGAGCTTGCGATGGCCCCAGTGCGACGGCATCTGCCGCCCGCCGGAATTCGGATCGTCCTTCGCGCCCACCGCGGCGAGCAGCATCTCGAGCGAGGTCATGCCCAGCGTCAGGCAGAGCGCGCGATCGCGGTAGTAGGGATAGAACCAGTCGTAGCCGGCCCTCAAGTGCATGCCGGCGGCGGTCAGCACGGCTTCATGTCCCGCGCCGCTGATCTGGAAGAAGATCAGGCTCTGGTTCTTGAGTTGAATTTCCTTGTCGTCGATGCGCCGCGATAGCAGCATCGTGCGGTAGGCCCGCAACAGATCGTCCGCGCCGAGGCCTTCCCAACGGGCCGCGCTGGAACTGGTGCGCGCCTCGGGACTGGATGCGAGCGTCGAAGCCTTCATGTCGATGAAAATTATATCACCCGGGCCGGTGCTATAATCCGCCCCTAATTCTCACCGTACAAGACATTTACAGACATGAGCACACGACCCGTTCGCCTCCATCGCTGGGATGAAATCGCTCTCGAAAAAGTCACCGAAATGATCTCGCGCAAGATCATCACCGGCGAGCGCGAAATGGTGACGCAGATCTACTTGAAGCGCGGCGCGATCGTGCCGATGCACTCGCACGAAAGCGAGCAGATGACCTACGTCCTGCAGGGCGGCCTGCGCTTCCTGATCAACGGCGAGGAGATCACCGTCCGCGAAGGGGAAGTGCTGCACATCCCGTCATGGGTGCCGCACCAGGCCGAGGCGATCGACGACACCTTCGAGATGGACATCTTCAGCCCGATCCGCCACGACTGGCTGGACGGCACCGACAAGTACTTTCACGACACGCCGCAAGAGAAAAAATAGGCGGATCAGGGATCGGGGATCAGTGCAAGTTCTTCTCACGATTGTCTTGATCGCCGCGGCGGGCGCGTGGGCGGCCGCGGTGTATCGACGTCTCATTTACCTGCGCGCGCAGGTGAAGCTGGCGTGGAAAAAACTGGAGGCGGATCAGTCGAATGACGCGGTGAAGACCGTTTATAACAAGCACGTCGTTCTCTACAACAACGCGCTCGATTCGTTCCCGGCTTACCTAATCGCCCCGCTCGCAGGCCTGAAGCCGGCCAATCCCTTCAAATAAATCCGAAATCCGAGATCCGAAATCCGAGATCTAATGAATGTGCTTCTTCCAGTCTTCCTTCCACTCCTCGTCCGAGCGGCCGCCTGAGTAGACGTCGAACTTGTTGCGCGCGCGTCCCATCTTCCATTTCAGGTAGCGGTACTTCAATTCGTCCATCGGGCGCGAACGGAGCGACTTCAGATAGAGATAGCCGACGACGAGGCCGCCGAGGTGCGCCGAGTGCGCGACGCCGCCGCCGGGACCGCCGAACGACGAGAGAAACGCGATCGCTCCCAGGATCGTCACGGCAATGCGCGCGGGCACCGGGAAGATGAACAGGATCAGCATCCGGTGCGGGAAGTACATCGCGAACGCGAGCAGCAGGCCGTAGATCGCGCCGGACGCACCGACGGTGACCGAATAGTAGAAAGCGTCGGAGAACATCGACAGCAGGAGGCTCGTCGCCGCCGCGCCAATCCCCGTAATCACGTAGTACTTTACGAAGAAGCGCGTGCCCCACGTGCGCTCCAGGTCCGTTCCGATCATCCACAGCGCGAGCATGTTGAAGAGGATGTGGCCCAGGCTGCTCGTGCTGTGGAGGAACATGTACGTGAACGGCTGCCATAACGCCAGCTTCGTGAACACCGCCTGCGGCGACAGGCCCAGCGCAATCGTCATCGCGTCGCCGACGATCACGTTCAGCGCGAACAACACCACGTTCGCGATGATCAGGATCTTGACGGCCGGCGAGATTCCGCCCGGTCCGATTGCATAGCCGACGCCGGATGATGGATACCGTGCCACGGGTCAGATCGTAACAGGGATCGGGGATCGGGATCAGGGTAACGGATCGACTTCGGGCTCGACGTGATGCGTGCCCCGTTCGGGCAACCGCCACGCCAATGCTGCCGCGATCAGCGGGATAAACGCCACGACCGCCAGAGTTTCGCGGATGCCGAATCGATCCGCGCCCATGCCGATCAGCGGAACGGTCAGGCTGCCCATCCCCCACGCGAACCCCATCATCAACGACGAGACGGTGGCGGCGCCGCCTTTCACGAAGCTCTGCGCGAACGTCACGCTAATCGGCAGCGTCGATTGCAGCAACAGCCCGCCGATCGCCAGCATGATCGTGAAGCCCAGCGGCGGCAGGTGCGGCGCGGCCGCCATGAACGGCACCGACGCGATCAACGTCCAGAGGATCACCCTCTTCGCGCCGACGCGATCCGCGGCGGGTCCTCCCAGGAAACCGCCGATGCCGCTCGAGAAGAGATACAGCGACACCGCCGTGCTCGCCTCGCCGATCGTCCAGCCTTGCTGCGTGAGCAGGGTCGGCGTGAACGTCATGAATCCATAGGTCGCCGCCGTGCGCAGGACGATCGTGAAATAGAGCAGCGTGAGTGGAACGGCGGCGGGCCTGAGCGTGCGCCACGTCGATCGTTCGTGCGCGTGCAGTGATGCCATCGCCGGCACCTGGCGCAGCGTCCACGACAGCGCCAGCAGCCCGGGAATCATGACGAGCGGCGACCACCTGAGTCCCATGTAGGCGATGAACGGCGCGAACAGCACCGGCGCCGCCGCGAAGCCGAGCGAGCCGCCCGAGAGATGCGTCGACATCGCCAGGCCCTTGCGGTGATCCGCGAGCTTGTAGACCAGCGCGGCCGCGGGTGGATGAAACGCCGCGCCGCCAAGTCCGCCAAATACCAGAATCACGCCCAGCGTCAGCGGCGACACCGCGAGCCCGATCATGCTCATCACGATCACCGCCAGCAGCGGGCCGCAGATGATCAGCACGCGCGGCCGCCAGCGATCGGCCAGCGCGCCGAACGCGAGCTGCGAGACCGAGTTGGCCATCTGGAAACACATCGCCAGGATGCCCGCCACCGACAGCGACAGGCCCAGGTGCGGAATCAACAGCGGCAGCATCGGCGCGTACATGTTGTTGTAGGCGTCGACGACGACATGCGTCGAGGCGACTTTCCAGATCGAAGTGTGCAGGCCCAGCCAGCCGCGGTTCTTCAACCGGTGATCCTTTTCAGCCGTCCCAGCACGAGGTCGCGCGCTTCGGCAAATTCCTGGATGCGAAGCAGTCCGGCGACGGCCGCCAGCACTCCCATCGATACGGCGATGGTGATGAGCAGGCGAATCACCTGCAGCGAAAACGCCGCACCGGGCAGCATGGTCAGCGCGAGGGCGTGCACGCCCCACGTGGCCGCGCCCATCGCCGCCGAGGCGGCGATCACCTTCAGGAACGAGCCGGCAATGCGGCGCCCTTCGAGACCATGAATCTCGCGCCGCAGCAGGAACAGCTGCACGCTGGCGTTGATGATCGCCGTGATCGACGTGCCGAGCGCAAGCCCGCGATAGCCCAGCGTCCTCACCAGCGTCACGTTCAGGATGATGTTGACGGCGACCGATCCCGCCGAGACCATCACCGGGATGCGGCTGCGGCCGACCGCGTAGAACGTCGGCGAAATGATGCGCACGATCGAATAGCCGATCAATCCGATCGCATACAGCTGCAGCGCCGCGGCGGTGGCGATGGTGTCCGCGGCGGTGAAATTGCCGCGCTGGAAGATCACCGCGACGATGGGGCGCGCGAGCACGATGAGGCCGATCGTGGCCGGCAGGTTGAGCAGCAGCATCAGGCCGATTGCGTTGGCGAGCGTCGAGCGGATCCGCGCGAAGTCCCGCTCGGCGACCATGCGTGAGATCGCCGGCGTCGCCGCGGTCGCGATCGACACGCCGAAGAGCCCGATCGGCAGGTACATCAACCGGAAGGCAAAATCGAGCCACGACACCGCGCCGGTGCCTTCGCCGGTGGCCAGAATGCTGTTGACCAGCACGTTGATCTGCGTTGCCGCCATGCCGATCGTTCCGGGGCCCATCAGCAGCAGCACGCGGTGCAGGCCCTCGTCCTTGAGATCGAGCACCGGTCGATAGCGGAATCCCTCCTCGCGCAGCGGCGGCCACTGAATCACGAGTTGCCCGATTCCGCCGACCAGCGTCGCGATCGCGACGATTGTGATGGGCATCAGGCCCAGCGACGGCGCCAATGGAATCAACGCGAGCGACATCACGATCACGGCGACGTTGAACATCGCCGGCGACAGCGCGGGAATGAAGAAGTGGCCGAGCGAATTCAGCATGCCCATCAACACCGCCGCGACCGCGACGAAGGTGAGGAAGGGGAAGACGATCCGCGTGAGGTAGATCGTCAGCTCGATCTTGCCGGGCACCTCGTTGAAGTTCGATGCGAAGAGCCGCACCAGCGGCCCGGCGAAGATGATGCCGAACACGACGATGGCGCCGGTGACGAGCAGCAGCGCGTTGATGACGGAGCTCGCCAGCCGCCACGATCGCTCGCGGCCTTCCAGCGTCAGGACCCTTGTGAACGTTGGCACAAACGCCGCGCTCATCGCGCCTTCGGCGAACAGGTCGCGGACGAGGTTGGGAATCCGGCTGGCGATGCGGAAGGCGTCGTTGGCGTCGCCGGCCCCAAAGTAGTACGCGAGCACCTGGTCGCGGGCGAGGCCGAGAATCCGGCTCGTGATGGTCGCCAGCCCGAAGACCCCGGCGGACCGGGCCAGGCGTGGTGATCCGCCTTCGCTCCTGCGAGCTTCGGCGGGACTTTCGGGATCGGCCATCAGCTAACGCAAGCGTAACATGTTGATTCCCGCCCGCTTATGGAACGGCGTCCCGAAGACGAACAGCTGGACCGTTCGTCCCACCGCTTTTCACACTCTTTACAAACGGCGAGCAAACATTTTGGCGGGGTGGCCCGTCTACTTATTTGAAAGGCCTAGTCAGCCTCTCACCATCCTCCTTAGGGCTCCGGCCGAACGGCTTGAGCCCTAATTTTTTCTGACCGGCCTCCGGCCGGTCGCCTTCGGCATTCTTCTTTTTTGACGCGGCCTCCGGCCGGTCGCCTTCGGCATTCTTCGGTGCGCACCTACATCCTTCTGGTCATCTAAGAAAGCTTGGCCTTCACGGTTTCGCTGACCTTCTTGCCGTCCACCGTCTTGCCGGCGAGCCCGGCCATGGTCGCCTTCATCACCTTGCCCATGTCCTTCGCGCTCGTGGCCCCGGTCTCGGCGATCGCCGCCGCCACGGCCGCGGCAATTTCGTCGTCTGATGCCGACGCCGGCAGGTAAGTGTTGAGGATCGCGATCTCCGCCTGCTCCTTGTCGGCCAGGTCGGTGCGCCCGCCTTTCGTGAACTGCTCGATCGAGTCGCGCCGCTGTTTCACCAGCATCGACACCACCTGCAATTCCTCCGCGCCCTCGAGGGCGCGCCCCTTCTCGATGCTCTTGTTGGTCAGCGCCGTTTTCAACATGCGCAGCGCCGTGAGCTTCGTCTGATCTTTGGCTTTCATCGCGGTGACGATGTCGGCGCCGAGTGACTGTTCAAGTGACATCTGCTTTAGTCCTCTGAATCCGAAATCCGAGATCCGAAATCTAGTGATCCAACTCCCCATCGCCGAGAGTGAAGTGCCACTCGTCGGCCGAATCATAAAACCCTCTCGGCACCGCCACCGCGTTCACTTTCACGGTCAGGTCGATGCCGGACTTCACCACGAAGTATCCCGATCGCCGCAACACCCTGCGGAACGCCGCGTTGGTAACGTAGCAGCGGATCTTGTCGGAGTCGTCCATGTGCGCTTCGCGATCGACCCAGCGCGCCAGCGTCTTGATGCCGCGCTCGTCGGATGGATCGGCCATCAGGTCGACGATCTGCGTGACGCGTCCCTGCGGCTCGCGCAAGTGCCGATAGACGACGTAGCCTTCGACCTCCTCGCCGCGGCGCAACAGCGCGATCGTGTAGCGCACGTGCGGCGGCTCGGCGTACTTCCAGTTCAAGTATCTCGCGTCGCGCCTCACGGCGAGCCCGAACCGGGGCGCCAGCCGCTCCCACAGGCGATCGGCGCGCGCGTCGAAGCGCCGCACGACCTCGATTTCTTCCTTGAGCGGCTGCGTGCGCGACACGACGCGGACGAGCGGCAGCGCGATCGCCGAGACCAGGCGATTGATCGCCACCGGCCATGTCGGAATGCGGAACGCGCGCCGGCTGATCGGCTTGACGAGGCACGGCAGCGGCTGCGCCTTCGGCCAGCGCATTTCGTCGAGCCGCCCGCGCGTCGCCGTCGACAGCGCCGCGCCAAGCGCGACGCCGGTGCCGCGATCCCACGCGCGCAGCAGCGATCCGCCAAGGCCCTGCCGCTGGCGCTCGGCGACGACGAGAGGATCGGAGCTCCAGGTGCCGGCGACTTCAGTGCCGCCGATCGAGACCTTGACGGGAGTGAGCGGCGACGCCGCGATCAGCGTCGGGCCTTCGCGAACGACCCAGTACGGCGGCTCGACGCCATTGGCGGGATTTCTCCGCGCCCAATCCCAATGCAGCCGCAAGCGTTCGGCGGCCTCGTTGCCGAGCGTACGCCGGTGAAGCTGCTCGATACCTCGTCGATCGTCGGGAGTGAAGCGCTCGATGTCCGCCATTCACGAAGTTGCCAGTTGCCAGGTCCCAGTTCCCAGTTGTTGGAAGACACGAATATTGTCTCCTAACTGGCAACTGGAAACTGGGAACTGGAAACTTCTAGCTACTGACCCCCGCGGCCCGGCGGTCGGATCATGCCCGGCTGCGACGTGATCGTGGGCTGTTGTGTTGCAGGCGGCTGGACCATCATGCCCGGCTGCGACACGCCAATCGGAGCCGACGGCTGTGTGTTCGGTGTCGTGCCGAGGTTCGGCTGCGGGCTGATCACGACTGGCTGTGACGGCGCGCCCTGGAACTGGCCCGGTTGATTGACGAAGCCGGTGTTGCCCGGTTGCGGGAACGTGAAGACCGGCGGGTTGGGCGGATTCTCATCCGGCTCCTCTTGCTCCGCCACTTCATCCTGCTCGGTGCGCTGGCGCGGTGGAATGAATCGTTGCGTGCCGTTGAACGCGTTGTTCGGCTGCGGCGCTCCCGGGCGCTGGGCAGTGTTGGCGACAGGCGGCGCCGACGTGGTCGCCATCACCAGAATGCGATCGTACATCGACGCGCCGGCGCCGGTATTCCGCGGCGCGGCCATGTAACCGGCGACGCTGCGCAGAATCGTTTCGAGCGCCTGCGCCTCGGTCACGTTAATCAGCTTCACCGTCAGCGGCGCGCCGCTGATGCGCTCCGCGCCCACGATCTTCGTGCCGCCGATCTTTCCCCACTCGGTCAGGATCGTGCGGACCGGCACCGAGGTGGCTTCCACCGACACGCGGCCATCGTGGAAATCGACCTTCAGGTTCTGCGCGGCGGCCGGCAATGCGGCGGCCAGTGACAGTGCAACGGTGAGAAATAGAGCTCGGCGCATGGTGATTGGCTCGCCCAATTATAAGGTCTTTGGTAAGACGCCGATCATCCCCCGAAAGTCGAAGCCGCCTCGGCCACGGCGGCGACGGCCGTTTCGGAAAGGCCCGGATACATCGGCAACGACACGACTTGCGAGCACACTTGCTCGGCGATCGGGCACATGGCCGGGCTGGTCGACCGCAGAGCCGGCTGCCGAGGAATCGGCACCGGGTAATGAATCAGGGTCTCGACGCCGTGGTTCTTCATGTGGACCTGGAACCGATCGCGCTCGGCGGCCAGGACGGGAAACAGGTGATAGACGTGCCCGGCGTCGAACTCTCTGGGGACATTAACACTCGCAGATCGAAGAGCTGATCGATAACGTCCCGCGATCGCGCGGCGCTTCGCCGTCCATGCCGGCAAATAATGCAGCCGCGCCCGGAGTATCGCCGCCTGCATTTCGTCGAGTCGCGAGTTCACGCCGAACTCTTCGTGGTGATAGCGCGACGTCTGGCCGCCGTTTCTCAGCCGCTTCACGCGCGCGGCGAGCCCGGCATCGCGCGTCAGCACCGCGCCGCCGTCGCCGGCGGCGCCGAGATTCTTCGTCGGATAGAAACTCGTCGCTGCCGCCACGCCGATCGTGCCGACCGGACGCTGGTCCGCCGTGGCGAGGTGTGCCTGTGCCGCGTCCTCGACGATCGCGAGGTTGTGCTTTGCGGCGATCGCTTCGAAGGCGCGCATGTCCGCCGCTTGTCCGTACAGGTGTACCGGCATGATCGCACGCGTGCGGCTCGTGATCGCGGCTTCGGCCGCGCGCGGGTCGAGCGTCAATCGCGCCGCGTCGATGTCGGCGAACACCGGCCGCGCGCCGGCCATCATGATCGCGAGCGCCGAGTACGCCGCCGAGAGCGGCGCGGTGATCACCTCGTCGCCGGGACCGATGTCGAGCGCGCGGAGGATCAGTGTGATCGCGTCGGTGCCGGTGCCGACGCCGACGGCGTGAGGGACGTGGCTCGCGGCCGCGAACTCGCGCTCGAAGGCTTCGACTTCGGGGCCGAGCACGAACCAGCCGCTCGCCAGCACGCGATCGATCGCGGCCTTCACGGCGGCGGCGTCTTCCGCCGGCTTGAGCGCGTTAAACGGAACTGTCACTGACATAGCGCGGCAGATGCTTGCGGTAGTAATCGAACGTGCGCGCGAAGCCTTCGCGCAGCTGCACCGACGGTTTCCATCCGGTGCGGGCGCGGAACAGCGACGAGTCCGCGTAGAAGCTGCCGATGTCGATCGCTTTCTTGTCCGCGGGCCACTCAACGAAGGTATAGCGCCCGCTGCCCGCGATCTCGACGAGCATCTTCACGAGATCTCGATGCGAGATGTGTTCTTCGCCGCCCACGTTGAACGCTTCGCCGTTCACGCTGTCGGTGGCGCCCGCCGCCAGGAACGCCTCGACCGCATCGTCGACGTAGACAAAATCGCGGATCTGCGAGCCGTCGCCGAAGACCTGGATTTCCTTGTTCTCGAGCACGAGGCGGACGAACCAGCCGATGAAACCCTGGCGGTTGTGGCGCAGCAGCTGGCGCGGGCCGTAGACGTTGGTGAGGCGCAACGCGCACGCGCGGACGCCGAAGACGTTGTTGTAGACGAGATGGTAGTACTCGCCGGCGGCCTTGTTGATGCCGTTCACGTCCGTCGGCCGCACCAGGTGCCGCTCGGTGACCGGCAGCTGATCGGGCTTGCCGTAGATCTGCCGCGTGCTCGCGAAAATCACCTTCGTGCCCGGGTTGTGATGACGACACGCCTCGAGGATCGTCAGCTGGCTGCGGCAGTTGATCTCGAGATCGGTGTGCGGATCGCGCATGCTGTCGATGTGGCTGACCTGGCCGGCGAGATTGAAGATCACCTCGCGTCCCTGCACGAGGTAATTCATCGTCGTGGCCTGCCGCACGTCGGCGATGTTGACCGTGACCTTGTCCTCGATGCCGGAAATGTTGAACAGGTTGCCGCCGTACTCGGGGATCAGCGAGTCGACGAGCAGCACGTCGGCGCCGAGCTCGGCCAGGCGATGCGCGAGGTTGCTGCCGATGAAGCCGAGACCTCCGGTGATCATCACGCGGCGGCCGCGATAGAAAGTGTCGGCGCTCATCGGCTCCTGAGGTGCTCCTTGCGGATGACCAGCACCCACCACAGCTTCATCACGTCGATCGCCGTCTGATAGATGCGCGGAAAGTTGAAGAACTGCGACTTGCCGTAGGCCCGATGGTAGTGGTGCACGGGCGTCTCCGCAATGCGAAAGCCGGCGTCCTGGAACTTCTTCATCATCTCCAGGCAGATCACGCCGCTGCTCTTTTCGAGCCGCACCACGTCGAAGATGCGCCGGCGCATCAGGCGAAAATCGCAGTCGACGTCCCGCATCTTCAATCCGAACAGGAATTTCACCATGTGGTGATAGATACGGCCGATGATGATGCGGTGCAGCGGATCGGAGCGGCTGATCTTCCAGCCGTTGACCCAGTCCACGCCGTCGCCCATCTTCTCCCAGAGCACCGTCATCTCGGTGGGATCATACTGGCCGTCGCCGTCGGTGTAGAAAATGAAGTCCTTGCGCGCGGTCGCGAATCCGGTGCGCAGCGCGCCGCCGTAGCCGCGATTGGTCTCGTGATGGACAATGCGCACGTGCTCGGGATAGATGCGTGCGAGCTCGTCGAGGATCTTCGCCGTGTCGTCCTGGCTGCAGTCGTTGATGACGATCACCTCGTAATCGTCGGTGAGCGTCGCGGCGACTTTCACCGAGGTAATCACGAGACTGGCGATCGTACCCGCGTCGTTGTACGCCGGGAAGAAGACACTGAGACCCGCCATCAGCGCGACTTGATGCGGCCGTGCCGCATGATCAGCTTCCACGGCGTGAGCAGCGATTCGAGCAGCACCCCGCTCGACAGCTTCGACGCGCCGATGCGCCGTTCGATGAAGATGATCGGCGACTCGACGATCGTGAGTCCAGCGTCGGCGGCCATGAACGTGACATCCAGAAGGAACGCGTAGCCGTCCGACACGATGCGATCGAGCGGCAGCCGGGCGAGCGACTCACGGCGCCAGCATCTGTAGCCGGTGGTGATGTCGCGCAAGTGCAGGCCGGTCACCGTGCGGATATAGAAGTTGGCGAACTGGCTGAGGATGATGCGCCGCAGCGGCCAGTTCACGACGCTGATGCCGTTCAGATAGCGCGATCCGATCACCAGGTCGGCGCCGCCGGAGGCGAGCTCGATCATCGCCGGCAGGTACTTCGGATCGTGCGAGAGATCGGCGTCCATCTGGCATACGAGATCGCAATCGCTCTGGATCGCGCGGTGAAAGCCCTCGAGATACGACACGCCGAGGCCGCGCTGTCCGGTGCGGTGCAGCGCGATCACGCGGCCTGGAAATTTCACGCCGAGCTCGTCGGCGATCTTGCCGGTCCCGTCCGGAGATTGATCGTCGAGCACCATCACCGACACACCGGGAATGGTCATCAGGTCCGCCACGAGGATGGGGAGGTTGTCCTTTTCGTTGTAGGTCGGGATCAGCACCAGCGTCTTCTTCATGCGCCGCGCCGGCCTTCGAACCTGAGCGTGGAGATCTGTTCGGAGATCAAGCCGACCAGGATCACGATCACCGAAAACATCAACAGCAGCACGGCGCCGTTCGGAATGCGCGCGTGGTAGAGGTAATTCCACGCCCCGTAGGCGGCGCCAACGGCAAACGCGATCCCGCTCACCGGAGCGAAGATGCGCAGCGGGCTGAAGATGGTGATGACTTTCAGCAAGATCAGAAAGAACTTCGCGCCGTCGCTCGCCAGGCGGATCTTCGAGCTACCCACACGCGGCAGCACGGCGATCGGTTCGAACGCGACATTGTAGCCTGCCTTGATGAAGGCGAGCGTCGTCGTGGTCGGCGTCGAAAAGCCGTTCGGCAACAGGTGAATGAACTCGAGCAGGTAGTCCCGGCGCGCCGCCCGGTAGCCTGAGGTGAGATCGGGAATCGGCCGCTCGGTGAGGTAGGACGCCAGCCAGTTGAGCACGGCATTGCCGATCCGCCGCCCGGCCGTCGCCTGCGTGCGCGGATCGCGCGCGCCAATCACCAGATCGAAGTCACCGAGCTTCTCGACGATCCGCTTCGCGTCCTCGGTGCGATGCTGGCCGTCGGCGTCGACGATGGCGATCCAGTCGCTGGTCGCGGCGCGAATGCCGGTCTTCACCGACGCGCCATTGCCTTTGTTGTATGGATGGCGCAGCACGCGCGCGCCGGCATCGCCGGCGGCCTTGCCGGTTCCGTCGGTCGAGCCGTCGTCGATGACCAGAACCTCGTGCCACGGCGCCGCCGAACGCAACGCCGTGACCACGCCGCCAATGCTGCCGCTCTCATTGAACGCCGGCACGATGACGGTGACGGATTCCGGAGCGGCCATCGGCTATGTGGCGTGACGGAAGTTGATGATGTCGCCGTCCTGCACGACGTATTCCTTGCCTTCGAGGCGAAGCTCGCCGCTGTCGCGGCAGGCGGCCATCGAGCCGCGCGCCATGAACGCGTCGTAGCCCACGACTTCAGCGCGGATGAACCCGCGCGAGATGTCGCTGTGGATCTCGCCGGCGGCATCGAGCGCGCTGGTGCCGCGGCGAATCGACCAGGCACGGCATTCGTCCTCGCCGACCGTCAGGAACGACATGTAGCCAAGCAGGTCGTAACTGGCGGCGATCACGCGATCGAGGCCCGACTCGCTGAGGCCCATGTCCTTGAGGAAGGCCTCGGCGTCGGCAGGCTCGAGCGCCGCGATCTCGAGCTCGATCTTCGCGCAGAGCGCCACCGCGCGCGTGCCTTCGCGCGAGAGGAACGGTTTCATCCCCGTCCGCTCGGCAGCTGACTCGACGCTCGCCGCCGCATCCGCATCCGCTTCATCGAGATTGATCACGACGAGCAGCGGCTTCGCCGAGAGCAGCTGGAAGCCGCGCAGGCGGCGCAAATCCTCGCCGGCCAGGCCGAGCGCGCGCAGCGGCTGGCCATTCTCGAGCGCGGTCTTGCACTTGAGGAGCAGCTCCTTCTCCTTGTCGAGCTCGGCGGACTTGCCCCTCTTGAGATCCTTCTCCATGCGCTCGAGCCGCCGTTCGACGACGCCGAGGTCGGCGAGGATCAATTCGTCTTCCATTGCTTGCGCATCGCGCGCGGGATCGACCGAGCCTGACGGATGCGGCACCGCGGGATCGCGAAACGCGCGCACCACGTGCACGAGCGCGTCGGCATTCTTGTAGCCGGCGACGTCGACGAGCGCGGCGGCGCCGCTGCGGCCAGGCGCGACGATGTCGGTGAACTCGATCGTCGCGGGCACGCGCTTCTTCGGATTGAAAATCGCCGTCAGCTTGTCGAGCCTGACGTCCGGGACCTTCGAGATGCCGATCGCGGTGTCGCCCTTGCCGCGGGGCGCGTCCTTGGCGCTCGTCATCAGCTGGAACAGGGTCGACTTTCCGGTCGAGGGGAAACCTATCAATGCGGCGTGGAGCATGAACAGAACATCATATCCTTTCGCCCCCCGGCCCTATCTAGTAGTCAAAATTTTGACACGCCTTGAAGTCGATGGCGAAACAAAGACGTAACGCCAAATCTGTCAACTGTTTAACGCACTTGGGCGTTGACATCCTTCTGGGCTGTCTCTACTATCTCAGTGGATTTTTGTGGAGCAAGGTGGACTTGTCGGCGTGCTTCGGGGCAACTCGCCGGCGAAAATTGATGATAAGGGACGGCTCAAGGTTCCGAACGCATTTCGCGCAGTGATCAAAAAAGATCACGGCTCAGATGTGTTCGTCACGAGCCTGACGGGCCAGTCCGTACGCATCTATCCAATGCCGGTGTGGGTCGAGCTCGAGAAGCGGCTCGCACAGGTCCCCTCCACGAATCCCGCGCGTCAACGGTTTCTCGATCGCGTGAATTTTTACGGCCAGGTCGCCGAGCTCGATGCGCAGGGCCGCGTGGTGATCCACCCGCGGCTTCGAGAGAGCGCGCAGATCACGGGCGATGTCGACGTGCTTGGCCAGCAGAGTTACCTCGAGGTCTGGAACCACGAGCGTCTCGTCGCGAAGCTCTCCGCGGAGCCCTTCACCGACGACGACGCGAAGGCGTTATCCGACTTCGGGATCTAGCTCTTGGAACCGACGCACGTTCCGGTTCTTGTCGACGAAGTGCGCGCGCTGCTGCAACCGGAGCGCGGCGGCACGTTCGTCGACTGCACGGTCGGTCTCGCGGGCCACGCGCGGATGCTGCTCGAAGGCGGCGCGACGCGGCTCATCGCGATCGATCGCGACGCCGATGCGCTGGTGATCGCGCGCACCGCGCTCGCCTCGTTCGGCGATCGCGTAACGCTGGTCCACGCGGATTACCGCGAGATCGCGTCGGTGCTCGACGCCGCGGGCGTCGACGGGGTGTCAGGGTTGCTGGCGGACTTCGGCGTGTCGTCGATGCAGCTCGACGCCGAGGGACGCGGGTTCAGTTTTCGCCGAGACGAGCCCCTCGACATGCGGATGGATCGCACGAGGGGAGAGACCGCCGCGGAGCTGATCGATCGCGTCGACGAGAAAGCGCTCGCCGACGTGATCTACCAGTTCGGCGAGGAGCGGCGTTCGCGGCAGGTGGCGCGCGCGATCGTCGCGGCGCGGCAGCAGGCGCCGATCGAGACGACGGCGCGGCTGGCGGAGATTGTGCGGCGCGCGGTGGCCGCACGCGGATGGCAACGGATTGATCCGGCGACGCGCACCTTCCAGGCGCTGCGCATCTGGGTCAATGGCGAGCTGGAAGGGCTCGATTCGTTTATCGGCTCAGCTGCCGGGAGGCTGCAGGCCGGCGGACGGATGGCCCTGATCGCGTTTCACTCGCTGGAAGACCGCGTGGTGAAACACACGTTCCGCGCGTTGTCTCGTCCGCCTTCGCTCGACGAACGAGAGCGAGCGTCGGCGCGACCGTCTTCGGCGGCGGACGTGGTGCTGAGAGTGCTGACGAAGCATCCGGTGATTGCAACCGATGCCGAGGCAGCGGCGAATCCGCGGGCGCGCAGCGCCAAGCTGCGCGCCGCAGAACGAGTTCAGTAAGGGGGACGCATGGACAAGGGCACTTTCGAATACGAGATTCGGAAGGACTTCCGCAACAACCAGATCGTGCGGGAAGTCGACGAGCGCCGGCTGCGCGATCTGTGGCAGTCGCTCGGCATCGGCGTCGTGCTGGTCCTCGCGCTGTTGTTCTCGGCGTGGCAGCACTTCGAATTGCTGCGCCACGGCTACCGGCTCGAGCAGATGCAGCGCGAGCGCGCCGCCGAAGGCGACATCAACCGCCACCTGCGGCTCGAAATGGAAACGCTGCGCGCGCCGCAGCGCATCGAGAAACTGGCGACCGAGCGGCTGGGCATGGTCGCCCCCGGCGACGCTGAAGCCGTCGTGCTCGAGCGGGTCGCGCCCCAGGCGCCGCCGGCGAAGTCCGTCGTCGCATCCCGGTAACAAGGTTTTCGCGTGGCCCTTTCGCCCGATCCCCACTGGCGCCCGATGTTGAAAAGCCGCCTCATGGTTGCGGCGGGCGTGCTCGTACTGTGGGCGCTCGGGATCGAAGTGCGCCTCGTGGTGCTGCAGGTGCTGCAGCACGATCAGCTGGTCGCCCGCGCCGAGCGGCAGCAGATGAGCACCGTGCTCGCGCCGGCGAAGCGCGGCGAGATTTTCGATCGCAATGGCCGGCTCCTCGCTTATAGCGTTGATGCCGACACCATCTACGCGGTACCGACCGAGGTTGCCGATGCGGCGAAGACCGCCGCCGCGCTGTGCGAGGCGCTCGACGACTGCACGCCGAAGTCGCGCGATGAGCTGCGCGACCGTCTGTCGCAATCGCGCTCCTTCGTCTACGTGCGCCGCCGCGCCTCGCCGATGCAGGCGAAGCGCGTGGCCGCGCTGGAGCTCGAGGGGGTCGCCTTCCGCAAGGAGAGCAAGCGCTACTACCCGAACCGTGAACTGGCCGCGCACCTGCTCGGCTATGTCGGCGTCGACAACGTCGGCCTGAGCGGTCTCGAAGCGACCTACGACAAGACCGTGCGCGGGCGCGAAGGCAAGCTGCTCGTGCAGACCGATGCGCGCCGCCATGTCTTCAGCCGCCTCGAGCGATCGCCCACTGCCGGCGCGTCGATCGAGCTGACGATCGACGAGCATCTCCAGCACATCGCCGAGCGCGAAGTGAGGAACGGCGTTGAAGCGGCCCGTGCCGACGGCGGCACGGCGGTGATCATGGATCCGTACAGCGGCGAGATTCTCGCGATGGCGAGCTGGCCGACGTTCAATCCCAACGACTACAGCGACGCGTCCGAGACCGCGCGTCGCAACCGCGCCGTTCAGGATCTCTACGAGCCGGGCTCCACGTTCAAGCTCGTCACCGCATCGGCGGCGATCGAAGAGAAGGTCGTCACGCCCGAAGAGATCATCGATACCAGCGCCGGCAACATCCGCTTCGGCAACCGCGTGATCAACGACATGCATCGCTACGATCCGATGTCGTTCACCGACGTGATCGTGAAGTCGAGCAACGTCGGCGCGATCAAGGTCGGGTTGAAGGTCGGCGCCGAGCGCATGGGCCTCTACATTCGCCGCTTCGGATTCGGCCGGCCGACGTCGCCGGACTTTCCTTCCGAAAGCCCGGGCATCGTGTGGGAGCCGTCGAAGTTGAACGACAGCGCGCTCGCGTCGGTGTCGATGGGCTATCAAGTCGGCGTGACGCCGCTGCAGATGGCGGCGGCCGCGAGCGTGATCGCCAACGGCGGCACGCTGTTCGAGCCGCACGTGGTTCGCGCCATCGTCAAGGGCGGCCTGCGCACGATCGTCGAGCCGAAGGCGGTGCGCCGCGCGATCCTGCCCGAGACCGCCGCCACGCTGACCGAGATCATGGAGAAGGTGGTGCTCGACGGCACCGCCAAGGCGGCGCAACTGGTCAGCTACAACGTGGCCGGCAAGACCGGCACCGCGGACAAGCTGATCAACGGCCGTTACTCGCCGTATCAGCAGAACGTGTCGTTCGTCGGCTTCGTGCCGTCGCGGCGGCCCGCGCTGACCGTCGTCGTGATGGTGGATTCGCCGCGCGTCGGCGGCGACACCGGCGGCGCGATCGCCGCGCCGATCTTCAAGCGCATTGCCGACGCGAGCCTGCGCCACCTGGGCGTGACGCCGACCATCAATCCGGCACCGCCGGTGATCGTCGCGCGCAACCAGGAGACGCCGGTCACGCCCGCCGCGTCGACGGGCGCTCCCAACGTCGTGGCGATGCCGGCGAGCATGACGGAGACGGGATTGCCGGATCTTCGCGGCATGAGCGCGCGCGAAGCGCTGCGCGAGCTGGCGCGCCTCGGGCTGACCGCCCGGATGGAAGGCATCGGTGTCGTCGTCGATCAGAATCCCGCGGCCGGATCGCCTCTCGAGGCCGGCGCGACGTGCACCCTCGTTCTCAACCGCCGCGTGCCGTTGCGGCCGGCAGGAGCCGTTGGAGATCAGCGGTGATCCTCGGCGACGTCGTCGATGCCCTGCGCGATCTGGCGGTGGACACACCGTCCGCGGGGTCGAATCGTAATGCGCCGATCAGTGCCATTGCGTACGACTCCCGCCGCGTCGTTCCCGGTGCCGTGTTCGTCGCCCTCAAAGGCCTGCGCGCCGACGGCGGCGCGTTCGCCGATCAGGCGGCGCAGCGCGGCGCGGCGGCGATCGTTTCCGAATCGCCCCGCAACGGCGCCCCGTCGATTCCGTGGATTGCCGTTCGTGACGCGCGCCTGGCGCTGGCACTGCTCGCCGATCGCTTTTTCGATCACCCGAGCCGGCGCATGCCGGTCATCGGCGTTACCGGCACAAACGGCAAGACGACCACGTCCTATTTGCTCGCATCGATTCTCGACGCGGCCGGTCTGCGCGCCGGCATGCTCGGCACCGTCGCGTATCGCATTGGCGGCGAGGATCGCGAAGCCTCGCGCACCACGCCGGAAGCTCCAGACGTGCAGCAGTTGTTGAGCGAAATGCTGGAGCAGGGATGCCGATCGGCGGTGATGGAGGTTTCGTCGCACGCCCTGTCGCTGAAGCGCGTCGACGGCATGCGCTTCGCCGCGGGGGTGTTCAGCAACCTGACGCGCGATCACCTCGACTTCCATGAAGACATGGAGGCCTACTTCGCCGCCAAGCGCCGGCTGTTCGAGATGCTGCCGGCCGATGCGCCGGGCGTGATCAACATGGACGATCCGCGCGGCCCGGCCCTCGTCGAGATCAGCAAGCGACCGGTGACCTACGCGATCAATGCGGCCGCTGACGTGACGCCCGGACCGATCGACATGACGTTGTCCGGCTTGCGCTTCGACGTGAAGACGCCGCAAGGCGCCGTCCGTATTACGTCGAAGCTGGTCGGCCGTCCGAACGTCTACAACATCCTCGCCGCCACGACGACGGCGGTTTCGCTCGATGTACCGATCGCCGCAATCGAATCCGGTGTTTCCGGATTGTCCGGCGTGCCGGGCCGTTTCGAAGTGGTCTCCGGCAGCGGCGATGACGTCACCGTGGTCGTTGACTACGCGCACACCGATGATGCGCTGCGCAACCTGCTCGAGACCGCGCGCCCGCTGTCGGCGAAGCGGCTGATCACCGTCTTTGGTTGCGGCGGCGATCGCGATCGATCGAAGCGTCCTTTGATGGGCATGGTCGCCGCCCGCTTGAGCGACGTGGTCGTGATCACCTCGGACAATCCGCGCTCCGAAGATCCGGCGCGCATCATCGAGGAAATCGAGCGCGGCATTCCCGCCGGCAGCCAGGCCTCGTCGCGCGCGCCACAGGTCGAGTCGCTCGTCGATCGCGCGGCGGCGATCGATCGCGCGGTGTCGATTGCCGCGGCCGGCGACGTCGTGCTCGTGGCGGGCAAGGGCCACGAGAAGTACCAGCAGATTGGCGATCGGGTGTTGCCGTTTGACGACGGTGAAGTGGCGCGGGCGGCGCTTGCGAAACGGCGCTCGCGCGCGGGTTCCTAGTGGGCGGACCGATCGCGCTGGCCGCGGGAACGATCGCCGCGGCCATGAACGGCCGGCTGGTCACCGGTGACGGCGACCGTTACGTGACGGGCTTCTCGATCGACTCGCGGACGCTCGCGTCGGGCGATCTGTTCTTCGCGATCGTCGCCAGGCGCGACGGCCACGACTTCGCGATGGCCGCGTCGAAGCGGCGCGCGGCGGGGCTGGTGGTGAGCAAGCCGGTGGCGCTCGGCGACGACAACGAGGCGTTCGTGATCGAAGTCGCCGATACGACGCGGGCGCTGCAGGACCTCGCGAAGTTCGTGCGTCGCGAGTCGGGCGCAACGGTCGTGGCGATCACCGGCAGTGCCGGGAAGACGACGACGAAAGACACCATCGCGGAGCTGATTGGCTCGCGCTTCAAGGTGGTGAAGAACGCGGGGAACTTGAACAACCACCTCGGCCTGCCGCTCTCCCTGTTGGAGCTGCGGCACGGGGCGGATGTGGCGGTGATGGAACTGGGCATGAATCACGCGGGCGAAATCCGGACGCTGGTCGACGTCGCGACGCCGGAGGTCCGCGTCTGGACCAACGTTGGTGAAGCCCACATCGGACATTTCGGCTCGGCGGACGCGATCGCGGATGCGAAGGCCGAGATCATGGAAGGCGCCTCGTCCGGCACGCTGCTCGTCGCCAATGCGGATGACGCGCGGGTGATGGCGCGCGTGCCGGCATTCGCCGGCCGGACCATCACGTTTGGAACGGTCGAAGCCGCGCAGGTGCGCGCCACCGATATCGAAGACCTTGGCCTCGACGGTACGCGCGCGGTACTCGTCACGCCGCAGGGCCGCCGCGATCTGAAGGTGCCGCTGCTCGGACGCGGCCACTTGATGAACGTGGTCTGCGGCGCGGCCGTGGCGCTCGAGCTCGGCATCGATCTCGACACGATCGTCAGCCGCGCGGCCGGGCTCAAGGCCTCGTCGCGCCGCGGCGCAGTCCTGCGCCTGCCGAAAGGCGTGACGGTGATCGACGATTCCTACAATTCGAGCCCGTCGGCGCTGATGCGATCGCTCGAAGTGATCGCGCGCGCGTGGGGCGCCCGCCGCATCGCCGTGATCGGCGAGATGCTCGAGCTCGGCGGCCTCTCCGAATCGCTGCACCGCGAATGCGGCCGCGTCGCGGCGTCCAGCAGGCTCAACAAGCTCATCACGATCGGCGGCGATTCGGCGCGCGCGCTTGGCGACGCGGCGATCGCATCGGGGATGCCGCAAGCCGCGGTCACGCATTTCGACAACAGCACGGACGCCGCTCCCTTCGTTGCGGAGCAGGTCACGTCCGGCGACGTGGTACTGGTCAAGGGATCGCGCGGCACCCGCACCGATCTCGTCGTGGAGCGCCTGACGGCGGTGTTCGGCTGATGCTCTACTACCTCCTCATCTCGCTCATCCCGCAGTTCTCGGTCTTCAACGTGGCGCGATACATCACGTTCAGGACCGCGGCGGCAAGCATGACCGCGCTCGTCATCAGCCTGGTCATGGGGCCGTGGCTCATCAGGCGGTTGCGCGATTTCCAGATCGGCCAGGTCATTCGCCAGGAAGGACCCGAGTCGCATCGCGCCAAGGCCGGCACGCCGACGATGGGCGGTCTGCTGATTCTTACCGCCGCGCTCACGCCGACGCTGTTGTGGGCCAACCTGACAAACATCTACGTGTGGATCGCGGTGATGTCGACGGCGTCGTTCGGCGCCATCGGCTTCCTCGACGACTACCTGAAGATCACGCGGCGATCGTCCGGCGGATTGAAGCCGCGCTACAAGTTCGGGTTGCAGATCGTGGTCGGCCTGCTGGTCGGCCTGGTGTTGATGGTCCTCGCCAACGCGAATCTCTACAACACGCGATTGATCTTCCCGTTCTTCAAGCAGCTGATTCCGGACATCGGCTGGCTCTATGTGCCGTTCGCCGCGTTCTTCCTCGCCTCGTGGAGCAATGCGGTCAACCTCACCGACGGTCTCGACGGGCTCGCGATCAGCACGTTCGCGGTCGCTGCCGCTGCTTTCACCGCGCTGGCCTACATCACCGGCCACCGCGTGTTCGCGGAGTACCTGCTGCTGGTGCGCTTCGAGCCGGCCGCGGAGCTGACGATCTTCTGCGGCGCGCTGGTCGGCGCGAGCCTCGGCTTTCTCTGGTACAACGCGCACCCCGCGGAAGTGTTCATGGGCGACGTCGGCTCGCTGGCGCTCGGCGGCGCGATTGCCACGGTGGCGATGCTGATCAAGCAGGAGCTGCTGCTGGTGATCGTCGGCGGCGTCTTCGTGCTCGAGGCCGCCTCCGTTGTGATCCAGGTCGTGTCGTTCAAGACCCGCGGCAAGCGCGTGTTCAAGATGGCGCCGCTGCACCACCACTTCGAGTTGAGCGGCTGGGAGGAACCGAAGGTGATCACGCGCTTCCTGATCATCGCGATCATTTTCGCGCTCTTCAGTTTGACGACGTTGAAACTGCGATGACGGCACAGGACTTTTCCGTGAGCGGTCAACGCGTGCTCGTGGTGGGCGCGGCGAGGAGCGGTGTCGCCGCCGCGCACCTGCTGGCGAAGCGCGGCGCGAAGGTCACGCTGACCGATCGCAAGCCGCAGATTCCGGAGCAAGCGCGGCTGGCCGATGCGGGCGTCGCGCTGGAGCTCGGCGAGCACAAGCGCGAGTCGTTCGAGACCGCGGACCTGATCGTGCTGAGCCCGGGCGTGCCGATCGATCTGCCGGAAGTGCGGCGCGCGAGAGCGGCCGGCGTGCCCGTGATCGGCGAGCTCGAGCTCGCCTCGCGATGGCTGCGCGGACCGATCGTCGCGATCACCGGCACGAAGGGAAAGTCGACGACGACCACGCTGGTCGGCCGGATGCTCGAAGCCGCCGGCCGCCGCGTGATGGTCGGCGGCAACATCGGCTATCCCGTGAGCGCGCAGGTGGATGCGTCCACCGCCGACACCGTGCACGTGATCGAGGCGAGTAGTTTCCAGCTCGAGGCGACGGACAGCTTCCGTCCGTGGATTGCGGCGCTCCTCAACTTTTCACCCGACCACCTGGATCGGCATCCGGACGAAGCCGCCTATGCGGCCGCGAAGCAGCGCATCTTCGCGAACCAGCGGCCGGACGACTGGGCGGTCGTGAATGCAGACAGCGCGGAGGCAACAGCGATGGCGACCAATGTGCGGGCACGCGTGGTGACCTACGGCATCGAGAACGAAGCGGCCGACGTGCACGTGAGCAACGGCTTTGTGTGGCAGCGGACGTCGGAAGGCGACATTCCGCTGCTGCCGCTGGCGGCGGTGGAGCTTCACGGCCGCCACATGTTGAGCAATGTCGTGGCGGCGACGGCGATCAGCCACCTGGCCGGCGCGACGAGCGAATCGCTGGCGCGGGCGCTCGCCGGATTCCACGGCCTCGAGCACGTCATGGAGGTGGTGGCGACGCGCGGCGGCGTGCGCTTCGTCAACGACTCGAAGGCCACCAACATCGATGCCGCGGCGAAATCGATCGAGAGCTTCGACAAGGTGATCGCGATCATCGGCGGCAAGTACAAGGGCGGCGACTTCGCCGACCTGGCCGCGCCGCTGCGCGCGCACGGCCGCGCGGTCGTCGCGATCGGCGAGGCCCGGCCGATGGTGAAGGCGGCGTTGAAGGACGTGGTGCCGGTGATCGAAGCGGCATCGCTGGGCGAAGCGGTGCGGCGCGCGTGGGATCTCGCGGTCCCCGACGGCGTGGTGCTGCTCTCGCCGGCCTGTTCGAGCTTCGACATGTTCGCGGACTACGCGGATCGCGGACGGCAGTTCAAGGAGGCGGTGCTGAAGCTGATCGCGGGTTCGTAGGTGCGGGTTCCAGGTCCCGGTACCGGGTCCCTGGGAGCGGTGAGTAGTCGTCAGCCGGTTGGAGGCAATTGAGAGCTGGTCGCTGGGAGCGCAGGCTGCCCCGGTCTGCGAGGCTGGTGTCTCAATTCCCTGATCGACTGGCGACTACTGACCGCTTGCACCCCTTGTATCGAGTGCAAGGGGTTGAACTTTATAGCTCCGGACGAGCCGGAGCAAGAGGTGATCGCGCCGCCGGAGGCGGCGCAACAAACACTGATGGCGAGGAAACTGCAATCCGACAAGTGGCTGTTCCTGGCGACTCTGGCCCTGATTTGCGCCAGCGTGGTCATGGTCTACAGCGCCTCGGCGCTGGTCGCGCTGGAGCGCTTTCAGCAGCCGTATCTCTTCGTGACCCGCCAGATGATGTGGGCCGCGGTGGGCATCGCCGTCCTCTCGATCGTGATGCGCATCGACTATCGCGCCTATCGCAACGACCGGATGATCTGGCTGCTGCTCGGCGCCGTCGGCGTGATGCTGGTGGCGGTGCTGTTCTCGCGGCCGATCAACGGCACGCGCCGCTGGTTCGGCATCGGCGGCTTCGGCATCCAGCCGTCCGAGCTCGCCAAGCTGGCGGCGATCTTGTTTACGGCGCTGATGCTCGAGCGGCGCCGCACGCGCATCAACGAGCTGCAGTATTCGCTGCTGCCGATCGCGTTGATCGTCGGCGGCATCGTCGGGTTGATCCTGCTCGAGCCCGATTTCGGAACGTCCGTGTCGTTGCTGGCCGTGATCGGCGTGATGGTGTTCGCCGCGGGGCTGAGCTACCGCTACATGTTCGGCGCGGCGCTGCTGGCGCTGCCGGCGCTCTACGTGATCGTGATGCAGGCCGACTACCGCCGGCGCCGCCTGCTGACGTTCATGGATCCGTGGGCCGATCCGCTCGGCGACGGCTTCCAGATCATTCAATCGCTGATCGCCGTCGGCACCGGCGGCGTGTTCGGCAAGGGCCTGATGCAGGGCGTGCAGAAACTCTTTTACCTGCCCGAGCCGTTTACCGATTTCATCTACGCCGTGATCTCGGAAGAGACCGGCTTGATGGGCGCGACGTTCGTGCTGCTCTGCTTCTGCGTAATTGCCTGGCGCGGGTTGCGCACCGCGATGCGCGCGCCGGACGCGTTCGGCGCGTTCCTCGCGCTCGGCATCACGATGATGCTGGTGCTGCAGGCGCTCTTCAACATCAGCGTCGTGCTCGGACTGGTGCCGACGAAGGGGATTCCGCTGCCGCTCGTCAGCAACGGCGGCTCGTCGATGCTGATCAACCTGGTGGGCGTTGGCGTGCTGCTGAACATTTCGCAGCACCAATCGGTGGAGACGGGAGCCGCGTGACAGGTGCGTGTGTTGATCGCGGGCGGAGGCACCGGCGGGCACTTGTACCCCGGCATCGCGCTGGCGCGCGAGCTGCAGCGCCGCGATCCGTCCACGCACGTGTCGTTCGTCGGCACGGCGCAGGGGATCGAAGCGCGCGTGGTGCCGCGGGAAAAATTTCCGCTCGACCTGATCCACGTCGCCGGATTGAAAGGCAAGTCGCGGGTCGAGCGGACGATCGGGTTCTCGCTGTTGCCGATCGCGGTGCTCGACTCCTGGCGCGTCCTCTCGAAGCAGCGCCCCGACGTGGTCGTGGGCGTCGGCGGATTTGCGTCGGGTCCGGTCGTCGCCGTGGCGGCGCTGCTCGGCTATCCGACGATGCTGCTCGAGCAGAACGCGCTGCCGGGCATCACCAACCGGATCCTCTCGCACGTCGTGCGGGCGGCGGCGGTGAATTTCGAAGCGGCGTTGGCGTATTTCCCGCGCACGGGATTTGTGGCCGGCAATCCCGTGCGACCGGAGTTTTTCCCGGCGCAGAACGAGGAGGCGAATGATCGATTCACTAGGCTGCGGGACGCAGCCCAGGTACTAGCCTTTGGCGGTTCTCAGGGGTCGCACTCGATCAACGTGGCCGTGGTGGAGGCGGCGGCGAGGCTGGCAGCCTCCGGCGTACGCCTTGCGATCACCCACCAGACCGGCGAGCGCGATCTGGATCTGGTGCGCGCCGCGTACGAACGTGCCGGGCTGGCGGCCCGCGTCGAGGCCTTCATCTTCCAAATCGACGGAGAGATGAAGGCGGCGGACGTCGTGATTTGCCGGGCCGGGGCCACGACCCTGGCGGAACTGGCGGCGTCCGGCACACCGGCGGTGCTCGTGCCGCTGCCGACCGCGACCGACGACCACCAGCGCAAGAACGCCGAGGTGGTGGCGAAGACCGGCGGCGCGATCGTGATCGATGAAAGGCAGTTGTCCGGTGACTCGCTGGCGGCGGTGTTGAAGGCATTGATCGGCGATCGGGATCGGCTCGCGCGCATGTCGGCCGCGGCGCGAACGCTGGCGCGGCCCGACGCCGCAGAACGGATCGCGGATCGAGTAGGGGAGTTGGCCGGCCGTGCTCGGTAAGACCCGGCGCGTTCATTTCGTCGGCATCGGCGGCATCGGCATGAGCGGCATCGCGGAGCTGCTCGCGAATCTCGGGTATGCCGTGTCCGGCTCCGATGCGAAGCGATCGAGCGTGACCGATCGACTCGAGACGCTGGGCGTCACGGTGCAGGCCGGCCATGCGGCGGCGAATGTCGGCGACGCCGACGTGGTCGTGTATTCGTCGGCGGTCAGGCCGGATAACCCGGAGGTCGCGGAGGCGTCGCGGCGCCGCATCCCGGTGATTCCGCGAGCGGAGATGCTCGCCGAGCTGATGCGGCTGCGCTTCGGCATCGCGATCGCCGGCGCGCACGGCAAGACCAGCACGACCTCGATGGTCGCGCTCGTGCTCGAGCGGGCCGGACTGGATCCGACGGCGGTGATCGGCGGCCGGCTCAGCGCGTTCGGCAGCAACGCGCGGCTCGGACGCGGGAAGTACATGGTGGCGGAAGCGGACGAGAGCGATCGCTCGTTCCTGAAACTGTCGCCATCGATTGCGGTGATTACGAACATCGATCGCGAACACATGGACGCTTACGGGAGCTTCGCCGACTTGCAGCAGGCCTTCATCGACTTCGCCAACAAGGTGCCGTTCTACGGCGCCGTGGTGGCGTGCGCCGACGATGCGGAGCTGTCGAAGGTGATGCCGCAGTTCAAGCGACGTGTGATCACCTACGGGATCAATCCGCCTGAAGGCGGACACCACACGATTGTCGCCACGGATGTCACGCTCGAAGGTTACGGATCGCACTGTGTTGTCGAGAAGCGCGAGCGGCGTGGAGGAGCGAGTGCCGAAGTGCTCGGGCCGCTGACGCTGGCCGTGCCCGGCCGCCACTCGGTCTTGAACGCGCTGGCGGCAGTTGCCGTCGGCCTCGAGCTCGATGTGCCGTTCGCGAAAATCTCGGCGGCGCTCGCGGAGTTCCGCGGCGCCGAGCGGCGCTTCGAGCAGCGCGGTGTCGTGAACGGCATCACGGTCGTCGATGACTACGGCCATCACCCGACCGAAATCGCCGCGGTGCTCGCGGCGGCGCGCGCCGGCAGGCCGCAGCGCATTGTCGTCGCGTTCCAGCCGCATCGCTACACGCGCACGCGCGACTTGATGCACGAGTTCGGCGTCGCGCTGGCGGCCGCTGATGAAGTGGTGCTGACCGGCATTTACGCCGCGAGCGAAGAGCCGATCCAGGGCGTGACGATCGAGGCGCTCGCCGGCGCGGTCAACAAGGGCCGAGCGACGCCGGTGCATCTCGTGCCGAAGCTGGACGACATGGCGGCGCGCGTCGCGGACGTTGCGCGCCCGGGCGATCTCGTGATCACGCTCGGCGCCGGATCGATTGCGTCGCTGGCGGGCCACCTGGTCGCCGAGCTCGAGCGCCGTCATGGCAAGGGAGGGGGGCGGTAATGCCGGGCCTGCCGACCACCGACAAGCGCTTCCGCCGCGCGCACGTCAAGCCGTCGCGCAAGCGCAGCCCGGCGTCGAAGCACGCGTGGTTAGCGGCGCGGCTCGCCGCCCTGGCGCTCGTGCTCGGCTACGCGGGCTATCGCGGCGTGACGCTGATCGCGGCGGCGTCGTCGCTGCAGATCGGACACATGGTGGTGCGCGGCCACGAGCGGCTGTCGACCGGCGAAGTGCTGGCGCTCGTCGAGGGGCTGCGCGGACAGAACATCCTCGCCGTCGATCTCGACGACTGGCAGCAGAAGCTGCTGTCGTCGCCGTGGGTCGAGAGCGCGACGATCCGGCGCGTGCTGCCCTCGACGGTCGAGATCTCGGTGCGCGAGCGGCGGCCGATGGGCATCGGCAGGCTCGGCACGGCGATGTACCTCGTCGACGCCCGGGGCGTGATCATCGACGAGTACGGTCCCGCCTACGCCGACATCGACCTGCCGATCATCGACGGCATCGGCGCGCCGCCGCAGGATGGCGGCTCGATCATCGATGTGGCGCGCGCCGAATTCGCGGCGCGTGTCATCGGCGCGATTTCGACGCGGCCCGAGCTCGCCAGGCGCGTGTCGCAGATCGACGTCTCGGATCTGCACGACGCGGTATTGATTCTCGACGGCGATCCGGCGCTGCTGCGGCTCGGCGACACCGAGTTCGTGGCGCGGCTGCAGCAATACATCGATCTCGCGCCGGCGCTGCACGAGCGGCTCCACGGGATCGACTACGTGGACTTGCGATTCGACGAACGGTTGTACGTGCGCCCGCCGAAGACGGACGTGGCGCGCGCGAAGAAGTAGGGGACTGGGAGGTCTCGTGGCACGACAGGAACGATACGTGGTGGGTCTCGACATCGGGACCGCCAAGGTCTGCACCGTGGTCGGTGAGCTGCTCGAAGACGGCGGCGTCGACGTCATCGGCATCGGCGTCACCGACTCGAAGGGCCTGAAGCGCGGCGTCGTCGTCAATCTCGAAGCGGCGGTCGACTCGATCAAGAAGTCGATCGAGGAAGCCGAGCTGATGGCGGGCGTCGAGGTCGGATCGGTGCAGCTGGCGATCAGCGGGCCGCACATCAAGGGCTTCAACAGCCGCGGTGTGGTCGCGGTCGCCGGCAAGAACCGCGAGGTCACGAGAGACGACGTGCGGCGCGCGATTGACGCGGCGCGGGCGGTGTCGCTGCCGGCGGGCCGCGAGATCCTGCACGTGCTGCCGCAGGACTTCGTCGTCGACGAGCAGGAAGGCATCGGCGCGCCGGTGGGGCTGACCGGCGCGCGCCTCGAAGTCAACGTGCACATCATCACCGGCAGCCAGACCGCGACGCAGAACCTGGTGGCGTGCGTGAACCGCGCCGGCGTCGAAGTGCAGGACACGGTGATCGGGCAGCTGGCCGCGTCCGAAACGGTGCTGACCTCGGACGAGAAGGAGCTCGGTGTCGCGGTCGTCGACATCGGCGGCGGCACCGCGGACCTGGCGATCTTCGAGCGCGGCAGCCTGTGGCACACCGCGGTGATCGCCGTCGGCGGCGATCATTTCACCAACGACATCGCGGTCGGATTGCGGACGCCGATTCCGGACGCGGAAAAGGTCAAGCGCCGCGCCGGCTGCGCGCTGTCGTCGATGGTCGAGGAAGACGAGACGATCGAAGTGGCGAGCGTCGGCGGCCGCCGTCCACGCGTGATGGCGCGGCGAATCCTGTCGGACATCCTCCAGCCGCGCGCCGAGGAAATGTTCCACCTGATCTGGGACGAGATCAGCAAGGCGGGCTACGAGAAATCGCTCAACTCCGGGCTGGTGCTCACCGGCGGCGGCGCGCAGCTCGAGGGCATGTCCGAGATCGCGGAGCAGATTTTCGATCTGCCGATCCGGCGCGGCTCGCCGGTCGGCGTCGGCGGCCTCGCCGATCACGTCAGCAACCCCGCGTTCGCGACCGCGGTGGGACTCGTGCTGTATGCGGCCCGGCATCGCGGGCCGGCGGCATCCACGGCAGGCGGCGGTGCGCTCACGCGCGTGATGGGCCGCCTCAAGACTGTGTTCAAGGAGTTTTTCTAATGGGAGGCAAGATGGCGGATCAGGACGGCTCGGAATCCCTTCGTCTCACGCTCGATGAGGAAGCGCGCATGGGCGCGCGGATCAAGGTGATTGGCGTTGGCGGCGGCGGCAGCAATGCCGTCTCGCGGATGGTGCAGGCCGGCATCTCCGGTGTCGAGTTCATGGTCGCCAACACCGACGCACAGGCGCTCAAGGCCAACCCGGCGCCGGTGAAAATCCAGATCGGCGGCAAGCTCACCAAGGGGCTGGGCGCCGGCGCGGATCCGAACGTCGGGCGCCAGGCGGCGCTCGAGGACACCGACAAGTTGATCCAGTCGTTGTCGGGCGCCGACATGGTGTTCGTGACCACCGGTCTCGGCGGCGGCACCGGCACCGGCGCGGCGCCGGTGATCGCGAGCCTCGCCACCGAGCTCGGCGCGCTGACGATCGCCGTCGTCACCAAGCCGTTCAAGTTCGAAGGCAAGAAGCGCCTCAAGCAGGCCGAGATGGGCCTCGACATGCTGCGCGACGCCGTCGACACGGTGATCACCATTCCCAACGAGCGGCTGCTGAGCGTGATCGATCGCAACACCTCGATGCTCGACGCCTTCGTCACCGCGGACGACGTGCTGCGGCAGGCGATCCAGGGCATCTCGGACCTGATCCTGGTGCCGGGCCTCATCAATCTCGACTTCGCCGACGTCAAGACGATCATGTCGGGGATGGGCGTGGCGATGATGGGCACGGCGATCGCCGAGGGTCACACCCGCGCGATCGACGCCGCCAACCGCGCCATTTCGAGCCCGCTGCTCGAGGATGCGTCGGTGAAGGGGGCGCGCGGCGTGATCATCAACGTCACCGGCGGCGCGGACATGTCGCTGCTCGAAGTCAACGAGGCGCTGACGATCATCCAGGAGTCGGCGCACGAGGACGCCAACATCATCTTCGGCGCCGTGGTCGATCCGAAGCTCGCCAACAAGGTGAAGATCACCGTGATCGCCACCGGCTTCGATCACGTGAGGACCGATCGGTCGACGCCCGCGAACGCGCCGCTGCAGACGCCGGTGGACATGACCGCGTACTCGTCGTTGAAGTCGCCGGAGCCGTCGCCGGTCATCGTGCAGCCCCGCTCGATGAGCACGGTGCCGCTTGCCACCACGCCGTCCTCCCAATCGACGATTACGCCGGGCCTGACGCGGCGGCCGCCGATCGAAATGCCACTCGCGCAACCGAAGGCGGTGGCCGTGGGTCAGAACGCGGGCGATATGCCCTTGAGCGAAAACCCGTCATTGCCGGGGGAATTCGACCTCAATCTCGATCTCGACGTGCCCGCCTTCCTGCGGCGGAACGAAGGGTAAGGCTGATACAGTAAAGAGATCCAGGGGAGACGCGAGCGCCGGCGGCGCAGCGACAGCTCGACGATTACTTTTAGAGCGGTCCCCTGGCATCTACATGAAGTCCCGGAACCAGAAAGAGATCGCACAGGAAATCCTTTCCCGCGAAGTTGGCTACGTGCGCAAGCCGCACGCCAACCGGCTACGCGTCGCGCTGATTTTTCCCAACACCTATTTCGTCGCGATGTCGAACCTCGGCTTCCAGACGATGTACCGGCTGTTCAATGATCAGCCCGACATCGTGTGCGAGCGCGCGTTCCTGCCGGCGAAGCAGGAACTGGCGGCGCTGCGCGACTCCGGCACGCGCATCGTCACGGTCGAATCGCAGACCCCGGTCGGCGACTTCGACGTGATCGCGTTCTCGGTGTCGTTCGAATGGGACTACACCAACGTGCTCACGATGCTGCGACTCGCCGGCGTGCCGGTGCGCGCCGCGGATCGCGACTACACGCATCCGCTCATCGTCATTGGCGGCGCCGTGACGTTCGTCAATCCGGAGCCGCTCGCGCTCTTCGCGGACGTGATTGCGGCCGGTGAAGGTGAAGCGCTCGTGCCGGCGCTGCTCGATGCGTTCGGCACGTCCTCGCGCAGCGAGCAGTTGAAGCGGCTCGCGCAGGCGCGCGGCTATTACATTCCGTCGTTCTACGACGTCGAGTACAACGGCGACGGCACGATCGCGCGATTCGTGCCGCGCGAAGGCACCGGCGCGCCGCCGGTCGTGAAGAAGGCGGCGCTGAAGACGACCGACGCCGTCGATCCGCCGTCGACGACGATCTTCACGCCCGACACCGAGTTCGGCTCGCGCTTCCTCGTCGAGGTGGTGCGCGGCTGCGCCAATCTCTGCCGCTTCTGCTGGGCCGGATACAACTACCTTCCGGTCCGCGCCTTTCCGGCCGGGCGCATTCTCGATCTTGCCAAAGCGGCGCGCGCGCACTCGTCGCGCGCCGGCCTGGTGTCGATCGCGCTGTGCGATCACCCCGAGATCGAGCACATCCTGCGCAGCCTCAAGGACATGGGCTACTCGATCAGCCCGGCCTCGCTGCGCCTCGACGACCTGACGCCGGAGATCGTGTCGCTGCTCAAGGACAGCGGCGAGCGCACGCTGACGATTGCACCCGAGACCGGCTCGGACCGCCTGCGGCGCGTGATCAACAAGACCATCACCAACGAGGAGATCCTCGATCGCGCCGAGCTGATTTTTTCGACCGGCATCGAGAGCCTCAAGCTGTATTACATGATCGGCCTGCCGACCGAGGAAGACGCCGACCTGGTGGCGATCCGGGACCTGACGCTGCAGCTCCACGAGATCATGTTGAAGCACGCGCGCGCCCGCGGCCGCATCGGCCGCATTGTGGCGAGCGTCAACCCGCTCGTGCCGAAGCCCGGCACCGCGTATCAATGGCTGCCGATGGCCGCGGCCGACGAGATCGAGCGCAAGATGAAGCGCATGCGCACGCTCGTGGCCGGCATCGACAATGTCTACTTCAACATCAAGAGCGAGCGGCACTCGTACTACCAGGCGCTGCTGTCGCTCGGCGATCGCCGCATCGCGCCGGCGATCGAGCTCGCCGAGACGAACGGCGGCCAGTGGCGCAAGGCCGTCGCCGACGCCGGCATCGACGGCGACTTCTATATCTATCGCGATCGCTCGAGCGATGCGGTGCTGCCGTGGAGCATGATCGACGGCGGCATGAAGGAGCCGTTCTTCCGATCCGAGTTCGAGAAGAGCACGCGCGCCGAGTGGACGCTGCCGCCCAAGCGGGCCAAGGAAAACGCGCGCCTGCTGCCGGTCTTGTAAGCCACCGTGAGCGAACCGGGCCCTGCCACCAAACGATCGGTCGGAGTGGCGCTGGTCTGGCTCGCCGTCGTCGCCACCTTCGCCGCTGCTGTCATCGCCGCGAGCGGCGGTTTCCGATTCGATATCGCGGGCGTGCGGATCTCGATGCGAACAGCGACCCGGCCCGTCCTTGCCGCGATCGTCTTTGGCGTCGCGGGCGTGATCACGCTGCGCCGTGACCGCGCGCAGTTCCCGTTTGCGAATCTCCATGACGTGCTGACTCGCCGCGGACAGCCGCTGGCATGGGCGTTCGCAATCGTCATGGGTATCTCCACCTTTCTCAGCGGCGCTCATTTTGCGGTTGCCACCGACGCGTCCGGCTATCTGAGCGAGGCGCGGTTGTGGCGCGAGGGCAATCTGCGCATCTACACCCCACTGGCGAACGAGTTGACGTTCGTCAACGGTCAGTACGCGTTCGTACCAGCCGGATTCCGGCCTGCCGGAATGGGCGTCGGCGTCCCCGGATACCCACCGGGTTTGCCGCTGATGATGGCGCTGGCCGGTACGATCGGCGGAGACAGTGTGGCGTTGATGGTGGTACCGCTTTCGACGACGGGCCTGATCATCGTGGCGTTCATGCTCGGTCGCCGGCTGGGCGGGTGTGATACCGCGCTCATCGGTGCGGCCGCTGTTGGCTCGTCGCCGATCGTGATCTTTCAGTCGCTTCAACCGATGAGCGACGTGCCCGCCGCCTTCTGGTGGTCGCTCGCGCTGCTGTTGTTGACGCACACCTCGAATCGGACAGCGGTGTTCGCTGGCATTGCCGCGGCGATCGCCTGCCTCGTGCGCCCGAATTTGTTTGCGCTCACGCCCGTGCTCGCTGGTCTGAGCGTATGGTGGAGCGGCCGGTCGCCCGCCTCCTGGAAGCGCGCGATCGTTTTCGTCGTGCTGCCGGGCGTCGCTGCCGCATCGTTCATGTACTTTCAGCACGTCATGTTCGGCGGCGCGACGCGGACCGGCTACGGGCCGATCGAGAGCCTGTTCTCGATCGACTACATGTGGGCGAACATCGAGCGCTATTTGCGATGGACCGTGTTCGCGCAATCCGTGCTGATTGTCCTTTCGATCGCCGCGCCGTTCGTGATTCGGCGCCGCCTGATCGACGGTGAGATGAACCCGGTCGCGGCAGTTCGAGTGGCCTGGTCCGGCCTGCTGTTGTATGCGGTTCTTCAAGCCACGTACCTGCTGTATCTGGTCTTCGACGACTGGGTGTACTTCCGTTTTCTCCTGCCGGCCCTCCCGCTCGTGCTGATCCTCGAGAGTGCCGTGGTCGCCGCGGCGTGTCGCCGCGTGCATCGTCCGCTTCGCGGCCTGGTGGTGTTGCTCACCGCAGTGCTCGTGGCCAGTTGGGGCGTCGGGCGTGCCCGCGGTCTCGGCGCTTTTGAATTTCGATATAGCGAACATCGCTATCTTGAGGTCGCTGAGTTTGTTCGCGGGCTTCCGCCCGACGCCGTGTTCGTCACCCTTCAGTACTCCGGCAGTCTGTGGTACTACCGATCCGCCACCCTGTTGCGGTGGGATTGGATCGAAGCCACCGAGATCGACGGCGCGATCACGCACCTGTCGGAAGCGCATCGTCCGGTATTCGCCGTGTTCGACAACTGGGAACTTCCCAAGGTCCGCGAGCGCTTCGCCGGTACTCACTTCGTCGAACGACTGGCCTCGCCGATTTTCGAGGCAGGATTACCGAACGCAGCCAAGGCGCAGATTTATGCCGTCAGCGGCACGACAACTGCCGGCGCCGCCTGGCCAGTCAGCTCGCAATAGCCGCGCGCGATTCGTGCTCCGAGTACGCCTGGAGCACGAGCTCGCGAATCGCGTTCTGTGCGCTGTTGTCGGTGCCGACCGGCCGCAGCAACGCGAAGTTGCGGCGCTCGCCGTTCACCGAGTACGCGCGCGCCGGGAAGGTGACGTTGCGTCCCGGCCCGTTCTTGCGCTCCCACACCGCAAACCCGAGCAGCCTGAGGCCGTCGAGCGCGCCTTCGGTGAAATGCACTTCAGCGTCAGCGAGTTTTCCAGTCGGCGCGTTCTTGTCGTTGGGCAGGATTTTGATCACCATGTGCGGTCTCCAGTTTCTCGACGGAGCTTGTCCTTCGAAGCCTTGGCGAAGGAGGACGTCCCATCTTGTTGTGTTGTGCTGACTGACGGATGATCAAGGTCGATGCCAGCGCAAATCCGTCGAAAAGCGCCGATCCGCAGGAACGCCGTCGCGCGGCACGACAACCGTGGTTGCCACGCAGGCGGGCCCGGGCGATGACGCTGCCGCGGCCGGACGCCACATTTCATTGGACCAGCGAGAGTTGGGGCGACGCGCTGCGTTGCCGAGGTCTCGACGCGCACGCGCAACACTTGTTTACGTCACGGCAACTGCCGTTGCCGGCCGAAGACGCCTGGCGCGCGGCGCTCGCGTCGGTTGGCTCGTCGCCCGAACGCCTGATGCGAGTCAAGCAGGTTCACGGCAACACGGTTCGCGTCCTCAAGCGCGGGTCGGTGACGCACGGCGCGAGTGCCGAGCGTCCGGACGGTGACGCGATCGTTTCGAACGAACCCGGGCTCGCGCTGGCCGTGATGGTCGCCGACTGCGTGCCGATTCTCTTGTGCGATCAAGTCACCGGCGCGGCGGCCGCGATTCATGCCGGCTGGCGCGGCACCTGCGCGCGCGTGGCGTCGGCCGCCATCGGCGCGATGCAACGCGAGTTCAACACCGACCCTGGCGATGTGATTGCGGCAATCGGACCGAGTGTCGGGCCGAACGACTATCAGGTCGGCGACGCGTTGATTCGATCGTTCATCGACGCCGGACACACTCAGGCAAATGTCGATCGCTGGTTCAAACGTCGCGGCGCATCGCTGTTTCTCGATCTCTGGGCGGCGAACATTCATCAGTTGATTGAGTCCGAAGTCGACGCCGGACAGATCTTTCTCTGCGGTCTCAGCACGGTCTCTCATCCGGAAGTTTTTGATTCCTATCGGGTCGACGGCGAACGCGCCGGACGTATGGCCGGCATCATCGTCGTCCCCACCGCTTCAGCTTAAGATTCGCCGGTGGCAATGCATCCGCCCGGCCATGGACGCGCAGTGGCCGGCGCGCTCGCGGCGGCGATCCTCGCGATCTTCACGGTGTTCTCTGCGGGTTCCGTGACTCACGGATTCGTCTCCTATTACACCGCGTCGAAACTGCTGGTGAGCGGGGAGCTCGGGCCGAACGCGTACGACGATCAGTGGTTCGGTGCGAAAGTTCAGCAGCTCACGGCCAGCAACGTGCGCGAGATCTTCATTCCCAATCCGCCGACGATGGCGCTGATGGCGTTGCCGCTCGTGAGCGCCGATGCGCAAAGAGCGCGCGCCGTGTGGCTGCTGGTTTCGTTGATCGCGTTCATCGCCTCAGTCGCCGCGCTCGTCCGCCATCAGGCACGACGCGCGCGAGACCTGTCGATCCCCACCGTGCTGCTGATGCTGCTTGCGCCCGCCGTGTTCACGAACCTGCGAATCGGCCAGGGTTACCTGTTGGTGTTCGCGCTGTTCACCGCGGCAACGATCATGCTGTTGCGTGGTCGCGATCGGCTCGCCGGATTCCTCCTCGGCCTGCTGCTCGCGCTCAAGACCAGCGGTGTGGCGCTCGCCGTCATCCTCGTCGCGCGAAAAAAATGGACGACGTTGGTGGTTGCCGCGATCACCGCCATCGCTCTCGCGATCGCGATCACGCCGTTCATGCAAGCCGGCATGTGGAGCGTCTATCCATCGCAGGTGCGCGCCTATGTGGCGCGGCCGGCGAGCTCCGTGACGGCGTATCAAACGACGCTTGGCTTGTTCCGCCACTTGTGCGTCGCCGATCCGCAGTGGAATCCGAGTCCGGCCGCCAATTGCGCGCCGATCGCCTTCATCGTTCCCACGCTGATCAACCTGGCCGCGACGCTCTGGACGATGGTTCTCGCCTGGCGATCGACGCGTCCGGAGCCGTGGCTGGCCGCGGCGGCGGCGCTCTCGGTCCTGACCCTGCCGGCGGTGGCTGAGCCGCATTTCGTGCTGATGGCCATCCCGCTCGCGCTGCTTCGACTGTCGATCCTCGAAACCCTCTGCATCGGAGCGCTGTTGATCGTCCCGCTCGAGTTCACCGCCGAGCGATTTACGGCCGGATGGTGGGCTTTGCTGGCGTATCCCCGGCTGTATGCCGCCTGGATTTTGTGGGCAGCTTCGCTGCGCGAGTTGCGCGCGGAGTGCTAATATGCGCCATCTACTAGGAGGCGGTATGGCACTTTCACGTCGTGAGTTCGTCCGTAGGATTGGCGCTGGCGGAGCGGGCGTGGCCGCAGCCTCACACATCATCGGCTACGGACGCGAAGAACTCTTAGCATTCGACTTTCAGGGTCAGGGCGGACGGCGTCCGCAGGCGGCAATGGGCGGTCCAGCCCCGATTCGTCTGAGCAGCAACGAGAATTTGCGCGGCCCGAGCCAGAAGGTGCTCGACGTCCTGCGATCGCATCCTTCGAAGGATCTGGGTCTCGGTTATCCAACCGTCAACGGCCAGGCGTTCGTGGAAGCCTGCGCGGCGATGGACGGCGCAAAGCCGAATAACGTCATCGTCTCGACCGGCTCTGGCGAAATTCTCACCGCCGCGGTGATGGCGTATTGCAACGGCGACAAGGCGCTCGTCACGGGCGATCCGTCGTACGGCTCGCCGGCGCAGACCGCGCAGCGCATGAAGGCGCCGGTGAAGTTCATCGCCGTCGATCCGAAGTCGCTGGCGCTCGATCTCGAGGGCATGATTCGCGCCTCGCTCGGCGCGGGCCTCGTGTTCCTCTGCAATCCGAACAACCCGACGTCGACCGTGCAGACGTCCGCGGACGTCGAGAAGACGGTTCGCACGATCAAGGAGCGCTCGCCTGAGACCGGCATCCTGATCGACGAGGCGTATCTCGAGTACGCGACGAAGCCGGGCGCGTTCACGATGGCCAAGCTCGCGCTCGAACTGCCGGGCGTGTTCATCTCGCGCACGTTCTCCAAGGCCTACGGCATGGCCGGCATGCGCCTGGGCTATGCGGTCGGTCAGCCTGAGACGGTGCAGAAGGTCGGACGCGCGTGGGGCCTCGGCAGCATCAGCGAGCTGCAGTCGATCGCGGGCATCGCCGCCCTCGCCGACAAGGAACACATGCAGTGGGAGAAGATGGAAAACAAGCGCGTGCGCGACTGGACGCAGGCGCAGTTCCGCGCGATGGGCTTCGAGACCCCGGAGTCGGAGACCAACTTCATCTTCGTGAACATCCGTCGTCCCGCGGTGGAATTCCGCGACGGCTGTCGCGCGCTGGGCGTGGCGGTCGGCCGCGATTTCCCGCCGATGGAAAAGAGCTACGCGCGCATCTCGCTCGGCCGCATGGAAGACATGGAAAAGGCGATGCCGATCTTCAAGCAGGTGCTCGGCAAAGCCTCGATGTAGCTAAGGCCGGCGCCCGATCGCGAATAGCGTCGAGACGCCGCGCACGAACATGACTCCGTCGGAGAGTGCTGGTGTCGCCATCAGCATCTCTCCGATCGAGTTCGTCGCAATGTGCTTGAACGAGGCGCCCGCCTCGACGACGAGCATCTCTCCATCCTCATTCGACAAATAAATCTTCCCGTCGGCCGCGACCGGCGACGCGCTGTAGCCGCTGCCGACGAGCGGCAATCGCTGCCGATAAATCTCTTTGCCGCTCTCTGCCTGATACGCGTCGAAGACGCCGTTGTTGGCGAGCACGTAGACGAGGCCGCGATAGAAGAGCGGTGTCGGCATGTACGAGCCGCGCCCCGTCTTGCTCCACGCGACGCTCGCGTTCTCGGTCAGGCCGCTCGCGAGCGTGAGATCGCCGCGCGCGCCCGGCTTCACGGCGAACACCGGCCGCTCCGGCGCGCGTCCGCTGGCGACGATGTGAAGGCCGTTGGCGAAGATCGGTGTCGGCGCCGTGATCTTCGAGCTGCCGCCAAGCTTCCACAGCTCGCGTCCGGTTTTCGGATCGTAGCCGCGCACGAAATTCGACGCGTTGGTGATCAGTTCAGGACCCGCGCTCGTCGTCACGACCGTCGGGGTGCCCCACGACGGCAGCTCCTGGCGATCGGTCTTCCACATCGTTTCGCCGGTCTCGGCATTCAGCGCGAGCAGGAACGAATCCGCCTGCGTGTCGCATTGCACGATGACCATGCCATTCCAGATGATCGGCGAGCTGGCCGGGCCCCACTCGTAGGCGGGAATGTCGTAGGCGCCCATGTCGACGCGGCCGAGATCGACGGACCAGCGCAGTCCGCCGTCGAAGTCGTAGGCGTAGATGCCCTGCGATCCGAACCACGCGACGACGATCCGTCCGTCGGTGGCGGGCGAAGCGCTCGCGTACGTCGACTTGATGTGACGCTTGTTGCCCGGCTCGCCCTGAGCCGCGACGCGCTCCCAGCGGATCTTCCCGCTGCGCTTGTCGATCGCATAGAGCATCCAGCGCTGCGCCGATCGATCGTCGGATGCGTCGCCATCGCCATAGAGGCCAGGCTTGAATGTCGCGCCGGCGCGGCTGCTGATCGCGCTCGTGACGAAAATCGTGTCGCCCCAGACGATCGGGCTCGAGTGCGAGAGCCCGGGAATCGGCGTGCGCCACAGGATGTTCTCGCCGGTTGCGGGATTCCACGTGTCCGGCAAGTTTTGTTTTTCCGAGACGCCGGAGGCCTCGCGCCCCCTGAACGACGGCCAATCTCCCGGACTGGACGTCGCGGCGCGGAGCGGTGTCTTTGCGGTGCCGGCGTTTCGCACGATGCGTCGAGTTGGTGCGGGCGCCGCCGATCCAGGCGGCAGCCAGCGGCTGCGATCGAGGATCATTCGCCGCACCTGGCAATCGTCGGCGATCACATCGAGGCCAACGCGCGCGCTTTCAACGCTCAGCGTGTAACGTGCCGCGCCTCCGCAGTTGTTGGGCCCGGTGGTGTTCTGCAACGTGATCTCGGCGCCGCTCATTTTCCAGGTGCCGGACATCGGCGGCCAGCCTTCGCCGCTCAGCGTGAAGGTGCCGGCAGGATCGAACTGCAATCGAAAATCGCGCATCGCGAGGGGACCGGAGGGCAGCGCCGATTGCGCCGCCGTGATCGACAACGACAGCGCGATGAGCCCCGCGCAAATAGTGAGAAGTCTCGTTGTCATTGTCTGAGCGTCACCTCGATGCTTGTCGAACCGTTGCCGGTAATCGTCGAGGAGACGCCGTTGACGACGTTCGTCCCCCGCGTTGCGTGCTGGTAGCCAAGCAACCCCGTAATGGTAGCGCCCGACACGGCTCCGGTGAATTTGTAGGTCTCCGTCGCGGTAACGGATCCGCCGCCGTTGGGTGTCGAGCCCGTCGCCGACGTTTCCGACGTAAAGGCGAGGCTTGATGGCCCGCCAGACATCGCAACGTTGACACCGATGGCTTGTGAGCCCGAGAGGGGCGTGCAGGCGCTACCGGCCACCGAGACTTCCGACTGTGAGCCCCTGATCTCGGCGTTGCCCGTTGCCACGCCGTTCCGAAGCGTGATGGTCAGCGTGCCGCTGATGTTGCGCGTGGACGTGCACGCGGTGGATTGATTCGCCGACGCGGTGATCGTCGTGACCACGATCTGCCCGCTGAACGGACCACTGTACGGCGGGCCGGTCTGGCGGCCGCCATCGTCGACGATGCCGGTTTCGTCGCTGCCGGTCAGTTGCGTCGCCGCCACAACGCCGCCCGCGATTGCTGCGCCGACGATGCCGAGTGTCGTCCCTGATATTCCGCCACCGGCCGCGGCTCCCGCTTGCGAGGCCGCAGCCGCGGTTGCGAAGTTGGTCTGGGAAATCGCCGCCGTCGCGATCTGTCCCTGATAGGCCGCCTGCACCTGAATCTGCACCGCGCCGCTGCCGAGCACGTTGAAACCGCCGGCCGCAGCCTGTCCCGCGGCATTCGTCGTCACCGTCATCGTTTGCAGGCCGCCGGCAAATGCGGCGGGCTGTCCGCCGCCGATCGTGAAGGTCACCGTCGCACCCGCGACCGGAACGTTGTTGCGATCGCGCACCTCGATCAGCGGCCGCACGGCGGTCTTTTGCTGGATGATGTTGACCGCACCCTCGCCCTCGAGGACGACGATGCGCAGGGCCGGCGCCGGCGCTTGTTCACCGAGCAGCGCCACGAGGAGCAGCATCAGCAGCCGTGACATAGGCTGCTGATTATCTCAGACGTTCTGGAAGGTTTAGGGCGCCAACTTCACGCTCGACAGGAAGGCTTCGAACGCCTTCTCCGCAGCAGCGATCGTCTTGGCCGGGCCTGTCAGCTTGATGAAGTAGGGACCGTTCGACGTTTCGATCACCGCCGCGCGCAGGTGGAAGTTCGGACTGTTATGACGCTGTGTCGATCCCGGTGTCATCTCGGCGACGTAAGTGCCGGGCACATCGACGAGCGTGACCTTCAATCCATTGACCGTGCGTGACTGTCTTTTCGCGACGGCGCTCGAGGGCCGGCCATCGGGCTGTTGCATCTGACCGACCCAGCGCTCGATGTTCGCCTCGACCGTCCCGCCGCTGCCGCCGAAGTAGTAGACGACCAGCTCCGCATCCTGCGTATCACCGGCCGCATGCGGCAGCGCGTACTGCGCGACGCGCATGGATGACGTCGTCGCAACGGTTTTCCATCCCGGTGGCGCGGTGAATGCGAGACCGGCTGCGAACAGAATCAACGCCATGATTGAGTGAACCATGGCGTGATCGTATCAGACGTCAGCGATGTCCCATGAACACAACGCGTAGACGCCGCCCTGGTTTACGAAGCGGGCATAGAGCGTTGTCATGCGGCCACCCGATTCATAGGGCCAGGACGCCGTGATGCTGCCATCGGCATTGTTGACGATGGTCGCCGAGGCAAACGCCGGCTGCGATGGCGGCATCGTCACTCCAGGACATGACGCCGCGGCGACCCATTGCATTTGGATCACGGGTGGTCCGGACTGCGTCGGCGGTTCAGCGGCGGTCGGTGCCGTTGGTGATGACTTCGAACATCCGATCGCTAACAGCAACATCAACCCGCAAAGAGTGCGCGTCACAATAGCCTCCCCACAACGCGGGGAACGCGGTGTGTGATGACTAACTATTCAGATGTTGTGCCAGCGCGAACGCTGCCCATATTCGTCACGGCCGGGACTCAATCTCGGTAGTGATGAGGCAGATCTTGCCTGGCGGGGTATAACATCGTCCCTGCCCTCGTGGGGAGATGTGAAAATGACGAGGCGGTTGCAGGTAAGAAGTTCAGGGTTCTTGTTCAGCCTTTTCCTGATCGCGGGCTGCGGCAGCGATAGCCCGACTGCGCCAACGACGGATTTCATCTCGCTGAACTCGATCGCTCCAGCCGCCGGCACGACACTCACTGCCGGAGACCGCGTCACGTTCACGGCGGTCGTGACCTGCACGATCGTCAACTCGACTGGCGGGTTTACCGCGATGGTCCTCCAGGATCAGGGGAACCGAACGCTGCTGGGCGAAGGCGAGATCCCGCCGCAGGTCACACTGCAGAAGGGGACGACGACGGTGACGTTGAGCCACACGATCACGATTCCTCAGAGTGGCAGCACGGTCACGGTGGCGCTCCCGATCTTCGTCAACGAGAGCACCAGCACCCGCGCGGTGGTCACGCGGAACTACACCGTTCGCTAGACGCCGTTGCCGTCCATGCCGACGTTCGAGAGGCGATCGGCGTCCTTGTTCTGCTCGCGGCGCACGTGCTCGAACGACACGTCGCCGATCTGCATCACCAGCAGGCGCGCCTTGAGATACAGCGGCTTCAAGCCTTCGTTCTTCACCTTGTAGTTGCCGCGCATCTGCTCGATCAGCAGCTGCGAATCACCCTTGATCGCAATCTGTTTCAGATCCCGATCCGCAGCCCACTGCAGCGCGGCGATCAAGCCGTGATATTCGGCGACGTTGTTGGTCGCGGTGCCGAGCGAGCCGCTCAACTCCGCTTGCACCTCGCCCTTGTCGTCGACGATGTACACGCCCCAACCCGCGGGACCGGGGTTACCGCGTGCCCCTCCGTCAAAATACGCCGTGATCACTTCGCTGGTGCCTGGGGTGCCTCAGGTGCCTTGGGTGCCTGAGGTGCGACGAAATACAGGATGCGATTGCAGCTGTCGCACTGCACGAGGGAGTCGTTCTTGCGGACTTCGGCGAACACCGCCGGCCTGAGGCGCACCTGACAAATGGTGCAGCGCTCGCCTTCGGCGCGCGCCACCGCGGTGCCGCGGACCTTCGCGATGCGCTGGAAGGTCTCGACCGCGCTCTTGTTGTCCATGGACGCGACGATCTTGTCGCGCGCCGCCGACAACTCGGCGACCGCGGCCTGCTGCGCCTTGGCGTCGGCCTCGATGGCCGATCGCTCCGCGGCGACCTTGGCCTGCGCCGCCTTGAGCGCCGCTTCCGCTTTCTTGATGGTGGCGTTGATCTCGTCGGCTTCCATCATGTTGACGAGGACGCGCTCCTCCTGCTTCAGGATGTCGGCTTCGACCGCCTTCATCTGGTGCTGCATCGCGTGCAGCTGCTCGTTGGTCTTCACGGCCATGATCTGATCTTTGTACTTGTCCAGGCGCTGCTGGTCGGCGATCAGGTCCTTGTCGATGGAGCGGCGGTTGGTCTTGTTGGTTTCGAGGGATTGCTTGGCGGCGGCGAGGGCGGTGGTGGCGGATTGCAGGAGCGCGTCAAGCGCTGCAATCCGGCCGGGTGCCTCGGCGATCGCCTTGCTCGCGACCGCCGCCCGGCTTTCGATGTCTTGCAGTTGGATTAATCGTTCGAGGTCCGCGAGCATCTCCTGCTTTCCAACCGTCAACTGTCAACTGTCAACTGTCAACTGCCAACTGGCAACTACAAGAGTTGCAAGTTGGTGGGCCCACCTGGATTCGAACCAGGGACCAACCAGTTATGAGCCGGCCGCTCTAACCAACTGAGCTATGGGCCCGCCTTCGCGCTCGCGAGCATCGTTCGCTCGCGCTTCGGCGGGGCAAGCCCGCCGATTGCTACGAGCGACCTTCGAGGAACGCACGAAGCTTACGCGATCTCGACGGATGGCGCAGCTTGCGCAGCGCCTTCGCCTCGATCTGGCGTATGCGTTCGCGAGTGACCGCGAAGTTCTGGCCCACTTCTTCGAGCGTGTGCTCGCTGCCGTCGCCGACGCCGAAGCGCATCTTGATGACCTTCTCTTCGCGCGGCGTCAGCGTCTTCAGCACCGACTCGGTCTGTTCCTTCAAATCGAGGTTGATGACCGCTTCCGACGGCGACACCGCGGTGCGGTCCTCGATGAAGTCGCCGAGATGCGAATCTTCCTCTTCGCCGATCGGCGTCTCGAGCGAGATCGGCTCCTGCGCGATCTTGAGGACCTTGCGGACCTTCGAGACCGGGATGTCCATGCGGCGCGCGATCTCTTCCGAGGTCGGCTCGCGGCCGAGCTCCTGCACCAGCGCGCGCGACGTGCGAATCAGCTTGTTGATCGTCTCGATCATGTGGACCGGGATGCGGATGGTGCGCGCCTGGTCCGCAATCGCGCGGGTGATCGCCTGGCGAATCCACCACGTCGCATACGTCGAGAACTTGTAGCCGCGGCGGTACTCGAACTTGTCGACCGCCTTCATCAGGCCGATGTTGCCTTCCTGGATCAGATCGAGGAACTGCAGGCCGCGGTTGGTGTACTTCTTGGCGATCGAGACGACGAGGCGGAGGTTGGCTTCGACCAGCTCCTTCTTCGCCTGCTCGGCCTGCGCCTCGCCGCGCATGATCACTTCGAGCGTGTGGCGGAGGTGATCGACGCTCTCCTCGAGATCCTCGGTGCGCTGCTTGATGTCGCCCTTCAGCGCGTTCATGCGCTGGGTCATGTTCTTGCGCTCTTCCTCTTTGAGCTTGGGCTTGCGGTTCTTGAGGTTGAGCTCTTTCTTCAGCTTGTCGTGCTCGCGCTGCTGCTTGGAGACGCGCTCGACGATGTCCTTCACTTCCTCGACGAGGCGGCGCTTGACCGGCTCGGTGAACTCGATCTTGCGGATGAAGCGCGAGGTCTCGACCTGCGCGCGCATCACCTTCCAGCGGGCGCGGCGGTACTTGCGCTTGTCGGCGCGCGGCACGGTCTCGAGCTTCTCGTCGAGCTTCTCGACGTTGAGGCGCGCCTTGCGCACTGCGTCGACCTGGCGCAGGAACTGCTGCGCGCGCTCCTCGATCTTGTCCTCGGTGATCTCTTCGTCGTTGAAGATCACCAGCTCGCGGATGGTGCGCTCGCCGGCGCGCAGCTGATCGCCCATGCGAATCACCGCCTTGGTGATTGCCGGCATGCGCGAGATCGACTTGATCACCGAGAGCTTGCCGCGCTCGATGCGGCGCGCGATCTCGACTTCGCCTTCGCGGGTGAGCAGCGGCACCGTGCCCATCTCGCGCAGGTACATGCGGACGGGATCGTTGGTCTTGTCGAGCGCGCCCGGCGTGAGATCGAGCTCGGGGCCCTCGCCTTCCGGACCCTCCTGGCGCTCGATGCCTTCGCGCTCGAGCTTGTAGCCCTTTTCCGAGTCGACCAGATCGATGCCGGCGCTGGCAAACACGGCGAGGAGCTCTTCGAGGTCCTCCGGGTTCGCGGTGAGGTCCGCGGGCAGCAGATCGTTCACTTCGTCGTAGAGGAGATAGCCTTTCTCCTTGCCGATGACGATCAGTTGCCGGACTTCATCAAACTTATCTTCAAGCGCGACGGCCATATTCGGATTATTCCTCGGAGATGTAGAGCCCTTCATTGTAACTCTTTTGGCGGCTTCATAGCCTCTAGGGCGCGGATCATGCGCTGTTTCCTGTCCAGCAAAACCATGACGGCGTTGCCGCTATCTCCTTGATCCTGCAGGCGCTTGAGCTCACGTTGCACTTCGGCCAGCTCGCGTTCGAGCCGGACATATTTGAGGGCGACCACGCACAAGTCCGGAAGCACGGCCGGTGGAGAAGGCTCAGCCGCGACGGAAGCCAGGAGTTCGGCTTCCTGAGTACTTAGACGCTCCATGAGCGTTGTCGGCACATCTTCAGCCCTGACATTTAAATCGCGTGCGGTCCGAAGGAGGTTTTCCGTGCTAAGTCCTTTCAAATCATCAGGTTCCATCGACCTGAGGGCGGCCACCGCTTCGACCGGCTGATGGACCAGCGTCCAAATCAGCCCTTTCTCCGCTTTTCGGATGTGCCCCTGGAGGGTCGGCACCCGCTCGACGGAGAGCTCCGTTTTCCGCGCGCCAGCCGCTTTCCTGATTTCGGCCCGAACGACGTCTTCCGTGACCCTCGCCTTGTGCGCGAGACGGTCGGCAAACTGATCGCGCACGGCCGGATCAGGAATGCGCGCCGCGACGCCGAGCATCCTTCTCAGGAATTCACGGCGGCTGTCGTCGCGCGTCAGGTCGTGCTCGAGGGCGGCGCGATCGAGCAGGTACTCCAGATACGGACGCGACCGCTTGAGCTGGGCGACAAACGCATCGCGCCCCTGCTTCTGGATGAACGTGTCGGGATCCTCGCCGCCTGGTAATTGGATTACGTTGACGTCGAAGCCCTCGCTTACCAGCAGCTCGGAACTTCGCTCGGCGGCGGTCTGGCCGGCGCGATCGGCGTCGTAGCAGAGCACGGCCTTTGAGGTGAAGCGTCGCAGCATCTGTGCCTGTTGAGACGTCAATGCCGTGCCGCAGGTCGCAATCACCGGGAAGCCGCCCGCCTGGTGCACCTGCGCGAAATCGAAGTAGCCCTCGACGATGAGCGCAAAATTTCCTTTACGGACTGTTCCTTTTGTCAGGTTGAGGCCGTAGAGCGTACGACTCTTGGTGTAGATCGGCGTCTCGGGAGAGTTCAGGTACTTCGGTTGTTGATCCGCCTCGAGTGCGCGGCCGCCGAACGCGATCACCGTGCCGGTGTCGCGCGCGATCGGGATCATCAGGCGATTGCGGAACCGATCGATCTCCGTTCCATCGTCGCGCCGCGATACAAGCCCGCTCGTCACGAGCTGGATCGAATTGAAGCCGGCTTTGAGCAGCCGCTGGCGCAGCGCGTCGCGCGTGGGCGGCGCCCATCCGATCTGCAGTTGATCGATCGTCTCCTGCGTGAGGCCGCGATCCTTGAGCAGGTACTCGCGCCACTTTGCTCCTGCGGGAGTGGCGAGCTGCTCGCGGAAGTAGGCGAGCGCGGCCTCGTGAATCTTGACGAGCGCTTCGCGCTCCGCCGCGGATTCGCGCTGCTCGCCGCCACCGCCTTCCAACTCGGGGATCGGAATGCCGAAACGATTCGCGAGCGTGCGCACCGCTTCGCCGAAGTTGACCTTGTCCTGCAGCTCGACGAACTTGAACACGTCGCCGCCGACGCCGCAGCCGAAGCAGTGGAAGAAGCCCTTGTCCTTGTCG
>Ga0207428_10000401_pt1 | contig 53789 bp, 62 predicted proteins | sample RhiMethybrSRZTD1_FD_187600 | JGI IMG/M metagenome (GOLD analysis project Ga0207428, IMG submission 187600) | Populus rhizosphere microbial communities from Tennessee, USA - Rhizosphere MetaG P. TD hybrid SRZTD1 (SPAdes) (version 3) | ecosystem: Host-associated > Plants > Roots > Rhizosphere >...
CCCGCCACAGTGGGGCGCGCGCCTGCACGATCCGGCTGACGCCGGACGCGGAGGGGGTTGTGTTGCTCGTCGAGGACGACGGACGAGGCGCAGTGAACGCGAACGGACAGGGGTCCGGGCTGGCCGGGCTCGCCGAGCGGGCCCGCGCCGTCGACGGCACGCTCGAGGCCGGTACCAGGCCCGAGGGTGGCTTTCGATTGCGGCTTGCGATCTCCGGTCGGGCGTCGTGATTCGCGTCCTGATCGCAGAGGACCAACGCATGGTGCGCGACGCCCTCGCGAGCCTGTTGTCGCTGGAGGACGACATCGAGGTCGTGGCGGAGCTCGGTCGCGGCGACCTCGTCCTGGCGGCTGCACATGCGCACGACGTCGACGTCGCGCTGCTCGACATCGAGATGCCCGGCCAGGACGGCATCTCCACCGCCGCGGAGCTTGCCCGCGAGCATCCGCGGACGCGCTCGCTGATCCTGACGACGTTCGGGCGGCCCGGCTATCTCCGCCGCGCCATCGAGAGCGGCGCAGCGGGGTTCCTCCTGAAGGACGCACCTGCCGACCAGCTCGCCGCGGCGATCCGCGACGTATACGCGGGCCAAAGGGTCGTCGACCCGGGCCTCGCCGCCGCCGCGATCGCCGACGGCGTCAGCCCGCTCACGGAGCGGGAGCGCGACGTCCTCGCCGTCGCTGCCGACGGACAGGCGACTGCGGCCGAGATCGCAGCACGGCTGCACCTATCCGAGGGGACGGTGCGGAACTACGTCAGCACCGCGATCAGGAAGCTCGGCGCGAAGAACCGGGCGGACGCGGCGCGGATCGCCGGCGAGAAGGGCTGGCTCCAGCCGCCGCGCGACCGTCCGGAGCGGGGACGCGACGTAGGGTAGGAGGACGTCCCGCGACAAGGAGCCTGCAGTGGAGAAGAGCGTGATCCGCACCGAGGCAGCGCCCGCGCCGTTCCAGGGCGCCCCGTACAACCAGGCGATCGTCGTCGGCGAGCTGGTGTTCGTCGCCGGCCAGTTGGGGCTCGAGCCGGGAGACACAGCGGTCGCGGGGAACATCGGCGAGCAGACCGAGCGGGCCCTCGCCAACCTCGCAGCGATCCTCGAGGCGGCCGGCAGCTCGATGGACAAGCTCGTGAAGACGAGCGTCTTCCTTGCCGACCTCGACGACTTCCAGGGCATGAACGACGTCTACACGACGAAGGTCGGCGACCGCCCGCCCGCGCGCTCGACGTTCCAGGTGGCGCGCCTTCCCTCGGGCGCCCTCGTCGAGATCGAGGCGGTCGCGCACCTGTAGACCCGGCGGCGCGGGGCGGTGGGGGACAATCGGCCCGTGCCGACCGAGATCCGCCGCTTCGTCCGCTCGCTCGGGCTCGACGCGTACGTCGTCGGCGGCGCCGTGCGCGACGAGCTGCTCGGCATCCCGCACTCCGACGAGGACTTTCTCGTCCCCGGCGTCGACCACGCTGGGCTCCACGCCGCGCTCGAGCCGCACGGCCACGTCGAGGACATGGAGGTGCAAGGCCAGCTCGTGGGCGTGCGCTTCTACCCGGCCGACCGGGCGATTCGCCGCCTCGTTCCGTCGGGCATCGAGCTGACCCCGCCGCGGATCGAGCGGAGCACGGGGCCGGGTCACCACGACTTCGAGATCGTCGCCGACGGGTCGGCCTCGGTCGAGGACGACATGCGCCGCCGGGACTTCACCGTCAACGCGATCGCGAGACGGCTCGAGACGGGTGAGCTCGTCGACCCGTTCGGCGGGGTCGCAGATCTCCGGGAGCGCGTCCTCCGGACGGTCACGCCCGAGAGCTTCCGCGAGGACCCCCTGCGGATCCTTCGCGGGTTGCGGCTCGTCTCCCAGCTCGGTTTCGCCCTTGCGCCGGAGACGCTCGCGCAGATGAAGGCCGAGGCGGCGGGGTTGCGACAGGTCTCGGGCGAGCGGGTCGGAGGGGGCGTCGCGGTCGACGGGATGGGCGAGCTCTCGAAGCTCCTGATGGGGTCGCGCCCTGCGCCGGCGCTCGAGCTGGCGCGGGACACCGGCGCGCTCGTGGAGGTCGTCCCCGAGCTCGCGGCCGCGATCGGCTACGCGGTGCCCTCGGCGAGGCAGCCGCTCCCGCTCGACGAGCACCTCTTCGCGGTCGCGCAGTCGGCGGCGGACGCGGGCGCCCCGCTGCCCGTGCGCCTCGCGGCGCTCCTCCACGACGTGGCGAAGCCGCAAACGGACGGCACGGGCGAGCCCCACGCGGCCGCCGGAGCGATGGCGACCAGCCGGATCATGCAGCGCCTCCGGTACCCCAACGCGCTGCGCGACACGGTCGTACGGCTCGTCGCGGGGCACGACTTCCGACTCGACGCGGAGGTCGACGGGACCGTCGCGCGGCGGTTTCTCGCCGCCCACGGCCTCGAGGAGGCACGGTTGCTCGTGCAGCTGAAACGGGCCGACCTCGCGGTGAAGAACGTCGAAGCCGGAGAGAGAGAGGCGCTCGAGCGGCTCGCCCGCGCGATCGAGGAGGAGCGCGAGAGCCCGCACCGCCTCGCCGACCTCGCCGTGACCGGGGACGACCTCATCTCCGTCGGCTTCCGGGAGGGGCCGGCGCTCGGCGCGGCGCTCGCTCGGCTCCTCGACGACGTGCTCGACGATCCGACGGCGAACGACCGCGACACGCTCCTCTCGCGGGCGCGGGAGCTCGCCGGATGAACGCTTCCTCCATCCGGGAGCGCTACCTCCGCCTGCGGGACGAGGCAGGACCGGACGTGACCGTCGTCGTCGCCACGAAATACGTCTCCCTGGACGAGCTCGCGGTGCTCGCGGAGGCGGGCGTCGAGGTCGTGGGGGAGAACCGTGCGCAGGACCTCCAGATGAAGCACGCACGGTACGGGGACGCGTTCCGGTGGCATTTCATCGGCCACCTCCAGTCGAACAAGGTGAAGGTCGTCAACGGGATCTGCGAGCTCGTGCACTCGCTCGACTCCGAGTCGGCGGCGCGACGGCTGACCGTTCCCGCGCTGCTCGAGGTGAATCTCACCGGCGAGGCCACGAAGTCCGGCGTCCCGCCCGAGGAGATCGGCGAGTGGGTCGCCCGCGTCCCGACGCTCCGCGGGCTGATGACGATGCCGCCGCTCGCGGATGATCCCGAGGCGTCGCGGCCGTGGTTCGGGCGCCTGCGCGAGCTCGGCGAGGCGCACGGGCTGCGGGACCTCTCGATGGGGACGTCGCAGGACTGGCGCGTCGCGGTCGAGGAGGGGGCGACGCTGATCCGCGTGGGCTCGGCGCTCTTCGCCTGACGCCCTGGACGCTGTGCCGCAGGCACGCTCTCGCCGTCGCATCGAGGGGTTACGATCCCGCCTGACGTGGGCCTGGCAGACGTCTGGAATCGAACGCTCGTCTACTTCGGCATCGCCGAGGACGAGGAGTGGGACGAGGACCTCACGGTCAGCGACGAGGAGGTGGAGCGCGACTATCGCCGCCGCGACCGCGCCAACGTCCGTCGGCTCCCCCGGCGTCGCGACCAGGAGTGGTCGGAGCCGGACAGCGTCTCCGAGACGGAGGTCGAGCCGCCACCGTCCCGGTCGAGCTCGCGGCGCTCGCGGCTGCGCGGCGTCGACAGCGGTGGCCAGGTGCGTGTCCATCTCGTGCTGCCGCGCAGCTTCAACGACGCCCAGCAGATCGCCGACCGCTTCAAGGACTCGGTCCCGGTGATCCTCAACCTCCAGAACGCCGACACGGAGCTTTCGAAGCGGCTGATCGACTTCGCGAGCGGCCTGACGTACGCGCTCGACGGAAGCATGCAGCGGGTCGCCGACAAAGTCTTCCTCCTCACGCCGCGGAACGTCGAGGTGTCGGCCGAGGAGCGCGCCCGCGCGCTCGATCCGGCCGGCGGCTTCTTCAACCAGGCCTGAGCGGCCGCGGAGCGGAGGAACCGCCGCTCACAGCGAGAATGCCGCCCTGTGGGCGACGAGAGCGTCGGCTTTCTCGTGCTGGCCGACACGGCGACGTCGGTCCAGCGCTTCGTGTCCGTCTTCGTCGGCGTCTACGTCCTCTTGATCCTCGCCTACATCATCACGTCGTGGTTTCCGCCGGGCGCGTCGCCCACCCTCGAGCGGGTCCGGCAGTTCCTGATGGACGTCTGCGAGCCGTACCTCCGCCTGTTCCGGCGCGTGATCCCGCCGCTCGGGCCGCTCGACATCTCGCCGATCGTCGCCGTCTTCGCGCTTTATATCGCCGAGCGCATCGTCAACAATGTGATCGGGCGTGTGCTGTGAAAGGACGGGCCGCCCGGGTCGCTCGGAGGGAGGAGGGTCGGTCATGCCACTGACACCTGTCGAGGTGCGTCACCTGGAGATGCGTCGCGGGCTCTTCGGCTACCGCCGCTCGCAGGTCCACGGGACGATCGAGGAGATCGCCGACAGCTTCGAGGAGGTCTGGCGCGAGCGCTCGGAGCTGGGCGAGCGCGTGCACGAGCTCGAGGCCGAGGTCGCACGGCATGTCGAGCTGGAGACGCTGCTCCGCTCGACGCTCGTCTCGGCGGAGCGCGCGGCGCAGGACATGAAGGAGCAGGCTCGCCGCGAGGCCGACGTGATCGTCTCGGAGGCCGGGGCGGAGGGGCGCCGGCTCGTCCGCGACGCCATCGCCGAGAAGGAGCACCTCCTCGCGGAGACCCGTCGCGTGCGCTCGATCCTGCGCGCCGCGCTCGAGGTGCTCGCCGAAGGCGAGCAGACGGAGGGGGAGGCCGCTCCGGAGGAGGAGACCCGCTCCGCGCCGATCACGCCGCGGCTCACGGATCAGTCGGCCGGGACGGACGCCAACCGCCTCGCGGGCTGATCGGGTAGCGCTGGCGACGCCCGGCGCAGGTAGGGGCGGCCTCCGTCGTGCGGCTGACTATCCTTGATGGATGCCCGTCCGCGGCACGAGCGCCGAGACCCCGTTGCGGCTCTCCGTTCGCGTGGTCCCCGGCGCGCGCCGCTCCGAGGTCGTCGGGCGCGTGGGCGAGGCCTGGAAGTTGCGCGTCGCGGCGCCGCCCGAGCGCGGCCGCGCGAACGACGAGCTGGTCGCCCTGCTCGCGCGCGCCCTCCACGTGCCCCGGTCGTCGGTCCGCGTCGCCAGGGGCCACACGACGGGCCAGAAGCTCGTGGAGGTGGAGCACCTGACGCGCGAGGAGGCCGAGCGACGACTCGTCTCGGCCGGGAAGGAGCGGGTATGAGCGTCGATCTCGACGATCGGCGTGCCCAGCTGCTCGACCTGAGGTCACGCGTGCTCGGCGCCGCCCACGACATCGTCGAGGGCGACGTCGACGACGGCGAGCTCTCGAGCGCCGCAGGCGACCAGCACCTCGCCGATCACGCGAGCGAGATGGTCGACCGCGAGGTGGACGAGTCGCTCGAGGAGAACGCGGAGGAGCTCGTGCGCGACATCGACCGAGCGCTCGAGAAGATCGCCGACGGGACGTACGGGACGTGCGAGCGCTGCGGGACGACGATTCCCCAGGCCAGGCTCGACGCGGTGCCCTACGCGACGCTGTGTCTCTCGTGCAGGCAGCTCGAGGAGCGCGAGTGAGCGAGCCGGCACGCGCCGTCCCGCCGCCGCGCCCGCAGCTCGAGGTGCGCGTCGGCTCGGCGACCAACGCCCTCGAGCCGATCCCCGGGGCCCAGCGGTCGCTGGCCGCCGGCCCGGCGCAATGGGCCGCGCTCCTCGTCGTCGCCGGCGCCGCGGCGGCCGCCGACCAGCTCACGAAGCTCGTCGTGGCAGGGGCGCTCGCGCTCGGGGACTCCGTCAAGATCCTGGGGCCGCTGTCGATCCACCGCGTGCGGAACACGGGCATCGCGTTCGGCCTGTTCTCCGATGCGACGAGCATCGTGATCGCCCTCACGACGATCGCGATCGTCGCCCTCGTGGTGTTCTTCGCACGCTCCGGGCGGCGTCATCCGCTGCTTCCCGTCGCGGTCGGCCTGGTGCTCGGGGGCAGCATCTCCAACCTCGTCGACCGGCTCCGCCTCGGTCACGTGACGGACTTCCTCGACTTCGACTACTGGCCGGCGTTCAACCTCGCGGACACGTTCATCGTCGTCGGCGTCGCGCTGCTGTTCCTCTCCTTCGTGGCGGCCGACCGGACGAGCGCCTCGGTTGGCACGTCACCGCTCTCGCGTTTCTGAGGCAGACGCCGGCCGGCGCCTCGACGCGCTCGTCGCCGCCCTGCCCGCTGTCAAGACACGGGCCCTGGCCGAACGCCTCGTGCGCGACGGGGCGGTGCTGGTCGACGGCGAGCAGCGGCCGAAGAGCTACCGGCTCGAGGGGGGAGAGGAGCTCGAGGTCGAGCTTCCCGAGCCGACCGTGCTCCGTGCCTCCGACGAGCCGCTGGACGTTGTCTACGAGGACGAGCACGTGCTCGTGATCGAGAAGCCGGCCGGGCTCGTGGTGCACCCGGCGGCGGGGCACGAGGGCGAGACTCTCGTTCACCGGCTCATCGGCCTCGGCGCCGCGGGAGGCGACCCCGACCGTCCCGGCATCGTCCACCGGCTCGACCGCGACACGTCCGGCCTCCTGCTCGTCGCGCGGTCCGAGGCGGCCCATGCGCGGCTCACCGAGGAGATCCGCCTGCGCCGCGTCGAGCGGCGATATGTCGCGCTCGTGCGCGGGACGCCACGCTCTCGGACGGGCCGGATCGACGCCCCGATCGGCCGCGACCGCACCGACCGGACGCGCCGCTCGCTCGACAGCGACACGCCGCGGGAGGCGGTCACGTGGTTCGACATCCGGGAGCGCCTCGGCGAGCGAACCTTGCTCGAGGTGCGGCTCGAGACGGGGCGCACGCACCAGATCCGGGTGCACCTCGAGGCGATCGGGCTCCCCGTCAGCGGCGACCGGGTCTACGGGGCGAAGGACGACCTCGATCTTCGCCGGCAGTTCCTCCACGCGCACGCGCTCGCCTTCGAGCACCCGACGACGGGCGAGCGCCTCGCGTTCGAGTCGCCTCTGCCGCCCGACCTGGCCGCGGCGCTCGAGAAGGCGCGCACCGAAGTCGACGTCTAGCCGCGTTGCGGAGCAACGTGCCCGCGGCGGCTACCATTCGGGTCTTCGCAAACCTCGACCCGGCCTGCCTCCGGACGGGGGTGCCTGGGAGCCTCCTGGTTCCGTCCGCGCACGCCGGCGTTTCGAAAGCAACCGAAAGGATCAGACCGTGGCAGTCGTCTCCATGAAGGAGCTGCTGGAGGCCGGGGTGCACTTCGGCCACCAGACCCGCCGCTGGAACCCGAAGATGAAGCGCTTCATCTTCGACGAGCGCGGCGGCATCTACATCATCGACCTCCAGCAGACGCAGGCGCTGCTCGAAGAGGCGTACGAGTTCGCCCGCAACGTCGCCGAGCGCGGCGGCACGATTCTCTTCGTCGGCACGAAGAAGCAGGCGCAGGAGGCGATCGAGCGCGAGGCGACGCGGGTCGGACAGCCCTACGTCGCGCACCGCTGGCTCGGCGGCCTGCTCACGAACTGGCGCACGATCGCCGACCGGATCGGCTACCTGCAGGAGCTCCGCCGGCTCAAGGAGGAAGGCCAGCTCGAGCTGCTCCCCGCGAAGGAGCGCATCGCGATGACCGGCGAGCTCGAGAAGCTCGAGGCGAACCTTGGCGGGGTCTCGAACATGAAGCGCCAGCCGGACGCGGTGTTCATCGTCGACCTGCGCAAGGAGCAGCTCGCCGTCCGCGAGGCCCAGCGCCTCGGCCTGCCGGTGATCGCGCTTGTCGACACCAACTGCGATCCCGACGAGGCGACCTACATCGTCCCCGGGAACGACGACGCGATCCGCTCGTGCTCGCTGGTCGTCCGCGCGATCGCCGACGGCATCGCCGCGGCGAAGACGCGCGTCACCGAGGAGGAGCTGACCGCGGGCCGGGACGAGCCGGCTCCCGCAGAGGAGGCTTCGTCCGAGGAGGCTCCGTCGGAGGAGCCGGTCGCCGCACCCGCCGCCGGGGGCGACGCGACGGAGGCAGCCGAATGACCCAGATCTCGGCCAGCCTCGTCAAGGAGCTCCGGGAGCGGACCGGCGCGGGGATGATGGACTGCAAACGGGCGCTCGAGGACGCGAACGGCGATCTCGAGGTCGCAACGCGCCTGCTGCGCGAGAAAGGCATGGCCAGCGCGGCCAAGCGCGCCGGTCGAGCGACCACGGAGGGCCGCGTGCTCCAGCGTGTCGTCGACGACGGAGCAAGGGGAACGCTCGTGGCCGTGGGCTGCGAGACCGAGCCGGTCTCGAAGAACGAGGACTTCCTCGCGTTCGTGGAGCGCGCGCTCGAGACGGTGGAACGCGACGGGCCCGGCGCGGAGGCGTCGCTCGAGGACGAGCGCGTCTCGCTCACGGCCAAGCTCGGCGAGAACATCGTGATCACCGGCGCGGCGCGGTTCGAGGCCGTCGACGGCGCTCGCGTGGCCTCGTACGTGCACCCGCCCGGAAACAAGCTCGGCGTGCTCGTGCAGGTGCGCGGCGGCAACGGCGATCTCGGCCGCAGGCTGGCGATGCACATCGCGGCGTCGTCGCCCGAGTGGATCGGGCGGGACGACGTGCCCGAGGAGCTCGTGAGCTCGGAGCGGGAGATCTTCGCCGGCAGCGACGAGGTCCTCTCGAAGCCCGAGCAGGCGCGTGAGAAGATCGTCGACGGCATGCTCCAGAAGCGCTTCTTCGCAGCGCGCGTCCTGGTCGACCAGCCGTGGATCCACGATCCCGCGAGCACGGTCGGACAGGCGCTCGCGGGCGAGGGCGCCGAGGTGCTCGAGTTCGAGCGGCTGCAGCTGGGATGAGCGCGACGTCGTCGAGCGAGGCGCGGCCCGGGGAGGACGCCGCCGAACAGGGCTTCGGGCGCGTCCTCCTGAAGCTCTCGGGCGAGAGCCTGATGGGCGACCGCGAGTACGGCGTCGACCCTCGGACGGTCTCCTCGATCGCGCGCGAGGTCGTCGCGGTCCAGGAGGCGGGGACCCAGGTCGCGATCGTGGTCGGTGGCGGGAACTTCTACCGGGGCCTGAAGGCCGCAGCGGAGGGGATGGACCGCGCGACCGCGGACTACGCGGGGATGCTCGCGACGCTGCTCAACGCGCTCGCGCTCCAGGACGCGCTCGAGCGGCTCGGCGCCCAGACGCGCGTCCAGTCGGCGGTCAGCGTGTCGGAAGTCGCGGAGCCCTACATCCGACGGCGGGCGATCCGCCATCTCGAGAAGGGCCGGGTCGTGATCTTCGCGGCCGGGACCGGCAACCCGTTCTTCACGACGGACACCGCCGCCGCGCTCCGGGCGCTCGAGATCGGGGCCGAGGCGATCCTGATGGCGAAGCACGGCGTCAACGGCGTCTACGACGGGGACCCGCGCACCGACGCGGACGCGCAGTTCCTGCCCGAGGTGACGCATCTCCAGGCGATCGAGCGCGGCCTCAGGGTGATGGACACCACCGCGCTCTCGTTGTGCATGGACAACGGCGTCTCGATCCACGTGTTCGAGCTCGCGGACGGGAACATCGGCCGGGCCGCGCGAGGTGAGAGGATCGGGACGCTCGTCACGACGGCGACGGGCGACAACGACGGCTAGGTAGGAGGCGCGGTGGCTGCGATCGAGGAGTTCCTGGCGGACTGCGTGCGGCGGATGGACGGGTCGATCGAGCACACCCGCACCGAGTTCAACTCCGTGCGCACCGGGCGCGCGTCGACCGCGCTGCTCGACCGCATCACGATCGACTATTACGGCACACCGACGCCGCTCTCGAACATGGCCACCATCGGCGCGCCGGAGCCCAGGCTCCTCTCGGTGCAGCCATACGACCCCACGCAGATCAAGGCGATCGAGAAGGCGATCATGGAGTCGGACCTCGGGCTGACCCCGTCGAACGACGGCAAGCTGATCCGCCTCCCGATCCCGTCGCTCACCGAGGAGCGCCGCAAGGAGCTCGTCAAGCTCGTCCGCCGGTACGCCGAGGAGGGCAAGGTCGCGATCCGCAACGTGCGGCGCGACGTCATGCGCCACCTCGAGGAGCTCGTCCGGAACGGCGACGTCGGCGACGACGAGGAGCGCCGGGCCGAGGCACAGGTGCAGAAGCTGACCGACGACCACGTCAAGCGCATCGACGAGCTGCTGAAGCACAAGGAAGCCGAGATCATGGAGGTCTGATCGCGGCGCGATCGAACCTCCGGGCCGAAGGGAAACGACATCTCGACTTCCTCCACTCGGGACGCGGTCCCGAGAACCGTCGCGATCATCATGGACGGCAACGGCCGCTGGGCGGAGAGCCGCGGCCTGCCCGTCGCGGCGGGCCACCGCGAGGGAACGCGGGCATTGCGGCGCACCGTCGAGGCGGCGATCGACCTCGGCGTCCGGTCGCTGGTCGTCTACGCGTTCTCGACGGAGAACTGGTCGCGCCCCGACACCGAGGTCGCAGACCTGATGGAGATCCTCTCCGAGACGATCGACCGCGAGCTGCCCGACCTGGCGAAGCAGGGCGTGCGGACACGGTTTCTCGGGCGCCGAGACCGGGTCGAGCCGTGGCTCGGGGCCAAGATGAGCGCGCTCGAACAGTCCACCGAGCACCTCGACACGCTCCAGCTCTGGATCGCGTTCGACTACGGCGGCCGCGCGGAGCTCGTCCATGCCGCACGGCAGCTCGTGGAGGAAGGCGTCGCCCCCGGAGACGTCGACGAGGGCTCTCTCGCCGGTCGGCTCTACGGCCCCGAGCTCGGCGAGGTCGACCTGCTCGTGCGGACGTCGGGCGAGCTGCGGCTCTCGAACTTCCTCCTCTGGGAGGCCGCGTACGCCGAGCTCGTGTTCTCCGACACGCTCTGGCCCGACTTCGACGCCGACGACCTCCGCGCGGCCGTCGACGAGTACGCCGCCCGCAGCCGCCGCTTCGGCGCACGGGATCTCGCATGATCCGCGCGGCTGCCCGCCGGGGGCGCGCGTGAGCCCGTTCCTCTCGCGGATCCTGGTCACGGTGATCCTCCTGCCGGTCGTGCTCGGGATCGTCTGGGCCGGAGGGTGGTGGCTGTTCACGCTCGCGCTGGTCGGCGGCCTGCTCGCGCTGCACGAGCTGTACGGCATGGCGCGCGGTCTGCATCCGATGGTGCTCGGCGGCTACGCCGGGCTCGTGCTGACGCTGCTCGGCGCCCAGCTCGGGGGGCTCCCATGGCTCCTCGCGGGGCTTCTCGCAACGCTCCCGATCGCCCTGGTCGTGTTCTTCGTCTCGAGCGTCCGGCAGAACGCCGTCGCCGCCTTCGCGACGACGCTGCTCGGCGTCGTCTGGGTGGGCGGCGGCCTCGCGCACCTCCTGCTCGTCCGTGACATCCCCGACGACGGGCGGCTGCTGATCTTCACCGTCCTGCTGACGGTGTTCGCGGACGACACCGCGGCCTACTTCGTCGGGCGGGCGATCGGCCGCCATCGGCTCGCCCCCGCGATCTCGCCCGGCAAGTCGGTGGAGGGGTTCGTCGCGGGGACGCTCGTCGGCGTTGCGGTGACCTTCTTCGCGCTCTACGAGCAGGACGTCGTCTCGACCGGCGAGTCGATCCTCCTCGGACTGGCGATCGCGCTCGCGGCCACGCTCGGCGACCTCTTCGAGTCCGCGATCAAGCGGGATCTCGGCGTGAAGGACTCCGGGCGCCTCCTCGCCGGGCACGGCGGGGTGCTCGACCGCGTCGATTCGCTGCTCTGGGCCGGTCCCGCCGCGTACTTCACCCTGCTCGCGCTGCTTTGAGACCCGATGGCGTCAGGCATCCTTCCGAATGTGAAACGTGTCGCCCTCCTGGGCGCCACGGGTTCGATCGGCCGTCAGGCGATCGAGGTCGTTGCGGCACACCCAGCCTTGCGGCTCTGCGCGCTCCAGTCGGGCTCGACGGAGCTCGCCGCGCTTGCCGCCGCACACGGCGTCGAGCACGCCCGGGTGGGCGGTGATCCGGTCGAGCTGCTCGAGCGGAGCCAGCCCGACATCGTCCTGAACGCGGTCGTCGGCTTCGCGGGGGTGGGGGCGACGCTGTGGGCGCTCGAGGCCGGCGTGACGCTCGCGCTCGCGAACAAGGAGAGCCTCGTCGCCGCCGGTGAGCTGGCGACGGCCGCGCATGCACGCGGCGGCGGCCTCCTGCTGCCCGTCGACAGCGAGCACTCGGCCCTCCACCAGTGCCTCGAGGGGCGGGCGCCCGAGACGGTCTCCGGGGTCGTGCTGACCGCGTCGGGCGGTCCCTTTCGCGGCCGTGCGCGGGCGGAGCTGGCCGACGTGACCGTCGAGGAGACGCTGCGCCATCCGACCTGGTCGATGGGCCCCAAGATCACGGTCGACTCCGCGACGCTCGCAAACAAGGGCCTCGAGCTGATCGAGGCTCACTGGCTGTTCGGGCTCCCGTACGAGAGGATCGAGATCGTCGTGCACCCGACCTCCGTGGTCCACGCGCTGGTGCGCCTCCGCGACGGCGCGCTCCTCGCGCACGTCGGGCTGCCCGACATGCGGGTGCCGATCTCCTACGCGCTCACGTACCCCGAGCGGGCCGCGACGCCGGTCGAGCCTCTCGACCTCGAGGGCCTCACCCTGTCGTTCGAGGCGGTCGACGACGACGCCTTCCCGCTCGTCGCCCTCGCGCGCGCGGCCGGGGAGCGCGGCGGCACGGGGCCGTGCGCGTTCAACGCGGCGAACGAGGTCGCCGTCGGGGCGTTCCTCGAGGGGCGGCTCCGCTTCGACGAGATCGCGGAGGTCGTCGCGGAGACGCTGGGCGCGGTCGACGGCGCGGCGGCACGCGACCTCGAGGACCTCGTCGACGCCGACGGGGAGGCACGGCGCCTCGCAACGCGAAGGCTGCAGCCGGCATGACGATCTTCATCGCGATCATCGGCCTCGGCCTGCTCGTCTTCATCCACGAGCTTGGCCACTTCACGGTCTCGCTCGCCCTCGGGATGCGCCCGCGGCGGTTCTACGTGGGCTTCCCGCCGGCGATCTGGAAGACGACCCGCAGGGGGATCGAGTACGGCATCGGTGCGATCCCGCTCGGCGGCTTCGTGAAGATCCCCGGGATGCACCGGCCGGCGCCGGTCGACGTCGACAGCGGCACGGCACGGGCCCTCCAGGAGTCCCCGTCGCTCGGCGGGGCGGTGAGCCGTCTCCGCAACGCGCTCGGCGCGGGCGACCACGACGCGGCGCGCGACTCCCTCGCGGTGCTGCGCTCCGTCGCGGCCGAGCGCCCGCTCTCACCGCAGGCGGCATCCGCCCTCGAGAAGTCGCTGGACGACCTCGACGATGCGCTCGGGCCCGACGCGTACTGGCGCGCGCCCACGTGGAAGCGCGTGGCGGCGATCGTCGCGGGCCCTGCCGCGAACATCCTGCTCGCGCTCGTGCTCTTCACCGGCCTGTACATGACCTCGGTCGGGCGCGCGACGACGTCCGTCGACTCGGTCTCGGCCGGCTCCCCGGCCGCGAAAGCCGGCCTTCACCCCGGTGACGTGATCGTCTCGATCGGCGACGACCACGTGGAGGCTCGGGACATCTCGGACGCGATCGCCGGCTCGGACGGGAAGCCGCTGACGCTCGTCGTCGCACGTGACAGCACGCTGGTCGTCCTCCCCGCGACCTCCGCGAAGCTTAGCGACGGCCGCTACCGGCTCGGCTTCGTCCTCGCGGGCGAGGGTCTCCCGCCGAACCAGGCCCTCGGGGAATCGCTGCGCCTGAGCTGGCGGGTGACCCGCGAGATCGGCGCCTCGCTCGGGCGCCTCGTCACGGGGGAGGGGAGAAAGGACATCTCGAGCCCCGTCGGGATCGTGCAGGGCTCGTCCGACGCGGCGAAGCAGGGCACCGAGAGCTTCCTCTTCGTGCTGGGCCTGATCTCGCTCTCGATCGCGCTCCTCAACCTCCTGCCGCTCCTCCCGCTCGACGGCGGCCACATCGTCTTCGCGGTCGCAGAGGGGATCAGCGGCCGCGCGGTACGTCGGGAGATCTACGAGCGCGTGTCCGTGGTCGGGATCGGGCTCGTCCTCCTCTTGTTCGTGATCGGCCTGACGAACGACATCGGCCGACTCTCCTGACCGACAGCCGCCCTAGGTGAAGGGCGAACGGAGTGACACGGCCCTCGTCAGCCTCGTTCGGTACTCCGCGCGGTCGATCTCGACCGCCCCGAGGGACGCGAGGTGCGGCGTGAGCCACTGGACGTCGAGCACGCGGCAGTCCGCGTCGCCCGCCTCGCCGAGGAGGCCCACGAGCGCGACGAACGCCGCCTTGGAGGCGCCCGTGCGCGCGTGGTACATCGACTCGGCCGCGAAGAGGCCGCCGATCGCGACGCCGTAGAGGCCACCGGCGAGGCCGTCGGCGTCCCAGGCCTCGACCGAGTGCGCCCAGCCCAGCGTGTGGAGCCCTGTGTACGCCTCCTCGATGCGCTCGTCGATCCAGCTCTGCGGCTCTCCGGGCCGCGCGCAGCCCGACACCACGTCGGCGAACGCCGTATCGACCCGGATCTCGAACTCGCGCGCGGCGCGACGGAGCGAGCGCGAGGCCGTGAACGAGGCGAGCGACACGATCGCCCGCCGCCGTGGCGAGAACCAGCCGAGCCGGGGGCCGATCGGCATGGGGAAGAGGCCCAGCCGGTACGCCTGGAGCAAGGTGCCCGCCTCGAGGTCGGCGCCGAGGGCCCAGAGATCCTCCGGATGCTCGTCGGGCGCAGCCTCGAGGAGCCAGGCGCTCGGGGCGGGCTCCCGCGGTTGCTGCGTTCTTGACGGGCGCCCGGGCAAGCTGCAAGTTGTAGCCAGCCAGGGGTCTACGGTTGCGCCCGGCCCCGTAGGTGCGCATGATCGCGGCGCACGCACCGTCGCACCCGAGGGAGGATCATGAAGCGTTTCCGCGTCTCGGCCGTGGTCGTCGCAACCCTCGGCGCGGTATTGCCGCTCGCCGGGTTGGCGCACCCGACCGATCCCGCACGGATCGCCCCGGCGGGCTCACGGTTCCTGCCGACGCCCCCCTTTGGCCCTCCGCGCGAGATCGTCCTCTACGTTCACGCGAAGTCGCTTGCGCGACACGCAGGGCACTGGGAGCTACGTGTCGACCCGGCACAGTTCCTCTCGGGCCTCACGGCGCAACGTGCCGCAGTCGAGGACGGGGTGATCGGCCCGGGCGAGGCGGTGCCGAACGACTACTACACCCGTGACGAGAGCCACAGGCTGCTCACGTTTCGCGTTGGCCGTCGGGCACACGTCACCGTGATGACCCGCGGCCCGAAGGCGACGTCGATCACCGTCTCCGAGCTCGCCCGGGCGCTCGCCGGCAAGAAGACCGCCCATCCGCTCTGGGAGCCGCAGGCCGGCTACTGGATCCGCGTCGTGGGCGACACCGTCGTCGCGCTCGACCAGCAGTACACGCCGTAGCACCGTCGCTACGCTGACGCCGGATGCCGAGCACCCACGAGATCAGGGTCGGTGGCGTGGCGATCGGCGGCGGGGCACCCGTCGTCGTGCAGTCGATGACGCTGACGAAGACGCACGACGTCGAGGCGACGACCGCGCAGATCGCGGCGCTCGCCTCCGCCGGCTGCGAGATCGTGCGCGTGGCCGTCCCGAAGCGCGAAGACGCCCAGGCGCTGCCTCTGATCGTGCGGCTCTCGCCGATCCCCGTGATCGCGGACATCCACTTCAACGCGTCGCTCGCGCTCGAGGCGATCGACGCGGGCGTCCAGGCCGTCCGGATCAACCCGGGGAACATCGGAGGGCCCGACAAGACCGAACAGGTCGTCAGGGCCGCGAAGCGGGCAGGGATCCCGATGCGGATCGGCGCAAACGCCGGCTCGCTGCCGAAGCACCTCGACGAGCTCGCCCGGAAGGACACCGCCGAGGCGCTCGTCGTCGAGGCGCTCGAGCAGGTCGCGATCCTCGAGCGGCTCGATTACCGCGACTTCAAGATCTCCGTGAAGGCGTCCCACGTGCCGACGATGATCCGGGCGTACCGGATGCTCTCCGACCGGGTGCCGTACCCGCTCCATCTCGGCGTGACGGAGGCGGGCACGCCGTTCGCGGGCTCGATCAAGAGCGCAGTCGGTATGGGCTCGCTCCTGATGGACGGGATCGGCGACACGATGCGCGTCTCGCTGACCGCCGACCCGGTCAAGGAGGTCGAGGTGGCGTGGGAGATCCTCAAGGCGCTCGGCCTGAGGGAGCGCGGCCCGGTGATGATCGCGTGCCCGTCGTGCGGGCGCGACAACGTCGGCGTCGAGAGTCTCGCCGTCGTCGTCGAGGAGCGCCTGCGCGGCTATCAGCAGGCGTTCGAGGTGGCGGTGATGGGCTGCGCCGTGAACGGGCCGGGGGAGGCCGGCGACGCGGACTTCGGGATCGCCGGCGGACGCGACGTCGGCTTCGTCTACGCGCACGGCCGCGTCCTGAAGAAGGTCTCCTCGGACATCCTGATCGAGGAGCTGTTCCACGAGATCGACCGTTGGATCGAGGCGGGCATGCCGCGTCCGAAGCGGCTGAAGCTCGCGAAGCCCGCGGCGCTCGCGATGGCCGAGGCGAGCCTGATCCCGCTCGAGGGCGTCTCCGCCGGCGACTGACCCGTCCTACCGGCGACCAGAAACCCCTCTAGGAGCCGCCCGAATCGGGCGATACGGTACGCATGATGCGACGGCGCGCGATTTCCGCGCTCGCCCTGCTGCTGGCGGCGTTCGGCCTTGCGGTCGCGGGCTGCGGCGGCGCGGCAGAGCCGGCCGGCGGCGGGGTGCCTGAGTCTGCGTCCCTCGCGCCGGCCGACGCGCTCGCCTACGCAACGGTCACGACCGACGAATCCTCGGGCCAGTGGTCGCAGGCAGCGGACCTGCTCGATCGCTTCCCGGGCGCGAACGAGGATCTCCAGAAGCAGATCGCGACCGCGCTCGAAGCCGAGGGCGTGACCTGGAAGGACGACGTCGCGCCCGCGCTCGGCGCCGAGGTCGTCCTCGTCGTCACCTCGGACCGGAAGACCATCGTGCTCACGCAGCCCGACGACGAGGACAAGCTGGCGGCGCTCGTCGCGAAGTCCGACGAGACCGTGGTAAGCGCGACCGTCGACGGGTGGACAGCGTTCGCCGAGGAGCAGTCGGACCTCACGTCGTACGAGGCATCGCTTGCCCGAGGGACCCTTGCGGGCGACGACGGGCTCGAGGAGGGTTTCGCGGCTCTGCCCGCCGAGGCCCTCGTGCGCGGCTGGGTCGACGTCGCCGCGCTCACGCCGAAGCTGCGGGCCGAGCTCGGCCAGGCGGGCCAGGACCTCGACATCGGCGTCGACTGGCTGGCGGCCGGGTTCGCCGCCGAGGACGACGGCCTGCGCCTGGCCGTCGGCGTGCGGACGCCCGGAGGCGACGGGACGGAGTACGAGCCGAAGCTGCCGGAGCGCGTTCCCGCCGATGCCGTCGTGGCGCTCTCGTTCGGCGGAACGCAGAAGCTCGTCGACCAGCTCGAGCGGCGGATCCCACTCGACCAGATCGCCGGTCAGGTCGAGAAGGCGACCGGCGTCTCCGTGGGTGGGATCCTCGACGCGTTCTCGGGCGAAGGCATCGTCTACGTCCGCCCGGCCGGCACGGCCCCGGAGGTGACGATCGCCCTCGCTCCGCCCGATCCCGACAAGGTGTGGGAGACGCTCGATCGGCTGGCCCACACGCTGGCGCAGCAGTCCGGATCCACGGTCCGCACCGTCACCGAGGACGGTCGCGAGGTGAGCCTCGTCCAGGTCGACGGCGTGACCGCGCGCTACGCGCGGCTCGACGGCGACACGGTGATCTTGACGACCGGCGTCACGGGCATCCGCGACTTCGCGGCTGACGGCGACAAGCTCGACTCGAGCGACGCGTTCGAGCGCGCGGCGGACGCCGTCGGGCTCGGCGACCGCACCGGCGGCTTTCTCTACGTCGACGTCGACGGCCTGCTTCCGGTCGTCGAGGGCCTCACCGGCGGAGCGCTCTCGGCCGACGACCGCGAAGAGATCCAGAAGCTCGACGCGTTCGTCCTCGAGGCGTCGCGTGGGGGCGAGACGACCACGCTCACGGGGTTCCTGCGGCTCAACGACTGACCGGCGACTAGGGTTGCCGCATGCTGCAACGGCAGTCCACGCTCTTCCTGCCGACGCTCCGCGAGGACCCCGCGGACGCCGAGGCGGCCTCGCACAAGCTGCTCGTCCGCGCCGGCCTGATCCGCCAGGTAGGCACCGGCCTGTGGACGTACCTCCCGGCCGGATGGCGCGCCTACGAGCGCGTCGTCGGGATCATCCGCGAAGAGATGGATGCGATCGGCGGCCAGGAGATGTCGATGCCGGTGCTGACTCCGGCCGAGCTGTGGGAGGCAACGGGTCGCATCCGGATCCCGGAGCTCTTCCACGTCGAGGACCGCACGGGTCGCAAGTTCATCCTGCCCCTGACGCACGAGGAGACGATCACCTTCCACGCGCGCGAGTTGCGCTCGTATCGCGACCTGCCGAAGGTCCTCTACCACTTCCAGACCAAGGACCGTGACGAGCCCCGTCCACGCGGCGGGCTGCTGCGTGTGCGCGAGTTCGTGATGAAGGACGCGTACTCGTTCGACCGCGACGAGGAGGGCCTCGACGTCGCCTTCCGCGCCCACGCGGGGGCGTACGAGCGGATGTTCGAGCGCTGCGGCCTCGACGCCGTCGCGGTGCAGGCCGAGTCGGGGATGATGGGGGGCAGCGAGTCGGTCGACTACCTCGCCCCGTCGGGCTCGGGCGAGAACACCCTCGTGGCGTGCGAGCGCGGGGACTACGCCGCAGACCTCGAGATCGCGCGAGCCGTACCGCGCGCACCGACCTTCCCGGAACGGCTCGACACGCCGACGGAGGTCGAGACCCCGGGGATCGAGACGTGCGAGGCACTGGCGGAGTTCCTCGGGATCGACCTCGCCGCGACGTCGAAGGCGATGCCGGTGGTGGTCGACGGCGAGGTCGTGCTGGCGCTCGTGCGGGGGGACGACCGGCTCGACGAGCCGAAGCTCGCCACGATCGTCGGCGGAGACGTCCGGCCCGCGCGGGTGGAGGAGATCCGCGAGGCGTTCGGCGCCGATCCCGGCTCTCTCGGCCCCGTGCGCTTCAGCGGACGGATCGTCCTCGACGAGACCCTGCGCGACGGCCAGTACGTCGCCGGCGCGAACCGCACGGGCTATCACCTGCGTGGCGTCGAGCACGGGCGAGACTTCGAGGCGGAGCTCGCCGACATCCGCGTGCCGAAGGAGGGTGACACCTGTCCGCAGTGCGGCGGCGCCCTCGTGTTCCGGACGGCGATCGAGGTGGGTCACATCTTCAAGCTCGGCACCTACTACTCGGTGCCGCTCGATGCGACGTACCTCGACGAGCAGTCGGTCGAGCGGCCGATCGTGATGGGCAGCTACGGGATCGGACCGGGACGGGTGATGGCGGCGGTGATCGAGCAGCACCACGACGAGCGCGGGATCGTGTGGCCGCGTACGGTCGCGCCTTACGACGTCCACGTCCTCTCGCTCGCGGGGGGCTCCGCAGAGGTCGAGGGACTCGCCGAGTCCCTCGCGGAGGAGCTTTCCGCGGCGGGCAACGCCGTTCTGCTCGACGACCGCGACGCGCGCCCGGGGGAGAAGTTCGCCGACGCGGACCTCCTCGGCTGCCCGTCGCGCGTCACCGTCGGGCGCAAAAGCGTCGAGGACGGAGCCGTCGACGTGCGGCGGCGGTCCGACGATGCCGACTCGCGCGTAGACCGGTCGTCTGTGATTGACTGGACCGGGAACGACTGATGGCAGCTCGGAAGCGCACCTACTCGAGCGAACCGCTCGGCCCCACGATCGAGCGTCTCATGACCGAGACGGGGATCACCTACCGTGCGCTCGCGGAGAAGACGAACCTCTCGGCCGGGTACCTGAACCACATCGTGCACGGCAACCGGCCGGTGCCCTCGAACGAGGTGCTCGGCCGGATCGCAAAGGCCCTCGGCGTGAAGCCGGACTACTTCCGCGAGGTGCGCGTCCGCGTGATCACGGAGAAGCTCGAGCAGACGCCCGCCCTCGTCGAGCGCCTCTACAAGCGCCTCGCCTGACGGCTCAGCGGTGGCGGCGCATCTGCGGGCGCCGCTGACCCGGGGCGATCTCGAGGCTCTCCGTCCCGTCTTGCGCGGTGCGACCAGGGGCACGCACCGAGGTGCTGGAACGCGGCGGCGGCGGAATGTGCGGTGCCCCGACACCCATTTTCTCCAGATGGGCGAGCAGCTCCCGCACGACCTGGAGCAGGTAGTCCCGGTCCTCTTCGAGCTCTCGTAGGCGCAGCTCGAGGCCCGCGCGGGGCTGCGGCTCCCGACGCGGCGGGACGACGAGCTCGTCCACGGTGACGCCGAGCGGCGGCGCGAGGTGCCCTGCCAGCTTCGGGCCGAGGCCGGCGTGATCGTTGACCACCCGGCTGATGCTCTCCCGACGGACGCCCGCGAGCTTCGCAAGCGTGTTGTTGTTGAGCCCGGCGTCGTGGATCAGCCGCGCCAGGTGCTCCCCCTGCGTCTCCGCGACGACCGGTGCCTCGACCGCACGAGGGCGCGTGACCCCTCGCCGGGGTTCTCTCGCCGGCGGTATGCGCTTCCGCCCGGACGTGATCCGCTCGTCCCTCTCCTCGACCCGCCCCATGCCAGAACGCTACGGGATCGGGAGGCGTCGGGCGAGCCCGAGCGATCACGATCACGAGTTGCGCCTGAACTGAACCACGATCGACGGGCTCGGGCCTCGCCTGGTAGATACATCTCGTGACCGATACAGCCGCGACCTTCGTGTTTGCAGACATCGCCGGCTTCACCGCCTTGACGGAGGCTCACGGTGACGAGGCCGCGATGGAGCTCGTCGCCGCCTTCTCCAGTGCAGTGGAGTCGCGGCTTCCTCGGGTTGCGGGAGAGCACGTCAAGACGATCGGGGACGCCGTCATGCTCCGCATCCCCGAACCTGCGGAGGCGATCCGGCTCGGGCTCTGGATCACCCACGACGCGATGGGCGAGCATGGAAGTCCCGCGGTGCGCGTGGGCTTGCATTACGGCCATGCGATCGAACGGGATGGCGATTACTTCGGGGCGAGCGTCAATCTCGCTGCTCGTGTCTCATCGGCTGCCGCGGGCGGCGAGGTGCTGGTCACGGGGCAGACAGCCGCGCTCGCACCGGATCTCGAAGGGGTGATCTTCGAGTCGCGGGGCCGTAAGAGCCTTCGGAACGTCAGCGAGGCCGTCGATCTCTTCGCGGCGCTGAGAGTCGGAGAGTCGCTGGGGGTCCTTCCCGTCGACCCGGTATGTCGGATGGCTGTCGATCCCGATCACGCGCCGGGTCAGCTCAGGTACGACGACACCGCGTACTTCTTCTGCTCCTTGACGTGTGCCGGCACGTTCGCGCAGAACCCCGAGCGGTTCGCACCCTAGACGGATTCGGTGCACGCTCGGTGCACTCGCCGGTGGACGCTGGCGCCAGCGGAGGCGATTCGGGCCGCCCGCTAGCATGTCCCGGACACGGGGCGTGGCGCAGCCTGGTTAGCGCGCTAGTCTGGGGGACTAGAGGTCCCGAGTTCGAATCTCGGCGCCCCGATAGACGAAATCCCCGCTCAGGCGGGTTTTTCGTTTCCAGAGCGAGAACGTATCGTCCGCCATCGCCGCAAGCGTGATAGTAGGCGGGGGCGGGTCTAGAGGTCGATGCGTGCGTGCGTGCTTGACGTTGTTCCTTCGGTGTCGGAGGATGGCCTGCGACCCAGCGTGTATCTGCGGCCGATGACCGCAGGGTCGGCGGCCGTTCCATTCAATCCAGGGGGGTTTAGAGAACGTGATCAGCATGCGGCTACGTCTTCTTGCAGTATTCGGAGTGGCCTTTGCGGTCGTTGTGGCAACCGCGGCCGCCCCGGCGGCGACGAACGCACCAAAGCTCGCGTGGTACGAAGGCGCGACCAATCCGGCCGCGAAGGTGACGAGCTGGAACTTCGGCCCCGTCGTGGTGGGCCAGACGGTGAAGAAGACGTTCACGCTCAAGAACGACGGCTCCGCTGCCACCGCGTCGTTGAAGATGGCGCTCACGAAGACGGGTGGGACGAGTGGTGCCTTCACGAAGACAAGCGACACCTGCACCGTGCCGATCCCTACCAGCCTCGGACCGGCCAAGACCTGTCGGGTCGAGATCACGTTCACGCCCCAGGCGGCCGGTGAGTCGGACTCCGCCACGCTGACGGCGACGAGCAAGAAGCCCGTTGCCACGGTCACGCTCAGCCTGTCCGGCGGTGGCGTTGCGCCCGCCATGGCAGATCTCTCGCTCTCGGTGATCCCGTTCTCCGAAGGCAGCGTCTCGGATCTCACCGTGAACAACGCGGGACCCGCATCCGCCTCGGAGGTGACCGTCGACCTGTACTGCAACGACGAGGGTTTCTTCGTCGGTGTCATAGAGCCGCTGGTCGGCTGGAGCGAGCTATCGACGTCAGACCCTGATCACCACCACCGGAGCTTCCAACTCAGCGCCGCCCTTGCGAGCGGACAGACCTCCCCGACCCTCCAGATCGCATGTGTCGACAACCATGCGAACCCGTCGTTCGGGTACGCCGAGATCTCAGCCTCGTCGGTGCCCGACCCGGACTCCACACCCAACAACGGCAACCAAACCGAAGACGACCACGTCGGCATCTACGGGCTGGCCGGGAAGATCCTCTGCGAGAACATGGACGGGACGTTCGTCCTCGGCGAAGGGGTCGTGTGGACGTGCAGCAACGTTCAGGTGGACGACTCCCAGCGTTACCAGGACCACCTCGATAACCTCGACGCTGCCTGCAACGTCGACACGATCGGGCACCTGACAGGGCACGAGCCCACCAGTTACCCCGGCATCGCCAGCTACGACTGCGTCCTAGGGCCATAGGCCTCGTCGACGCGCCTGGACAAAGAGACGGTCGAGGGGCGGCCACCGCGCCGCGCCTCGACCGCATCATCGGACGAGTCGCAGGTTCGGGAGCCGAACAAGCGGCTGGCGCCCTGGGCGAGCCAAGCCCCATCAGGGACGAGGCTCGACGCCAAAGCCCAGGGCGCGCCTCACTCGATTCCTCTTAGGTCGCCTTCGCAAACTCAACTCGGCTGAGTGACTGCACTAGCCCTGGCGTACGATTCTCGGTATGCCGATTCTCGCTGGTGTGCGCGTTCCGCGCGAGCAATCACTCGAGCTTGCCGCGCTGCTTGCGCGGGCAGGCTTCGACCGCAGCTCTCGGATCCTTCTCGACGCGACCACCAGGGGATACGAGTTTGTCGCGCTCGGGCTGGATGACCGGGAAGCCGTACTCGCCGTCCTGGAGCACCCTCCAACGGAGGAGCTCATCGAACTCCGAACGGTGCTCTTCGACGAGCTCAATTGGCGGCGAGGGCTGGTGAGTGGAGTCCGAGCCCGCAGTAGGTCGCCGTACGCGATCCCCGGGTAGCGCCGGCGACCGCCGCGCTCGGACACTCTTTCCCCGCTGCGGCTCAGTGGGTACCCGTACGCGAGCCGGCAACCCGCCGACGAGCAGGAGTTGCGCGGTCGCGGTCGTGCCGTCGTATAGTCGCCCGATGGAGGGCGCACCGGGCGGCGAGGTACGGATCGAGCTCCGTCGCGGGACCGTGTCGATCCCGTCGTCGTCGTGCGACGATTTGCTCGAGCAGCTCGAGAACCGGGATGCGCTGAGCGACGTTCCGAACGTCCGCGAGGCGTTCCTGGCCGCCGGGACGGAGCAGCCCGTCAGCCTGACGGACCCGCAGAAGCTCGGCCTGCGGAACGCGATCAGCTTCTGGGTGGTCGAGAAGGGCGGCAACTACGACGAGCTTCCGGCAGGGATCCACGCTCTGCGGGACGCGCTCCAGGCCGACCTCGCCGTGGTCGGGATTCCCGACGAACCACGCTGAGGCCGGCGCGCCCTCGGCGGGTGCCCGGGCTCAGTACTGGGAAGCGGGCAGCAGGGCCCGCGCGGTGTCTCCCATGAAGCCGAAGAAGCGGAGCACCTCGCGAACCTCCCTCGCCGTCAGTCGTCGCGCGACCGCCTCGCGAAGCAGATCGGTGTCGCATTGGTGCGCCTGGAAGGCGATGAACTGGACGCGGGCCAGAACCCGGTAGTTGTCCGCGTCGGAGGGGAAAGGCAGGAGGAAGCTCTCGGCTGCGCGGCTGAACGCGTCCGCCTCGGCCCGGCACTGCTCGGCCGTCCCCTGCGTGACGGGAACGGTCATCGAGGGAAACTGGCCGTAGTCCGGGATCGTGATCTGATGCTGCGCCTGCTCGTCGCCGTGCGAGCCGCCGCAGCCGGCGAGGACGAGTGCGCCGAGCAGGACGACTGCGAACGACCCCCGCATCGCGAATACGCTAACAACAGGCGATCGTGGCCGGCGTCGCGGCCTCGCGCCTACCCGTTCGGCACGTCCACCTGTCCGTCGGTCGGGCGAAGCTGGCCGAACGGCGCGCGCCGGCGCGGGCGCCGCAAAGTACCGTCAGACCTGACATGGCACGCGAGCACACGTACGCGGTCACGCTGATCAAGCCCGGGTCGGGGATCCCGTCCGTCGAGGTCGGCGCATACACGTACACGGGGGACTGGCTCCCCGAGGTGGGCGAGACGATCGCAATCCGGCCGACCGGCGCGCCCGAGGGCGCAGCCGCCGACCTCCAGGGTTACGTGACCAAGGTCAACCCGGTCGCAGATGCGCCGATCTCGGTCGTCGAGGTCGAGGGACAGGGCCTGGACGACGACGTGGTCGCTCAGCCGGACGATCACCGTTCCGAGTACTGACCCTGCCCGACGGGTCGCGGACGTGCCTCGCTCAGACGAGGCGGCCGAGCCGGGCCCCGACGAGCACCCCGAGGAGCCCGACCCCGACGCTGGCGCCGACGGTGGCGGCCGCGACGGCGAGGTGCCGGCCCTCGAGCAGGTCGAGCGTCTCCTGCGCGAAGGTGGAGTACGTCGTGTACCCGCCGCAGAAGCCGACCACGAGCCCCGCTCGGAGCCACGCCGGCGCCGTGTGCCGGTCGACCAGGGCGGCGATCAGGAAGCCGAGGGCGAGGCAGCCGGTCATGTTGACCGTGAAGGTCGCCCACGGGAAGACGGATTCGGTGTGGCGCTCGATCAGGAATCGACCGCGTAGCGGCCGACCGAGCCGAGCCCGCCTCCGAGGGCGACGGCGAGCGCAATGGGCATGGGATGGGCTCCTTTCGTTCGTCAGGAGCCATCAGCCGTGTGCGGCGGTCGAAGGCGAGCCCCATCGCCCGGTGCACCGACACCCTATCGGCGCGGGTCAGTAGAGCGCCGTCGCGAGGCGTCGCCGGAAGCCGGCGACGAGAGGATCGTCCTGTCCGAGGCGCTCGAACAGGGCGACCGCGAGATCGCGGAGCCGCTCCTTCTCGCCCGCCTCCGCGTCCGGCACGGCGCCGACGAGCAGCTCGAGGGCACGCTCCATGTCACCCGCATCGAGCGCCTCGACGACGTCGGGCAGCTCGCCCGTCTCTCGTAGCTCCTCCACGAGCGCGTCGGCGCGGGGTGGGGCGAGGATCGTGTCGAGGAAGGCAGAGACCGAGGTGGGTGACTGGGCCCCGACGAACTCGCCCACAACGCGGCCGTCGCGGAACGCCTTGACCGCAGGGATCCCGCTGACGCCGAACTGCTGCGCGAGCCCGGTGTTCGAGTCCACGTCGACCTTCACCAGCTCCACCGCGCCGTCGCGCTCTGCGATCGCGCTCTCCAGGACCGGGGCAAGCGCGTGGCACGGCCCGCACCACTCGGCCCAGAAGTCGACCACGACCGGGCGCTCGTGCGACCGCGCGAGGACGACGTCGTCGAAGGTCTGCTCGGTCGCGTCCACCGCCGGTCAGCGTACCCACCGCGGCGTCGCCCACTGCACCCGGTTGGCGAGACGACGCTTGTGTTGAATCACCACAAGCGTTGTCAGCGCCCGATTCAGGCAGGCGGAACGACGACGTCCGCGCCGCACCCTGCGATCAGCGCGGCATGGAGATGCTCTTCTGCGACTCCCTCGAGCGAGCGGTGGGCGCCGTCGACCTCGATCTCCGCCCATCTCTCGAGCCCGAGAGACGCGGCACCGTTGGCGCCGCCGATCTCCCAGAGCTCCTCGGTCGCGAAGACGCCGCGTCGGCCGTCCTGGCGGCGTGCGATCCCCTCGAGCTGGCGCAGCTCCTCGAACGGGTCGATGCGGATGTTCGAGTCCGAGCCGATGCAGAGCCGGATCCGGCGGTGCCTCACGCGCACCGCGGGCAGGAAGCCGTCGCCGAGGTCTGCCTCGGTCGTGGGGCAGACGCAGATCGTCGAGCCGCTGTCGCGCAGCAGGTCGAGCTCTGCGCCGTTCGCGTGCGTCGCATGGACGACCGTCGTGCGCGCGCCGAGGCAGCCGCAGTCCGCGAGCAGCTCGATCGGGCGCACGCCGTGCTCCGCGAGGCACTCCTCGACCTCGCGTGGCTGCTCGTTCGCGTGCACGTGGAGCGGCAGGCCGTTCTCCCGCGCGTAGCGTCCGAGCTGCTCGAGCCAGTCCCGTGGGCACGCGCGGACGGAGTGGGGGGCGACCGCGACCGCGATCCCCTGCGTCCGGAGCGCCTCGAGCTCGGCGAGGTAGGCGACCACCGAGTCCTGGCGCATCCTCGGGAGCCCGCCGCGCGCGTACGCGGCGTGGACGCAGACGAACCCGATGCCCGCCTCCTCTGCCGCTTCCGCTGCCGCGAGCGCGGTCTCGAGGCCGAGGTAGTGGAACTCCCCGACCGCCGTGAAGCCCGCGGCGCGCATCTCCCGGTAGGTCGATGCGTAGAGCGGCCCGACGCTCTCCGCGGTCTGGCGCTCCGCATCGGCCAGCATCCCGTCCCGCCAGGCCCAGAAGTCACCTCCTGCGGCGCGACCGCGAAGCGCCCGTTGGAAGGCGTGGCTGTGAGCGTTGACGAAGCCCTGGAGCGTGCGTGGTCGCGTCACGGCCGGCCAGACTAACCTAGTGGCATGGCGTACGAGAACGCGATCTCCACGCCGCTGCGGCAGCTGCCGAACGCGCTGACGATTCTCCGATTCGTCGCGATCCCGCTGTTCGTCGTGCTGCTCGTCCAGGATCAGGACGGGCCGAGCTGGCCGGCGGGCATCGTGTTCGCGCTCGCGGCGATCACCGACCAGCTCGACGGTTGGCTGGCGCGCCGCTGGCGGGTGGAGTCGGCGTTCGGCAAGGTCGCGGACCCGCTCGCCGACCGGTTGATGATCGACGTGTGCGTCGTGCTCCTCGTCGTGTACGACCGCCTGCCCTGGGTCGCCCTCGTGATCCTGCTGCGGGACGTCCTCCTCGTCGGCGGCTACAAGCTCGTCGTCCCGCGCGGGTACGAGTTCGAGGTCTCGCTTCTCGGGAAGATCGCAACGTGGGGGCTCTACGCCTCACTCGCGCTCGTCCTCGTCACCGCCCGCGACACGTGGTGGCCGCTGGCGCTCTTCTGGATCAGCCTCGCGCTGGCCGTGCTCGCAGGCATCCAGTACATCGCGAAGGCGCGTCGTGAGGTGCGGCGGTGAAAGCGGTCGTGATGGCGGGAGGGGAGGGCACGAGGCTTCGCCCGCTGACGTCGAACCAGCCGAAGCCGATGGTGCCGATCGTGGGCAAGCCGTGCATGGAGCACGCCCTCGACCTGCTGCGCAAGCACGGCCTGACCGAGGTGGTCGTGACGCTCGCGTTCATGCCGCAGGCGATCCGCACGTACTTCGGCGACGGCGAGTCGCTCGGGCTCGAGATGGACTACTCCGTCGAGGAGCAGCCCCTCGGCACCGCCGGCTCCGTCGGTCTTGCAAAGGAGCGGCTCACCGACACGTTCCTCGTGATCTCCGGTGACGCGCTCTGCGACGTCGACCTCGGCGCGTTGATCGAGACGCACCGCGCGAAGGGGGCCGCGGTCACGATCGGCCTGAAGTCCGTCGACAACCCGCTCGAGTTCGGAATCGTCGTCACCGACGAGGACGGGCGCGTCGAGCGGTTCCTGGAGAAGCCCTCGTGGGGCCAGGTCTTCTCCGACACGATCAACACCGGGATCTACGTCCTCGAGCCCGAGGTCTTGCGCCACGTCCCCGACGACCGTCCCTACGACTTCTCGAAGGAGCTGTTCCCGCACCTGCTCGAGATGGGCCGGCCGATCTACGGCCACGTCCTCGACGGCTACTGGCAGGACGTCGGCACGCTCGAGCAGTATCGGCAGGCGAACTTCGACGCCCTCGACGGCGCCGTGCAGCTCGAGATCCCGGGCCTGCGGCTCCGCGGCAACGTCTGGGTCAGCGAGGAGGTCGACATCGACCAGCTCGAGCCGATCGTCGGTCCCGCGTTCGTCGGGGTCAACAGCCGCGTGTCCGACGGCGCCTCGATCGGGGCCTACACCGTCCTCACGCGCGGGGTGATCGTCCGCGAGGGCGCGCGCGTGTCGCGAAGCGTCGTCGACGCCGGCACGTACCTCGGGCGGAGTTCCGTCGTCGAGGGTGCGATCGTCGGCCGCTCCTGCGACATCCGGGACCACGTCCGCATCCACGAGGGCGTCGCGATCGGCGACGAGGTGACGATCGGGTCCGAGGCGAGCATCTACCCCGGCGTCCGGATCTATCCGTTCAAGGAGATCGAGACCGGGTCGCAGATCTACGAGAGCATCGTGTGGGAGAAGCGCGCGTCGAAGAGCGCCTTCGGGCGCGACGGCGCGACCGGGCTCGTCAACGTCGACCTCACGCCCGAGACCGCGGTGAGGCTCGCGTCGGCTCTCGGGACGGCGCTCCGGCGTGGGAGCCGGGTGGTCGCGAGCCGCGCCTCCTCGGACGCGTGCCGGATGATCCAGCGGGCGATCATCGCGGGCCTCACGTCGACGGGGGTGCACGTCGCCGACCTGCGGATCTCGCCCGCGGCGGTCACCCGTCACGTCCTGAAGACGCAGGGCCTCGCGGCGGGGGTCCACGTGGGCCGTTCGAGCGCCGACCCCGAGGTGATCGAGGTGCGCGTCTTCGAGTGGCCCGGGATCCAGATGACCGATGCCCTCCAGAAGGAGGTCGAGAAGCACTTCGGCCGCCAGGAGCTCCGACGCGCGACCTTCGCCGAGGTGGGGGAGACGACCTATCCGGCCCGCGTCCGCGAGAGCTACGCGCAGGACATCCTCGACGCGATCCAGCTCGAACGGATCCGCGACCGCCGGTTCCGGATCGCGATCGACTACGGGCACTCCGCCGCCGCGTTCACGATGCCGCTCGTGCTCGGGCCGCTCGGCGTGGAGGCGATCGGCACGCGGGGCTTCTACGTCGAAGACGCGCCCGCCGAGCTCGAGCCACGCGACGCCCGGAGGATCGTCACGGGCGTCGGCGCCGACCTCGGGGTCGTGTTCGATCGCGCGGCGGAGCGGCTGCTCCTGGTCGACGAGCGGGGGGAGTCGGTCCCCGCCGACCTCGGGCTGCTCCTGGCCGTGCGGTTGCTCGTCCTCTCCGGCCGCTCGGGCGAGATTGCGGTGCCCATCACGGCGACCGGGCTCGTCGACGAGCTCGCAGAAGGATCGGCGCTGTCCGTCGTGCGCACGCAGGCCTCGTTGAGCGATCTGACACGCGTCGCCACACGGGACGCCGTGGTCCTCGCGGCGGCGCCGACCGGCGGCTTCGTCTTCCCGGACGTCGTGCCCGGCTACGACGCCGTCACGGCGCTGTGCAAGCTCCTCGAGCTCCTCGCCGAGCAGGACGAGCCGCTCTCCGCGCTCGTCGCGAGCCTGCCGCGGCCGACGCTCGTCCACCGCGCGCTGCCGTGTCCCTGGTCCCGGAAGGGGCTGGTCATGCGCGTCCTCAACGAGAACCTCGCCTCTCGCCGCCTCGACCTGCTCGACGGCGTGAAGGCGTACGACGACCGGGGCTGGGTGCAGGCGCTCCCGGATCCCGCCGAGCCCTTCGTCCACGTCTACGCGGAAGGGGAGACCGAGGAGGTCTCCGACGAGCTCGCGGACGAGGTCGCCGCCTGGGTGGCGGCGATCGTGGAGGGAGACGAGGCCCCGGCGCGAACTGTGGAGCAAGCCTCAAGCTGAGGTTGACCCCTCGGCGCGGCGGCTGCTTCAATCGGATGTCCGTCCCCAGGAAAGGTGAATCGCAGAGTGGACCCGTTTCCCGACCTCGCCACGACCGACGACGACGAGCTCGCGCGTCTCCTACGGACCGCCGAGGACGAGGCCGACGCGATCTCGGCTCGTCGCAGAGCGCTCCACGTCCACATCGACAAGCTTCGCGCCGAGCGGGTCGACCGGTTGCGCGCGCGGGCCGAGGCCGGCACGCTCGAGATCCACACGCCGGAGACGCTCGAGCGGCCGATCTTCGAGGGCACGGGCGAGTTGCCGGTCGACCATGCCATGGCCGAGGCCGATCTCGCCGCGCTCGGCGACCAGGACCTGCGGGAGCAGATCCTCGAGCTCGAGCGGGAGGAGGACGACATCTCGCTCCGGCGGCGGATGCTCCACGGGCGCATCGACATCCTCCATGCGGAGCGCGAGCGGCGAAGGCGCGGCCTTCACGTCGAGCCAGACGAGCTCGGCCCGATCCTCGGTCGCAAGCCGGGATGAGCCACGCCTACTGCCCGGAGTGTGGCTTCCAGAACCCGGAGGCCGCGAACTACTGCGCCCGCTGCGGCGCGTACCTCCGGCGCGACGAGCAGGGGGAGACGACCCTGAGCCTCGATCCCGAGGAGCTCGTCGAGGACGCGCCCGCGCCGCTCGCGCCTCGCGCTCCGGCGCTCGTCGTCCGCGCGGGCGGCGGCAGGGCGGGGGAGACCTTCGAGACCTCCGGGCTGCGGACGCTGATCGGCCGCTCGCCCGAGTGCCACGTCTTCCTCGACGACGTCACCGTCTCGCGCCGGCACGCGGAGATCATCCACGAGGACGACCGCTATGTGATCCGCGACCTCGGCAGCCTGAACGGCACCTTCGTCAACCGACGGCGCATCGAGAGCGCCGCGCTCTCCGCCGACGACGAGGTGCAGATCGGCAAGTACCGGATGACGTTCCTCGTGCCATGACCACGACCACCGTCGACCAGCGGTCCACCGAGCCGAGCCTCCACACGATCGGCGCGGTGTGCGAGCGGCTACGCGAGGAGTTTCCCGACGTCTCGATCTCGAAGATCCGTTACCTCGAGGATCAGGGCCTGCTCCGGCCGCGGCGGACCCGGGGCGGCTATCGGCTCTTCTCCGACGAGGACATCGAGCGGCTCGAGACCATCCTGCGGCTCCAGCGGGACGAGTTCCTCCCGCTCAGGGTGATCCGCGAGACGCTCGACGCCCAGGGCCCGCCGCGGACGACCCGCCGGCCGCCCGCGCTCCGGCAGGGAGGCGGCGAGCTCGATCTCGCCGAGTTCTGCGCCCGTACCGGGATCACGCCCGACTTCGCGCGGCGGCTCGAGGAGTACGACCTCGTGTCGCCGAGGATCGAGGCCGGGGAGCGCCTCTACCGCGAGAGCGACGTCGAGATCGCGGCCGCATGCGGCCGTCTCGCGCGACACGGCCTCGACGCACGCCACCTGCGCGCGTTTCGGACCGCGGCCGGCCGTCAGTCGGCGCTGCTCGAGCAGCTGGTCGCCACCGGGCTCCGCTCGCGCGACCTGGAACGGCGGCGGGCGGCGCTCGACGACCTCGAGACGCTCGCCGCGATCGCGACAGAGCTCGCACAGCACCTTCTCGTCCGCGACCTCCGGGAGGCGTCCGAACGATGACCACCGACGAGCTCAAGGCCCTCGTGCGCGACGTGCCGGACTTCCCGCAGGAAGGGATCGTGTTCAAGGACCTGATGCCGCTGATCGGCAACGCCGAGGCATTCCACTCGACGGTGGAGCACCTCGCCGAGTGGGCGGGGCCGCGGAAGCCGGACGTGATCCTCGGCGCCGAGGCGCGGGGCTTCATCTTCGGCGGCGCGCTCGCCTACGAGCTCGGTTGCGGCTTCGTGCCCGCGCGGAAGCCCGGGAAGCTCCCCTGGGAGAAGATCCGGGCGACGTACGAGCTCGAGTACGGGAGCGACTCGCTCGAGATCCACGCCGACGCGTTCTCGAAGGGTGCGCGCGTGATCGTCCTGGACGACGTGCTCGCGACGGGAGGGACGGCGCAGGCGAAGGTCGAGCTCGTGGAGAGCCTGGGTGGTGAGGTCGTCGGGGCGCTCTTCGTGATCGAGCTGACCTTCCTCAACGGGCGCGACAAGCTGCCCGGCGCCGACGTCCACGCCCTGATCGCGTACTGACGCCGGACACTCGACACCGTCCGACCGCTCGAGTACACCATGGTCATGGGCGCTGTCGACGCCCTCACCGGAACCTTTCGGCTCCCGTGCCCGAGGCACGGGACGGCCGGCGTGCGGCTCTCGGCCTTCAGGCAGATCGAGCGGCTCGGCGGCGCGGCCCACCCTGCCGTGTATCGAGTGACGTTCCAGTGCGGCTGTGGGGACGAGCACGTCGCCCTGCTGGGCCACGGGGCGCTCGACTGGGGGCCGTTGGGGCTCGACGACGACACCGCGTTCGTGAACCTGATGACGTCGCGTCGCGACGACGTTTCGTCCGAGCTCGCGGCGCTGACGACGACGCGCATCGACCGCGGCGAGTGGCCCTGGAGCTTCTTCTGCTACCCGGAGGCGGCGCCGCGCCCGGTGACGCCGTCGTCGTTCCTCCTGCTCGTGCCCTGCGCGACCACGCTCGGCGTCGCCGTCCGGTGCCCGGTGTGCGGCTCGACCTCGATCAACCTCGTGACCCGTCCGCACGTCGACGTGCCGTTCCACTCGGACGCGTCCGTCGGGGTCGTCGCGCACGTCTTCCCAGACGATGCGCTACGGACGATCGACGAGTTCCGCGCCGAGCTCGGCTCCGCGTCGTTCGACGAGAAGAGGCTCCTGCTCGATGGGTGAGCCGCCGTTCACTCCCGGGAGGGATCAGCCGCCGAGGGTCTCGCGGCCGATCATTCAAGACATGGACTCAGCCGTCGGACAGACCCCCAGCACGGACACGCGAACGTCCAGCCTGCATCTCCTGCGCGACTGCCTCGCGCTCGGCATGCCCATGAGTCGTCGGCGCCCCGCCAAGGTGCGCCTCGAAGAGGCTCTCGGCCCCGAGCTGACGAGGAAGCTCCTGGAGAGCCTGGACACCCGCGACCGGAAGTAGCGCTCGCGCGGACGCGGCGACGGGCCGGCGTCAGCGCCGGTCGAGGGGGTCGTCGCCGCCCCGCGTGCGCACGAGCAGGAACGTCGCGAACCCGCCGAGGAGCGCGATCACGAACGCGGTCCCTTTCGCGACCTCGATCGCGACCATGCCGAAGTAGAGGAAGAGGAAGATCACGACCGCCCAGATGAAGCTCTGGACGCCCTGGTCGATGCTCGGCATGCGCAGGTGCATTCGCAGACGATCCTACCGCGATGGTGTCCGACCGAAGTCGGACACATGAGGCCGTTGCGGCGCCGAAGACAGCCGTCTTCAGGGGTGTGCCCCCGCCGGAGGCGGGGGGTCTTCGCTTCGCGGCGTGATTCCGCTCCTGCGGAATCACGCTTCGCGAACAAAAAGAATTCACCGAGCCGGTAACGCTTTCGTCCACCTGCCACATCGACCTTCCGCTTGCGCGTAGTGCCTGCGTGACGGGCTTCGACCTACTCGCGTCCCGTGCTCGGTGCACGGCAAACCTACGGGGTGGGAGGGGGGTGGTCAAGGCGCCTCGGAAGGCCTTTGCCGCAATTTGCGGACAATGCGTTCGCGGGCCTGGAGCGGCCCCCGTCGAACGTAGGATGCGCGCGTGCGCCGAGCGGTCGTCCTCCTCGTCGCGGGCGTCGCGCTCGCGCTCGCGCTGGCCCTCGCGCTCGGCGGGGTGGGGGACGACCCGGACAAGCTGACGAACTGGCAGGCGCTCGTGCTCGGCGTGGTGCAGGGTGCGACGGAGCTCCTGCCGATCTCGTCGTCGGGCCACCTGATCCTCGTCCCGTGGCTGTTCGACTGGACGTATCTCGAGCAGAACGACGCGTTCAACCAGACGTTCGACGTGTCGCTTCACCTCGGCACGTGCATCGCGGTGGGGGCGTACTTCTGGCGCGACGTCGTCGAGCTCGTCCGGGCCTGGCTCGGGACACTGCGGCGTCGTAGCATCGCAACGCCGTCGGAACGGCTCGCCTGGGCGGTGGTGGTCGCGACGATCCCCGCGGCGCTCGTCGGCTTCGCGCTCGAGGACCCGATCGCCGAGCATCTCGGCGAGCCGTGGCAGATCGCGATCTTCCTCGCGGGGTTCGGCCTGTTGCTCGGCTGGGCCGACCGGCGTCCGGCACCGGACACGCTCGAGCAGGTCACCGTGCGCCGCGGGCTGTGGGTCGGGCTCGCGCAGTGCCTCGCGTTGATGCCGGGCGTCTCCCGGTCCGGGATCACGATCACCGCCTCACGGTTCCTCGGGCTCGATCGAGACGCATCCGCCCGCTTCTCGTTCCTGCTGCTCCTGCCGATCACGCTCGGCGCCGTGCTCTTCAAGGGGCTGACCGACGTCGTCCTCGCCGATCTTCCGTCCGGGACGACGGGGCCGTTTCTCGTCGGCGTGCTGGCGTCGCTCGGAACGGGGCTCGTCGCGATTCTCTGGCTGCTCGACTACGTCCGCCGGCACACGTACGACCTCTTCGTCGTCTACCGCGTCGTCGTCGCGATCGCCATCCTCCTCCTGATCGCGACAGGAGTGCGCTCCGCCACGTTCTGACGGCAGTACGCGGTGTGGGTGGGGCCTTGATCCTCAGGCGTGTGTCAACTCGACATAACGTCGATTACCGTGCATTCCGATGGAGGCGTGGCTCAACCACGGGGAATCGTGCGTCTTTACAACGCACGACAACGCACCGACTTGGAATCAGGCGTCCAGGCTGCGCAGCGGGCCGTCTCCCTCCGCTGGTCGGTTTGCATCCTTAGCTCGAGGTTGACCCAGGCATTAGTCCGAGCTGGGTGAATACTTCGATTTGATCGAAGTAGATGCGGATCGCGCTGATCTTGCCGTTCTCGACCCGGAAGACCCCTACGAACGGGAAGTCGAGGCTCTTTCCAGTTGCAGGAACCTCGGCACCGTTGGGATTCCGCCAAGTTCCAGTGTGCGTGCCCGTGTACCTCGCCTGCTCTACGACGGTGTCGCCCTCTGCGATGAGGATCACGTCGCGGCTGCTGCGGTCGGGAGCCGCCGTGAGAAGGGCGTCATAGTACTTCTCCTTGAGATCTGCCAAGCCCGTGATACGCGAGCCACCAGGCCCCTCGTAAACCACATCTCCGGTGTAGAGGTCAGCCCACGCCTCGCGGTCATTGTCGTTCCAACATTGGATCGCCCGCTCAAGAACTTTCTTTGCCTCGCTCACCGTCGCCTCCTCTCGCCACGGTCTGCCTCCAACCTACTCCTCGGCCGCAGCTACGGCACAGCCCGCCTCCACTGCCGCCCAACCCGGCGAGGTCGGTCCGGGTTGAAGGCGACCTAGCCCTGTGGGGAAGCCCGCCCCGCCCCAACGATTCAGGAAAAGGCAGTTGGGGCTCCCCCCTTCGTGTTCCGGCGCTCATCGGTTGCCGCGACGCACCAATTGAGAGCAGCCGTCCTCCGAGGCGGCCGGCCAACCCTTTCGGCGGAGTCCGCCCGGAGGCATCCCACCGCCTGCTGTTCCCTTGTGGGGCGGTGAGACACTTGAAATTACGTAAGCCCTGGGCGTCCGAATGGGTTGGGGCCAGGACCGCCTAGGAGTCGTTCTCTCCCACGAATGCTTCGTCTGTGACGTTGATGCTGTCCGCGAGATTGATGCTGATGCTTCGCCCAGGAAGCACCGCAAAGGGTTCGGCCTCGTCGTCCCTGAACAGCTCGATCCCGGTCACGCGCCAGCCGATCGAAGGAAGGTGGTCGGATCTTGCCCGAGTGCGACCTAGCTGTCCGCCGTCGAGGTCTCGATAGCGCGCGGTGACGTGGAAGCCCCTCTGGTTTATCTCCTGCTGTAGCGCGGCTCGTGTTGCTTGGTTCTCGCACTCGAACTCAAACACGAAGGTCGTTTCCCCACCCGCCGGTATTGCCGACACCTCCGCTCTTTCCACCAATCGCGTGTACCCGGTCGAGGCAACCTCGATCGAAGGCCCCAAGAGCAAGGCAAGTCCGCCCCCAACGTTCCTGAGTGGAACGCTGACCTCAAGTCGATCGTGCTGGCCGTGTTTCCGAACCCTCGGCTCCCCGGACTCCACGAAGTTCACAAGGATCGGTCTGATGCTCGTCGCAAACGACCTTTCGGCAACTGCGGCGGTTCTCGTGGATGCCCCAACGTCATTCTTGGTTTGCCTGGCCAACACGAAGGTTGCGGATGCGAGCCCGCCTGTGGCCAACGCGACGAGGATCGTCGCGATGGCGACCAGCGCCTCCCAGGACTCCATCCCATCCGGGAGCCACTCAAGCCACGAGGGGAACTCGTTCACCCGACGATCCTCTCAGGGGGATACGACGTTGCCTTGGCGCCCCCTCCCATCTTCACAGGCGGGACCGGACGGGGGCGATTCGCGACTCGCTCCGGCCAAGCTGTCACTATCCGGGACGTGGCGTTGCCTGAGATCCCCATTCGCCTCGATCCTCCGCTGCTCCGTGCGCTGCGCCGACGGGCCGACACGGAAGGAGTGAGCCTGAACGAACTGATCCGGCGGCTGCTACGGGACGGGCTGCGCGAGCAGGACGCGGGAGTCGTTGGGCCCCCGCCCGTGGAGGCTGATCACGTGGGGGATGACACCACTCTCCGCAGGAGCGCATGACGGCCACGATCCCGTCCTCTTCCAGCTAAAACGCACTAGTCCGTCGATTACCGTGCATTCCGATATCTGCACGCGCCAGGCGTCGAGTGGATCGTTCAGCGCAGCTCGATGCTGCAGATGCCGCAGTAGGGCTGCAGCTGGCCGAGCTCGTCTGCATGGAAGCGCCAGCCGCGACGCTCCGCCTCGGTCTCGCTCTCGACGGTCGTGCCGCACGCGACGCAGCGGACGAACCAGTCGAGCATCCGGAGCGCGGACGCGCAGGTCAGGCAATAGAGCCCGGGCACCTCGCCCGACGGCGGGCTGACGGCCCACCCGTGCCGCAACATTCCGGCCTCGGCCGCGCTCCGGCCACAGCCATCGCAGCGCGCCGGCGGTTTGCGCCGTTCGATGTGACCCCCAGCCTGCATCCCCGTTCCTTTGCTCAACCTACGCATGTTCGCGGCGTTTGCCAGAGGCACCCCAACCCGAATTCAGGGGTTGCCAAGCTTTCCCGACTGTGGGAACCTCGGACGAGCGCGCGTCGAGAGCCGTACCTCGTCTCCCTCCATGACGACGGTTGACATCGAGACCCTGCTTGGCCACGACGATCTGAGGTCGCTGATCGAGGCCTGCGAGCAGACAGGCGCGATCAAGGCACCCGAGGTGCACGAGATCGTCGAGGCCCACGAGCTGGATGGCCTCGAGCAGGAGGCGCTCGTGCGTGAGCTCGAGAAGCGTGGCATCGAGATCGTCGAGTCACCCTCACCCGACGCCGTGACGACGAGCGACGCGCCGCCCGGGGCCGTGCCGGTGTCGGCCCCGGTCGAGACGACGACCGACGCGCTCCAGCTCTTCCTGCGCGAGGCGAGCCGCCACCGGCTGTTGACCGCGGCCCAGGAGGTCGCTCTCGCGAAGCGCATCGAGCAGGGCGACGAGCTCGCGAAGGCCGAGATGATCCAGTCCAACCTCCGGCTGGTCGTCTCGATCGCGAAGAACTACCGCAACCAGGGGCTGCCCTTCCTCGACCTCATCCAGGAAGGGACTCTCGGGCTGATCCGCGCGGTCGAGAAGTTCGACTGGCGGCGCGGCTTCAAGTTCTCGACGTACGCGACGTGGTGGATCCGCCAGGCGGTCGCGCGTGCGCTCGCCGACAAGGCACGGACGATCCGGATGCCCGTCCACATCGTCGAGCGGCTCCAGAAGATCAACCGCGCGGAACGGTCGCTCTGGACGCAGGTCGGTCGGGAGCCGACGCTCGACGAGATCGCGGACGAGGCCTCCCTCACGCCGCAGCAGGTCGTCGAGGTGCGGGCGGCGGCGCGTGCCTCCGCCAGCCTCGACGCGCCGATCGGAGACGCCGACGACGCCGTGCTGGGCGACTTCGTGGCGGGGAACGAGCCGCTGCCCGAGGAGACCGTCGACACGCACCTCCGCCGCCAGGCGCTGATGCGGGCCCTCGGGGGGCTACCCGAGCGCGAGCGTGAGGTCGTCACGCTGCGCTACGGGATCGACGGAAACGAGCCGCGGACGCTCGAGGAGATCGGGCGGAGGCTCGGGCTGACGCGCGAGCGGGTCCGCCAGATCGAGCTCGACTCGCTACGCCGGCTCGCGGTCGCGCACGAGATGCGCTCCGTCCAGTAGCCCGCGAGAGGCGCTCAGGCGCGGAGGTAGAGCTCGAGCGCCGGTGCGACGTGCCGGAGCTCGCGCAGGGCCCTCGTCTCGAGCTGGCGCACGCGCTCCCGGGTGATGCCGAGCTCCACACCCACCTGCTCGAGCGTTCGGCCGGCCGAGCCGTCCAGCCCGAAGCGGAGCACGAGGACGCGCTGGAGCCGCGGCTTGAGCTGGGCCAGCGCACGGGCGAGCTCCGTCGAGCGCAGCCGGAGCGCCGTCTCGGCCTCGGGCTCGATGGCGTGCGCATCCTCGATGAGGTCGCTCATCACGCTCTCGCCGTCCCCGACGGGCGTCTCGAGGCTCACGTGCTCCTGGACGAGGTCGAGGAGCTCCTGCACGCGGAGCGGAGTGAGCTCCGTCTCGACCGCGATCTCGTCGATCGACGGGTCCCGGTTCAGCTGCTGGCCGAGCGCCCGGCGCGCACGCTGGATGCGGCGCACCTGGTCGGCGATGTGCACGGGCAGGCGGATCGTCCGGCTCTGCTCCGCCAGCGCGCGCTGGACGGACTGCCGGATCCACCACGTCGCGTACGTCGACAGCTTGTAGCCCATCGTCCAGTCGAACTTCTCGACGGCGCGGATCAGCCCGAGGTTGCCCTCCTGGATGAGGTCGAGCAGCGGGACGTCCGCCCGCGTGTAGTTCCGTGTGATCGACATCACCAGCCGCAGGTTCGACTCGATCAGCTTCTGCTTCGCGAGCTCGTCGCCCTCGTCCTTGCGGCGCGCGAGCTCCCGCTCCTCGGCCGGCGTCAGCAGCCGTCCGTCGCCGATCGCCCGGACGTAGAGCTTCAGGGGGTCCTGAACCGCCTCCCCCGGCTCGCGCTCCTCACGCGCCTCTGTGACGTTGTCGAAGAGATGCTCTGCCGCGTCTTGCTCCACGTGGGACGTATCGGCTGTTGGCGTCCCCCGCTTGAGGCATTTGTCAGCACTTCTCTCCGAGGAGTGTCAGGAACGATTCCGAACAGATTGCTCACCAGCGGCTGAGTACGCTGAACAGGACAACGCGGCGCTATCGGAGGACGGCAGGCTCGACGTGTGCGGCATCGCTGGCTACAGCCTCGGCAACGGTTCACGTGTGGACCGGGTGCTTGCCGCGCAGGCGCTTCTCGCCGGGATCGCCGAGCGCGGCGCCGACGCCGCCGGGTACTCGTTCCGCGCCGGCGCCGAGATCGTCGTCCGCAAGCAGCAGACGGGCGCCAGCGCCCTGCTCGACTCGATTGCGCTGCCGGAGGCGACGGGCGAGGCGCTCCTCCACGTGCGGGACTTCACGAAGGGCCATCCGACGATCCTCGCCAACAACCACCCGATCCGCCACGGGCACGTCGTCGGGATCCACAACGGGATCATCTCGAACGACGACGAGCTGTTCGCACGTCACGCGCTCCGTCGCGAGGAGCCCGAGATGACCGTGGACTCCGAGGCGATCTTTGCGCTCGTCGACGCGTTCGGGACGTCGCCGGAGACGCTCGGCGAGCTCGTCGGCGCGATGGCGGCCGGCTGGCTCGACGAGCGCGAGCCGGACGTGCTCCACCTGGCCCGCGGCATCGGACGCCCTCTCTGGATCGGCCGCGGCAGGCACGAGGTGCTCTTCGCCTCCACGCGGGCGGCGCTCGAGGTCGCCGAGCAGGCGCTGCGTACGACGTTCCTCAAGTCTCAGGTCGACGAGGGCAGGCTCCTCCGCATCGTCGACGGCGCGGTCGTCGCCGAGACACGCTGGAGCCCGGACCGGAGCTTCCGCGAGGACGGCTCGCTACCTGCGGTCAGAGCGCCGAACGAGGGCCGCTCGTGCCTGGCGCGCCTGGCTGCGCTCGCCTCCCCCGCCTGAGCGTCGCGGACGCCGGCGGAAGCCGGACGGATGTCGCAGGGAGCATTCAGTACGCGTGAACACAGCCGAGCGGCGCGAGGACCGCGGTCGCTAGCTCGAGCCTCGCGCGTGCTTCGTCCCCGAGCCCTGCGGCCCCGAGAGCATGCGCCACGTCGAGGTCGAGACACGCGGCCCGGTACAGCCAGCCGAGGTCGCGCTCCCGATCTGCCGCGCCGCGGAGGGCCTCGACCGCCTCGTCCGCCCGACCGGCGGCGAGCGCGAGAAGCCCGTCCGCAGCCGTGGCGGTGATCTCGATGCGCGGAGCATTCACCCTCCGCAACTTCAGCCTGAACGCCTCGGCGATCCTCTCCAGGAGCTCTGTCTCCCCCACCGCCGCGAGCGCCCGCGGGATCGCCGTGGTGGTGAGCTGCGCCCATTCGCGATCGGTCGTCGCGAGCACCGTCTCGGTGAGCTCGGCGAGCATCGCCCGGTCGCCGGTGAGCGCCGCGTACGGCATCACGACTGCCGCCATCGGCAAGACCCGCTGTGGCTCGCCGGCAGCCGAGGCGAGCTCGCGCATCTCCGCAAGGGGCTCCGCGGCTGCCGCCAGGTCGCCGCGGCGCATCGCCATGCCCCCGACGAGATCGCGCGAGAGGATGCGGGCGCCGTACGGCTCAACCGAAAGCAGCTCCTCCTGCCGGACGAGAAGCGGCTCGAGGCGATCCCAGCGGCCGGAGGGGATGTCGACCAGCAGCGCATACGACATCGCGAAGTACACGTCGAGGCCCTCGACCCCCGGGAGCGGGCCCATGATCTCGCGCAGCGTCTCGATCTCCGGCGCGAGCCGGGCGTGCGGGAGGAACGCCTGAGCCGTCCACAGCGAGTTGACGAGGCAGCGGTAGGCCTCGAGCGCGTCCCCGGTCGCGATCGCCCGGGCGATCACGCAGCGCATCTCGGTCATGTCCGGCGGAACGCCACGGTTTCCACGCGTCACGACCAGATTCGCGCGGGCGTTGAGCTCCGCGTGGACGTCCCCCACCCTGCGTGCGACCGCGATCGCCTCCCCCGCCCGCGCCTCGGCGCTGGGCATCCCGGCCAGCATCTCGAGCTGCGAGAGGCGGGCGAGGGCGCGCGCAAGTTGCGGCGTCTCCTCCAGGCCCTCGAGAGCCTCCACCGCGCCGGTGGCCTGGGGAACGGCGTCCGGCCAGCGCCCGGTGATCCAGCTGGCACGTGAGAGCCAGCTCAGCGAGTCGGCGATGAGTCGCCGCTCGCCGAGGTCCGTCGCCTCGTCGCGGGCAGCGGAGAAGCACTCGTGCGCCCGCTCGACGCGGTTGGCGATCAGGCTCGACCGCCCGAGCCCGAGCAGCGCGTGGACCCGTCGTCGCGCGTCCGGAGCAAGCTCGAGCGCGCGGCCGAACAGCCGCTCTCCGGGATCGGCGGCGACACGGGCGAGCGCCGCCTCGCCGGCCATGAGGAACAGCTCGCACGCGCGCGTGCGGACATCCGCGGACGTCTCGCCGTACTCGAGCGCGCGGTCGAAGTGATATGCCGCGATCTCGGCCATCTCCGACTCGCGCCCCGGCGCGACGTCTTCGAGCCACGTCCCGACCTGGCGGTGGAGGTCGCGCCGCTCGGCTCTCGGCAGCGTCCCGTACGCCACGTCGTGCGTCAGCGCATGCTTGAACGCGAACTCGCGCATCCCCGCGACCGTCGACTCGACATGCTCGGTGACGAGGGCACGCGGGCCGAGCGCGGCGATCAGCGAGTCGTCCACGCCGACCGCCCGCGGCCAGAAGACGCGGCCCATCACCGAGCAGCGCCTCAGCGCTTCGCGCGAGGCAGCCTCCAGCAGGTCGACGCGAGCCGCGATCACGCCGTGGATCGAGTCCGGCAGCTCGACCTCGTCGACGTGCGCGCGCACCGACCACCCGCCGTTCTCCCGGGCGATCGCGTCTCGGTCGATCAGCATCTGGAGGATCTCCTCGACGTAGAACGGGTTGCCCTCGGCCCGGGCGACGATGCGGCTCGTGAGGTCGCCCGGCAGGCCACCGACCCCCACGAGCGCGTCGACGAGCTGCAGCGACTCCGTGTCGGGCAACGGAGAGAGCCTGATCGACGCCGAGTCCCGGACGCCCCCGCCCCACGCCCCGCGGGCGTCGAAGAACTCCGGGCGGGCCGTGCAGATCGTCAGGACGGCAGCGTCGGAGAGGGCGTCGGTCAGCTTCTCCATGAGCTCGAGGAGCGGCTCGGAGGCCCAGTGGACGTCCTCGACGACGAGCACGGTCAGCCGCTCGCCGCCGAGCCCGCAGAGGTACCGCCGCCAGCTCTCGCGGAGGAGCGCGCCGATGTCCCGCTCGTCGTCAGCGGGTAGCGCGAGGCCGATCGTCCATCCGATCGCGTCGACCACGGCCGAGACGTGCTCCGGTTGCACGTGGTCGGCGACCGCGGACTCGAGCTTGCGCAACGCGGCCTCCGCGGGGTCGGTGTCCAGGATCCCGGCATGGCCCTTCGCTGCCTCGCCGAGCGGCCAGTAGGTGATCCCCTCGCCGTACGGCAGGCACCGTCCCTGGAGCAGGTACGCGTCGGGGAGCTGCGCGACGAACTCGGAGACGAGGCGAGTCTTCCCGACGCCCGCCTGGCCGTAGATCGTCACGAGCTGCGGCGCCCGCTCGCGCGCCACCCTGGTCGTCAGCGCGCGAAGGACGGTGAGCTCCTCTTCTCGCCCGATCATCTCGGCTGCGAGCCCCTCGACGCCGCGGACGCCGGGCAGCGCCATCACGGCGGTCGCCTCCCAGGCCGGGACCGGCGCGTCCTTGCCCTTCACGGCTGCGGTGCCCAGGTCCGCGTACCGGATCGCCCGCCGGGTTGCCGCCTGGGTGCGCTCGCCCACGACCACCTGGCCCGGCTCGGCCCGTTGCTGAAGCCGGGCGGCGACGTTGACGGTGTCGCCGCTGACCATCAGCTCGCCGCGCGCGACCGCCTCGCGGCCGGCGACGACCTCGCCGGTGTTGACCCCGATGCGGAGACCGACGTCGACCCCGTGACGGTCACGGACCCCCGCGGCGAACGCAGGAAAGCCGTCGCGCACCTGGAGCGCGGCGCGCACGGCTCTCTCCGCGTCGTCGTCGTGCGCCAGCGGCACGCCGAAGACGGCCAGCACCGCGTCGCCCACGAACTTCTCGCTGATCCCGCCGAAGCGCTCGACCTCGGCGTTGAGGAGCTCGAAGAGCTCGGCCTGGATCGCCCGCAGCTCCTCGGGGTCGAGGCGCGACCCGAGCGCCGTCGAGCCTGCCAGGTCGGCGAACAGCACGGTGACGACGCGCCGTTCCTCGTGCTCCTCGAGCATTGCTCCGCGCCCGATGCCCTCCTGGAGCGGCGTGCCGCAGGCCGAGCAGAAGACTGCGATCGGCGGCGACTCGGTCCCACACGCGGGGCACACCCGGACGAGCGCGGTCCCGCAGACGCTGCAGAACCGGGCGCCGGCCGGCTGCTCCGCGCCGCACGCCCAACAGGACGACGACGCCGTCACGGGGTGTCGACCGACCCGTCCGGCCGCACCTCGACTCCTTCTTCCAGCAGACGCTCGCGGACGAGGTACTGGAAGGCCGACCAGGCGCCGGGATGAACGTCGACCATCCGGTAGACCTGCCACTCGGAAAGCAGCGTGGCATCGCGTGCGCGGGCCGTCTTCCAGTCCGCCATCTTCGGAAGGCGCCCGAGCTCGCGCGCGAGGGCGGCACCGTCGGCGACCGCTCGCTCGAGCCGCTCCTCTCCGATCGGGACGTCGAAGCCCGCCTCGCGCAACGCGGCCGCGAGCGAGCCGAACGTGTGCCAGATCAACGACTTCGAGGCGATCCGGCCGCGTCGCGCCTCGATGTCCCGGACGGTGGGCGTGCGACCGAGCTCCTCCCCCAGCTCGCGCAGCTGCCCGAGCAGCTCCTCACGGCTGATGAAGCGCCTCGGCGTCAGGCCCGCCGCGCGCTTCGCCGCGTTCCACGTGCCGAAATGCTCGATCACGGTCTGCGGGTGCACCGAGGCCTCCGGATCCGCGGCGAACTCGCGCATCGTCGGCGACGTGCCGAGGCGCGCAGCCGAGGCGCGCAGCTCGTCGAGGATCTCGGCGTCCGTGTAGCGGCGCCGGAGACCCGCGCGGAACGCCTCGAGCGCGCCCTGATCGATGCCCTCGAGGGCCGGATGCCGTCGCGACGAACGGGGCATGCAATCATGGTAGAGCACTTTCGATCATCTGCAAGCTCGGCAGAGCGATCCCCGGTCGGTACGCTCGCCCGGATGTCCGCCCGACTCGCGCTCGAGACCTCTGCGGCCCGGCTCGTCGGCCGGCTCTCGCGCGCCACGCGGCGTGGCGGCGGCACCACGCTGCCCGGCAAGCTCGTCTGGAAGCTCGACCCCGATGCGCTCGACGCGCTTGCTGCCCGGCTGCCGGCCGGCCTTGCGCTCGTCTCGGCGACGAACGGCAAGACCACGACGACGGCCATGGCGAGCTCGATCCTCTCCCCCGCCCGCCGGCTGGCGTGGAACCGCTCGGGTGCCAACCTCGCCTCGGGCGTCACCTCCACCCTCCTCGCAGCCGACGGCGCAGAGCTCGGCCTGCTCGAGGTCGACGAGTTCGCGTTGCCGGAGGTCATGCGCCGCACGCAGCCACGCGTGGTCTGCCTGGCGAACCTCTTCCGGGACCAGCTCGACCGGTACGGCGAGCTCGAGCACATCGCCGAGCGCTGGCGCGCCGCGACCGCTCAGCTCGCAGCCGATGCGACGCTCGTCGTGGGCGCCGACGATCCGCTCGTCTCGTCGCTCGCGGACAGGCGCGAGCAGGCCCTCCGGTTCGGCCTCGACGACCCGCGCCATGCGCGTCCCTCGCTCCAGCACGCGGCGGACTCGAAGTACTGCATCCGCTGCGGTGCGCCGTACGCGTACGAGGCGGCCTACGTCGGGCATCTCGGCGCCTACCGCTGCGCAGCCTGCGGCCACGCCCGCCCGCCGCTCGACGTCGCCGCGCGCGCGATCGAGACACACGGGCTCGACGGCGTGTCGTTCTCGCTCGAGACCCATTCGGGCGCTGCTCGCATCCGTCTCGGCCTCCCGGGGCTGTACAACGTCTACAACGCCCTCGCGGCCGCGTCGCTCGCTCTGGCGCTCGGGGCGACGCTCGACGCGATCGTCGCGGGTCTAGAGCGGTTCCGTGCCGCATTCGGCCGCTTCGAGCGGTTCACGGTCGGCGGCAAGCGGGTCCTGCTGCTCCTCGTCAAGAACCCCGCGGGTGCGAACGAGGCCGTGCGCACGCTCGAGGACGGCTCGCCGCCGGAGACCCTGGTCGTCGCGCTGAATGACCGGATCGCCGACGGACGGGACGTCTCCTGGATCTGGGACGTCGACTTCGAGCCGTTGCTCGAGCGCGCGGGGCGGATCGTGGTGAGCGGCGAGCGCGCGGCCGAGCTCGCGCTCCGCTTCGCCTACGGCGGATTCCCGAGGGAGCGCCTGGAGCTCGTGCCAGAGCTCGAGGCTGCGCTCGACCGGGGCCTCGAGCTGACGCCGCCGGAAGGAGAGCTCGTCGTGCTGCCGACCTACACCGCGATGCTCTCGCTCCAGGCGATCGCGACGCGTCGCGGCCTGACGCGCCCGTACTGGGAGGCCGCGTCGTGATCCTCCGCGTGGGGCATCTCTACCCCGAATACCTCAACATCTATGCCGACCGCGGCAACATCGCGGTGTTCGAGCGGCGGGCGGCAGCACGGGGCCACGACCTGCGGATCGAGCCCATCGTCGTCGGCACGGGGCTCGAGCCGGGTGCGCACGATCTGCTCTACGTCGGCGGCGGGCAGGACCGTGAGCAGGCGATGATCGCCGAAGACCTGGCCTGCCGGAGCGAGGCGCTGCGGGCCGCCGTCGAGGCCGGCGCGGCGCTCCTCGCGGTGTGCGGCGGCTACCAGCTGCTGGGCAGGGGCTACCGCGGCCGCGACGGCTCCTGGATGGAAGGCGTCGGGCTCTTTCCGCACGAGACGGTCGCCGGAGAGACGCGGATGATCGGCGACGTGCTCCTCGAGAGCACGCTTCGCGAGGCCCTGGGCAGGACGATCGCCGGGTTCGAGAACCACGCCGGACGGACGATGCTCGACCCCGGTGCCGAGCCGCTGGGACGGGTCGTGGCCGGCTACGGGAACGACGGCGCCTCCGGGCACGAGGGGTGCCGTGTCGGCCACGCGCTCGGCACGTACCTCCACGGGCCGCTTCTGCCCCGCAACCCCTGGGTGGCCGATCTCCTGCTGTCGTGGGCGATCGCGCACGCGACCGGTGCGGAGCCGGAGCCGCTCGCCGACCTCGACGACGAGCTCGAGGACGTCGCCCACGCCGTCGCCGCCGCCCGGGCGCGCGCCCGGGGCGGCCGTCCCGCCTGAGCACCTAGCCTGCCCTGCGCGCCGACCGAGGGGAAGAGCTCGCGACCCGGGTTCCGGCCTACTCGGCCCACCGCGCGCCGAGGTAGACGCACGGGTCGCCGGGCTGGTAGCGCCCGAGGAAACGGGCGATCGGCGGGTGAATCGTGATCCCGTCCAGCTCGTCCAGGTCGAACAGACGGTGCCCGCTCACCGCTTCGTCCGTCGAGCTCACGTCGGTCAGGGAGCCGTCGAGATCGCCTGCGAAGACGACGTGGACGACGTGCTTCGACCAGAGGCTCCGCTCGGGCGAGATCGACTCGACGATCGCGACCGGCCCCTCGACCGGCAGCTCCTCGTGCTCGCCGACGAGGCCGGTCTCCTCGTGCAGCTCCCGCTGGAGCGCCTCGACGAGCGTCTCGCCGCTGTGCACCCCGCCCCCCGGCAGGAGCCAGTGCTCCCGGCCGCGCTTCTCGTGGCGGCAGAGGAGGACGGCGCCGCGCCAGCGGAGGAGCGCGGAGACGCGGATTCTGGGCTCGGGCCGCATCAGCTCCCCGACGAGCCCAGACCGCCCGTCCCGCGCTCGGACGGCGGCAGCTCGTCGACCTCCACGAGCTCGACCCGCGGGAGCTCGACGATCACCAGTTGCGCGATCCGCATCCCGGGCTCGACGACGAACGGCTCCGTCCGGTCGGTGTTGAGCAGGATCACCTTCACCTCGCCGCGGTAGCCCTCGTCGATCAGCCCCGGCGCGTTCACCTTCCCGAGCCCGTGGCGCGCCGCGAGCCCCGAGCGAGGAACGACGAGCCCCGCGTGCCCCGGCGGGATCGCCACCGCGATCCCGGTCCCGACGACGCCGCGCTCGCCCGGAGGGAGCTCGACGCGCTCGCACGCGGCGAGATCGAGCCCCGCATCCCCCGGGTACGCCTGCACGGGCAGCCGAGCCTCGGGACGGAGGCGCCTGACCTGAACCGCCGTCACGCGCTCCCGAGGCTCTCCGCGTCGAGCCCGGCGACGAGATACGGCGCGAATCGCCGGACCTCACGGTGCGGAAGCCGCGCCCGGACGAGCACGCCGTTCTCGGTGTCGGTCCGTTCGTCGATCGGTGCCCCGAGGGCGTAGAGGTCGGCGAGCACCGCGCCCTTGTCGTACGGCACGAGCAGACGCACCTCGTCGAAGCGGTCGGCGAAGCGCTCCGCGATCCGCGCCTTCAACTCGTCGAGCCCGGCGCCGTTCGTGGCGGAGACCTGGATCGCCCCGGGAAAGCGGTTCGCGACGCGTCGTCGCGCGAGCGGGTCGAGCCTGTCGACCTTGTTGAGGACGAGCTCGACCGGGACGTCAGCTGCGCCGATCTCGGCGAGGACGGTCTCGACGGCGCGGATCTGCTCGACCAGCACGTCCTCGGGCAACGACGCGTCGACGACGTGCAGCACGAGGTCGGCGACGAGCGTCTCCTCGAGGGTGGACGCGAAGCCTTCGACGAGCTGGGTGGGCAGGCGCCGGATGAACCCGACGGTGTCGGTCATCAGGTAGCGCTTGCCGAGGTGGTCGAACCCGCGGGTCGTCGGGTCGAGCGTCTCGAACAGCCGGTTCTCGACCGAGACCTCCGCGCCGGTCAGCGCGTTCAGCAGCGTCGACTTGCCCACGTTCGTGTACCCCGCGAGCGCGACCGTCGGGGTCTCCGAGCGGCTCCGCGCCTTTCTGCGGGTCGCGCGGTGGGAGCCGACCTCGCGGAGCCGGCGGCGGAGCAGCGTAATCCGCCGGTTGGCGAGGCGTCGGTCCGTCTCGAGCTGCGACTCGCCCGGCCCGCGCGTCCCCACGCCGCCGCCGACCTGCGCGGTGCCGCCTCCCCCCGCGAGCCGCTCGAGGTGCTTCCACATGCCGCGCATGCGCGGGAGGTTGTACTCGAGCTGCGCGAGCTCGACCTGGAGCTTGCCCTCGGCCGAGACCGCGTGCTGGGCGAAGATGTCGAGGATCAGCTGCGTGCGGTCGACGACGCGTGCCGAGAGCGCGTCCTCGAGAGCGCGCTGCTGCGTCGGCTTGAGCTCGTCGTCGACGAGCAGGACTTCCGCGTCGGCGCCGGCGTACGCCTCCTTCAGCTCCGCGAGCTTTCCCTTGCCGACGTAGGTGCGCGGGTCGGCCCGGGCGCGGTGCTGCACCACGTGACCGACCGGCGCGACTCCGGCCGCGCGCGCGAGCTCGCGGAGCTCCGCCAGCTTGTCCTCGTCGTCCGCCCCTTGCGGCAGGACGGCCAGCAGCAGCCCGCGCTCGGGCTCCGGCTCGAGCGTGCGCTCGGGGTGCGCCACCGGCATCGCGGGAAGTATGCCCCTCCCCCGTCCCGATAGGCTCGGCGCCCGTGACCGCGCTCGCCGACCGCCTCGCCCGACGGACGCTCGAGCTCGTGGACGTTCCGTCGGAGAGCCTCCACGAGGAGGAGATCCGCGAGCACCTCCGCGCCCTCGTGCCGCCCCCGTTCGCGCCGGTGTTCGAGGGCGACGAGGTGTTCTTCTGGGCGCGTGAGCGTCGGCCGGGCTTCCCACTGCTCGTCCTCGCAGGACACTACGACACCGTCCCTGCCCAGGGAAACGTCCCGGGCCGGCTCGAGGGCGGCGCCGTGCACGGCTGCGGCGCGAGCGACATGAAGGGCGGCGTCGCGGTCGCGGTCGAGCTCGTCCGCGACCTCGCAACGGCCGAGCCGGGGCCGGTCGACGTCGGCCTGCTGCTCTTCGGGCGGGAGGAGCTTCCGCCTGCGAACAACCCCCTCCCGGCGCTCTTCGACGGCTGCCCGCTCGTCCGGGAAGCCGAGCTGGCCGTCCTCCTCGAGCCGACCGACCTGTCCATCCAGGCCGGCTCTGTCGGGAACATCTCGGCGCGCATCACGTTCCACGGCGTCAGCGGCCACTCCGCACGCCCGTGGCTCGCCGAGAACGCGATTCACGCCGCCGTCGAGGGCCTCGCGAGAATCGCGACGTTCGAGCGGCGCGAGGCGCTGATCTCGGGGCTGCCCTTCTACGAAGTGGTCTCCGTCACCAGGATCCACGGAGGTGTGGCGGACAACGTCGTCCCGGACCAGGCGGTCGCGACAGTCAACCTTCGGTACCCGCCCGACCGCACGCCGGAAGAGGCCGAGGGGCTCGTCCGCTCGCTCGTCCCGACGGACACGACCGTCGAGATCGTCGGGAACTCCCCGCCGGGCGGTGTCTGCGTCGACGCGCCGCTCGCCCGTGCCCTCCAGGCCGCCGGTGGCCTCGAGATCGAGCCGAAGCAGGCGTGGACGAACGTCGCAGACTTCACCGCGCGGGGGATCCCCGCGGTCAACTTCGGTCCGGGCTCGACGCACCACGCGCACCGCCGCGACGAGCTCGTCGAGGTCGCATCGCTCGAGCGGGCATACGACGCGCTGCGCCGGGTCGCGCTCGGCGTCGTCTAACGTCCCGACGTGCCGCTCTCCCCCACGCTGCGCGCCCAGGCGACGTACCCGTTCGTCCGGCTCAACGACGCGGCTGCGGCGCGTCGCGAGCAGGGGCTCGAGGTGATCGACTTCGGGATGGGCGATCCGCGGGAGCCCACGGATCCTGCGATCCTCCAGGCGCTCCGCGACGGGGTCCGCGAGCGGATGAGCTATCCGGCGGCGCCGGGGCTGCCCGAGCTGCGCGAGGCGATCGCCGCCTGGGTGCGGCGACGCTACGACGTGCGGCTCGACCCCGACCGTCACGTGATCCCGACCCTGGGCTCGAAGGAGGCGATCTTCTCGCTCGCCCAGGTGGTGCTCGATCTCCCGGGCGGGCGCGACACGGTGGTCGTGACCGAGCCGGGATATCCGGTGCCGTCGCGTGGTGCCGCGTTCGCGGGCGCGCGGGTGGTGGAGCTTCCGCTGCTCGAGCGCAGCATGTTCCTCCCGGAGATCGACAGCGTGGCCGATGAGACCTGGGCACGTGCCGCGCTCGTCTGGCTCAACTCGCCGAACAACCCGACCGGGGCGATCGCACCGCTGTCCTTTCTCGAGCGGCTCGCCGAGCTGGCGCGCGCGCACGGCTTCGTCCTCGCCTGCGACGAGGCGTACAGCGAGCTCTGGTTCTCCGAGCCGCCCGCGTCCGGGCTCCAGCTTCCCGACTGGACGAACGTGCTCGTGCTCAACACGCTCTCGAAGCGCTCGTCGATGACCGGGTTCCGGAGCGGGTTCGCGGCCGGTGACCCAGAGCTGATCGCCGGTCTCCGCCACTACCGACCGAACGTCGGCACCGCGCCCCAGGAGTTCGTCCAGCGCGCCTCGGTGGTCGCCTGGGGCGACGAGGAGCACGTCGTCCGCACCCGCGAGACGTACGCGCGGAAGCGCACGCTGCTGCGGGACGTCCTCGCCAGGAAGGGTCTACGCGACGTCGGCGGGCCGGCGACGATGTACCTCTGGATCGCGGTGCCGCCCGGGGAGACGTCGGAGGAGCACGCAGCACGGCTTCTCGAGCACGGGGTGCTCGTCGCGCCGGGCTCGTATCTCGGCGCGTCGGGCGAGGGGTATGTCCGCTACGCGCTCGTGCCCACCGAAGCCGAGTGCCTCCGGGCCGTCGAGATCCTGGAGGATGCGCTCTGATGGATCTCCAGGCACGAATCGACGAGCTCTGGGACGAGGGCCGGGTCGAGGCCGAGCCGATCGAGACGGCGATCGATCTTCTCGACCGCGGCGAGCTGCGCGTCGCCGAGCCCGGCCCCGACGGCTGGGTCGTCAACGAGTGGGCGAAGAAGGCGATTCTCCTGTACTTCCGCCTCCGCAAGGTGGAGCCGCTCGACGTCGGCGGCTTCCGTTACCTCGACAAGATTCCGATGAAGCGGATCGACCCGGCGCTCGGCGTTCGGGTCGTGCCCCCCGGGGTCGCACGGCGAGGGGCCTTTCTCGCAGAGGGCGTCGTGCTGATGCCCGGCTACGTGAACATCGGCGCGTGGGTCGGGCCGCGGACGATGGTCGACACGTGGGCCACCGTCGGGTCGTGCGCGCAGATCGGCGCGGACGTGCACCTCGCCGGCGGAGTCGGGATCGGGGGCGTGCTCGAGCCGCCGCAGGCCGCACCGGTGATCGTCGAGGACGGGGCATTCGTCGGCTCGCGCGCGGTGATCGTCGAGGGCGTCCGCATCGGTGCCGGCGCGGTGATCGGGCCGAATGTCGTCCTTTCGGCGACCATCCCCATCATCGACGTCACCGGGCCCGAGCCCGTCGAGCACCGCGGCGTCGTCCCGCCGCGGAAGGTCGTGCTCCCCGGTGTGCGCCAGAAGGACTTCCCGGCGGGGAGCTTCGGGCTCCAGTGCGCGCTGATCGTCGGCGAGCGAAGCGCCTCGACCGACCTCAAGACGTCCCTCAACGACGTCCTGCGCGAGTTCGAGATCGCCGGCTGAGCGCCGCTCTCGCCTACAGCACCGTCGTTCCGACGCAGATCTGCTCGGTGGGACCGGTCACCACCACGGACGAGCCCGTCACCTCGACGAGCAGCTCTCCGCCGGGCATCGCCACCCGGACCGGGCTCGTGCACCAGCCTCGCGCGACCGCGGCCGCGCCGACCGCCGCCGCCGAGGAGCCGGACGCCGGCGTCTCCCCCGCTCCCCGCTCCCAGACGAGCATTCCGACCGAGTCGCGCGACTCCGGTCGCGCGAGCTGCACGTTCGTCCTCGCCGGAAACCGCGGATGTGTCTCGAGCGCAGGCCCGATGCGGAGGAGATCGTCGCGGGAGAGTGCGTCCCGTCGCACGACGGCGTGCGGGTTGCCGATGTCGACGGGGATCACGGTGAGACGCTCGCCGGAGAGCTCGAGCTGCTCGTCGTCCGCGACCACGACGTCGCCCATCTCTTGCCGCACGAGGCCTCCGTCGGCGACCGCCGCCCGAACCAGCCTGCCGGCCGTCACGATCTCGACGGCGGCGCCGCCGACGTCCCGGAGAAGCCAGGCCGCTGCGATCCTCGTCCCGTTGCCGGACATCTCGGCGCCCGACCCGTCCGGGTTCCAGATCGCGATCTCGGCGCGCGCCTCCTCGTGCGTGAGCACTTCGATCACGCCGTCGCTACCGATCCCCGAATCGGCATCGCAGAGCCGGCGGACGCGGTCGGGCGTCAGCGGTCCCGCATCGGGTTGCACGACGAGCACGTACGCGTTGCCGAGCGCGTGCCACTTCTCGAACCGCATCGCGCTGAGGCTAGACGATGCCGCCGCGCGCCACGGGCCGGCGCCTCCCCCGGGCGACCACCTCGTCGGCGACCGTCCCTGCATCCCGCGCGCCGTCGAGCAGGACGATCCCCGGGATCCGCTGCATCCACTTCCGCTGGTACCTCGCGTAGCGTCTCGTCCGCGTCACGAGGCGCTCGAGCGCCTCGCCCGGCTCCAGTGAGGCGATCTCCTCGAGGCCGAGCGCCTTCCCGACCGTGCGGGCGAGCGGTTGCCCCAGCGCGAGCCGGACCTCGTCGACAACCCCCGTCTCGAACATCTGCTGCGCGCGCTCGCGAATTCGCCGATCGAGCTCCTCGGGCTGCACCACCAGCCCCACGACGAGCGTCGGCCGTCGGGTCTCCCCGCTCCACAGCCTGTCGACGGCTCGCGCGAGCGACCCGCCCGACTCAGCCAGCGCGAGGGCGCGAACGAGACGCTGCCGGTCGTTCCTGTGCACCGCCGCGGCGGCGGCCGGGTCGAGCTCGCTCAACCGTTCGTGTGCCGCGGCGGCGTCGAGATCGACGGCCCGCTCCACCCGCTCCAGCGTCTCCCGGTCGACAGCGGGTGGTAGGTCGAGGTCGGTCAGCGCCGCCCGGAGGTAGAGACCCGTCCCGCCCGTGACCACGGCCGCGCCGCGTGTGTCGATCAGCGAGTCGATCTCGCCGTGCGCCAGCGGCGCGAACTCCCCGACGGTCATCTGCTCGGCGGGCGACCGGATGGCGACCAGTCGCGTGGGATGCGTCGGCTGGTTCGTGAGAATCGGGAGCCCGCGGTAGACCTGGAGCGCGTCGACCGAGACCACCTCGGTCTCGAGGCGCGCCGCGACCGCCTCCGCGACGGCGCTCTTCCCGGACGCCGTCGGCCCGAAGACGGCGATCACCTCGGCAGGCGTGAGCTCGACCCGCTCGGCCCGTTCAGCGCGTTCGGCCCGCGCGCCCCTTTTGGACGTGTCCTTACCGGACATGTCCCGGCACCCCGACTTCGGGCCACCGACCTCCTCCCCGCGCCTCGAGCCTATCCTGGAAACGCGGACAGATGGGTGACGTGATCGTGCCGTCTCTGTGC
>Ga0207428_10000402_pt1 | contig 53693 bp, 51 predicted proteins | sample RhiMethybrSRZTD1_FD_187600 | JGI IMG/M metagenome (GOLD analysis project Ga0207428, IMG submission 187600) | Populus rhizosphere microbial communities from Tennessee, USA - Rhizosphere MetaG P. TD hybrid SRZTD1 (SPAdes) (version 3) | ecosystem: Host-associated > Plants > Roots > Rhizosphere >...
GACCCGGAAGCCGATCCAGGCGGCAAACCAGATGATGTGGATATAGACGAACCGCATCGAGCCGGCGAATCGCGTGATCTCCACCAGTAGCTCACCTTAGGACCGGCGAGGGCGCTGATCACGTGTATGACGCCGATGATGATCAGGTACCAAGCCAGCAAGATCGCCACCACATACAAAGTGATGCCTGGCCAGACGTTGATCTGCTGACTTGCGCGCAAGCTCCAGGATTGCCAGAGCGCGGGTTAATGCGTGAGCCAAAGCTTCGCGAGGACAAGCACCGTAGTCATCGCCAGGATCACAACGGTGAGCAATGCCAGTCCCCAACCCCGCACCCCATGCAGATACGCGCCGGGCAGTCCCACAACGACCAACAGTCCGGCCGCCGTGATCACGCCGACACTGGTGGCCCACTGCTGATCCGCGCCCAGGATCTCCAACACCAGCACAACGACGAGGGGAAGGAACGCCGCGCTGACCATTGGAGCGGCAACCCGCGCGTGGTGGGCGGCGACCTGGGGCAGATGCTTGCCTTCCACGTTCGGGTCGCCGATGGAGTAGGCGAACACGTGGGTGCTGAAGTAGACCAGATTCGTCGCGACCACCAGCAACGCCAACTCCCCAGGCGGTACCGCCGCGCTGCCAGCCAACGTTGATGCGGCGACGATAGATCCGTAGCAGCCTGCGCTGACCCGCTCGGCGCCCTCGCGGCCGAGTCCACGCCGGCTCCATCGATCAAGCCAGTCATCCATCAGGCCCTCCACGCTGCATATCGGAGACGAGGTCAGCATGTCAGGCATCCACCGACGACGACCCGCGCCCATTGCAGACGCGGATCTCCAGACCGGCGAGGCGATCTTCACGACAGCGGGTGATCCGCCCGCGGGTCCTCGCTGCTTTCGTCTCGACGTCAGCCGAAGGTCGTCTCGCTGAGCGTGGCCCCTTCACGCGCGAGCGACTCTTGGGTACGCAAGGTAGGGCGCTGATGGCGATACCGGTCGACCTCTTCGTCCCGACGGACGATCCCGTCGCGCGACGTGGAGTTCTACGCGGTGCCAACTGTCTGGTCGCGCCCAGAAGGGGCCGCGGTCGGGTCGATCGCTACTCAGTTGGTTGCTCAGCCAGTCTCGCCCACCTGACAAGGAAGAGGACGGTGGTTCAAGCGGACATAGGCCGACGACCCGCCCGCGAGTGACACGCCCTCAGTTGCTAGACCGCCCGTCTACACCGGTGTCCACTACCCCGGCGACGTCGTCATCGGTGCTGTGACAGGGGCCATCGGGCGAGCGACGTCCCGCCTCGCCGTGCGAATCACGCGGCCCTGCTGACCGGCCAGCTGTCTCGGCCGCTGGAATCGGCAGGCCGGCGAGGCGATGGCGTCAGTGGCTCCGACGCCGCAGGCCCAGACACGTCTCGGTCAGCTCCTCGATCAGGCTGTCCCCGACGCGGCACGGCTCGCGGTTGGCCGACCCGTAGCAGACCCAAGAGCCCGCCGGTGACGGCGCTCGTGTCCCACGTAGCCGGCCTTGCGCACGAACGCGAACGGCAGGTCACCGGCTAGCGACACGGCCGCGGAGAGAGGCGACGCCGCCGGTTTGGGCGCCGACCACGACGTCCGCACCCAACCGATGGGCGGACGCCGCGCCCGGGATCGCGAGGGCGGTCAGCAGCGGTGTCGGGTTCGCCGCCGTGGCCTGGCCGAGGACACGGTTCACCTCGGCATGCTCGCGCTCTACGCCGCCACCGGCCGCGTAGAGCCGCCACCGGCGGCGTGTTCTTCGTCATCCAGGCGGGCTGCTCGCCCGCCGTTCCCACTGGCTGCCGAATCCTCCGCCGCCACCGGCCTGAATAGAAGTGTCGACGTGGGTTGGGTATCGATGTCGGCTGAGGGTTCGGCAGCTTCCACACGGTTCTGATGGCTTCGGCTGCCCGACGGAAGATCTGTTCGCTGCTTAGGCTGATCTCCCGACATTGCCGCTCGCTGAGGGAGCCGCCCTGGCTGTGCTCGCCTTCGCGGTGGCCGCCGCGGAGGTCGCCGCCGATGGGTGTGGCACCCCTGGGTCGTGCCGCGGCTGGGGATGTCATCGACCGGTGCGCCGACCCGGACCGAGCGTCAGGTCGGTCCGCCGGTGACTAGATTGCGGCCTGTCAACCGAGTCGGCTGGCGGCTCGTGCACGACTGATCGAGGTGGTGGGAATGACGATCGTCCTCCAGTGGCTTCCATGGACGGTCCTGCTGATCGGTCTGGTGATCAAGATCATCGCGCTCGGCACGATCCCGCGGAATCGTCGACCGTCATCCTCGCTGGCCTGGCTGCTGCTCATCACCGTCACGCCGGTGTTCGGGCTGCTCTTGTTCTTCCTGATCGGCAGCCCGTTTGTGCGTGGTCGCCGGGAGCGGGTCCAGACCGAGGCCAACCAAGTGATCTTGGAGCACACAGCCGATCTGGCGCCGCCCAACTCCGAACTGCCGATCGGACTGGGGAGCATGGTTTTGCTGAACCGGCGCCTCAGTTCCTTTCCGATGATGACCGGCACGAGCCACGGCCTGTTCGGTGATTATGACGCGTCGATCGCCGCGATGACCGCCGCGATCCGCGAGGCCCAGCGTTGGGTCCACGTCGAGATCTACATCATGGCCTGGGACCACACCACCGACGCCTTCTTCGGCGCTATGGTCGACGCGGTTCGCCGCGGGGTGAAGGTGCGACTCCTGTATGACCACCTCGGGTCCCGGAGGTACCCCGGCTTCCGCCAGATGAACAAGCAGATGACCACGGCGGGGATCGAGTGGTATCAGATGATGCCGATCCATCCCCTCAAGGGCCGCTGGCGGCGACCCGACCTGCGAAACCACCGCAAGCTGCTGGTGGTCGACGGTGAGGTCGGGTTTATGGGCTCCCAGAACATGATCGACGCCAGCTATCTGGCACGAAAGAACATCAAGATCGGTCGAAAGTGGCACGATCTCAACATCAAGCTGAGCGGCCAGATCGTCTCCTCGCTGGACGCGGTGTTCGCCCTCGACTGGTACACCGAGACCGGGCAGCGCCTCCTGGAGGAGATCATTCCGCCGGAGAACTACAGCGTCGCTGAGCAGGAAATGCAGCTACTTCCGTCCGGGCCGGGATACCTGACAATCCCCAATCTCCGACTCTTCACCGCCCTGGTATATCGATCTCAGCACCGCCTCTCCCTCACCAGCCCCTACTTCGTCCCGGACGAATCGCTGCTGGAAGCGATCACCACCGCGTCGTATCGTGGCGTCGCGGTCGAGCTCTTCGTCTCCGAGTTGGCCGATCAGTTCGTCGTGCAGCACGCCCAGTCGTCCTACTACGAAGAACTCCTCAACGCCGGCGTCCGCATCTACCTCTACCCCCAGCCCACCGTGCTGCACGCCAAGTTCTTCACCGTCGACGACGTCGCCGGGGTGATCGGCTCGTCCAACATGGACTACCGCTCCTTCGGTCTGGACTATGAGATCTCCCTGCTGGGGACCGATCCAAGTTTCGTCGCCGATCTGCAACGGATCTCCGACGAGTACCGAGCGACCTGCCGCGAACTCACAGCCGAGGAGTGGACCCGGCGACCTCGCGCCAAGCGATACGTCGACAACGTGATGCGGCTGTTGTCCGCACTGCAATGACGTACCCAGAAGCCACCCGTGCCACCGGCCCGAGCCCTCGAACTGGCGTCCTTGGACCGATAGGGGCGGTCCCCGGCGGGCGATTGCGATCCAAGTCGGCGTCTCGAGCATGTCCTCGATTGGCATGCTGGTGGTGTCTCAGGCCGTAGCCTGCACGGTGGGTGTGTTGCGCAGACCGGATCCTGCGCGATCACCCAACAGGTCTAGGCGACGTTCGATGGCAAGCGGTCAGCGGAGGCAATGGCTCACATTGATGGAGGGTCGGTCCTGCGCGGGGAGTGGCAGCCGCCGGAACAGACCAGTCTGTGATGCTTCCCACAGTGATCACGGTTCCGCCCTAGCGACCGCCAACAGGGCTGCCCAGGACATGGTCTCCGGGGTTGGGTTAGGGACCGCAGGTCAACTTAGCCTCTCTCAGTGTTCGCGAGGTAGGCGGCCAGGTGGGTGGTCCGCCAGGCTAGGAGCCGACGCGCGACCCAGAGACCGATGGCGGCAGCGATGACGGCTGTTGCGCAGACGACGGCGGCTGAGATACCGAACTGGGCCGGCGTGAGCCGCTGGCCAGGCAGCTTGATGGACCGAGCGAGCTGCACGCCTGGGCTCAGGATGGCGAGTCCGATCAGTGGCACGTAGAAGAAGGGCGCGAAGGCAAGCGCTACCCACCGCAGGTGGCTACGCCAGGCTCGGCGGTGCTGCCAGCGCCAACGCAGGGAGCGTGGGTGGTAGGGGAAGACGATGCCGAGCCAGGCGGCTACCGGGAGAACTCCGACCGGCAGAAGGGTGACGAGCGCGCAGGCCCACACAATCTCGCTCCACGGATAGTTGCCGACGCCGACATACATCACCCCCGCGGCGCATGCGACCCCGATCAGGGAGCCGATCACGATGCACCGAGCGGCCAGCCATCGCCAGTACGCAGCTTGGTCTCTCAGAACTGACAGCGCCAAAGCTGGGCTCGAGCCCATGACGTTGGTCGCCGGGGTATCGGCCAGCATCCACGAGGCCAAGATCACCGGGAACGCGAGCGGTCCATTCAGGCTGAACAAGAACGCATGCGCACGCGGCGGCAGCAGGAACCACGCCGCAACCATCAGCGCACCATTCGTCACGAGCGCTGTCGGTATTTCCCACGGCGGCCGCACGACCCGGCGATACTCGGTCACGACGGCCCGGCGCAGCCCCGGCACGGCCTCCATCAGCACATCATCGCCGAGCCGACACGGAGATACCGAACGGTCGGGCCGCGCGCCCCGCTGTGCGGGAGCGCACGAAGGGCAAGACCGCCTGGTCGCAAGCCGCGGTCGGAACGCTGCGCGATGAAGCCCAGCCTTGTCCAATCGGCGCTGTTCGCGGAGCAACGCCTCGCGGGGGATGTCGCGCGATCGGAACGGCGGTGTTCCATCCGCAGTGCGGGCCGTGAAGAGTCGGTCGAGCGTCCGATGATCACGCTGGAACAGTTGGACGCCATTACCGCCGCCGCGGGCGAGCGGCGGCGGAGCCTGATAGACATGGCGGCATGGTGTGGGCTGCGCTTCGGTGAGTTGGCCGCGTTGCGGAAAAACCGCATTGACCTCGACACTGAGACCGTGATGGTGGCTGAGTCCGCCTCGGTCCTCGCTGGGGGAGTGCGCCACGTCGGTCCCCGAAGTCTGACGCCGGCTGTCGGACCGTGCCGATCCCGCCAGATATAGTTCCGGCGCTTCAACACCATCTAGAGCGCTTCTCCGAGGGTGGTCCTGATGGATTGGTCTTCGTCGGGCCAAAGGGCGGTGCCCTTTCCTCTGCCAACTTCGGTGCTGACGGTTGGCGACCAGCTGTCGCGTCGGTCGGTTTAGGGGCTTCACGTTTCAATGGGCTAAGGGGGGGTGTCCGCCGCACTTGCTGCGAGGCAAGGCGCGACGACCAAAGAACTGATGCGACGCCTAGGGCGCGCAACCCCCGACATGGCTATGCGATATCAGCGAGCCGACGCAGAGCGGGATCGGGCGCTGGCACGGGCGATGAGCGATCCGCTCTCTGGCGGTAGTTGGGCCCCAGCGCCGGTCTGCCAAGTTCAACAACTGCCCATACTCCAGTCGGATCCCGATGGGCTATCTGCCAAGGTCTCGGTCGTTGTCGTCGACAAGTAGGCCGACTGTCCGCAAAGGCGCAAACTGGTCCATCGACGCCAAGCACGCCTGTTGGCATCGAAAAGCTCCGTGAGAGTCGGTGCGCGTATAAGCACCGCGTGCAACACCGCGCTGACACAAGTCCACACGTCGCTGGGCTTCCACGGCACACATGCGCGGCCTCGGCGACTGAGGCGCCTTCCCGTGTTGGCCTTCATCGCGTGAGCCTGCGCTACCCTTACGCAGGTTGCTCCGAAAGTCCTTAAGTCATTCTTAAGTCACGAGCGGGGTACGAGGGTACGCATCGAGGAGTAAAGCGCCTAGTCAGGCGGATGTAGTTCAATGGCAGAACATCAGCTTCCCAAGCTGACAGTGCGGGTTCGATTCCCGTCATCCGCTCCAGAGAATTACCCCTGATCAGGTGCCGTTTTTCGCGACCGATCCGGCTCAACAGCGATCAACTGCGGCTCGGTCGGGCCCTCCACGGGCCCCACGGCATTCGGGAGGGGCCGTGATTCGCGCTCGCTCAGCCGGGCGTCGAGCCGTGCCGCGATCGCTTCGTCGGCCGCTCGGCAAACACCAACCCAGCGCCATCGAGAGAGTAGGTGTCCAGGTGGTGCTGGAGTTCGGGCAGGATGGCGGCCGGGAACGAGACCATCCTGATTCCTGCCCTCGATTTCGGCGGTCCTAGCTGGAGGCCGCCGGGCACCCTGAGAAACCTGTCGGCGAATGCAGACGGTGCGTCGTTCCAGATCAAGATCATTCCGGGTGAGCGCGGTGATCTCTCCCCAGCGGAGCGACGCGAAGGTCTTGAGCGGCAGGAACGCCTTCCACCGATCTGGCATCAGATCGACAAGGGCGTAGAGCTGGTCGAGGGTCAGCGCCGGCCGTTCGGTGGCCCGTTCCTCGCCCGCGCCTTCGATCCGGCACGGGTTGACGATGATCAACTCGTCCTCGGTGACCGCCGTGTTCAAGATCGCGGGCAGAAGGCGGTACGACTTAGCGACCAATCGTGGCTGATACGCCGGCCTCGAGCAGCCCCGCGCGCCACTCACGCACCGTCGCGGTGTCGAGCTTCGATCCAAGCTCATCAAGTAGGTTCTCGGTCGGAAGCAATGCCGGCGGGGTGGGCCTCGTCCTGACCCGGTGAGTCAGCGCGGGTCGTCGCGGTCGACGTTCCACTGCCTCGAGACAGCGGTCATCCAGCCGTCGTCGTCCGGCAGCGGCAGGACCGAGAACCGGGTGATCACCCGCTGGCCGCCGTCGGCGTCGCCGTAGAGCAAGTCGATCGTGAACGCGGCCCGCTCCGTGACGGCGCGTTGGGCCCTGAGGAAGAGCTCCTCCTGCGGGTCACGGAAGACGCCCTGCCAGAACCCGATTTCCTGCGGCGCGATGTAGATGTCGCGGGTGAGGCGGTGGAACTCGTCGAGCGACGGCGCAGGCGTCACGCCCAGCGGCCGCTCCTCGAAGAACCGCCAGCCGTTGAGGATGGCGAGTCCGGTGCCGACGTTGCGCAGCGAGATCGTGAGGTAGACGGCGTCATGCTCCGCCTCGGCGGTGGCCCGGCCACCCTTCACCGTGACCCAGTGGTCGTCGACGAACCCGACCTTCTGGTCATCGTCGAGGAGTCGGGAGCTCACCAACAGCGGCCGGATCGCCGCCAGCAGGCTGCGCTCGGCGAGCAGGGTCGACCGGTTCGCGGAGCGGACCGCTGCGAAGGTGGCGAGTGCGAGGACGAGCGTCCCGAGGGCGGTGCCCAACTCGGCGAGGGTGGTGACCTCCACCGGACCATCCTCGCCGATGACGGCGGCGTCGGCCAAGAAGGTCCGGGTGGCCGTCGGCCCAGACGACCAGGCCGCGGCGGCCGGCCCGGGTGCGCAGCCAGCACAGCGCGTCCTGGTCCTGCGCCGACACCGCCTGGCCGTTGGCCAGCCCGGAACCGGGCCTGACAAGAGCCAATCAGCCGAAACGCGACTGGTCTCCAAGTCCTGCGGCCGATCAAGCCATCGATGGTTGGCGGAACCGAGCGCGAACAGTGCGTTCGGGGCGTGATCCGTTGCTTCACGAATGGTAGGACTGGGAGTGTGCCGATCCTCCCGAAGGAGCGTGATCCTCGGCTGATCACCATCCGTCGCGGGGGCACTTTGACGGACGAACACCACCGACTCTTGGCTGACTGGGCGCTCTTGTGTGCCGAGCACGTGCTACATCTGTTCGAGGACCATCAACCAGGTGACAGCCGGCCCCGCGACGCTGTCGATGCCGGTCGAGCCTGGATCCGCGGTGAGGTACGTATGGGTGACGCACGCCGAGCGGCTTTCCAGGCGAATGCTGCGGCGCGCGGGATGTCCGATCCAGCGAAGTTCGCTGCACTGTCGGCGGGCCAGGCGGCTGCGGTGCCTCACGTCGCCGCCCATGACCTGGGCGCTGCGGCGTACGCCATCAGGGCGGCCGGCGCATGCGTCCCAGCCGACGACGCTGCGCAAGCTCGGGCCGAGGAACGGGAGTGGCAGCGGGTGCACCTCACTGCCGCTATCCGCGAACTCGTTCTCGACGATCAACAACGCCGGAGCGCCATCTGTTGGCACGTATTCGACGAGCCGTGATCGCGCTGATGGGATTGGGTTTTCCCCCGGTCCTCGTACGTGGCGTCGCGCTCAGGCGAACAGCTCGCCGAGCAACTCGGGGTCGATGGCGATAGGGGCGGGGCGGTAGGCGGGTGGCTGCGTGCCCATCAGCTCGCGCACCAGGAAGTCCCAGCAGCGCTTGCGGACGTAGGCCAGGCAGTCGATGAACGTGTGCTCGGCCCCGGGCACGATGAGCAGCTCGAAGTCCTTGTCGGCGGCGATGAGCCGGTCGGCCAGCCGCAGCGTGTGGTCGGGGTGCACTTGGTCGTCCATTTCGCCGTGGACGAGCAGCAGCTTGCCCACCAACCGGTCCGCGATGTCCGCGTTGGAGGCACGGGCCCAGGCCTCGGGGTTGTCGGCGCCGTCGTAAGCCTCCACGAAGCCCAGGTTGAAGTAGCGGGCGTCGTGCGAGCCGGAGAGGGCGACTCCGGCCTTGTACACCTCGGGGAAGTCCAGCATCGCCCGCGCTGTGGCGAACCCGCCTCCGGAGTGGCCGAACGCGCCCACCCGGTCCAGGTCCATCCACGGCCGGGTCTGGGCCAGCTGCCGCAATGCCGCGACATGGTCGGCCAGGCAGCCCGCGTCGGCCAAGTGGCCGTAGGAGGCGTCGTGGAAGGACTTGCTACGCCCGGGGGTGCCTCGTCCATCGACCGCCACCACCACGAAGCCCAGCGCCGCGATCGGTTCCGCGTCGAGGCCCATCCCGCCGGGGTCGAAGCACGGGGCGACCCGGGTGACCTGCGGGCCAGGGTAGACGCTGTCTACCACCGGGTAGCGCTGGGCGGGGTCGAACCCCCGCGGCCGGTACAGCACCCCGTAGATGTCCGTCACCCCGTCGGCCGCCTTGACCCGGAACCGTTCCGGCGGCGTCCAGCCGGTGGCGGTGAGCTTGCTGATGTCGGCGCGCTCCAGCTCGACCAGCATCCGCCCGGCCCAGTCACGGGCGCGGGACACTGGCGGGGTGCCGACAGTGGACGCGGAGTCTATGAAGTACTCCTGGTTGTCCGGCATGGCGACGATGTGGTCCAGCTCGTCGTCTGTGACCTTGGCGAAGCCGGAGCCGTCCAGACCGACCCGGCACACCGTGCGCCGGTACGGATCCTCTTCGACCAGCCCGGAGGCGGTGAAGTACACCACCCGCTCGGCATCGTCGACGTGCAGGATCTGCCGCACCGCCCACTGCCCGGAGGTGACCTGCCCGAGCAGCGCGCCCGTGCGCAGGTCGTACCGGTACAGGTGGCCCCAGCCGTCCCGCTGCGAGTACCACAGCACCTCGTCGGCCAGCACCCGCACGATCGGCGGCTCGGTCGTCCACTGGTTGGGCTCCACGCGGGTGGTCCCGGTCTCGCTGAGCACGGTGGTGACCTCGCCGGTAGCCGGTTCCAGCCGGTGAAGGGTGAGAGTGCGCAGGTCTCGGGGCTGGCTGAGGTAGTACACCGCTGAGCTGTCCGGAGCCCACCACGCCCATTTGATCATGATCGGCGACAACTGCGGCAGGAGCAGCGGCTCGGCCTGTACGCGGACCATGGTGCCCGCCTGCACGTCCAGGACAACCAACTCGGCGTATGGCACCTGCTCGTCCCCCGGGTAGGCGTACCGCTGGGTGCGCAGGAGGGGCGCGCCACCGTCGGCGGGCCTGGCCTCCACAAGGTGGGTCTGTCGGACGCCGCGCTCATCGGTCCGATGCGCCAGCACCTTCGTCGAGTCGGGCGACCAGGCCACCGCGGGCGGCACGTATGGCAGGCCGAACTTGCGCAGCAGGGTGCCGTTGCTCGTGCCGTCCGGGCCGGAGCCGTACTGGTAGTCGGGCTCGCCGTCGGTGGTCAGCGCCCACTCGCGGCCGTCGGACAGCGAGCGCGCCCACAGGTCGTGCCCTCGGCGGGACACCGCGACCTTCTTGTCGGGTGACGGCACCTCCAGCGGGTTGCCCGGCGGCGTGAACTCGGCCCGCTCGCAGGCGTAGCTGTCCATGCGGCAGCGCCAATGCTCGCCGAACGCGTCGAACTCCACGGCGTTCCCGGCCAGCTCGATGGCCATGAACGGCAAGGCCTCAGGGTCGACCTGTTGTCCGGAGGCGGCGGCAAGTGCGGCTGCGAGCCGGCCATGGTCGAAGGCCGGCTCGCGGGTGCCTCCCGCCGGGTCGACCAGCACGAACCGCTTGCCGGCGCCATTGCTCACCGCGTACCAGAAACGGGCCCCTCCGTCGATCCACTGCGGCCTGACCTTGTCGCCGATAACGAGCTCGCCAGGGCGGGCGGGTCGGCGGAGGAGTTGCTCCGCGGCCTGGTAGTCCTGAGCGGTACTCATTCGTCTTGTCCTTTCTCGTGATGCGACGGTGGTGCCATCACGGCAGGGGTGATGAGGGCATCCCAGCAACTCTTCGCCGTCGGACTCGGTCTCAACCACCTCGAGGACACCCTTCAGCACATCACATCGGTGCCCCGTCCAGCAGCACAGGTCGCGGGCGTCCGCCAGGCCCACGATTCGTTCACTGTCTGCTTACTTGCGCGGGATCGGTCTGGGCTAGGTTCTGACCCGCCCACACCGGGATCACCTCGCGACTCCAGCGACGGCCGTTCCCCATAGAATGAGCGCCTCGCAGGTCAGCGTGTGACCAAGAAGGGGGACACTATGGCCGAACCGGTGCGCTTCGACCTCGGGCCGGACGAGCTGCCGGCGGCGTGGTTCAACCTCATTCCCGATATGGTCAGCGCGGGCATGCAGCCGCTTCCCCCGCTGCATCCGGGGACCAGGGAACCGATCGGGCCAGCAGATCTTGCTCCCCTGTTCCCCGAGTCGCTGATCATGCAGGAGGTGTCGACCGAGCAGTGGATCGACATCCCGGGGCCGGTCCTGGACATCTACCGGCTGTGGAGGCCGACGCCGCTGTATCGGGCCCGACGCCTGGAGCAGGCGCTGCAGACTCCGGCCCGGATCTACTTCAAATACGAGGGGACGTCACCGACCGGCTCCCACAAGCCGAACACGGCGATCGCTCAGGTTTATTACAACAAGGAAGCGGGGATCCGCCGGATCAGCACCGAGACCGGGGCCGGGCAATGGGGGTCGGCGCTGGCATTCGCGTGCCAGATGTTCGGGCTGGAGAGCCTCGTGTACATGGTGAAGGCCTCTTACCAGCAGAAACCGTACCGGCGGGTGATGATGGAGACGTTCGGGGCGACGGTCCACGCCTCGCCTAGCGACACCACCCAGGTTGGCAAACGTGTCCTCGGCGACACGCCCGACTCCACGGGATCTCTGGGGATCGCCATCAGCGAGGCGGTCGAGGTCGCGGCCACCAATACCGACACCAACTACTGCCTTGGAAGCGTGCTGGGGCACGTGCTCCTGCACCAGACGGTGATCGGCCTGGAGACGCAGAAGCAGATGGAGATGGCGGGCGAATCCCCCGACTTCATCATCGGGTGCGTGGGCGGGGGTTCCAACTACGCGGGCTTCTCCTATCCGTTCATGGCCGACAAGCTGGCCGGGAAGCTCGATGCGACGTTCGTGGCCACCGAGCCGGCCGCCTGCCCCACCCTGACCCGGGGTGAGTTCGCCTATGACTTCGGCGACACAGGGGAGATGGCGCCCATCGTGCCCATGTACACCCTCGGGCACACGTTCGTGCCGGCGCCGGTGCACGCGGGCGGGCTCCGGTACCACGGTGACGCGCCCTCGCTGTCCATGCTGGTGAAGCACGGGCATATGGAGGCTCGGGCGTACACGCAGAACCAGGTGTTCGACGCGGGCGTACAGTTCGCCCGGGCTCAAGGGATCGTGCCGGCCCCGGAGCCGAACCACGCCATCCGGGCAGTGATCGACGAGGCGATCCGGGCGCGGGAGGCCGGCGAGTCGAAGGTCATCCTGTTCAACCTTTGCGGACACGGACACTTCGACATGCAGGCCTACGACGACTTCCTGGCGGGGCGCCTTCCGGAGATCGAGTTCGAGGAAGCGGCGCTGGCCGACGGTCTGACCAGTCTCCCGGGGATCCCGGTCCCGGGATAGCGTCTCCGGGGCTCTCGGGCGCCGGGCTGGATCCCACCAACTGAACACGAGACGTGCGGCTCGCCGAGGAGTCTCGACCTTAGATGCCGCCTCGAAACAGGTGTCAGGATCTCGGGGTGCACATTCGAGACGCTACGCAAGCCGACTGGGCAGAGATCTGGCCGTTCCTTCGCACGATTGTCGCCGCTGGCGACTCCTACTGCTGGCCGCGCGACACCACCGAGGCAGCTGCCCGCGAGTGGTGGATGAACAAGCCCGGTGGTCGTGTTCTCGTCGCAGTCGATCACGGCACGGCAGTCGGGACCGCGGAGCTCCATCCGAATCAGCCGGCGGCGGGCAGCCACGTCGCCAACGCAGGCTTCATCGTGGCGCCGACAGCCTCGGGACGAGGCATTGGCCGGGCGCTCGCAACTCGAGTCCTCGAAGTGGCAGCCGAGGCCGGCTATCGGTTGATGCAATTCAACGCAGTCGTCGAGACCAATGAGCACGCAATCCGGTTGTGGCGATCGCTTGGTTTCGAGATCCTGGCTACCGTCCCGGGCGCCTTCAACCACCCGACGCACGGTTATGTTGGGCTCCACATCATGGCTCGGTCGTTGCTTGATCTTTCGGTCGGCGCATCATGATGTGACTTGACGAAGAATGAGATGGTGACGGTTCGGCCGGATCGTGCTCGCAAAGTGCTCTGGATAGCAGCGGGGCTGACGATGCTCTGCGTCGTCGCGGTCATCAGCACCGTTTCCGGTCGCGAGCCCGCCTCCGGAAACGGTCGGATTGTGACTGTCATGACCCGCAACCTCTACCTTGGCGGGGATATCAACCGGCCGATACGCGCAGCCTTTGGTCTCTCAGGCCGAGAGGGAGTCCTTGCTCTCGGCCACGCAAGCCACGAATTGCGGGAGGTGGTCGATCGCACCGACTTCAGAGCTCGCAGCAAATTGCTCGCTGCGGAGATTGCGGCGGAGAAGCCCGACTTGCTCGGTCTCCAGGAGGTGGCGCTCTGGCGCCGCGGACCCATGCAACTCGACCACATCGGCCGACCAGACGCGATCGAGGTCGACTATGACTACCTTGCGATCTTGCTCGCGGATTTGGCCAACCGCGGTGTTCGTTACGAGATCGTCCAGGTAGAGCAGGAGTCCGACGTCGAGGCCCCCGCATTCACAGGCGATCCTCTTGCGGGGACAGCCAGTTCCGCCGAAGACGTACGCCTGACGGATCGCGATGTGATCTTGGTTCGAAGCGGAGCTGGAATCCGGATCGAGGGCAGCGGCGGAAACAACTTCAGTCAACACCTCGACGTCAAGCTCGCGGATACGACATTCCGGTTCGTCCGCGGGTACGCCTGGGCTGACGTTGTCATTGGAGCTGCTCACATCCGGTTCATCACAACCCATCTGGAATCTCAGAGTTCCAAAGTGGCCCGCGCTCAGGCGGCGGAACTGCTCGATGGGCCGGCAAACGCGAGTCAGTCGCGTGTGATCACCTGCGACTGCAATTCCAACCCGGCCAGCCCTGCGGCACATTCCGCCATCCCGATTGGATCCGGGGCCGCGTACCGGCTGATCACCAATGAACATGGATTCGCCGATCTCTGGCTGCAGCAGCCGGGTCGCACCGGCTCAGGCAACACGGCGTCGCTCAGTGAGCTCGTGAACGACGGCTCGGCCCACTTCAGCCGTCGTATCGATCTCGTGCTAGCCAAAGCTGCGACGCCGGCGGAGATAGTCACCAGCGGAGTGAAGGTCACCGGGGATGAGCCGAGCGATCGAGACCCGGCCACCAAGCTCTGGCCATCCGACCACGCCGGCGTAGTAGTTCAGCTGCAGATTGGCTGAAACATGTTGATCATGAACTCCGAACGGGTCTTCGACAGGCTCAGGCCGCATTGATCCTTGACGCCCTATCGCCGCAACGACGACGCCTGATACTCGGCGTCGGCAGTCTCGTGTTGCTGCTGATCATCGCGATCGCGGTGATCACTGTTGTCCGTGTCGCGGCCAAGTCCCCCCGTCCTGTCCCACAGGCAGAACCCGGCCCGGTCCTTTTGGTGCCTGGCTACGGAGGCAACGTGCAATCACTTCAGCCGCTGGCGGCAGCCTTGCGCTCGGCCGGGCGTACCGCCGTCATAGTCGAGCCGGTGGGCGATGGCACGGGTGATCTTCGGATGCAAGCTCGACATCTCGGTGAAGTCGCTGATCGCTTACGCAAGGACACCGGCACCGCGTCGGTTGACGTCATTGGCTATTCAGCCGGCGGCGTCGTCGCCCGGTTGTGGGTGCGAGATGACGGCGGTGCCGGGATAGCACGCCGAGTCTTGACGCTCGGCTCACCACACCACGGAACCACTGAGGCGGCGCTCGGTGCCGAACTCGCTGGCGGCTGTCCGGAGGCCTGTGAGCAACTCGTTCCCGACAGCGACTTGCTGCGACAACTGAATGCCGGCGACGAAACTCCGGCCGGTCCGGTGTGGGCGACCATACGGTCAACGAGCGATCAGGTGGTCACACCCGTCAACTCCGCAACCTTGACGGGTGCCCTGAATATCGAGGTCCAGGACATCTGCCCGAGGTCCACGGCAGCTCATGGCGAGCTCCCCAGCAATCCGGTCGTGTTGGGTGCGCTCACATCCGTACTGGGTGTTGCGGCAGCGCACCCACCCACCAATGTCCGTTGCTGATCTCGGTCGCTGACGTCTCTCAATCATCAATGTCTTTGGTGCCGAAGTTGGCCCAAGCAGCCAAGGTGAACACGGTCAAATAGCCGAGTTGAACGACCAGCCCACGCACCACATCGCGCCACAGAATCGGGTCGCGGAAGAGGTCGACAAATGCCAGCCAGTAGCGGGTCGGCAGGAACGGATGAAGGGCGCTTGCGGCATCCAGCCCGAGCAGCACGGTCGAAGCGACGAGTAATCCGATCGTGCCGAGTGCGGCACCGATCGCGGACCGCGTCAAGGTGGAAAAGAACAAAGCGACCGCAGCCACGCCGAGCATGCAGATGATCACGTAGCCAAGAGCAAGTGCGGTTCGCCAGGTCAGCTCTTGCTGGCTCAGCGTTGAGCCGCTCAAGCTTACGGTTCCAGTCGCCGGAGCCCGTCCCAGCAACAGGCGGCCTTCGGCGTAGGAGACGCCGGCCACGACGAGGACTGCCAGCAGTACAAACGCGACAACGGTCACGAGCTTGGCGAGCAGCAGATGGGTACGCCCCACTGGCCGCACCAGCAGGTAGCGCAGGGTGCCGGTCTGACTCTCGCCGGCGATCGCGTCGCCTCCGAGGACAGCCACGGCAATCGGTAGCAGTAGCGGGAGGACGACGCCGAGCGCGGCGAGCGGAAACAGCGTGCCGTCGCTGAGAACGGCCGAGAGAAACGGCGGGCCGGTGCCGGGTCGGGGACCGAGATCGGTAACCGCCAGCAAGATCGCGACGAGCGTCGGCAGCGTGACCAGCATCCCGATGATCATCCAGGTGCGCGGTCGGCCGAGCATCTTGATCAGTTCGACGACGATCAAAGTCGTGCCTCCGCGTCCAGGACGACCTCCTCAAGGGTCCGGCGGTAGGGACCGATTTCGTCGACTCGTACGTCCTCATTCACCAAATAGGCATTCAGGCGCCCCGGATCCTTGGCCCGTACCAGCAGCCGATTGCCTGCAACCGATACCACTGTCACTCCCAGCAGCGTTCTGCAGCGGCCTATGTCCTGGGTGTGGACAGCCACCAGACCGGTCGGTTGGAGCAGCTCGTCCAGCTGTTCCTGGAGTATCAGCCGTCCATCGCGCAGCACACCGACGCGCGTACACATCTGCTCGACCTCTGCCAGCAGGTGGCTGGAGAGGAATATCGTCGTCCCTTGGGCGTTGAGCTCCAAGAGCAGGCGTCGGATCTCATGAATCCCGTGCGGATCGAGTCCATTGGTTGGCTCGTCCAAGATCAACAGTGTCGGTTTGCGCATCAGCGCTGCCGCCAGTCCGAGCCGTTGGCGCATGCCCTGCGAGTAGGCGCGGACCGGTCGGCGATCCGCGGGATCGAGCCCGACCTGCGCCAGCGCGTCCGCGATCTTCCCGCGACGCGTCCAGCGACGACTGCGGTCCGACCCGGTGGCATCGAGTAGCGCGAGGTTCGCACTTCCGGACAGGTGCGGGTAGGCCGCGGGGCTCTCTACCAGTGAGCCGATGCGCGGCAAGACGTTTAGGCGGGCGGTCGGCATCGGCATCCCCAGCACCTCTGCCTCACCGGAGGTTGGCAAGACCAGACCCAGCAGCATCCGCACTGTCGTGGTTTTCCCTGAACCGTTGGCCCCGAGAAACCCGTAAACGTCGCCCGCGCGGACGTCGAGGTTCACTCCGTCGACGGCGCGCAGCTCGCCATATCGCTTGGTCAGGGCTTGCGTACGGATGACATGACCGTTGGTCGACGCGAGGCTGGTCATTGCCGCTCCAGCAGCTCCGCCGCGGCCCGCTGAAGTGTGTCGGCAGTCACAGTGCCTGCCAGCAAGAAGGTGCGACCATGGCCGCGGAACGGCGTGATCAGCAACTCGACAGGACCGACCGGCACCAGGGTCCCGACACTGGTGATCTGGGCGCTGCTGCGACCTTGGAGTTGGCGACGCAACGGCCTCGCGATATGGCCCCGGAGGGGCAAAGCTATCAAGGTGGTCGGGCCACGACCGTAGACTCCGACGCCGCCGGGGTCGAGGCCGTCGCGTGAGCCCAGCCCGGCAAGTGAGGCGGGCATGTCGTACGGGGCGAAAGCGTTCGCCGCTGCAGCAATGTCGACGGATGGCTCGTAGCTGACCCGCACGCCTTCGGCCAAGCTGAAGTGGGTACTCGAGGCTGGTGGCGCGCCGACCTTGAGCGTACGAAGCGTCGTCGTGACTACCGGACGCTGCTCGCCGACGCCGTAGAGCTCCACCTCGAGCGGCAGCCCGCTGGCGGGGTCGGCCCACATGTCGACATGGCCGACGGTTGTTGCCGTTTCGTTGGGCGTGAGCCGCAGGCCGGGCGCGTCGATGCCCGCGATACGCCGTGCCGGTAAGCGACTGAGTTCGCTGTCCCGCACGCCGTGCAGTAACGACCGCGCGAAGGTGGGCGGCAATAGGTCTGCCGCATCGGGCAATCGGATCCGAGAGACCGGTGTATACGTCGCGGTTTCGGACTCGAAGACCCAGCGAACGGTGCCCCGGCCCTGACGGAAGATGTCGGTCTCGCCGCTGCTGCGGAGCCGGTCTACCCGCCAGTCGTCGGCCCTGCGCCACCACACCCGTAGCTGGGTGTTCTCGCCGAGCAACAACGCCAGCGTGGCGAATGACTCGTTGTCGGGCACCTGAAGCGTTCCGGTTGTCTCTACGAAACCCGACCATCCAACATCGGCGGATTGCCTTATTTGTCCGGCGAGGTCAGTGGCCGAGATGTCTGAAGGCACGGCTGGTTGGGCCTTGATCAGCAGAGGCATCGCGACGAAAGCAGCTGCAGTCAAGAGCACGACCAGCCAGCGTGCCGACATGGCGCCACTGTAGGTCGGCCGCACTAACGAGGCGGTCCTTGCTGGCCGTCGTTTCGACGGCTACGGCTTGGCGTGGCGATGCCTGGCACTGCTCGTGAGGGGCGGTGCGGTCGGCAGCGGATCACTCAGCCGCGAGGGTTGCGGCGCGGTGTCTCAAGGGTTGGTTCAGCAGCGTTGCATGTTCGTGACCTTCGCTTGCGCTGAAAAAAAGAATCTTGCACGAGCCCGCAAAGAATGCACAGTCGAGGAGATGATTGCCGTAACAAACTGTCCATTTCCCGCCGAAACAAGTTTGGCGCTCAGCGACGGCTTCGGTAAAGTACCTCCGGACTCGCGAGCAAGCATTTTAGCCCCGAGATGCGGCCGCATCAGTGTCGTAGACCCCTACCGACGCCAGTCGCCAATGCTTTCAGGAAAACGTTATGCCGCAAGCCGCCCCACCAAGATCACAACAAAGTTATCGGCACGAGGCGTTCATGTGGCGCGATCCGGACGACTACGCCACGGTCCTTGCGCCTTTCGTCGAAGATGGGCTTGCCGCAGGCGAGGCGGTCATGGTCGCCGTGGTGCGACGCCATGCCAACTGGTTGCGCGAGAGTCTCGGCGCTCAGGCCCGTAAAGTTAAATTCGTCGATATGGCCAAGATTGGCCGGAATCCCGCACTAATTATTCCCGTTTGGCAAAAGTTTGTTGATCAACACTCCGGGTACGGCCGTCCGGTTCGTGGCATCGGTGAACCGATTTGGGTGGGCCGACGTCCAGAAGAGATTATTGAATGCCAGCTGCACGAGGCTCTGCTGAATGTGGCGGTCGATCCAAAGATTCCGCTCTGGCTGATCTGCCCGTATGACCAGGGGCTGGACCCGTCCATCATCAACGAGGCCCATCGCAGCCACCCTGCTGTGATGGAAGGGGACCGCTATCAGGGAAACTCCCAATATGGCGGCCGTGAGCACGTCGAGGCGATGCTCAGCGCCGAGCTGCCAGAGCTTTGTGGCGTGCCATCGGAGTACAGCTTCAGCACGGACGCTGTCGATCGTGTCTTCAACATCGTGACTCTGGAGGCCTACGGCTCTGGTCTCTGGTCGGATAAGGTGACCGACCTTGCGGCCACATCTCGCCGACTTGCCGCCTGCAGCCTGCGCCGCGGCGCCGCCCACGGGACCATCAGGATCTGGGACCTGCCGTACGCGCTGATCTGCGAGGTGTCCGATGACACTGTGATCGACGATGTGTTGGCAGGCCGCCGGGCGCTCGTGACGAACGACCGTGACGGGTTGTCATCGGCCAACCGGAAGTGCGATCTTGTCCAGCTGCGCTCCACTGGCAACGGGACCACTGTGCGCCTCCACATGTGGAAGTAGCGGCTCAATCTCAGAGGTTGGCCTCAGTCGTCGCCGGCGGTGAGGGCCCAGACGTAGAGAGCGGCAGCCGCCAAGCAACCCAGCGTGCGCAGGTGGTTGCCGGCGCTCCACCGCCGCAGGTAGTCCTGCCAGAAGGCCTCCATTCCTGGAGCGTCCGGGTCGAGGGCGGCGAGGGCGTTGTTCAAAGGCACGTTGAATGCAGCAGTTACGCCCACCGCGCCCACGAGGTAGAGGACGCTGCCTGCAACGACCGCCACACTGCGCTGAGATGGGCCGCGAACAGCGGTCCAGACCGCCAGAGCTGTACAGGCGGCTGCAGTGCCGAACAACGCCGCCATCAATCCTGGCCTTACGGCAGCGATGTTGATCTGCTGCATCGCAGCCGCTCCAGAAGCCGGGGGAAGTTGCCGGAGCCCACGCATGATGAAGGTCGAGAACCCATAAAACACTCCGCCCACTGTTGCCGATCCGAGGGCGGCTACTCCGGTCAGCAGATTCAGGCCGAGACTCATAGCGTCACCAACCACAAGATGTGGCTCGGTGATGACAGGTCTTTGTATGCATCCATGGCGACCATTCCAGATCATGATGGTGCGACTAACCATGGCTTTCAGTCGCAAAAACATATGAGATCGTCTAAATTGGCGTGATGGATGTGGTCGCCGGGCTACTCGATGGGCCTCGCGCTCGGCGGGCTTTCCTGCTCCGCTCGATGCTCGTTCCGCCGTGGTCGATTCGGGTGCAGGATGAGGCGCCGCTGGCCTTGGTCGCAATAGTTCGTGGGCAAGCTTGGGTGCTGCCTGACAACGCCGAGGCCGTCCGCATGAACGAGGGTGACGTCGTCGTGGTTCGCGGGCCCGATCACTACATCGTGGCCGACCAGCCGGATACCGCGCCCCAGGCACTCATCCATCCCGACCAGTCCTGCACCCGTCTCGACGGTGGCGAGCTCGACTGGCAGGTTGGGACGGGCGTCCGCACCTGGGGCAACCGGTCGGACGGGACGCGCGATGCCACGGTTCTCCTGACAGGCACGTACCTGGAGCGAGGTGAGGTCAGCCAGCGCCTGTTCGCCGCATTGCCGGCGGTCGTGCACCTCCAATTCGGCGACACCGATCAGACTTTGATCGAGGTGCTGGCTGCGGAGATGAGCAAAGATCAACTCGGCCAGGAAGCGGTCCTTGATCGGCTCCTTGATCTAGTGCTGGTGTCGACGCTGCGCGCTTGGTTCGATCGCCCAGATGCAATGCCCCCGGGTTGGTATCGAGCCCAGAGCGATCCCGTCGTGGGACGTGTTTTGATGCTGATCCAGCACAATCCCGACCAGCCGTGGACGCTGGTGAGTCTCGCTACCGCAGTGGGAATGTCGCGTGCCGGCCTCGCTCGTCGGTTTGCGCAGCTTGTCGGCGAGCCGCCGATGACCTTCCTCACCACTTGGCGCCTTGCCTTGGCAGCCGACCTTCTGACCGAGACCTCGCAGACCGTCGAGCAGATCGCCCGGCAGGTCGGCTACAGCAACGCCTTCGCTCTGAGCGCCGCGTTCCGCAGAGAACGGGGTATCAGCCCCCGCCAGCACCGGCTGGCGGCTGACTGAGCTCGACCCGCGATGTGCCGCGCCGAGGATGGGGATCGCCAAGATCAACCAGACAAGGATGGACACCAAGATCAAATGTGACCCGATGCTGACCGGCTAGACCGCGGTTTCCGGATGATCACCTCACCCCAACCTCTTACAGTCTCGCGGCTGCGGCGGCAGGTCAAGGTCGCCATATGCAAATTCCCGTCAGTACATCGAATCGATAACGATTGGTCGAATGATCACGCAGATGTATTTCGCAGTAGGGTCGCGTGCTCTCAGCATGGGGAGGGACGCCCCGACATCTCGACCACGGGCTGATAGGTAACTACCTTGAGGAAGGGGGCTCCATGCCCAGCAAACGGGTTCGACCTGCCATGCTGATCGTGCTTTTTGCCTCTTTACTGGCTTTGGCCAATTCTGCCGCGGCGTACGGTGATGACCCCGAGAAACCGCCTTGCAAACCTGCTGCGGAATTCAGCACCTTTAACTTTTCCGATCCAACCAAGATCGACAACAAATGGAATCCGCTGGTTCCGGGCACGCAGTTCACCTTGAATGGAGAAGCGGACCGAGGGGGAGGTCTGTCGCCTCACGAGGTGGTGACCACAGTCACTGACCTGACCAAAGTGGTCGACGGCGTGCGCGCGGTGGTGATCTTGGAGAAGGATCTCAATGCGGGCAATCTCCAAGAGGCCGAGCTGAACTTCCAGGCCCAGGACAACAGTGGGAACATCTGGAATCTTGGCGAGTATCCCGAGGAATACGAGAATGGCAAATTCGACGGGGCTCCAGATGTTTGGATTGCCGGGCTGAACGACGCCGAGCCAGGCAACTCCATGATCGGGAACGCCCAGTTGAGAACACCTGAGTATCTCCAAGGCTGGTCGCCAGAGATCGAATTCCTGGATTGCGCGAAGGTCTCCAAGATGCAGCAAAGAACCTGCGTGCCGTCCGGCTGCTACGAGGACGTCATGGTGATTAACGAACGCAGTCCGCTCGAGCCGGAAAGCGGCTACCAGGTCAAGTACTACGAGCCCGGAGTCGGTAATGTGCGCGTTGGCGCCGTGGGCGATCCAGAGGGCGAAACCCTCGTGCTCAGTAAGGTGTCTCAACTCAGCCCTGAGGATTTGGCCAAAGCTCGCCGGGATGCGATGAAGCTGGAACAGAGGGCCTTCAAGATCAACCCCATCTATCGCAAGACGCAGCCTGTCACTCCGCCGGCCGTCGTAGCCGGAACCCTCGGCGGCTAGTTGGAACCTCATTCTGCGATGAATGTTGTCGCTTCACGCGAACTAAGCGCTTGTGACGCTGTGTGACGAGTCGTTCGACGAGGACCGTGATCAGCTCGTAGGGGATCGGCTTTTCCAACGGAATCTTGACTGTTCCCTTCCAGGGCACTAGTTGCAGTTCGAGATACTCGTCGAGTTCGGGAATGGGGTAGATGCTGATGTGCTTCTTCCAGCTTGCAAGGTGGACGACCGGCCGAGCGTCGACGCTGAAGTCGGAATTGCAGAGCTGATCGATTCCTGGGCGCCAGGTGCCGCAGCCTGGATGATCTTCCGTGCTGTCTGGAGCACGGTATGTACCTAGGGCGGAAAGCTGCTGATGTATTCCTCGACCGACTCGAAATGCTGTGCCATAGCGTGCCTACCTTGATCAGGAAGACCTATTTCCCTCCGTCCAGGGCACTAGGAGCTTCGCCGACTGCGCCGGGCTGCTGTAGCCTCGGTCATCGCTGTATAGATCTCGGTGAGGGCCCGCCGCTGTCGAGCTGTCAGTCCCTGATCGGCGGAGATCGCAGCGAGAAGTGAGGCATGCTCGCCGGGCTCATGCTCTTCGTCGTGATCAGTGCCGTCCACTGGGGCATGATCATCATCAGTCTTCCGTGGCCGCAACGTTTCCGGCGGTACGCCCAGAGTGGCAGCAAGCGTCTCGAGCACGTCGGCCGATGGGGCGCGGAGGCCATGCTCGATCTGGGAGAGATACGGGTTGGAGATCCCGGCCATCGCGGCGACCTGACGCATCGACAACTCGGCGATCTCTCGCTGCCGACGAATGAGTTCGCCCACCAGATTCTGCGATGATTCCTCGCGACGATTCATGGCCACCATCCTAGAGATCGGCAGTGTGACGCAGCTCGCATTCGCTCCGCTAGCTTAGCTAGCGTTTTTTGGCTAACATGGAGTGCGTTGTACCCCCCAACCAAGGAGAACAGTAATGGCCACGACTACCGCGTCTAAGAAGATCACTGAAGGCTTTGGCGACTTCACCGACGGCTTCGGCGATGTCGCCGAGCGCTACCGGGTGCTCAACGAGAAGTTGATCGAGACTGGCAAGAAGACCAGCATCGCAGCGCTCGACGGATATCAGAAGGCTGTCGCAAGCTACGTCGACCTCAGGCAGCAGCTCGCGGAAGCGACGCAGCTCGACTGGGTGAGCACCGTCGTCAAGGCGCAGAACGACTTCATCACCGAGGTAACCACGGCGTACACGTCCGCTGTTCAGGACGTCCTGAAGTAAGCCTTATGCTCAAGCTGTGACGACTCAGCAGTCGGCGGATGATCAGCTAGGACTTGGCGAGATCATCCGCCGGCAACGAGAGCTCGCCGAGCTGTCGATGCGGCAGGTCGCAGCGATGTCAGGCATCTCGAATCCGTACCTCTCTCAGATCGAACGTGGGCTTCGGGTCCCGTCGGCAGAGGTACTGCAAGCAATCGCTGAGTCCCTCAATGTTTCTGCCGATCTGCTCCGCGGCGACGAGCCAGCGGGCGGGTCGGCAGAAGTCATTGAGGCGATTCAGTCCGATCCAGATTTGACGAGCTCTCAGCGTCGCTCGCTGATCGAGGCCTATGAAGCGCTGCGCCACGTGACCGTCAAGCACCGAAGAGGACGGGGAGTTCGATGAGCGAGGCAACCGCTCCTCAGCCCGATGCAGACAATGGCTGGGACACCATCGACGAAGCGGTCCGAGATCAACTCGGCCAGGTCTTGACGGCAGGGACGAACCTTTTCGACGGCAGCAACCTGATGGGTCGACTCGACCCGCTCTCGCTGTTCTCGCCCTTGGTACGTACGAGCCTTTCCGCTGCAGCACGCCCCGACCGGGTGGCCGGCGCGGTGTCTCGCGCTGCAGGTGAAGTGATCCGTGCCACCGCGGCTGCGACCGTGCGTGCGGCTGGGGGCACGTCGTCGTACGCGCCCAAGCATGGCAAGGACCGGCGCTTCGCCGACTCGGCCTGGAGTGAGAACGCCGGGTATTGGTGGCTCAGGGAGATCTATCACGACTGCGAGCAGGCACTGCTTGAGATCGTCCGGGATACCGACACCGCGCCCGCGGTCAAGCAGAAGGCGGAGTTCGCCGTCCAGCTGATGATCGACGCGTTCGCGCCCACCAATTTTGTCCTGGGAAACCCCACTGTGATCAAGAAGGCCCTGGACACCGGCGGTCTCTCGTTGGCGAAAGGGGCGCGCAACTTTGTTCATGATCTCCGGACCAATCGGGGCGTGCCGCGGCAAGTGGTTCCGGGCGCGCACCAAGTCGGCGAGGACATGGCCATCACGGCCGGCAAGGTCGTGTTCCGCAACGACCTGATGGAGCTGATTCAGTACGCGCCGAGCACCGCCGAGGTGCACGAGATCCCGCTGCTGTTCAGCCCGCCGTGGATCAATAAGTACTACATCATGGACCTCGCTCCGGGGCGCAGCCTGGTGCAGTGGGCGGTTGATCACGGTCACACGGTCTTCATGATCAGCTACCGCAACCCGGATGAGCGGATGCGGCACGTGAAGATGGATGATTATTTGATCTCTGGTCCGATCGCGGCTCTTGAGGTTGTCCGCAATATCACTGGTGCGGAGAAGGTCAACCTGCTCGGGCTCTGCCTTGGCGGGACACTCACGATGGCGACGCTCGCCTACCTTGACGCCGTCGGGCTGGAGATGATCAACTCGGCGACGTTCCTGAACACCTTGATCGACTTCAGCGAGCCCGGGCTACTCGGCGTTTTCACCGACGAAGCCAGCATCCGCCGGCTGGAGCGGACGATGAAGCGCACCGGCTTCCTGCCGAAGGAGGACATGCAGCGCTCCTTCAACCTGCTCCGAACCAACGACCTGATCTGGAACTACGCCGTCAGCAGCTGGCTGATGGGAGAAGAGCCACCGGCGTTCGATCTGCTCAGCTGGAACAACGACTCGACGCGGATGCCAGCCGAAATGCACACCTTCTACTTGCGCAGCTGCTATGTAGAGAACGAGTTGGCACGTGGGGTCATGGAGTTGGCGGGCCAGCAGCTTGATCTCGGAAAAGTTGATCAAGACCTCTATTTCCTCTCTGCCGAGCAAGATCACATTGCACCGTGGCGTAGCTCGTACGCCGGCGCGCGCCTGTCGGGCGGAAACGTCCGCTTCGTGCTCTCCAACTCCGGCCATATTGCCGGCATCGTGAACCCGCCGAGCCCTAAGTCGATTCATAGGGTTTTGGAGGGCGACCGGCCGCTACCGGAGGATCCGGCCGAGTGGCTGGCAGCGGCCACCATGTATCCCGTGACGTGGTGGGAGGACTGGGCCAAGTGGATTGGGGCGCGGGCCGGGGGGATGCGCAAGCCACCACGGATGGGCAGCCGGAAGTACCGACCACTTGCCGACGCGCCCGGGACGTACGTCCTGGAAACCTGAGGCCTCTTAGGCCCCGACGAGCTAACCGAGCTCGTCCAACGTGACGAATCGAAATCCGTGCGAGCGATAGTCGCTGATGATCCCTGCTAGCGCGGCAACTGTCGCCACTCGATTGCCACCGCCATCATGAAGCAAGATCACTGGATGCTCTTCCTTGAGCCCGGCAGCAACCCGTTTCTGGATGACTGGTGCGAATTTCTTGCTGGGCGGGGCTGCCCAATCGCGCGGGTCCACTGACCACAAGATCATCGACAGACCGGCGGTGCGAGTGACTTTCGACGCGCCCTTGACGACGCCACCAGGCGGGCGAAACAGGCAAGGCCTGAGTCCTGTGGCATTGAGGATCGCCTGGTTGGTGCGCTCGATCTCCTTGGCGAGCATGGCGGACTTCCAGCCGGCCCTCAAGCTCGGGGTCCGGTGTGACCACGTGTGATCGCCCAAGGCGTGCCCGTCTGCGGCGATTCTCCGCAGCATCTCGGGCTCGGCTGCGGCCTGCTGACCGATCACAAAGAACGTGGCACGGACGCCGCCTTGCCTCAATATGTCCAGCACGGCTGACGTCGACGGCCCTGGACCGTCGTCGAAGGTCAATGCCACTGTGCGTGCAATGGCGTCGCCAGCGCCTGGAACCGCCGGCGCCGTGTGGATGATGTCCCTCGCTGGCGGCGGGCATTGATGCTGCGTCTTGGCTGCGGGCTCCGACACTTCGACGGCCATCGATGCGGCTGGCTTAGCGGTTGCAGCCTTCAGGTTGTCACTGATCGCGACGACGACCGCGTGGATAACCACCGTCGCCAGGACGACGACGAGGGCGAGCAGCACGTTGACCCGGTCCCATCGCACCCGCAGTCGAGCAGGGCCGATCGACGCACGATGTGCACTCTGCGGCGTACGGCGAGGCAGTGGCGTCGCGGCCATAGCTCATCCTGCATCGTCGGTGCTCCATACTCTGTGCGGTTGACCCGCATGTCGTGGGCGCGCCTGTGGCGAGTGCGCGGCTCACGTCTAGGGTCGGGGGGATGAGGGAGTCACAGCACATCAGCACCTACATAGAGCGCCCTGCTGCCGAGGTCTACGCGTACGTCGTGAATCCGGTGAACCTGCCCACTTGGGCCGCCGGGCTGAGTGGCTCGATCGAGGAGCGGGATGGACGGTGGTTCGCCGAGTCACCGATGGGTGAGGTCGAGGTGACCTTCGTGCCGAAGAACCCGTACTTCGTGCTCGACCACGACGTCAAACTGGCCGACGGAACGACGTTCAACAACCCCATGCGGGTGATCTCCCACGACTCTGGCTGTGAGGTGGTCTTCACGCTGAGGCGGCGACCAGACCGGGCCGAGGAGGATCACGAGGCCGACGCGACGGCGATCCGGACCGATCTAGCGACCCTCAAGCACCTCCTGGAGAGCTGATCTATGTCCCCAGACCCCCTGTCCGCGGACACTTTGTCCCCGGACACTGTTTCCCAGGACGGGGTGGCCGAGGACCCTGTGGAGCTATGGGCGAGCAGCAGCTTTCTCGACGATGCTCAGGCGTGGGTTACCGCGGAGCTGGCGCCGCGCGGCGTACGGCTCACCGGAGAGTGGGCCCAGCCGCATGTCAGGGTTTGGTCAAGCACCATCCGGTTCGAGACCACTGATGGTCGGGTCTGGTTCAAGGTGAACGGCAGCGGGACGGCGTACGAGGCCGAGCTACTGGCCGTGCTCGGCGATCTCTGTCCGGGCCTGGCACCGGAGGTGCTTGCCCACGACAGCATCCGAGCATGGTCACTCATCCGCGACGGCGGCCCGGTATTGCGGTCGATCGCTGAGCCCAAAGCGTTGTGGGGGTACTGGGAGCAGCTGCTGCCGTGGTACGCCGAGGCGCAGCTCGGCCTCGTCGCGCACAGAAAGCGCTTGCTGGCCACTGGGATACCGGACTTGGCTCCCACTCAACTGCGCCTGCAGCTCCGCCGACTGCTCGACGAGCTTGCGGCCAGGCCCGTCGCGGACGGCGGGCTGAGTCGAGAGCAAGCAGCTGCCCTTGAGCGGCTGCTACCCACCTACGACGACTGGTGCACCGAGCTGACGGGGTCGCCGGTACCAGACAGCCTCCAACACGATGACCTGCATTCCAACAACATCTGCTGGTCGGGGAAGCCGGACGACTTGTCTTCGGCAACGATCATCGACTGGGGCGACGCGTCGGTCGGCTACCCCTTTGGAACAATGCTGGCCACGCTGAACTCGATCGCATTCCACACGGGAGAACCGCAAGCGGATGGCAGGATCAACGATCCGCGTGTGCTGCGGATGCGAGATGCCTATCTCGAGCCGTTCAGCACCATGGGCAACCGCGACGAGCTGCTGCGCTGGGTGGCTCTCGCCCGAAGCATCGGCTGCGTGACTCGGGCCTTGGCCTGGGAACGCGCCGCCCAGGATGCCCCGCTGGACATCATCGCTGAGCAGGGGTTCCCGACACGTGGTTGGCTATTGGAGCTCCTCGAGCCGTGGGCGCTCGTTCGATAGAGGGTGTTCGTCGTTTGGCGGGTTCGTTAGCTGTCCTCTGGCTGAACGATGGATTTCAGCTGGGCGCAGATGCGTCCCAGATTGACAGTCCACCCGACCCCGAAGACACGATCTGTGAAGATTCTTGGGTTGTCCGGTGCCCACCAGCTGTCCCGTACGCGCTCCCAGGTCGGAAGCCGGAAGTCGTACGGCACGAACCGCCACACCTGTCCGTGCCATGTGCGTTCCGCGGCTGGCTTTGAAAGCTCTTGAGCCACGGCGCTGACCACCATGGCAAAGATGATCAGGCGCGTAAATCGCTTTAGCGGCGATTTCTGTTTCTGAACAGTCAAACGGCCTTTGGATCCGCTCATCACAAGACCAGTCTCCGCCGCGGCGAAAAGCGTCAAACCTCCGGGCCGAGCCAGGCTGTCATTCGCCTGAACGGGGGCGCACGGAACGGCCGCTGATCTTGCGTGGCTTGATCTCAATAAAAAGGTTGCGGATTCCGTCCGCCCAGGGCACAGGTCCGGTTTCCCATGCCGAGGTCAGCAGGTAATTGTGAGCCATCGCTTCGGCGAATCCGAGCACGAGAACGCTCCAGCCGGACTTGCCTTGCTCGTCAATCCCATCGATCTCGAAAGCGACGCTGGTGCGCCTGACCAGGCCGGACAGAGCGCCCACTGGAGAGGTGCGGAAGATCACGCTGTCGTTGCGGTACTGGTAGGTCACCGGCAAGATCTGTGGACCGTCGGGTGCCATGAATCCGACACGGCCCGCGCTGTGTTGAGTGAGGAGTTCCTTGCACTCGGCCTCAGAGAGCTCAGCGAAGTTGCTCGGGGAGGGTTTCTGATCCGCTGGCGAGGTCATGGCAAGGAACTCCAATCACGTGCGCGCTGGCGCTCCAGGCGGCGCTGTTGCGCTACATCCGGCGCGGCGAAGTCGGTCAACGTGACCGACGAGAGTTCACCGGCCTGCACTTCAGAGTTGCGTGTGAGGACCGCCTGTACCCAGGGTCGAAGGTCCCGAAAGAGTCCCGACAGTGGCCCGAGTGCCTGCGACATTCGGCCCTTGAGGACACGTCGGTCACGACCGGATTCTGAGAACGATGAGCCCTGTCGTTGTCCGCAAAGGCCCGCCGGTATGAGTCATGCACCGATCGGTCATGCCTTGATAGGTCATGCCGTGACAGGTCAGGCCCCTATAGGTCGTCACGGCCTGATCGAACGGGTGACCGGCGACGACCTGATGTCGCTGGTGTCCCGGCGGCACCCGCCGCCTGCGCAGGTCGGCGCCGTCCTGATCCTCGACGTACGCGATGGTCTGGACGTTGCTTGCCTACGGACGATTCTGCGGCAGCGGATTGCCGGGATCCCGCGCCTACGACAACGGCTGGAGAAAGTACCCCTCGGTTGTGGACGCCCCATCTGGCTCGACGATCCTGACTTCAACCTCAATAACCACCTGACGGTGGCGACCGGACAGGTAGTGATCGACGATGCCGGTCTGTGGGACATTGCTGCGGGTCTGGTCACCAAACCACTGCCCGATGACCGGCCCCTGTGGTCCGCCACATGTGTGCCTCATCTCACCGGCGGGCGGGCCGCGCTGATCCTCGTCATGCACCACGTGGTGGGAGACGGTCTCGCCGGACTAGCGGTCCTTGCCGGTCTGCTTGACGGCCTGCCCCTTCCCACTGCCTCCCCCTTCCCTCGTGCACGTCCGACGCGAGCACAGCTGGCACGAGCCGCGTTGGTTGATCACAGCCGCTCACTGCGGCAGCTTCCCAAGCAGATCATCCGGCTCCTCGCCGGAGTGGACCAATTGCGTCCGTCGCTGGCGCATCGTGCTCAGCAGTGCTCGCTGAACCGGCCTACCGGACCGCGACGGCAGGTGCGACCGGTCGTCGTCGACGTGAAGCGGCTCCGAGCGCTGGCCCACAGCAGAAACGCGACGGTCAATGATCTTGTGCTGACTGCGGTGACCGGTGCACTTCGCGAGCTACTCAGCAACCGCGGCGAGCACCTGGAAACCCTGGTGGTTTCAGTCCCGTTCGCGTCGAGGAAGCGCTCCGGGCCTGTCGAGCTGGGGAACCAAAGCGGCGTGATTCCCGTGGCGCTGCCGGCTGGCGGAAGTTTCCCGGACCGCCTAAGCGCGGTGGCGAAGATCATGCGAGTGGCCAAGGAGTACGAGCGTGGAGCGTCTACGGCCGTGCTGGGACCCGTGTTCCGGCTCCTGGCCCGAATCGGCTTATACCAGTACTTCATCGATCACCAGCCGTTGGTGCACACCTTCGTCAGCGATCTTCGCGGCCCCGAGGCGCCCCTCAGACTCCTTGGTTGCCACGTGCTCGATGTCGTTCCGCTCAGTGTTGCGACGGGCAACGTCACTGTTTCGTTTACGGCGCTGTCCTACGCCCATCGTCTGGTAATCACTGTGACGTCCGATCCCGAAACCTGTCCTGATGCCGACCAGCTTTGCCAAGCCTTGGCGTTCCAGCTCGCTGGTTCTTGATGTTGTCGCGCCGGTCGTCTTGCGTATCGGAGATGTCGCGTCATGGTCTGACGATTTCGGTAGAGCGTCGAGAGAGCACCCGGGAGAAGCTCGATACCCCTCCTCCAGAAGTAGTCGTCGTCGACAAGTCTGAATCCATCCAGAGACGGAGTGAGCGACCACTTGACTGTAGGAGGACCTTAGTCCCATGCACAGGCCCCCTTGGGCCCGTGCGCACTGCTGCGGTAACCGAGACAGTTGGACCATTCTCACAGAAGGGTGATTATGTCTCAGCTTGCCGACAACGCAGGATGGTCGCTGCTGGATCGTGGCGGGCGCCTGGAGAGACTCGATCTGGAAGAGTGCCGTCGGCTTCTCGATTCGACCAACATCGGTCGCCTCGCGTACTGCACCGACTTCGGGCCGAGGATCGTACCGATGAACTACACCGTGGTCAGCGACGCGCTGATCTTCCGCACCGGGATGGATACCGAGGCATCCGGCCATGTGATCGATCATCCGGTCGCGTTCGAAGTTGATCAAGTCGATGAATTCCTGCAGGCCGGCTGGAGTGTGCTTGTCGTCGGGCACGCCCGACTCATGGATGAAGGGTCCTTGCGTCTTCTTGATTTGTGGCAGTCGCCGCAACCGTGGCCTGAGGGTAGACGCCCGTTGGTCATAGAACTGCCCTTGACGACAATAACCGGCCGCCGGGTTCATCCGTCCTGAATTCCTACGCGCTCTGCCGATCGCATTGAATGCGCGAACACGCCGAAAGGGGCATATGGCATGAGATATTCCGCCGGACGTAGTCTTTCTTGGACATGGCGGCCAAGGGCGGTAAGAGCGTGCCGGAACCAGCATTCTCCTCGGATTCCGAGGACGATCCGCGGCTTTCGGTGGAACGGCTGATGAGCCAGCTCGTCGACCAGGCGGGGCTGATCATGACAGCTCAGCAGCGGCTGCGGCGCCTGTTGATCGCCAACCGCTCAATCGTCCAAGAACTGTCGCTGCCGGCAGTGCTGCGGCGCATTGTCGACACGGCGAAAGAGGTCTCCGGCGCCAGATACGCGGCGTTAGGAGTCATCGGCGCAGACGGCACACTCGAGCAGTTCTTGCATGCGGGCATGACTGAGGAGGTCGTCAGGGCAATCGGTGAGCTGCCCAAGGGACGCGGCGTGCTTGGCGCGTTGATTGAAGATCCCAAGCCGATCCGGCTGGCGGGGATAACCGATGATTCGCGATCGTCGGGTATTCCAGACGGCCATCCAGCAATGACCACGTTCCTCGGCGTTCCAATCCGCAGCCGCGACGCCGTTTTCGGCAATCTATATCTGACCAACCGCGCCGATGGCGTCCCTTTCACCGCTGAAGACGAGGAATTGGTCTTGGCTCTTGCGGCAACAGCCGGGATTGCGATCGAGAACGCCCGACTCTATGAAGAGTCGCGTCGCCGGCAGGAGTGGCTGCGGGCCTCCGGCGAGATCAGTCGAAAACTGCTCGACCCGCAAGCCGACTACTTCGGCGCTCTCCATCACATCGCAACGAGTGTTAAGCGTCTGGCCTCGGCCGATGTGGTCACTGTCGTCAGACCGACGCCTGATGAGCCGGTCCAGTTGGAAGTGGTGGTCGCCACCGGTGCGGCCGAACGCGAGCTCATCGGGTTGCGATATCCCATCGAGAACAGCATTGCGTGGCGGGCGATGCAGCAGGGCCGTGGCGTACTCGTGGAGTCTGTTGATCAACATCCCGATGTCTACCTGCATCTTCGGCCGTACGTGCCGGTGAGCCACGCGATGGCTCTTCCGCTCAGGGGAGAAACCGGTCCACGCGGTGCGATCGTGACGGGCAGGCTCATCCCGCATGCCCCCTTCACAGAATCCGACCTGGACATGGGCGAGGCCTTTGCAAGCCAGGCGGCCATCGCCTTGGAGCTCAATGACGCTCGGGCTGATCAACAGCGGCTTGGCGTCTTGGAAGATCGGGATCGGATCGCGCGCGACCTGCATGATCATGTCATTCAGCGGCTCTTTGCTGCGGGGCTCAGCTTGCAAAGTATCGCCGCCACGGTTGACGACGAAGTTGTTGATCAACGTCTGACTCGTACCGTTGTGGAGCTCGACGAGACGATCAGGCAGATTCGAACCACCATCTTCGCGCTCCAGGAGGATTCATCGCGATCTTTGCGGGGGATCGCGCTTGCGGTTGTCGATCAGCTCGCGCCGCTGTTGCCGGTTCGCCCAGAGATCCAACTACTCGGGCCGCTGGACACGATCTCCGATGATGCGATCATCGCCGACATCGAGGCTGTGCTGCGAGAGTCGTTGACCAACGTCGCAAAGCACACCCGAGCCGCGCAGATTCGGGTTCGGCTACAAGCCGACAAGCAGCGGCTCGACCTCAGCGTGATCGACAACGGGACAGGCCTGGGCCAAAACACCCGGCGTAGCGGTTTGGCAAATCTGAGTCGGCGCGCCGAGCGGCATGGCGGCTTCCTCGATGTTGGCGACTCACCGGAAGGAGGGCTCAGGCTGCGATGGTCGATTCCGATACGCCCGTGACCAGCGAGCGGCCCATCCGAGTCTTCATCCTAGATGATCATGAACTAGTGCGGCGCGGGCTTACCGACTTGCTGACAACGACCGACGATTTGATCATTGTGGGTGAGGCCGCCACCTCGGCAGATGCCTTGCGGCGCATTCCGGCCGCTGCGCCGGATGTCGCTCTGCTGGACGCACGACTGCCCGACGGCAGTGGGATCGATGTATGCCGGGAGATCCGATCCTCGGACGAAAACGTCCGGTGTCTGATTCTGACCTCATACGATGACGACGAGGCACTGTTCGCTGCCGTAATGGCCGGTGCCTCCGGATACCTGCTCAAGCAAATAGGTGGAAACAGCCTGGTCGAGGGAATTCGGCAGGTCGCGGCAGGACGGTCGTTGCTGGACCCGGCAATGACCCAGAAGTTGCTCGACCGGCTACGGCATCCCGTTCAGCCAGACCCCGTGGCCGGCAGCCTGACCGCGCGCGAACGGGAAATCTTGGATCTCATCGCCGATGGCTGCACCAACCGTCAGATTGGCGAACGGCTGTTCCTCGCCGAGAAGACCGTCAAGAACTACGTGTCCGGGCTGCTCACCAAGCTCGGCATGCAACGGCGGACGCAGGCGGCGGTATACGGGGCAAATCTGCGCCAGCGTACGGAGGGAAAGTCTCCGGGCGCCTGGTGAGAACGATTTCTGGAATAGGTCATGTGACCGGTTTGTGACCACCAGTTTCGGTCTCATCTGCGCCGCAGATAGCCCGAGAGGTTCGAGATCAACAAGGCAAACGCGGCGATGACCAGGGCGCCGGCGATGGCAACTTTGATGTTGGTCACCGCGAGGTAGACGCCGGTGAGGATCAACATGATGATCAAGACTCCAATGAGGAATGACAACAGGCGGCCGCGGATCAATGCCTCGATACCGGCAATGACGACCAGGATTCCGATCAACCCCGATACGCCCAAGGCTGTGCCGTACATGACGACTGCGGCGACTGCCAGGAGCAGTACGGAGACCGAGATCGAGGCCCAGAAACGCAAGGTCCATCGTGTCGGGCGTAAAACGTCTTGATCGGGGAGTGCGCGGTGTCGCAGATGGGCATGCACAGGCTCCGGTGGCAAAGGTGTTGCCAGAGCTTGTGATACTGCCTGTCGCTCTGCTACGAGACCAGCGATCTCGTCCCTTGCGGCGTCGACCGCTGCTTGCGCCGCGACGTAGCCCGCCGTCGCGGGCGCACCCTCGACCGTCAGCGCACGCATTCCTTCGTGCAGCGACCGTAGCTGGCCTAGTTCATCGGCCAACCGCACCTGAGCGGCGTCCAGCTCAGCATCGATATCGTCGGCACGTCGCCGCAGCGCTACCAGCTCATCGGTTCGAGTTGGTGGCACCTTGTCCAGTCCGGCCCAGGCCGCTGGTCGATCCCACGACTTCCTGATCGAGCCGTTGCGTTCATAGCGTGGCCCCGCCGGTGCCCGTTCCCCCCCGAATGGATCGCGAGTGTCATACCCCCACAGACCCCGATACCCCCGCACCCACGGCGTCTCGTCGTCGATCACGACCGGCGTCCAGACCCTGTTGGTTCCGGGTCCCACCGATGGGCCATCCCCACGCCGGTAATCGATGAACGGGAGGCCGATACCTGCGCTCTCCCGGGTTCCCCTCGCGGGCAGGATCGCACGGGCGAAGCGGCGCCACCGCTGCGTGAACTTCTCCAAGGCCGGCGGAGCGACTCTCACGATGTAATCCCCGGGCAGGTAGGAGCCGCTGTGGGACCCAGCCCCGGCGTAGACGACCGGGTGTGTTCCGTCGACGAGTTGCAGGTCGGGGTCGTCGATGCGTCGTCGCAGGTCATCCCCCACCTCGTCGTGAGCGGAGAACGCCACCCAGGCCAGGTCCGGCTCCTCGCCTCCGTCCGGTTCTGTCAGGAACAGGGTGATCTGCTCCCAATCGGCCTCATGATCATTTACTCCACCGAATGTCGAACGCCAGTCGTTCATCGCGTAGAAGAACCAATACTGCAAGACGAGATATCCGGCGTCCCGGACAGCGCGTACGTAGTAGGTGGGTGCGAGATCTCCCGCCTCCTGGACTTTGACGTTGGCCGCCGCCGCGAATCCGCCAGGCACCTTGCCCCGCATGATCAACGAGAGTCGCATGATCGAGTCGATAATGCGGCCGAACATCCCGACCATCGCGAACGGGCTGCCACCGTGAAAGCGTGGGCGGTCCGGGCGACGACGCCAGCGGCGATACGCCTTTCGATTCAACGGCTTGTCGACGAAGTGGAGCTCGAGGTCGGAGGCGCCAACTTCAGCGGCGTAGGTGATCAAGGTCGCCAGGTCAAGCTCGGCGGAAGGCACCACCAACTCAGGCAGCTTCTGGCCAGGCACGCGTCGGAACAGAGCAGCGGCATGGACGTAGCGCTCTACCGGCATTGGGAAGAACAGCTCGCCCTGGGTGTAACGCAACACCGGTTCGAATCGTCGAGCAAGGGTGAGCACATCAGATACAGGGGATGGGAGCAACAGACCGACGGAGTCCATGTCCCACTCTGCTACGAGATCACGGTTGCCCACCACGCCGGGTCCGGGCGGAAAGGTGCTGCGGGCCGACCAGTCGCGTCGGTGTCGAACGCGTAGACGAGTCCTGCACCAGGCTCGGCACGTCGCTGCTCATCGGTCCAGTGCTCGGTCGCCGTCGTGACATAGAGCCGGTGCAGCCCAGGTCCCGCGAACGCGCAGCACGTGGTCTGCTGGGCTGGCACGAACAGCTCCTCGCGCAGTTGGCCCTTGGGCGAATAGCGTCTAACCCGCCCACCTCCGTAGATCGCGACCCACACGTCGCCCTCGGCATCGACTGTCAACCCATCCGGTCCGCCGTGCTCTGCCGGTATCTCCACCAGCACATGATCATCGGAGATCGTGCCGCGGTCCGGATCGAACCTGAACGCATGGATCACGCCGGGGGCGGTGTCGACGAGATACATCGTGCGGCCGTCCGGACTCCAGCCGAGCCCGTTGGAGATCGTCAGCCCACTCATGATCAACTCAGTTTGTCCGGTGTTATCGAGTCGATAGAGCGATCCGCCACCAGCACGCTGATCATGGGCCAAAGTGCCGGCCCAGAAGCGGCCCTGCGGATCGCAAGCGGCATCGTTCATTCGAGTGCCTTCTGGTGCGACCTCCGCCACAGGGCGCACCGTGCCGTCCGGGCGAAGGTAGCTGAAGCCGCGTGCGGCGGCAAGCAGCCAACCCTCATCACCTTGGATCGGGGCGATCGCTGCCACGGTCCCTGCCACGTGATAAGTCTCCACGGGTAGCAGACCGCCGTCGTCAATGATCTTGTCGCGATAGATCCGGCCGGAAAGAATGTCGACCCGCAACAGCTCGTCGCGGCGCGCGTCCCATCTCACACCCTCGCCCAGCTCGCATTGCTCCGTTGTCCGAGCAACTGCGTTACCAGCCATGTGCGCTCCTCTCGCGACGATGTGCTCGACCTAGCCCAATGGTCCGACGTGGCTCCGCTGCCTGATACACCCTGCTCGGGTGATTTGTGGAAGCGCGGGCATCAGCTGGCGGCCAGCCTGACGGCACGAATGTGCCCCTCGACGAGCTCAGGGCACATTTGCGCCTCAGTCTTCCCAGGGAGGCGTGCGATCCATCTTGCGGTAGTACTTCGCCAGGTGACTCTTCACCTGGTCCATGTCCGATTTCGGGATGTCGACACCACCGCGAGCCCCTTGCATGATTCCGCCGGCCGACATCACCGCGCGCGGCACGGCAACGATCTTTCCGTCGACCGCATCGCAGATGAGCAGCTTGTACGCCGTGAAGTTGTCCTTGTTATCCGCGTCGTACCAGACATGCGCATCGCGATACTTCTCGTTTGGCCCATCCTCCGCGTCCGCCCACTTGCGGACCCGCCTGTCAGCTGCGTCACCGTCCCACTCGCGGTCGGCATCGGCGAGTGTGAAGTCTTGGAAGCTTGTCACCGCCATGGAAACTCCTTCCGATGTCGCGGCGGACCTACGCTCCGGTTGCTAGTCGCTTGGCCAGCAGCCGCTTTCCTTCTTCGGCACCCTTACGACTCTCGTGCTGCGCGCGCCGGAAGAAGTCAGCGAGTTCGTCATCTCCGGTGAGGGCCGCGTCTTCGATATAGGTCTCCAACCGCAGCACATTGCTCAGACAGGCTTCGGTGAACCAGATGATGTCGTAGTCCTTGTCCTTGGTCCCCGTGACATTGCCTAACTCCGGGTTGCTCGTCATAGCTCTCCTTGGTTCATCTCCGTCGACCCTCGAGGCTCTAGGTGCGCCTACCCTGCAGTTTGGCCGCCAAAACGAGGGGCGATCGGCAGTCAGCTCCTTGGGTGACTCGCTGTCAGGCCTCTCCAACGTCACGAAGCTCAACGGACCGCGCCTCGGCGATCTTTGCTAGCTCGACCAGTTTGCGGTGGGACCAGGACGACAACGCAAGTCGCACGAGCGGCTTCGGCAACACGCCTCGCTGAGGTGCGGCAGTGCCGGTGAGATGAGTAGCGGTGAGATGGGCGAGTGCGCCGTTCGCTCCTCCTTCTACGGATAGGCAGCAACCCACGTCGCCGACGACTGGTATGTGGTCAAACCAATGCACTGCCCATCCGCGCTCCGACTCCGCCGGACGACGCCAATGTTGGATGGCGTCGAAGGCCACGCCGTCGCGCAGGTTATGTTCCGGGTACGCGGTGTCCAGCACAGCGGAGGGCGGGCATCGGATGAAGCGGTGCTGGGTCATGGAAGTGAATCTTCTCGTTGGCGCGGATCAGCTCACGACTGACCTGCTTATTCTTGCCGAATCTTGCTATGAATACTCGCCGCGGATGCGCAGAAACGGCCCGCGTTTAGACGGCGGGGTTGCTCGGAGATCGCATTGGCTCCTAGAAGATGGACGCCGCAATCCTTTGGACGCGTTGCGGATCGGCGATGGCGTGGATCTCGATGATCTTTCCGTTGGAGACAGTGTGGGATCGCCACGCCGAGTAGTCAGCTGCCCGGCCGGAGTGGACCGGCCCTTCCATGCAGGCAATCATGGCCTGATGCATGCTCCTTGCTTTGGAGAGCAGGAAACGCCATGAAGCTGCCGGCAACCGATGGCCAACCGTTCACCTTTACGGCCGTGGTTCTGCAGAACCGCGCAGTCCAGGTGATCTTCGGAGGCGGCTGCCTGGGGCAGGTCGCATCCGAAGCTCGTACGCTGGGCAGTCGGATCATGATCATCTCCGGTCGCCATGAAGCTGACGCGGCGGAATTGGTGAGTGATCAGCTCGGTGATGATCTTGTTTCGCGGATCTCAGAGGTCGTGCAGCATGTGCCTGTCGAGATTGCCGCGGAGGCCATCGAGGCGGCCCGGGATGCTGAGGTCGGGGTCATTGTCTCGATCGGCGGCGGGTCCGCGACCGGACTCGCCAAGGCGATCGCTCGGAACACTGAACTGCCCATCCTTGCCGTGCCCACCACGTACGCCGGCAGCGAGATGACCCCGATCTGGGGGCAATCCGATCAGGGTGAGAAGGTCACCGGTCGCGACCCGCGGGTGCTGCCGCGCATCGTCGTCTACGATCCGGTCCTGACGATATCGATGCCTCCGGATCTCACCGCCGCCAGCGGAATGAACGCGCTGGCGCATGCGATTGAATCGCTCTACGCGCCCGACAGCACTCCGGAGTCCTCAGAGGTGGCCGAGGAAGCCATTCGCGCATTGGCGTACGGACTGCCGCGCGCCGTCAGGCAGCCGGACGATCTGAAGGCCCGCACCCAAACGATGCGGGGTGCCTGGCTCGCCGGATGGTCCCTGGGCGCTACGACGATGGGTCTCCACCACAAGCTCGCGCACGTGCTTGGCGGCAGATTTCGGCTGCCGCACGCCGCCACGCACAGCGCCTTGCTGCCACACATCGCCGCGTTCAACGCGCCGGCAGCACCGGGCCCGTTCGGCCGCGCAGCTCGGGCGCTGGGTGTTGGCCGGCCGGAAGCGGTTGGCCAGGCATTGTTCGAACTCGCCACAGAGCTCCGGGCGCCGACGCGCCTGGCCGATCTGGGTTTACCGGCCGACGCCATTCACGCGGTCGGCGATGCCGTTGCCGCGACCCCGGTCTCCAACCCTCGTGACTTCACGAAGGAAGATGTTTGTTATCTGGTGCACCAGGCCTATCTGGGTGCCAAGCCCTCGGAAGAGAGGAACTGATCATCATGACGCAGGTCAGCCCGCACGGCCTACACCACGTGACTGCTATCGCCACCGACCCGCAGTCCAACGTGGAGTTCTACACTCGAGCGCTCGGGTTGCGCCTGGTCAAGCAGACGGTCAACTTCGACGCGCCCGACACCTATCACCTCTACTACGGCGACGAGAAGGGGAGTCCGTCAAGTTTGCTGACGTTCTTTCCCTGGCCGGATGTTCCGCAGGGCCGTCAGGGTGCCGGGATGACGACCGCGACGGCGTTCAGCGTGCCCGAATCCGCAATGGGCTGGTGGGACGAACGCTTCAGGAAGTTAGGTATCGACGCAGATCCACCGCGTACTCGAGACGAGGAGGAGGTCCTCACCTTCCGTGATCCAGACGGCATGGTGATCGATCTTGTGGCCTCGGTAAGTGATCATCGATCGGGTTGGGACGGGGTGGCAGACATTCCTGCCGAGCATGCAGTGCGCGGTCTCCATGCGATCACGTTGTCGGAGCGGCTTCTCGACCCATCGGCGACGATGTTGACCGAGTTCCTCGGCATGAGCCTGAGCGGCGAGGAAGGAGACAGGTCCCGGTTTGGCATGGCCGGTGGCAGTTCTGGTGCCTTGGTTGATGTTTATGCCGGTGTTCGCGATCGCGGCTGGCAGGCCGGCGGCACGGTCCACCATGTCGCATTCCGTGCACCGGATCTGGCGACGCAGACGCTGTGGCGGCAGGAGCTCATAGCGCACGGAGTTCAGGTGACACAGATCCTCGACCGGCAGTACTTCAAGTCCATCTACTTCCGGGAGCCGGGTGGGGTGTTGTTCGAGATCGCTACCGATACGCCAGGCTTCGCGGTCGATGAGCCGCTGCTCGAGCTCGGCCGCAGCCTCAAGCTGCCGCCCTGGCTCGAGCCCGATCGCGAGCAGATCGCGGCCGCCCTGCCGCCGCTTCAGCTCGACATGGACATCCCGTGAACGCCGAAACCGGTCTCGATCGGCCGCACGTCTTCTTGCCCGCCGAAGGGGACGCCGCGGGGCCGCCGCTACTACTCCTGCACGGCACCGGCGGGAACGAGCACGACCTGCTGCCACTACGTGATCATCTGTCGCCCGGTGCCGCAGTGCTGTCGGTACGCGGGACGGTTTTGGAAAATGGCATGCCACGCTTCTTCCGCCGAGTGCGGGAGGGAGTCTTCGACGAGGACGACCTCCGGCGCCGCGCCGACGAGCTCGCAGGATTCGTGGTGACCGCAAGTAGCGCGTACGGCATCTCGGATCGTTCTTTGGTTGCAGTGGGATTCTCTAACGGAGCCAACATCGCGTCGGCGATGCTGCTGCAGCGGCCGGACGTGCTGAAGGGTGCTGTGTTGCTGGCGGCGATGGTGCCGTACGCCGAACCTCCGTCGGCCGATCTCAGTGACACCTTGGTGATCATCTCCAATGGTGATCGCGATCCCTTGATCAAATCCGAGATGACCAGGCAACTGGCGAGCCAGCTGCGGGAGCGAGGTGCTGAGGTGGTAGAACTGCCGCATCCAGGCGGCCATCAGATCGATCGCGCGGTGCTGCCACAGATCCGCCGGATGATCGCCAACGTGTCGATGACCCCAAGGAGTGCTGAATGAACTTGGCTCACCTACCGCTGCGCGCTGCGACCGGCGCGTACATCCTGAACTCTGGCTTGTCCAAGCAGGGGCTTGAAGGCCAGGCGGCCGAAGGCCTGCACGGCATGGCGGCCAACGCGATCCCACAGCTCAAGGAGATGTCCCCGGAGCAGTTCGCCCGCTTACTGTCGAGAGGCGAGATTGTTCTCGGTGCGGCGCTGCTGCTCCCGTTTGTACCCTCCGCGCTCGTCGGAGCCGCGCTAGCCGGATTCTCCGCAGGGCTGGTGCGGCTCTATCTGAAGACACCGGGAATGACACGGCCGCACAGCATCAGACCCACGCAGGAGGGGATCGGCCTCGCCAAGGATGTCTGGCTGCTTGGAGCTGGGTTGACCTTGGTTCTTGACAGCCTGCCCAAGCGAAACCGCTGACGCTAAAGCCGAGTTGTCAGAATTTCAGCACCAAATATGGTGCTGAAATTCTGACAACTCGGTCACCCCACGTGGACGTGCGGCCGGCGGTCCCGATCGGGTTCTGCACGACGGATGATCTCGCGAGTTACAGGCGCGACCTCTCCGACACCGAAAAAGAGAAAGCGAAGAAGATTCGTAGCGGGATTGCCTTCAGTCCATTCGAAGTACATGTGGGGCAGACGGTTAGTCTCATCCCGCACGGTCAGCATCAGGGCCGCTAGCGCGTTCGGCACGCTGGAGCTGCTGAAGGTGAGCACTCGGTATCGGCCGTGCTGGACTTCGCCGGTCACCTGGAGCCTGCTGGCGAATTCGGACGGATCCGTGAGAGTCACCTCGACGAAGATGACGTCGTTGGGGTCCTCCAAGTCATTGTCGCGGCTGACCTGCCGGAGTTTGTCGCTGTATTCCGCTCGGTCGCGGCGGTCGGGTTCATTGGCGACGAACCTGATGGTCCGGCGGGCAGTGTCGCGGATGAAGATCTGCGCGGTCTTGTCGAAGGTGACCTCGCTGACACGCAGCTCGAAGGAGCGGGCGAACCGGGAGGCCAGGGAGACAGCGAGGATGGCAGCGATGAATACGGCGGCGATCTTCACGCCCTCCGGGCGTTCGAGAATATTGGCTCCCGTGGTGTAGATGAAGATCAGCGCGATCACGCCGAAGGCGATGGTGAGCCCACGCTGCCGTGCGTGGCGTGCGGCCAGCGTGACCGCCACGGCTGCTGAGGTGATCAGGACGAGGACACCGGTGGCATAGGCGCCGCCCTGCGCATCGACGCTCGCGTCAAAGATGATCGTGATGATGAACGCGCCGAGGGTGAGGATCAGTACCAGCGGGCGCACGGCGCGGGCCCAGTGCGGGGCCATCCCATAGCGAGGCAGGTAACGAGGGATCAGGTTCAGCATGCCCGCCATCGCCGATGCTCCGGCAAACCACAAGATCGTGATGGTTGAGGCGTCGTACACGCTGCCGAACGCGCTGCCAAGGTACTCATGAGCAAGGTACGCGAGCGCTCGACCGTTGGCCGCCCCGCCGGGCTGGAACTCCGCAGGCGGGATGAGCAGCGTAGTGACGAGGCTGCTTGTGATCAAGAAAACGCTCATGATCAATGCGGCTGTGGTCAGCAGCCGTTTTGCTCCGCGAATGCGACCGACTGGTCGCTCGGGGGTGTCGTCCGCGCCGCCGTTGATATGCGGCATGACTGCCACGCCTGTCTCGAAGCCGGAGAGACCAAGCGCCAGCTTGGGAAAGACCACCAGAGCGATGCCGACGACTACCCAGGGGTTTCCGTGCTGTTGGGTGAGGGCTGTCCTCCAATCCGTCCACAGAGCTGGGTCTGCTATGACGCGTCCCATCGCGTCGCCGATGACGACGACGTTCAAGCCGAGGTAGATCGCCACCAAAACAACCGCAACGCCAATGGCTTCTGTGAATCCACGAAGGAACACCGCACCGAGCAACGCCAGGAGGAACAACGTGATAGCCACTTGATGGCCGGTGAGGAACGGCTCGAGATTCGGATTCTCCACAAGATGGGCAGTAGCGTCGGCGGCGGACAACGTCATGGTGATGATGAAATCGGTGGCGGCAAAGCCGAGTAACACCAAAACGAAGATCTTGCCCTTCCAGAAGGACATCAACCGCTCCAGCATGGCGATCGAGCCTTCGCCGTTCGGGCTCTCGACGGCCACCCGTCGGTATACCGGCAGCGCACCGAGCAGGGTCAACGCCACGAGTACCACGGTGGCTATCGGAGAGATCAGGCCGGCGGCGAGCGCGGCGATGCCGGGTTGGTAGCCGAGTGTGGAGAAGTAGTCGACGCCGGTGAGGCACATGACCTGCCACCATCGGTGAGTTTTCTCGGTCTGTTCCGGACTCGGGTGCGGTCCGGGATGGGATGGACGGTCCTCGCGGACACCTTTCATGAGCCATGACCGCAACCCAGGAGCTGCGGTCCGCGCCTCGTCAGTCCTGGTCACCCTGCTCCCAATCCGTTCACTGTTTACGCGGGCTGCGGAACGGAGAAGAAATCGGCCCAGTCCAAGTGAACCGCCCAGGAGGCAGCCAGCACCACTCCTTGACGGGATTTTGACGCTGACGCACTCGCACATGCGATGCGAATTTCCGACCGATGCGGAGTTTTAGACACCGAATCGTGGATTTCGGGTCTAGAACTCCGCATTGGTCGGAAATTCAAAAAAAGGCGGGGCACGCGTAGAACCTTCGTGAAGGGGCCTGGTCCACGGTGCCTGGCGGGCTCAGACTTGAACTGTGATCTTGATCTTGATCATCTTCGCCGGTCACACAGGTGTCGGGTGCTATGGCGGCCTCTGACTGGTTGGCCCGGCACCGAGGGGTGGTCTGGGCGGCGGCAGTGTTTCTCGGGCCGGTGGTCGCCGCGCTGCTGACCCTGGCTCGTCCGCAACTGCACGAGAATCACGTAACGCTGGTCCTCGTCCTAGCCGTCGCGGTGGTCTCCGCTGCCGGGCTCCGTCCGGCTGGCCTGGTCGCCGCCGTGACGACTGCACTCGCCTACGACTATTTCTGGACCGAGCCCTATTACAGCTTCCGGATCTTCAACACCAACGACATCTTGACCGTGCTGTTGCTTGTCCTGGTGGGAGGCGCCATCGAGCAGCTCAGCTGGTGGGCTGGCCGGCAGCGCGCGACTGCTGCGCGCCGGCTTGACTACTTGACCGCTCTGCGGCGCGCGGCCGAACCAATCGCTCCGGAGACACAAGCGGCAGCACTAGAGGCCATTTCCGACATGGTGAGCACGGTGCTGAATGCTGACAGTTCCCGATTGGTGTTAGGCGAGCGCCTGCCTACTACCGTGCTCCACGATGACGGCAGCGTCACCCGAGCGGGCCGGGTCATGGATGTCGACTCAGATGGGCTGCCCACCGATGACATCATCGCCATCCCGGTCCCGCGTCCTGATCATCGGCCCGGTTACTTTGCTGTCACTGCGGCTACTCATGTTGCTCGTCCACGTGCAGAGCAGCGCCAAGTCGCCGCGCTACTGTCACGGCTTGCGGCTGGCTCCCTGGCGCTCGATGCAGGAGTCTCGAAAACCGGCCGGGAATGACTACGGCTGGAAGCGGTAGCCCATTCCGGGCTCTGTGATCAGGTGCCGCGGCCTGGTGGGGTCGTCTTCGAGCTTGTGTCGTAACGCCTTCACATATTGACGGAGATAGTGGGTCTGTTCGACGTACGTCGGTCCCCAGACTTCTTGCAGCAGTTGCCGTTGACTCACCAGCCGCCCCGGATGTCGGACCAGCGCTTGGAGAAGCTGCCATTCGGTCGGCGTCAGATGAACCTGCTCTGCTGGCGCCTTAGGCTCATAGATCACGTGATCATTGAGGTCGACGATCCACCGTCCGAGTTGCACAGGTTCGACCAGCTCAGGCTCCGTCGTACGCCGCGTCACCGCCCGAATCCGCGCTAGCAACTCCTCCACGCTGAACGGCTTGGTGACGTAGTCGTCGGCGCCGGCATCAAGGGCATCCACCTTGGCCGCGCTGTTCATCCGGCCGGAGAGAATCACAATGGGCACCTGGGTCCACTTACGAAGTGAGCGGATGACATCAACGCCATCGATGTCAGGCAGGCCGAGATCGAGGATGACCAGGTCTGGATGAGCGTCGGTTGCCGCCTGGAGGGCTCCCCGACCGGTTCCGGCGGTGACGACGTCGTACTGCCGCGCGTGCAGGTTGATGCGCAGGGCGCGCAGGATCTGCGGTTCGTCATCGACGACCAGGACGCGAGTCATGATCGCTCACGTGCCGTCTGCACCGGCTCTGGGATGGGCCGAGTCACCGCGGGCATTGAGATCGTCATGGTCAGCCCGCCACCGGGTGTCCCTTCCGGACTCAGAGTTCCCGACATGGCCTCGATCAGTCCGCGAGACAAAGCGAGACCAAGGCCAACGCCGCTGGTGTTGTCCCGATCGCCAAGCCGTTGAAACGGCTGGAAGATCTGGTCCCAGTCAGCCTCGGGTATCCCCGGGCCGCGGTCGATGACGCGGATCTCAACGGCCGTGCCGAGGGCGCTGGCGGTGATCTGCGGCGGGGCGTTGGCTGGGCTGTGGCGTATGGCATTCTGCACAAGATTGGCGATTGCTCGTTCTAGCAGGGCGGGGTCGGCCGAAACCTCAGGGGTGTCTTCGGGAACCCGAATGATCACCTCGTACGCGGCGGGCCCCAAGCTGCTCACGGCGGCAGAGATGACGTCGGCGACGTCAATCGGCTGAATTGCGAGGGCGAGGGCACCAGCCTGCAGCCGGCTCATATCCAGCAGGTTCTCGACCAGACCGCTCAGCCGGTCCAACGACTCTTCAATGGTGGCGAGCAGTTCTGCCCGATCGTCCTCGGTGAGAGGGAGGTCTGACATTCGAAGGGTTCCTACCGCAGCCTTGGCAGAGGCCAGCGGAGTGCGGAGGTCGTGGCTCACCGCATTGAGCAGCGCCGTCCGTACCCGGTCGACCTCGGCCAGCGAGCCGGCCGTGGCGGCCGCCTCCTCGAGGCGCTCTTGTCGCAGGGCGATCGTCGCCTGGGCGGCAAAAGCCTCCAAGACCCGCCGATCCTGGGCTGCGAGCGCATGTCCCGACATGACCAAGGTGTAGGAGTCATCGACGTGCACTTCGGCATCACCATCGCCTGGTGCTAGACAGATTGGGCTGCCGACACACGCGACCACAGTCCACGCCTCGTTCGCATGCTCCAGATCAGGTCCGCCGAGGGCCTCCGGTCGCCGCTCGAGAAGAGTTACCGCGTCGAAGGCGAACGTTTCGCGGATCTGCTCGAGCAACGCCGGCAGGGGGCGCGAGCCGCGTAGCACGCTGCCCGCCAGGGTGAAGAGGGTGGCTGCCTCGGCTCTGGCCTGCGACGCCTCGCGGGTACGACGGGCGGCAACGTCGACGACGGTGCTGAGCGAGACCGCCACGACGAGAAAGGCAAACAGCGCAAGAAGGTTCTCCCGCTCAGCGACAGTGAACGCTCGCACTGGTGGTGTGAAGAAGTAGTTCAAAAGAGCGAATCCGCCGACGGCTGCCAGCACCGCTGGCAGCAGACCGCCGACGAGCGCGACAGCGACCACCAGCAACAAGAACGCCAAGATGTCGGTGGACAAGGAGACGTCCGCATCGACTGCGAGCAGCAACACAGTAAGTACCGGCAGCGCGGCGACGCTCAGGATGAAACCTGCCGCGCGGCGACCAAGGCTGAGCCCGCTCCGTCCGCGGCGCCATGGTCTGTCGCGTCCTCTGCCAATCCGCCAGCGGTGCGCGGTCGCTTCATGCGTGACCAGATGTACGTCGATGGCTCCGGACTCTGATGTCGTCGTAACGCCGACGCCGGGGGAGAACAGTTGCGTCCAGCGTCCTCGGCGGCTCGCGCCGAGCACCAACTGTGTGGCGTTGACGCCGCGCGCAAAGGCCAGCAAGGCGTCCGGGATGTCGGTCCCGACCACCTGGTGATAAGTGCCACCGAGGTCTTCCACCAGCACGCGTTGACGTGCCAGATGAGCCGGATCTCCACCTGCCAGACCGTCACTGCGGGCGACATGGACGGCGAGCAGGTCAGCCCCTTTGGTACGCGCGGCGATCCGGGCGGCCCGGCGAATCAAGGTCTCGCCCTCGGGGCCACCGGTCAGGGCCACCACCACCCGCTCGCGGGTTTCCCAGTGGGAGCCGATGTTGTGATCAGCGCGGTACCGATCGAGCTGTTCATCCACCTTGCCGGCGACCCAGAGCAGCGCGAGCTCGCGGAGGGCTGTGAGATTTCCAACTCGGAAGTAGTTGCCGAGAGCTGCGTCGACCTTCTCTGGCGCATAGACGTTGCCATGCGCCAGCCGCCGCCGAAGCGCCTCGGGAGTCATGTCGACTAGTTCGATCTGCTGCGCCTGGCGTACGACGGCGTCGGGTACGGTTTCGCGCTGCCTTATGCCGGTGATCTCGTAGACAACATCGTTGAGCGATTCCAGATGTTGCACATTCACAGTCGTGATCACGGTGATGCCGGCCTCGAGGAGCTCCTCGATGTCTTCCCAGCGCTTCTCGTTGGGTGAGCCGGGAGCGTTGGTGTGAGCCAACTCGTCCACGAGAGCGACCTGTGGTCGTCGGGCCAGGACGGCCGCAAGATCCATCTCCTCCAGGGTGGTGCCTCTGTAGGCCACCTTGGCCCGCGGAACGACCTCCACACCTTCGATGAGTTCCTCGGTGTGTTTGCGCCCATGTGTTTCCACAAAGCCGACGACGACATCGGTGCCACGCTCCAGCCTGCGGTGGCCCTCCTCGAGCATTTTGTACGTCTTTCCGACACCAGGAGCCGCGCCGAAGTAGACCCGAAGTTGTCCTGTCGCCACAGCACCTCCTCCCGGCAGCGATTTCATCCTCACTCGCTTCCTGGAATCTTCAGTCCCATTCTGATCTGCAGGTGGAAGAGCCGATCAGGCTCGGTAGGGGTATCGGTTATCGAGGTCCAGGTTGAGGGCGAGAACATTTACGGTTGGCTCACCGAGGAATCCGAGGGTCCGGCCGCTGGTGTGGGCTGCTACGACCGCATCAAGATCGGCAATACTCATCCCCCGCGCCTTCGCTACGCGTGCTAGCTGCAGCTGCGCGTACGCGGGGCTGATGTCGGGGTCGAGCCCACTCCCGCTGGCCGTAACGGCGTCAGCTGGCACGACAGGAACGGCTGGCGCCGTTCCCCGAACCGGGGTGATCACTCCGTGGGAGTAGTCCTGGCCGTAGCGGGCACACTCGACCGCAACGCCCTCCCACGTTGAGACAAAGGGCTTGGCGGGACAGGGTTGGTTGACACTGACAGCGCGGGTGACCGTGCCGGTCAGCCCGTTCTGGTGGAAGACAGCGAGGACCGCACCAACTCCGTCGTCGGTACAGAAGGGACGCCGCCCATCAACGCCTTCAAGACTGCCGACATCCTTGCTACGGGCGCAGACCTGGCTGAGGAGGCTCTGGCTTCCGGCGGCCTTGTCCGACCCTGGGGCAGCGTTCGGGTCGGGAAGTGTGTCGACGATGTCCTCTGGGCCCAGGTTGGAGGCGGAGGTCGCGGTCGGGTCGTAGCCATCACCGGCCGCCGAGGGACGGGACTGGAAGTACTGGACGAGCGGCTTGCCGTCCTTGTCGAGGAAGGCTTGGCCGATGAGCCGGCTTCCCACCGGTGCCCGCGAGTCCGGCCTAGTGAGCAGGGATCCGTCAGCGCGGCTGTGCAGGCCCGGCAGTTGGGCCACCGCTGTTATGGCCAGGGGGTAGACGAGGCCGAGCGCGACCGTGAGGAGGAGTAGCGCTCGGAGGGCGGCGAGGTGCTGGGCCAGCCAGGATGGAAGGCGCATCAGGATATCCCGGGAATGATCGAGATCAGCATGTCGATGATCTTGATTCCGATGAACGGAACGACGATGCCGCCCAGTCCATAGACGAGCAGATTGCGTCGCAGCATGGCACTGGCACTGCCCGGAACGTACCGCACGCCCCGCAGAGCCAGCGGGACGAGTGCCACGATGATCAAGGCATTGAAGATCACAGCGGCGAGGATCGCCGTCGTCGGGCTATGCAGCTGCATGATGTTGAGCCGGTCGAGGCTGGGGTAGACCGCTGCGAACATTGCCGGGATGATCGCGAAGTACTTCGCGATGTCGTTGGCTATGGAGAATGTCGTCAGCGCCCCGCGGGTGATCAGCAGCTGTTTGCCGATCTCGACGATTTCGATGAGCTTGGTGGGGTCGGAGTCGAGGTCGACCATGTTCCCGGCTTCCTTGGCGGCCGAGGTCCCGGTGTTCATTGCGACGCCAACATCGGCTTGCGCTAAGGCGGGGGCATCGTTGGTGCCGTCTCCGGTCATTGCGACCAGCTTGCCGCCTTCCTGCTCAGCCTTGATCAACGCCATCTTGTCCTCCGGCGTCGCCTCGGCCAAGAAGTCGTCCACACCGGCTTCGGCGGCGATGGCGCGGGCGGTCAAGGGGTTGTCGCCGGTGATCATGACCGTACGGATGCCCATCCGTCGCATCTCGTCGAAACGCTCGCTCATGCCGGTCTTGACGACGTCTTTGAGGTAGATCACGCCGAGGGCGCGCGCTGGTTCGTTGTGGCGCTGGGCGGCGACGACGAGCGGCGTACCTCCGGCTGCGCTGATCCCATCCACGATCGGACCCATGCCATTGCTGGATCCGCCGCCGTTCTCCCGCACCCAGGCCAAAACGGCAGCGGCCGCACCCTTGCGCACCCGAAGCTCCGCGCCATCGGTCTCCCGGGCGGGCAGATCGACTCCGGACATGCGGGTCTGGGCGCTGAACGGCACCCAGTTGGCTGCCGCCAGCTCGCCCGGCTGACGAGCCCGCAGCCCGTAGCGCTCCTTGGCCAGGACGACAACGGAGCGTCCCTCAGGTGTCTCGTCGGCGAGGCTGGATAGCTGTGCGGCGTCAGCCAGTTCGACCTCGTCGGCTCCCCCGACCGGGATGAATTCGCTCGCCTGCCGGTTGCCGAGCGTGATCGTGCCCGTTTTGTCCAGCAGCAGCGTGTTGACGTCGCCGGCCGCTTCGACAGCACGACCCGACATGGCCAGCACATTGCGCTGCACCAGACGGTCCATGCCCGCGATACCGATGGCCGACAAGAGAGCGCCGATCGTGGTCGGGATCAGGCAGACCAGCAGCGATACGAGCACGATCCCCGTAACGCCGTAATTGTTCAGCACCGTGCTGTCCGGTGCCGCCGCCTGGACCTGTTTGGAGTAGATCGCCAGCGGCTGCAGAGTTGCCACGGCAAGGAGAAACAGAATCGTGAGTGCGGCGAGCAGGATGTTCAAGGCGATCTCATTGGGGGTTTTCTGCCGGTTCGCACCTTCGACGAGAGCGATCATCCGGTCGATGAAGCTTTCGCCGGGCTGTTGGGTGATCCGGACGACGATTCGATCGGAGAGAACCTTGGTTCCGCCCGTGACCGCGGACCGGTCCCCGCCGGACTCTCGGATCACCGGCGCTGACTCTCCGGTGATCACCGATTCGTCCACCATGGCAATCCCGTCGACAACGTCTCCGTCGCCGGGGATCACCTGTCCCGCCTCAACGACGACCACATCTCCTAGCTGGAGGACGTTGGCCGGGACCGCTTCCTCTTCCACACTGGCCGCACCGGGGGACCAGTCAAGCAGTCGACGCGCAGCGGTCTCTTGGCGGGCGCGGCGCAGCGTCGCCGCTTGCGCCTTGCCGCGACCCTCCGCGACCGCCTCAGCGAGGTTCGCGAACAGCACAGTCAGCCAGAGCCAGACCGTGATCGCCCACGCGAACAGGCTGGGTTGGAGCACCGCGAGCACGGTAGTGAAGATGGAGCCGATCTCAACGACAAACATCACCGGATTGCGCCACAGCGTCCGAGGATCGAGCTTGCGGAGCGCGTCGGGGAGGGATCGCCACAACAGTTTGGGGTCGAGCAGCCCGGCTCCGACGCGACGCGCGGGCGACGTGGACTGCTGTCTTGCGCCCCCATCGGTGGCGCTGGCAGGTTCCGACGACGGCAACACAGTCGAGCGGTCAGAGCTCATCAGAGTCCCTCCGCGAGCGGTCCGAGCGCCAGCGCAGGCAGGAAGGTTAGGGCGACCAAGATGATCGTCACTCCGGCAAGCATGCCGACGAACAGGGGTTGATGGGTTCGCAAGGTCCCGGCAGTGACCGGGGATTCGCCCTGGGTTCCGAGTGAACCGGCCAGACCCAGCACAAGCACGATCGGGAGGAACCTGCCGAACAACATCGCCAATCCGAGGGACGTGTTGTACCAAACGGTGTTGACGCTAATGCCCGCAAAGGCGGAGCCGTTGTTGTTCGACGCAGAGGTATAGGCGTACAGCACCTCAGACAACCCGTGCGGCCCGGTATTCAACATGGAGGCCCTGGCCGACGACGAGGCCATCGCTGCTGCCGTCCCCACCAGGACGAGGATCGGCGTAACGAGGAAGTACAGCGATGCGAACTTGATCTCCCGAGACCGGATCTTTTTGCCGACGTACTCCGGCGTACGCCCAACCATCAGTCCGGCGACGAAGACAGTGATCACCGCCAGCACCAACATCCCGTACAGACCCGAACCCGTGCCGCCGGGCGCCACCTCGCCCAGCATCATGTTCGCAATCGGCACCATGCCGCCCAAGGCGGTGTAAGAGTCGTGGAAGGAATTCACCGCACCTGTCGAAGTCAGCGTCGTCGCCGACGCGAACGTCGCGGACTGGGAAATCCCAAACCGAGCTTCCGTACCTTCCGTAGCAGCACCGACCGCTTGGGGCACCGTCCCGCCAGCCTGCAGTTGGAAGTAGTTGACCGAGGCAATGCTGATGACCGCCAAGATCACCATGACGGCGACGATCGCGTACCCCTGGCGAAGATCACCAACCATGCGGCCGAATACCCGCGGCAGGCTGAACGAGATGGCCAGAAGCGAGAACACCTCGATCCAGTTCGTCCACGACGTCGGATTCTCGAAGGGGTGCGCGCTATTGGCGTTGTAGAAACCGCCGCCGTTGGTTCCTAGCTCCTTGATGATCTCCTGGCTCGCCACAGGCCCGCCCGTAATGTGCTGACTGTTGCCCGCCAACGTTGCGACATCGGTACCGGGAGAGAGATTCTGCACCATGCCCGCTGCGACGAAGACGATTGCGCCGACGACGGCAATCGGTAGCAGTAGTCGGAAGCAAATGCGGGTGAGGTCAACCCAGAAGTTGCCTAAGCTGCCGTTGCCTGTGCGGGCGAAGCCGCGTATCAGCGCGAAGGATATGGCGATGCCAACAGCTGCGGAGGCGAAGTTCTGAACCGCGAGCCCGGCCATCTGGACCAGGTGGCCCATCGTGGATTCACCCGAGTACGACTGCCAGTTCGTATTCGTCACGAAGCTCACCGCGGTGTTCCAGGCCTGGTCCGGTGCGACGCCGGAAAAACCTAGGCTGAGCGGAAGATGGCTCTGCAGCCGAAGAAAACCGTAGAGGAACAGGATTGACACCGCCGAGAACGCCAACACACTGCGCGCGTAAACACCCCAGGACTGCTCGCTCTTGGGGTCTGCACCCACGAGCCGGTATGCGAACCGCTCTGGCGCCAGGTCCCGCGGCGAGGTCGCAATCCAATGCAGCAGGTCACCTAGCGGCCGGTGCACAACGACAAGAGCCACGGCCAGGGACGTCACAAACAAGACACCAGCGAGCGACTCCGACATCAGAACCTCTCCGGAAACAGCAACGCCAAGACGAGGAACACGGTCAGCAACACAGCGACCACTAGGCCCACGGCGTTCTCCGCATTCACAGCCGCTGCCCAGCCCGGAGAGCGAGTGTCAAGATCACGAACGCCAGCACCGTCAAGACGACGAAGATCACGTCGGCCACGTTCAGGCCCCCACGTGGATTCCAGTCCCCATGCCTGCAATCCGACAACGAGGGGAGCGAACCGCCAACCCGCCTTCACACGTCCGATACGCGGACCGGCCGGATTCTCACGGCATTTCTACGCCGGGTTGCGACACCGGCGACGTTGAGGTGCTGCTGCGCAGGTCAGCTTCCGCCAACGCCGAGCGCCGCGAGCAGCACCAAGATCACGGTGGTGACGGCGAAAATCCCGTGGAGGACGACCGGAGGGCGCGGGATGTGCTGCTCCGCAAGATCGACTCCGCCCGTCGCAGCCCCGCCGGCAGGATTTCCAGCAGCAGCTCCACCTGCACCGGACTGGGCACCAGCAGCTGCCATGGCGATCCGGCCATCCTTGGCCCACTGCCGCACCATCAATACGCCCAGCAGGGCGATCAGGATGAGATCAGCGAACGCGATCCAGGCTAAGAGCGTGTTGCCGGTAACGAGATAGACGATCCACAGGATCAGCCCGGCGACGGCAAGCCCGAAGTGCGTGAAGACACGGGCTGCTGGGAGGTTGCTCCCCGCTCCCTCCACTTTCCGTACGCCTCCGCGGGTTGCCCAGCGGATCAGCATGAAAAATCCGAACCCGGCGGTGACAAGCCAGGTAATCAGAGCAGCAATCGACATGTGGCGACCCTCTTTCGGCGACGCTGATTTCTATCGGATACTGATATCGACGTTAGACCCGGTGTTGTCTATCGTCAAGACATCTGTCCGTTAGGAACGGTGGAGAGTGCGGAGCTTCGATCGGAACGTTACCGGGATCGGCGTGCTGGCGGATCCCGTACGCCGCCGCTTGTACCGCTTCGTATGCTCCCAGGCTCAGCCCGTCAGCCGTGACCAAGCGGCGCAGGCGGTTGGCATAGCGCGCCACAAGGCGAAGTTCCACCTCGACCGGCTGGAGTCGGAGGGCCTGCTGGAGGCGGATTATGTCCGGCTCACTGGACGCGCTGGGCCGGGCGCC
>Ga0207428_10000403_pt1 | contig 53683 bp, 62 predicted proteins | sample RhiMethybrSRZTD1_FD_187600 | JGI IMG/M metagenome (GOLD analysis project Ga0207428, IMG submission 187600) | Populus rhizosphere microbial communities from Tennessee, USA - Rhizosphere MetaG P. TD hybrid SRZTD1 (SPAdes) (version 3) | ecosystem: Host-associated > Plants > Roots > Rhizosphere >...
TGATTATTAGATTCCGTGCATATATGATATCGCTCATTCTTATTACACAATTCACACAATGGGCTCGTCGTTGTTTCTTCCCCTATCTCGGATGCACCTCAAGTGTTTTCCATTTGATAGTAGTTCTGTAATTGTAAAAGCAACAAATCCGATTACACTGCTACTATAGATTGCTTTATTATCTGATTATATAATTGTGCGTGCTGGTTAGCAATATCTTGCCAACTTAATTTTTTTCGAAACGATTCTACTGTATTGATATATTTCACATAATCTCGGTCTAGCATTATAAGGGCCTTTGAAAATTCGTCAGGGGAACGGCTCACAGTTATTCCTAATCCTTTCTGAGAGAATTCTTTGAAGAACTCCAAATTAGTAGCGATGAATGGAAGTCCATGAGCCAAAGCATCAAACATGACACCTGATCCAGAACTTACTGTGTAGGGCAGAATTACTGCGTCAGCCGAAGAAAACAATAAAGAGAGATCTTCTTCAGTCAGAAAATCCTTCTGCAAATTTACTACGTTCTTTTTAACAAAGTTGGGATTAAACTTCTCAGTACTATAATGATTCTTTGAGGAGTTTACTACTACAGTCCACCCTTCGGGTATGTTCATTTTCTCTATAATATCCCAACCTTTAGTAGCAGTCATAAATCCAAGTGCCAATGCTATTCGACCTGACTCAGGCAGATTGAACATTTTTCTAGCTTCGTCTTGCGAGATACTAACTGACGAAGAAGGTTCGGCACCATGCAAAATAACTTTACCTCCTCCAATCATTTTAGACATATAATTTGAGAATACTATACCAGCTTTACTCCATGCCAGTTTTTCTTTATTCAAATTGTGGAACGAGTAGTAATTAAGGAGCATCTTCCAGTATCGGATTGCATTCTTGAAAAACTTACTAAGCCTATTTCGTTCTGTTGAATCTTTGATAGACGTGATAAGACTAAGCCATTGCTTGAAAGGATAGGCTGAATGAAAGGTCGTTACTATTGGTGTCTGGCAGTATTTATAAAACAAATCAATATTTGTACTTGTTTTTCCAGGGTTTAGAGGATCGAGCTTCATTCCATATAAGGCAGGTTCATACTGAACGTGAACCAAATCTGGCTTCATTCTTTCAACTATTTCTAAAAGTATATTGGAATTTTCTGGATTTTTTGGAGAAATGCCTGAAAACTCACCGCTACCTAGCTTATTGGACACTACGTTGACTTCAAAGCCAAGCTCTCGCAAAGCCTTGGTCAAGTTAAGAGTATAACGTCCTACCCCACCTTGCATCGGTGGATATTCGGTAGAGACCATTAAAATTCGAGGCATATTAATACTACGAAGCATATACTAATCAGTATATGAATTGGTATATAAGTCTTGATATATATCCAACATAAGACTTAAATATAAATATGAATCAGTATTGTTATATGCCTACGAGATATACCGTGACAGTAACATCAGTGGGCACTAGTTCGATTATAGTCCTGCCCAAGCCAGTAGTGGATGGATTCAATTTAAGAAAGGGGGATAGATTAGAAATGACAGTAACAGATAATGGAATAAATATTCCCCTGGCGGAACAGAAAGAAGATAGAAATTAGCTTCGAGGCGGAATATCACGATTAGACGAATATCCTGTGCCCCTACGCCCATGCGGTTTCATGATTACTAATTAATATTCTGAGATTAGCAAAGTTAGCATGTCTTCTTTAATACGATAGTGTCTATCTGGGATTTTTTCCATTTCTATTGCAAGCGCTCTATCTAAATCGTTCGAATTGATAATCAGGATATTAATTCCGTTTATAGCTACCATCGCCTTACTCCAATAGGTTCTATCTAATCCGTAGTGTCATAAAAAAATAAAGGGGTACATTGTTATTGGCAATGTAGGGCATTTTACATACACTATCCAGATCTTCCAGATGTGAGATCTTTGACTTTATTTGCTAAGTCTGTTATGCAAAATTTTAGATGATGACAGGACAATGAAGAAGAAGGCGAAACATAAAACCAAACTTCGAGAACTGGAACCTCAGAATTTATCGACAAAGAACAATTCAGTTGAAGACCTAGGTATTTGCTTCTTGCAATAGTTCCAAACAAATTACTTCCACCCATTAATAACAAGGTTTAGAGTCATACAATTCAAATCATATACAGAAAAGGAATTTGTAAAAATTGCGGTAAATGTCTTAGATAGAGAAGAGAGTGTCGTTGCAGACACTGCTCTGATTATTGCAAACGGCATATTTAACAATGTGAAAAGTTCAAACATTTGGGAATGCATCAGGACAGCAAGATTTACCAGGATTGATTCTATTCAAGTTAATAAAATAATTGACATTTTTGCGAAGTTTGAAAGGGGGATAATACATTTAGTGACAAAATGAATTCATTGAGAAATTTGGAGAATTGTATTTAAAAGACCAAATTAGTTTATGAATTAATATAAATAAGGAAAAAGAGAAATGTGATACGTACTCTGCAATGTACTTTAAAATAATGAGTTACAGATAGAAGTGCGACTCCAACATCGACAAACCATTATCAATTTGTATAATTCCGGAATTTTACCAGATATTATTGCAATGCAGCTGGATATTACAAAAGATGAAGTACACAAAGTTATAAAGGAACAAGCCAGTGAAGAAGAAAGAAAATATAAAACTGTCAAACGAGCTTCAAATGCTTCTTCGGTAGGGATGTTCTATCTTGATGCAGTTATCAGTGTAGACCTGGCTATCAAACATGCTCAGTATAGTATGTGGAAAGCTCTCAAAGAAGAGGTGCCAGAATTTAATATCTCAATGATGGAAGAAGCACAGAATATTCTTGAGAAATATGCAAAATCCAAAGTTACATTTGTAATTTTACACATTGATATTGTAGGTTCGACTGAGATGTCAATGTCTCTGCCAGTTGAGAGGCTCGCAACTATAATTCAGACATTTACTCAAGAAATGTCACTTATTATAGCAGCCTATGGAGGATATGTGCTAAAGTATGTCGGAGATTCTGTTTTGGCATTCTTTCCTGTGAATTTGGAAGATAGGTATTTGCCTTGTGCTAACGCCGTAAATTGTGCTCGCTCTATGATTAAGATAATGCGTGAGGGCCTGAATCCAATTCTCAGTGAGTATGATTATCCAGAGATGGGGGTACGTGTGGGCATTGATTTAGGGGAGAATGTAGTAGTGCGGTATGGTTGGGGAGGTAGTAGTCGTGTATCGGCTGGTCAGGATAAACGGGAGATGTTCAAAAAACTGTATTTTGACATTTTAGGTTACACTATTAGCATAACAGCTAAAATGACAACATTTGCAAAGGATAATCAAATCGTAATTGGTCAGTTTGTATATGATGTACTAGATAAATCACAGAAATCTAGTTTTAAAGTTCTGCGAATTGAGCCTGATATTTGGAATTATGTCAGTAATAGTACTGGGGACATTTATACTCTGTATGGCAGTAGTATGAAGGAATAAACAGAAAAGATGCTAAATGTTGTAAAACATCTCTACTATTTCTTGGTTAGATTGCATCTATACACCGACCCCATGAATCCAAGTGTGGATGCCGATGCAGTGGCATAAAGTGTAGCTTAATTTCATTCAACCTACCTTCGGAACCATCAATTCACTTCAGAGATCAGAAATTTTAAACGTAAAGTATGTATTTTTAAAGATTAGACAGTTAAAAGAGTTGAAGCAAAAATGAAAACTTCAGTAGACCATGCTAAAGGAAAAACCAGCTCAGAAACGTTAAACAAAGCCAAGGTTAAAGTAAAAGACGCTTTAACCTAAATGTTCTCATTTTTTAGATTTTGAATATGAGATTAACTTGTCAATCATAGCTTTAATACCCGTCTAGGTGATACTATGTTGATTCTGTATAGGCAAACTTATTCTCCTCAGGAGATTCAACTTTATGGTCGAGTCTCCTGCTCAGCCAGTATGCTCTATTGTTACAAATACGAATTATTGTTAGTGAGATGACTTGACCTGTAAAACCATAACTGAGTGTAGCAATTGTGGGTACTAATCTGTGCCAGTCTCATTCCGGTAAGCCTTCTTATCTTGTAAAAGGCCTTTGGGTCGGCATGGAAATCATTTGTATTGAAGATTAAAAATTCCTTATTATCATCTAATAGATATTCAAAGCCAGAGTCCTTGTTGGAATCGAGAATATCCCATATCCATTCTTCGCATTCATCTATCGATAACAATGTTTGTGGTGATCTCATATCCAAGCTCAACCCTCATCATTACTCCAACTATACGATATGGATCTACGTCCAAAAATAGATAGAAAGATCAAAGAGGACCAGCTACTTTTCTGCCAAATGGACCTTTCGCTTCTTGTAGGTCTTGTTCCTTTTTAGAACGTATCGTGCTAATTCTAGGCCGCTCAGATATCTGGGAGTGTCTGATGTGATACCTGCTAACTTGTTGCTAACAGTGTTCAGTTCCGTGAATTGTCATCTTTCCCACCATTTTATGATATACAAGAAATTCCTCATAGATCCTGCGTGACCATCGCTATTATAGCTATGCATATCATGTTTCATTAACCAACCGAGCTTACAACTGGGTCTGCGACCTCGCCATATCTATCTAGACTTCAGTGCCGTTACCAATTTTTACAATAAAACCACAGCTCATTTCTGGTGTGAAATTACCCTTTATCAACAGACAGTTACCTGAATACATAAAATATTTACAATCTTTACACTGAAAACCGTCTGCACCTTCGTCAATAACATGGCCCTCGTCATATTCAAGTTTTCTTCCAGTCTTTTTTATGAAATCCCATGCAATATCCCCAGGGAGCATTCCGTCACCTTTAGCCGAAAAGAACTTTGAAATTCCATGGTCATTAATTTCGCCCTCGACTATATGGCATTTCTTTTCGTCGCCCAGGTTGAATTTGCACTTTATACAATACTCGTCTGGTTTCTGACTTCCCGTTATTTCATCCTGATAGTCAGCTTTTTGCTTTGATATCTTTTCTTTCGAACCTAGTACTTGGAAAAATGCAGTGTCCGGTATGGTCATATCTTGTTCTTGTTGTTGTCCAGAAGACTTGGCGATTGCAGATTCCTTTGCTCCCATATAAGATATGGGAATACATGTCATATAATTATATCAGATAATGAATCCACCTTTGTAAAGGATAAAAATCTAGCCATAGATAAAGGGGGAAAAATCTGGATACTGATTGGATATGGTAACATTTAGCCAATACACCTCAATAAATCTAGGGTCTCCCACCTATACTCTAATTGTTAACGCATTATGAAGTACTTCAAATGTTGCTGGTAGAATTCCTATAGGTTCCCCGTCTATTGCTACGGTAACATTCCTCTCCTTTGATTTAATTGAAACCTTCTTAGCCTGTTTATATAATATGTCATCTTCCTTGGAGTAGTCTCCATCTTTAAGGTTTACGAAATCATCTACCATCTTGAAACTACCCGAATTCTTCAGAATTACGAGATCTAGCAGGCCATCTGAAACGTCAGCTTTTGGGGCTGTCTTAAAACCGCCACCAAGAAATCTGCCATTAGCTATTACGGCCATTGTCATCTTTGTTCGGATTTTTTCTCGTCTATCATCCAACACGATTTCAGACATGTTGCTGACGTAACCCGGCAGAGTTACGAAAATGCTCGCTATAGTAGATAATAGACGACTTTTAATCTTATTCCTAACTTTTTTTGATCTGTCAATAATCTCCGCTCCCACTCCAATTTCAGCGGCATTGAGAAAAACACGTGTTACTAATCTTGAACTCTTGCCCTGTAGTCCGGTACTGGTTACTGTTGCAGTGATGACATCAATCTTTTTTGGTTTACTTTTTACTAAATTGTTACAACATTCATTCATATCCTGAGGTAAATCTAAAGATTTAGCCAATACGTTTCTTGTACCACTAGGAAGCAATCCCAATGTAGCCTCAGGGTTAATGGGAGTCATCAGTGGTGGTGTGGGAAACTTGGTGATGTTACCATTCTCTTGTCTAATTTTCCACCTTTTTTCCCTATTCTTCTGAGTATTTCCACTATCATGTAATGAATTTGAGATGTTGTGAGACTCTTCAAAAAATCCGTTAGCAACTTCATTTATAGTTCCATCACCACCAATTGCAACAATATTTTGAGAGCCGTTCTTTAATAACTCTCTTGTCAGCGTGGTTCCGTCACCCGATTTTTCGGTATACACAAGTATTGGTTCTTTGTCAAAAGCTTCCTTTATTCGAGCAAATTGTGTTTCCCAATCCTTGCCTGTTGAGCCACCGCTGGAAGCTGGATTTACAACTAATACTGTCTCTAAATTCTTCTGTGCAAGCCCATTTTCTGTGGGATTATGATCGTCATTGGATTTAATTATGATATTAGGATCAGCATCTTCATTAAACTTCTTATTATCCTCTTTTGCCAATCAATTATTAACACAAAAATATCTCTATTAAAGATTAGCAGGGGGGAGGTCCGGTTGCTGGCATTTTTATAGGATCATGATTTGCTACAGGTGTTATCTTCATGAACGCTAAGTGGTATTTGGGTTTGTAAGAATGCGTCTTTATGATAAAAATATCTTAAATGGCTTGTAAAAGCCCTTCCCTGTGTAGTTATTCTTGGAGGTTCAACTATGTGAATCTCTTGATTGCGACTCCATCAATGAAATTCTGGAGTGGTATCTGGTTGCCTGTTCAACTTGTTTATCTTCATATTTTCAAATAGTTCATTCATTTTTTCTCTAGATACCTCTGGGATTTCGATTATACCAATAACTTTTTTCGGTCTGCCATTTACAAAAAATGGATTATTATATTCTCTACCTCCAGCAAGAGGAACTCTTACGGCAACTTCATTGTAGGGAGCCGTACTAGACCCTCCAGTCCAAATTGTTTCTCGCCGTCTTCCTAGGTTGTCAGAAATCTTCTTTTGGAAATGGCACTGAGTTTTTATTAACTACTTTTTATTACTGAACCAGAAGCACAGGCGTATTTATTTTACTTATTATCTTTCTGGCATCACTAAATAAAGAACTTAGCCAAGAATCTAGATGTGAAGTTGTCATGACTACCATGTCATAGTGTGTGTCTTCACACGCCTTCACTACTTGATCGGCTGCATTTCCTATTTTTATTTCATAGGATATTTTATTCTTTGCACCTGCTTCTACACACATTTTTATCTTTTCTTCCATAGCATTTGCCAATCCTCCTTCCATATTGTACTTAAGGCCACTTTCAGTATCTGGTTCTTTATTTTGAGATACACTGACTGAGGTGTCTCCCATTTTCTCAATATTCTCTATTATACGCAAAATGACAATTTCTGCTCCAGATAAATTCGAAATAGAGATTGCATGATTAATTCCTTTATCTGATATTTCTTTTCCGTCGTCGGGTACTAAAATTTTGGAGTATTTGGGAATATTAGATTTAGAGATAGAATGCCGTACGTCTATATCTACTGTTCTTACATTCTGGTCTGATTTCATCAAAGATTTTAGTATAATAAATTATTTATCAGTTTGAGGGAAATTATTTGTGCTAGAGTTGATTAAGAAAATGTTAACACGCACTGATTACAATCACTACATAAATAGATTTTTGACCATACCTTCTTTTTAAATTCCCCCTTTTCCAAAATAATCTTATTTATCGTCTCGCATTTCTCACATTTGGCACCAAAATCAGTTATACTCCAAAAAGCGGCGGGTGTAAGATAATTTAGGTCACCACATTTCTTACATGAATATACGACCACACGGAGATTATCCAGAAAGTGCTTTATCAATTACGTTAACACCAGTAAATTGTCATAATACTACTTCCTTTGTCCACTATAGGTTCACTGTATGATAATCTTATATATTAGTCAAAACTCGTAGTAACCAATGAATGCAATCACAATATTAGCAATGTTGGTCATTCTCTCAGGAGCAATGCTATCCATAACTGGATTTAGTGACGTAAGTTCGGTAGTTGCACAAATGACTGGTGATAACGCAACTATGTCTGGAAATATGTCTGGCGGTAATATGACCGGTCGCATAGTGGATTGTGGTCCATCACAAGGACAAACCTGTTAATAAAAAAGAATGAAGCCTATGTCTGCTTTATCAGGCTTCTAAACTGATCTTTATTTTTCTCAATCTCTTCATTCCAGGTCTCTTCATTATATCCATGAACTTCTATACCATGCTTATTTGCATTGGCAAGAAGTTCTTCCTCTGTCTCACCAGTCATCGTATGTGTACAGACTGGATCTCCTGCGTCTTTACAATTCAGTGATAGAGTCATAATTCAATGATAAATGCACCAGGAACTATATAATGAGAGAATAACAAGGTTAATCATGTCTTTAATATGAGTCTGGACGAAGTTACACTCCCTAATACGACAAAAGTATCCTACAGGAGAACCCCACAAATCTGAGCCATTATGTTGAGTCTCCTGTGGTTTTTTTAGAGACAATATTCATTTCATGAAGACTGCCTCCAAATAGATTACTATGTGTTAAATAATCTAAATTTCTTCTCTTTTGATGGTTACCTCGGGTGGAGTAAAGGTTTTTTCATCTGGGACAGGCGGTTCCTTGGCCATTTCTTTTGTAACTCTTTTTGCCTCTTCGATAATAATTTGGCCAACGTATTGATCTACCCCGATTCTGTTTGAAATATCAGAAGTTGAACACTCTAGTATAGATTTAATGGTTAAAAATCCTGCGTTGTCCAGAGCACTTTTTATTCCGTCAGCCAGTTCCAATAGGTGAATGTCAGACTTCACCATTTGCTTCTTATGTATAAATCTCATATATAACTAATACTGAAATTTGTTCCAAAGGATCCTGCGGTACCAGATACAGTTTTTATTAAATGATTAATCGTCCACGAGCAAATAATTATTCATATAAGAAGTGACTTGCTATCTTTACTCGCTCTTTGAATACTTTCAACAACTTCATGACTGAAGGATTTAGAATGCACTTTTGCTATTTCTATGTCCGCAAAGTCTTGTTTACATCCAAAACAATGATACGTTATCTTCACTTATATGATGAGAAATTCATCTTGAATATAGAATATAAACTTATTACAACTTATCCTAAGGTTTCATGTATTATTGCTTACTGCTTTCCATTAACTTTTGAATGACTAGGGATTATATCGAGAAAGGCCTTCTGACCACTTGCCGATTATATGTTAGTACCAGGTTTTGAAATTATTAATATTAAAACTCAGAACGTATTATATTATATATTGTGCAAAATAGGTGATAATGGTGTTACTAGATACACCAAGAATTACACTTAACAAAGTAGATGATGCCGTTAATTGGTGTAAAAAAACAACAGCAGGGACCCACTCGCTTATGATGTATCCTGACCTGAGGACCCTAGGAAAAATATATTCGCAATATACAAAGACACAATTAGAAGATTGCAATGAGATCGTCTTGATTTTACCCTACTACGAAACTCCGGATATGGTTAGATTTGCGCTTTCTGGAGCTAGTGGCAATTACGCTATTAACGATAGATATCCTGGGATTGATGTAAGTAAATACGAAAGAGAAGGTTCTCTAATTATTATTGATTCCCTAAAGGGATACTTCTCGTCCGATGACCTAATCATTTCTCGTAATGATGACATTCCCAAAAAAGGATTGGACTTGCCTTCGTACCTTGATATCTTACTAAAACAAGCAGAAAGGAAGAGAAAGACCGGTGTTAGTGTATTATCTGACCTCGGTTCTTTTTATCATTACTATCACAAAACTAATAATGGGAACAACAAACTAATTGAATATGAAAGTTCATTGCCTAAAAGTTTCGATGGAATGGCTTTGAAAGGTTTTTGTTTATATCACCAAAAGGATTTTGAAAGTCGATTCAGCCAGAAGCAACAAGCATTATTACAAAACTGTCATAGTCTAAACTTAGATTTAGTTTCAACGGTCGGAGGACCTAGAAATCCAGTTACTTAGGTAAGCTGCTAGCTACTACTACTTGGGACAGCGATAGATTTTTTGCTCTGTAATGCAAGCAACGGAATCTTGAACATTACAATATCATCAGTCTTCTCGATGGTTACTCCGCTCATTCCCATGTCGTTGACTATTACTTGAAGCATATGTGACAAATACATTGACCACTTGATCCCCAATTCGTGAGTTACGGTGTATACTTCTGCGTCATGGTTTATGTGCTTCCTAAATGAAACGCTGGACGATTTTAACCACGACTCAAACATATCTAGAAAGGCCCTTGCATTATAATCATTTCTAAGAACCAATATCATATTCTTTACTTTTACTTTTCCGAAGAGATCAGCGATCTCGATAATATCTTTCTCTGGCAGTCTGTCCACCATCATACTTAATACAGTCTTATGGATGGGTATAATCCCTGCCTTCGGAGCATAGGCAGACCAGTCAAAATAATCTGAAAACACGTTCTGTGCAATTGAATTCATGCTCACCCCTTTCTGCTCAGCTTCAAGATTTATCCTCTCAAGCGTTTCTTTCTCTAGCCTAAAGGTTATGTTTTCCTTCTCTGTCGGCTTTTTAGCCATGGTTAAAATTATCTTGCTTTTTAATAAACTTTATTAAAATGAAAGGAATTGCACGCATTTGCAAGAATAATACCTCGCACGTGCAGGAATAGCTCATTAAATACCATACTAAATAGGGATCTTAATTGAATGTTCTTTCAGTTTCAAGTATACCTTAATCTTTAAATTACTAAATCTCGTCAGTGAAAAATCGGTTGACCCGATGAACAGCCAACAATCTCCATCCTCTAAGCAATGTATTATGGTTTTGGACGACGATTTTGACCTTTCTCAACTAGTTAAGCAAATCCTACAGAGACATCACTTTAGGAATGTTTTTGCATTTACAGATCCATTGTTGGCTTTGGAACATTTTAGAATAAATCAAAAGGATTATTCTCTCATAATATCTGATATTAGGATGCCTACAATGAATGGGTTCGAATTCGTAAGAGAGGCCAGGAAAATTAATCGAAAGGTCAAGATCTTGCTAATGACAGCATTTGAGATTGATGACAAGGAGTTTGCTAGAGTTCTTCCTAATCCAAAAATAGATGGATTGATTCGAAAGCCAGCATCGTCCAGACAGATATTGAGTGCTGTGTCAGGCATAATTAGAATCTAGAGGATAGGCATTTCCTGCTCCGACTTTATTCATGTCGAGTCTCCTGCGGCCCTTATTTCGCCCTCCTATCGTACTTGATATCTTATAATCCTGATGCAGTTCCCCCTGCGACTGTGTACGTGCTTGCTAAATACGATATTGCACACTATTCAAGGTTAAAAGTTGTTATCTAAAACCAAGCCACCTTCAATTGACTATATTATAAGGAGGATCTCCGACGAGATGACATTAGCCCTATTCAATAGTATCGCTAACTCTGACGGCAACAGATCCCTCGCCAAGTTGAGGAAATATTTAACCAAAAAGAAATATTATACTAGGATTTCCGGTTTGATGGATACCGGCCTGATTAAAAGACATTATGGTGAGTATTCTCTCACGCTATTTGGAAAGTTGGTCTATGATTCACAGATGATAATAGGCAAAGCACTAACCTATTACGGAAAATTAAAGGCAATAGAGGAAATTGAAACGTCATATGGTGCGACAATTTCAAAAGCAGAATTGGCGCAACTGATTAACGTGCTGATTGACAGCGACCAAATCAAAGACTCGCTTATGAAACCAACGAGTCCTACACGAGACTCGACTGTTCTGTCCTAATCGGTGTGCATGTTGAGTCTTCCACGGTTTTCTTAAACTCGACGAATTTTTACTCTGAGGAATACTAGCTATCAAGCAGGCCGCAAAGCAATGATGCTTCCTTTGAATATTTCAAGGTCCGCAGAATCGATCCCCATCGGAGCAACAAAGAATAGGTTGAACAGAAACTTCAGGAGAAATATAATAATTATTATGGCTATAATGACTAAGATTATGTAGACTATTGTACCAAGTACCATTTTATCAGCTCTCCACGCTTAGAATAGGATTTAAGCATTTTAGTCTAGTCAGCTAGTTTTATTTTATTGGATATTATAAGTGGGGAGTTATCTATCTACTCTTGTAGCCTGCTGAAAATCTAACTTCTTTTTCTTACATGCTTCTTGGCTTGTTTCTTATTCTCCGGGTTACCATCCAATAGTTCATTTGTGACCTCTTCTCCACTTGGGATTTGTTCCCTAGGTATTTGTGGAACAGATTCTAATGCTTGCTTCTTTGTTTCTTCAACATTATCCATCATAGATTTAAATCCACTCAAATCCACTCTTTTCATAGTCTTCTTGGTCATCAACTTTTAGTATTTTTTTATCCTTGTTCTTATTTCTGTCTGGATTTAACATTTATTGTAGATTCTACATGAATAACATGACATAATAACGAGACCAATGAAAAAGACGAAAAGAAGCAAAAGCTCAGTGGGTAGGTAGGTATTACTCTATTAAGTTATAATAACAACAATTCATTCCTGTATTTTTCCAAGTTTTTACTTTGCAACTTCAATCTCTTCCTTCAACTGAGGTAATCAACCCTTCAAATATTCGTATTAGTTGCTCTTTTTGGGCATCATCGGTTGAACTCCATTTCCATCTATCAACTCGTTTATGAGCCAATTTATATTTGATGCCTGTCATTGACGTCGTATACCTATTAGCATCCAGTTTTCCTACATTCTGATTGCAAGAATATACCATTGATATTCTGATCCAACTGGAACGCCTGAGCCTTCAGGAGCCTGCCATGCTCTCCTTTTATTAGTATTATATGTAAACTCCCATTTGTCTAGTGCTACCTTTCTCTCTTTCCATTCTCCCTTGTCATAATACCAGTGATGGGTTCCTCCTACCCTCATACCGGTATATTTACGTCCTTGGAACTCCTTGTATTCATTATAACCTTTAAAAATATCTTTTTTAATCTCTTGTTCTTTTCTTTGAATAATTTCCAAGCCCGTATGTCATTTCTCCTTTTTCTAAGCCAATATCTATTTCATTACTAGCGAGAAACTACATTCTTGACAAAAATATAGCAGCTTATCAAATTCGAAAGACAGTGTCATTACGTCATGACAACGAGGACATTCTATTTCCTGCTCTATATCTTTAGTTGTCTGTTCCTCTTCAGGGACCTGTGAATCTAACTCGACTTCTACTTCGGGAGATTGTAGTTTAATGCTCATTCAATTAACAAATCTCATTTTAGTACTTATAATAGCTAGTACGATGTGGGGGTGGGGGGAGCTACCTCGATCTTGTACCGTACCAGATTGGAGAAAAATGCCTAGTGAAGCAGATCGAAGATGCAACGAATATGATGGGGATATGCCTGCAGATATCTCCTCCATCTTGCTCTCTAATATTGGTGAAATATTTGCTGCTGTAGTTGAGGATAGCAATAATCAGTGAGATGTTTTCGTTTTATATAAGTATGCTAACTACACCTACTAATCCTTATATTATCCTGATTCTTGCTTTAATAATCTACATAATGGACACCCTTACAAACAGAAAATCTAGAAGAGTATTGACTTGCATCTGTGTAATCACTATCGCATTTATTTTAGTTTCTATTTTTACTGTTACTAAAATTAATACATTGAAGGTAGATGCTCAGCAAACAGAAACTCAAAATAGCACCAATAATAGTTCTACTATTCAGAGTACCAATATTTCTTCCGCTAATGTCACATCACCTTCATCACTCACCCCAAGTGAGATATTTTCCAAAGTACAAGATTCAGTAGTACAGGTTACTACCACAGACAAGGATATTGCCGGACCACTTAATTCTGGTCTTGGATCAGGATTCGTTTATGATAATGACGGACATATAATAACAAACTATCATGTTGTAGCACTGGCCTCATTATCTGGAGAATCTTCTAATAATATCTCCTCTTCCAATAATAATACTGATATTATTGTAACTTTTAATGATGGGAGTGTATATAATGCCAAAGTAGTCGGGTCTGATCGCTTCAGTGACATTGCAGTATTACGTGTAGAAAATATATCTAAAAAGCTTGTACCTTTAACATTTGGAAATTCCTCACAAGCTAAAATAGGTGAACAGGTTGTTGCAATAGGTAATCCATTTGGATTATCAGGTACATTAACCGTTGGAGTTGTTAGTGGGCTTGGGAGAATCATCCCATCACTATCAGATGAACAGCAGGAACAAGAACAACCACCACTCCTGCCTGAAAATCCCTTTGGAGATCAATTTCCAGATATCCCAGGTTTGCCATTTCAACAGCCACCTTCAATTCCAGATCAGCAGCAACAAGAACGCTCTGGAGCATTTTCCATTCCAGACATAATTCAAACAGATGCCGCGGTTAATCCAGGAAACTCTGGTGGCCCTCTCCTGAATATGGGCGGACAAGTTATAGGTATGAATACAGCAATATTTTCAGAAACAGGAGTATATGCTGGAATCGGATTTGCGATACCATCAAATACAATTACAAAAGTAGTACCATCTCTGATTACAACAGGTTCATACCAGCATCCTTGGTTAGGTCTAATAGGAGTTGATATTACGCCTGATATTGCAAAGGCTTTAGGTTTAAGTTTAGATGAAGCAAAGGGATTTCTAGTTATAGATGTCAATGAAGGGAGTCCTGCAGATAAAGCGGGGCTCAGTGGAGGAGATAGAGTTACTAATGTTAATGGAAGAGAAATACGTCTAGGAGGAGATATAGTTCTAAAAATAGATAACCAAGACGTGAGAAAAATAGAAGATATACTCACTTATCTAGAAGGACAAAAACATGCAGGTGATAATGCACAATTAACAATACTCAGAGATGGCAAAACTCAGACAGTTAATGTCACCCTAACTCCAAGACCAGAAAACAATCAGTCACAACAGTTTCAATCACAATCAGAACAACAAAGGCCTTCGCTTGGAATTTCAGGAACTAATCTTACGCCTGCAATTGCTAAAGCAATGAATATGACTCAACCAACAGGATTCCTTGTAGTTGACATTATTGCTGAAGGACCAGCTGATAAGGCTGGAATAAGAGGTGGATATGTAATTTCTAACATCAATGGAACAGAAATAGAGTTAGGTGGCGACGTAATACTAAAAATTGATAATAAAACAGTCAATACGATAGATGATGTCCATTCATATTTGGATACAAAGAAAGTTAATGATACAGTACAATTAACAATACTGAGAGATGGCAAGATTGAAAATGTTCCTGTGCAATTAGGTCCATCATCAGTTACAGAAGGTTCTACTGAATCTCCTCTTGAGATTCAGCCGTTTCCATCACAACCACCCAATAACGATTCAAACCGACAACAAGAGTCACAATCAAATTCCACTAATGGTCTGCTAAATGAGTTTCAGAATAAGTGCAATGAAACGTTGGGAAAATCATTATGTGATCAAATGTTCGGACAGTAACAGTACTTTCAAATTTCAGAATTCATGGACCACTCCACTCAAATGGAATATGTTTGCTGGATCGACCTTTTCTGTCCCATTTGAATTCAACTGCATCAACTTTGTCAGCTACACTTTTTCCCCATGTTGCGACAGCTCCAGATGGTCCTGATCCTATTTCACTTCCGGGCGGATTAATAGTCTGAACTCTTTTGCCAGGTGGAGTAGTAGGTCCTGTCAAAGCTTCAGCCTTTGCCATTACTTTTCCTGGAATCTCTACACTCCAATAAGATAGGTCGTCTGCGATTTCAAATTTGATTGAAGCATAGTCCATTCCCCTGACCTCTCCTAGTAATTTGGCAAATTCAGTAATGAACCCTCCTGCGTTTCCACTAAAAATCATCTTAAGCGCATCACGCTGTATTTCATCAGCCCGCTCATCGAAAAAGAATGCACAATCAAATTTTGTCTCTCCTGTTCATATGTTACCCTTGAAGTATCCTAGTGTTATATGTTTAAGCCGTCAAGTGTTGTTTGTCCGTAAATTCCATCTTTAATATGATATGCCAACACAGCGTCACAGTCACCATAGGTTGGAGTTTGAGCAAACTCACAAGGACATGGTATATTGCATTTGCAAACATCAAACCAATCCCCAGAAACCTTCCAATCTAGTATGGTATTAGAGTCAGTAGCCATGACAATCGTTGCGAGTTGTTCTATTTAATCATAAAGTATCGATTACTATCGAATAATGATGATGCACAGAGCTATGTCAGGCATTTATAACCATAAAGATAATAATCAAGAAATTGGTGATAAGCATGGGGATATTCAATGGATACTACTAGTGATAGCATGATTCTTGATCGCGAGGCTTTTATCCATCAAATAAGATTATTTTCAGGATTAACCGATCAGGAATTAAGGTCTATAAAAAAGGGAAAGGAGGTTTGGTTTGAGGCAGGAGATAAAATAATTGCAGAAGGAGAACATGATGCATTTTATGTAATTTTAGATGGGAAGGTCGAAGTAATATTGAGGGATGGATCTAAAGAGGCTATACTTTCCACTTTTAATTCAGGAGATTATTTTGGAGAACTACCCATTGTTCTTGGATGGTCAGATCATAAATGTGCTGCCTATGCCGCAAAGAAAAGCCATCTATTGAGATGGGATCAAGAAGAATTTTGGAGTATGATATATAGCTCTCCTGCTCTGACCAGACAGATTTTGAATTCAATGGCTCAATCACTTAAAACCTTGGAGACAGTATTGCAGCAAAATCAAAAGCTTATTGCTTTAGGTGGCTTGGCTGCTGGCCTTGCTCATGAATTGAATAATCCTGCAGCGGCTGCAAACAGAGCAATAACACAATTATCTGACTCCATACAAGAATGGAAGACCCTTATTCAGAAGTTAAATGAGCAACAGAGCTTGACTGCTCCACAATGGTCATATCTTTCTAAATTAAGAAATGATAATTTCAAATACAATTCAAGTGTTGTAAACCGCCAGAATAAGAGTTCTATTGATAACGAATACGCTACATATGATGCTCTAGCACAAAGCAAAAAGGAAGACCAAATCATAGATTGGCTTGAATCGCAGGGCATTAATGACGGATGGAAACTTGCATCTGATTTAGTAAGCTTCGGAGCAGATATAGATAAGCTAAATGGCATAGTTAACAATGTCGTGTTACCGCAGTTATCGAGGGCAAATGGTGGTAGTAATTCTTTGGGACAAGATCTTTTGCTTGAAGATATTCTTAGATGGCTTAATGCTACGACAAGAGTGGATCATTTAGTTGATGAAGTCAAGAGCAGCACGAAGCGTATTAGTGAACTAATTTCTGCAGTAAAATCGTATTCTTATATGGATCAGGCATCTTTACAGGATGTCAACATACATGATGGAATAGAAAGCACATTAACCATGCTTCAGTATAAATTGAAGAAAGCAGATATAACAATAATTCGAGAATATGATTCTGGTTTGCATCATGTCAGTGCAATTGGAAACGAGCTAAATCAAGTATGGACGAACATTATAGATAATGCAATTGATGGCATAGGCAATCATGGAACTATTTCGATTCGTACCAAGAATGAGGGTAATAGTCATATCCTTGTGGAAATAAAGGATAACGGAGGTCAAGGCATTCCAAAAGATAAGCAATCTCGTATTTTCGAACCATTCTTTACAACCAAAGAATTAGGTAAAGGTACTGGTCTTGGATTAAGTATAAGTCACAGGATAATTGTGGATACTCACAAAGGCGACATACATTTTAACTCTAAGTCTGGAGAGACTAATTTCCAAGTTCGTCTCCCTATTACTTACAAAGGGATTGAACGAAAATACTGATCTAATATTTCAATCCTCAATTATCCTGTTTGACCGATTTACTTAAAGGATAGAGTTTAGTTTTCAATTTGATTAAATATGTTTGGAGAACAATTTGCAGAATTAAAGGGAAAAATTACTGGTCAAAGAGTTTTGGATAGTGAAGGACCACGCATAGAAACATCTGTGTCAGTCAGTGGTACTATGAAAGGAGTGCAAATACAAGAATAATAACTTTCAACGGTACGCCAACCGAAGATAAGGGAGTACTTCATGGTATAGGAAAAGGAGTTATAATGGTTGTAGGGGATAAAGGAGAGCCAGAAATGATATCATACACAGGAGAAGGAATTGGAAGAGCTGGTTCTACTGGAAATGTAACGTGGCGTGGTTCTGTATTCTATAGAAAGTCTTCAGGTGACAAATTAGCTTTTCTTAATAATGTGGTTGGAGTTTTTGAATCTGAGATCGATAAAGATGGAAACTTCTTAGAAAAAGTATGGGAGTGGGAATAGAAGGAAAAGAAAAGAATTCATTGGCAGCCAAAAATAGCTAAATTTTAGACAAGACCTCAATAGTAAGAATTAACCTAAAAACCTTGATTGTACTGCCTCTAAGGTATAATAATAATTAAATAAATAAGTGGTTCGTAGATGGATAGGGTGCATTTTCCTTCTCATTTTATGTAGTATAATACAGTCTTTTAGATTATCCTCCCTATTGATGTCATAAGATTTTCCAACTACTTATCTAACTTTGTAAACCTGTAATATTATATGTTCTAGGTTGTATCACACATCACATCTATTTTCCAAATGAGTAACAAAACAAAAACAAAAAAATGGATTATAATCGATACGGGAGGTTTAGTGATGATACTTATTGGTCTAACTATTACATGGAATATTGCTCCTTCTATGAAATCCTCATTATTAGCATCAGCTTCTACAACCGGTAATGGGGCAACAGCAAGTGGTATTAGCTGTGATTCGATGGAACACTTCATTATGCATATTCATGCACACTTGGATATTTTCATCAACGGCCATCCATATCAAGTTCCTCCACAAATAGGTATAATTCCTAATCAATGCATCTATTGGCTTCATACTCACGATGATACTGGAATTATTCATATCGAGTCTCCTGAAAAGAGAGACTTTACGCTTGGAGAGTTCTTTGATGTATGGAAACAGAAATTTGATAACAGCCAAATTTTTGATAACAAAGTTGGAAAAGATGGCAGTAACAATAATGCGTTGAACGTATACGTCAATGGGAATAGAGTAAACAATTCAACAGATTATAGAGGAATTAAATTAAATGAACATGATGAAATTGTAATAGTATATGGCGCTCCTCCAAAAATGATACCCAAAAGTTATCAGTTTCCAGAGGGATTATAATTGGTATTAGATCTACCAATCGCTAGTTTTAAGATATTACTTCCAGTGCCATTGTTCAAGTGCATACTTTCCACCCTCCTCTTGCCCACCCCTAAATATACCCAGTATATTATTCAAGAAGGATAGTTCCCCAGTAGAATTTGTGCTATAGGCTGAAGCCCCTTGAAGGTCAGTACCATTAAATACATCTATGAAGGTATAGTTTGCCGTTTCACTACCATCCTTGGTCGTTATTACTCCCTGACCTTGCTCGAATGTTAGATTGCTACCTTTGGAGACACTTACAAACTCTCCTGTGATTGTTACGTCTACGTTACCATTCATCGTTCCGTTGGCAGCAAAAATGTATTGTGTTCTGTTAGGCCCAATTTCTTTCTGACTTGTAACCTTTCCCTTTTCTACAGAAAATGGTTCTCCTAATGTTGTTGTCTGAGCATGTATAATATTAAGAATAACAGTCTCTCCTGTTCCTCCAATAAGTAATAACACGACGGCAATTCCTGCTGTAACACTGATAGTGAATCTCCTTGGATTCATTTATTATGATATCGAAATCATATGGAGTTATATAAAATTTCATAATGGTATTCGTAAAACTTTAAACAACCAAATGATTATGTTGTTTATGCTGAAATGGACGTAAACAATAAACCAATAAATGATGGAAATTGATTATCTAAAGAGCAATTTGTTGATATCTTGAGCGCTTGCGATATAGAGGCGGACGAAATACAGTCAAGTATACATTTATCGGTGGAAAATTTGTTGAAAGGAAAACCCCTCATAAAGGTCTTAAAATAGTTATCTTCTAGTTTGGCGTATAGTAATAAGTAATAGAGGATAGAAGTATGTGATAAGTTTCCAAAGGGAAACAAAAGCATATCATCATCACAACTTACTTCATGGCTGTGGTTGATTCCTCTATTACAAAATAATACTTCTAAATATCATATTTTGCATTACTCTAGAGAAACCAAAGACCTACGCTCAAAACCAGGGGAGACTCATTCTGAGCCATATTTTGAGTCTCCTGTGGTTTCTCCATCTTTAACTATTGGACGTAAGATTAACCAAGTTAATCATGTCTTTAATACGAGTTTAGATGAAATTATACTCCCTCTATTCACGACAATTGTATCCTGCAGGAGATTCAACGGTTCTGCTTCGGCTCATGTTCATGTTGAGTCTCCTGTGGTTTCTTCTTATCTCGTGAGATTAACAAGGTTAATCATGTCTTTAATACGATTGTCTCCATTAATCTATTACCAAATACCAAACACTGTGACACGCAGGTCAGACTCAACGATCTGTCCTAACCGGTATTCATGTTGAGTCTCCTGCGGTTTCAGGTTGATGTCGATATTTTTACAATCGATCTATTCTCTTATCACGTACGATGAATACAGTCAGTATAATTGGTATTAAATCGACAAAAAACAACATCTATAGCATGAAATGAGCAGTACAAAAAGATCATTGTTTTAGCTTTAGATTATAGGCCATTTGCAGACTTGGATGTAGATTTCCATGTACTAGCATCATTATGTCTTGAGCCGAAGCTTTGTTATTTAGCAATTTCTTAAAATCGATTAGACTATCATGTATCCTGATGACGGCAGTCTTGTTATCATTGTTCGTTGACTCTGCTAGTGGGCATAGCCTACTGTTAAAAATCTGAATAACGCTTTCCGAAAGTTTTTGAGCACTCTGATACTTATCAAAGTTAATTATGTCAGTATAATTATTATTGTTTTCATTTTTCTCTACATCTGAATAAAATGGTTCGTTCGAGGAACAAGAAAGGGGCGAAGAAATAATTGAATCTGAATTAGACATATTCTGCATATTCATACTCATACTCATATTCATGTTTGACATATTTGTCAAATCATAATGTATGCCAAATGCCTTACCATATTCTCTAAGTATTTGATCTACGATATTTGCAACAACTAATCCTTGGATAGTTGTATTCTTACTATTTTGGGCTTCGTTATACTTTTTTATAAAGTCAGTATCATCTACAACGTCGTCATCAAGACGATAAGCATCGTCTAAAAGTTTAACCGCATTTTTACTGTGATAAAGAGCCAAGGTAATATTTGAAGGAAAGTTGCTATTTGCTAGTGAAAGTTCAACATTTGCTTCATTAGCAAGACTAATGAATGTAGATAGGGAGTTTGGAGAAAAATTATGGGCATCGGCTGGGATACTATTGTTATATGCATTAACTACAGCAACAAAGACCCCCAGTATACATAATTGCGCAGATATTGCTATCTGAGCTTTTATCATTGAATAGAAGAGCCTGCTGATTAAATTAAAATGTTATTAGTATCTCTTGTATTTTTCATGCATATTTAATATTTGATTGTTAATACTACAATCGATCATTTTCCATGTCTATAGCTATAGCAAGATACACAAATCTAACTAGTACATTCGTCGAACGTACCAGAAAAATTATAACCTATCATACTAACTTACAACAGGCTGCGAACAGCGTCTTGTTTCATTATGAGTGGAGGAATAGTTTGTGAAATTCGTCACTCTTCCTTCATTCATTTCATATTCATGTATGATGTATGATCCATAGAGAGATTTTTTCTAGATCTCTAACAAAGATCATCCGATACCGTATTCAATATTTTTGTTAAAATATTACGACTATACAGAAATTACAATTCATTAGCGATGTCAATGAAGTTATTAACAACTTTATCTGTGATGCTTTCCTTATACGTATGAAGCATTTGATTCACTAATCTCTTATCATTTATTCGATAAAGGTTATAACCTCCATGATGAACCACCAAAGTCCCATCCTCACACAATCTTTTTAGCCGCCATGATACGGTAGATGGAGCTTTTTTCAAATACTCTACTATCTCACTGAAAGTGCAGAAGTCATGACTAAGCAAAAACAATATTATCTCTCTTTCAGAATAAACTCGAAGATGCGAAATGATCTTTAAATCACTGCTTGGAATACTACGAGGATAATATCTGGTTATGTTATTATGTCTAAACTTGTTTACATATCTAAATTGCTCAAGTATATTCAAATGATATGTTAATACACCATTTGCAAAACCTGTCCACCGTGCGAGTTCTTTGTACCGGATGCCAGGATATTGATTAATGACTTTCATAATATTACTTTGACTGTTGTTTAGCTCATAACAATATTGACCGCCATTAGGTCCTTCTAGCATTTTCAGACTATCTGGAGTAGAGTCTGTTTTTTTAATCATGTATGTTATTCACCTTTATTACACCGACTCCAAATAAAGTGAGCATTATTAACAGAATTATATGTGGTAGTTCGATATGGACAAAGGGAAGAGCGATTTCTCCTATATCCCAAGTGGCATCAAAAAGATATATTAATTCTACTATTGTTAGTGCAAGAAATCCAAAGAACATGAACAATATTCTTGGACTACCGCTTCTTTTGTATGCCACTTCTGATATGACAGTAAGAAAAATTGCTACGATGAGACTGGCTATATGCAATACAATATGGTAGATCATAGACGGATGATTGAGGTGAGGAAGTATGACTGGGATAGAGAGGACTGCTACTGCAACAATGGATATCACAATTAGTAGCTTAGCCTTGTTGGTTACTAAACTATGAATAGAAGGTTTTATGAATTGCATTGTCCTCAAAAGTATGTATTGTATGTAGATTATAAGTCATGGTATAAAAATTCACTAGTACAACCATCGAACTGGTTCGATGCATGTACTAGATCACTTAAATAATACTCGGAGGAGACTTTTCAAGAAATGTTCAAACCAGATTTAATTGCGATTACTACAATCTCTATCGCTACAATACTCGTACTTTCTTCGACAGGAATCTTGCAAAATATGGCGTTTGCACACCAAAGACAGTTATTTACAATTGGAGATAAAGATTACCTTTTTGTGGTGGGATCAATAGGTGAACCATTGTATGTCGACCAAAAGTCAGGAGTAGAGTTGTTTGCATATTGGCCAGATCCATCTGACCCAGTAAATTCGCAGGCAAATGGTACCAAGCCTATTGAGGGCTTAGAGTCAATGTTAAAGGTAGATGTTTCAGCAGGAGATAAAAACAGAACACTAGATTTTGAACCAGCATTTAGGGATCCGGGTCACTATGAAGCATCATTCTTTCCTACAGTGGAAACTACATACAACTATACAGTATTTGGAAATATAAATGGCACTGCATTTAACGCCACATGGACTTGTAGTCCAGGAGGAGGAGAGTCTGTTGTTTCAGATAATTCTACAGTTGAAATCTCTCCAAATGTTACAAGAAAGTCAATTATGGGAGGCTTTGGATGTCCACAACCAGTTTCAGATGCTGGCTTTCCAGAACCAATGATGTCAAATCAGGAGATAGTAAAGAAATTATCAGAGCTTGAAAATGCAACTAATGCACAATAGAAAATAGTAAAAAAAGAGAACAAATATCCACCCCCATCTATCACCTTTTCATTTCTTATTTTTTATGACCACGTAGGGAAACTTGTTTTCTTACAATCAAAAAATTCTTCTTGGAACTTTAATAGCAGGAATAATTCTGCTAATTTATTTTTCTGATATTTCATCCTTCAAGTCATACTCACAGGTTGGCTCACCTGAATCATCTTCACTTATGCCACAAACAGAAACAGTCACTTCATATTATGATGCCCTACTAAAAACTCCCTTAATAGTATCTCAGACTGCAGTAGTTGGTATAATATTTAGTCACATATTCTTTCAGAGGATAATTCGAAATCACTTGCCGCTAGCTCGTAATAAAGATAGTATCAACATAGGTACGCCATACCCTTTAAAACGACTGATTATCATACTTCTGTCATGTGGTATAGCTATATTACTATCAGGAACTTCATTGTTCTTGCTTCAGGCATTTAGTTTATCTTCCGAGATTGGAATAGATGTTAGTACTACTTTTACCATATTATCCTCAACTCCTGTTGGTCCAGTGTGGAACATACGAGTAATAACTTCATTGATAATTATAGCATCCTCTATAGCGTATTATATATGTGGAAAAAAATTCTCCATAAAAAAAGGCCAGACAGAAAAGAAGAAAGGAGTTCTTTTCAATGGCTTGTTATATACCGTGTTGATTGCAGGTGCGGTATGCATCTATTCAAATAGCATGGTTAGTCATAATACTGCTCTTTATTTTCTTCCGTCGCTGGCTATATCTTTAGATTGGCTTCATTTTATGGCTGTATCAATATGGCTTGGAGGATTATTCTACATTACAACAATACTTCTTACGACAATAGGACTACTAATTAAAAATAATGACTATACTGATGATCATGTAGGTAGACCCCTTGACATCGATAATGTACATAACAGCTCATATTTTCTTGCTTTATTGCTTCCATATTTTTCTCTGATAGCCACCGTATCTCTTGGCGTAATTGGGACAACCGGCCTATATATGGCTTGGATCCATTTACATACAGCCGAAGCAATCTTTACAAGTTCCTATGGAAATATTTTAGCAATTAAATTATTATTAATATTACCGATGGTTATTCTTGGAGGATATCATCAAATTAAGTTACATGGCAGCCTCATGGCAGTCGCTAGTCTAAAGAAAAGTAGACTAGAACAAGATAGAAAAAAAATTAATACATATAATATGGAATCATCCAATGATCGTAAAAGGGATGCTTTCCTATTCCAATATAATCCCTCAAAAAAGTTTAGCAAAACTGTAAAGATTGAGTCACTTGTTGGTATAGGAGTTTTAGTCGCAGCTTCATTTCTTACGATTACATCTCCACCCTCAATATCACTTCAGGAATCAGTGTCTGCCCAAAGTCCAATAAGTGGAGGGGAAGAGAGTCAACAGGATTACATTCCTTCATTTGATTCATTTACCATTTTAGCAATTCTTTTGTCAGTGGGAGTCATCTTTGGTAGCATTATCTACTTTAGGAAAAGCAAACAAGAAGTAAGGAATACTATTACTTATCTTGAAGGTATACAGTGACAAGTAGATAATCGAATAGGCAATTCGTTACCTTGGAGATGTATTGTGTGAAATGTGAATATACATCTCATAAAACTTGATGGAGAACAATTAAGAAGAAGTCGTATTGTTAATAGCAGGAGCTTTTACCATTGTCTCAAAGACATGATTGAGATCATAGGCTCTACTTCTCTGTGCTGTAACCCCTATTTCCCATTTACCTAGTTGACTCAAGTAACTTCCTTGAGCCGAAAACTCTCCTTGTCCTGTTTTATTTAGATTTGCAACTATTGGACCTATTTCTGCCTCTTGATTACTAAATGAGAGAATTACATTTCTTATATTAGTAGGAGATGTGCCTGATTCATTGATTAGGGTTACGTTGAAAGTATTTTGTCCTACGTAATACGGTGTAATTATAAGTGTCAAATTTACGTTATCTATTATAGAGCTTTCTAAGAAAACGTTGGCCTTTTGTCCGGTCGAGAATATTTCTTGCGATTGTTGTGGTTGAGGAGGTTGAATATTGAATACATACGAACCTTTGGTTATATGTCCGTCATCACGTGACAACACAAGCCATGAAACGCTGTACACTCCATCTGAAAGTTTACTTTTATCCAAAGTGACTGTAACTTCTCTATCATTTTGTCCAGTGATTTTGAAATCATTATTGTCCACTCTTTTATTTTCCGAATCTGTGACATGTATATAACTTACTTTTGGTTCTGGTCGTTCTGAAAACAATATTACTACTTTATCTGGTAATGACACACCTTGTTGCTTACTAATGACAGCGTTAGCAGGAGGCGAATAAGATACTGGAGTTGCATGTCCATAAGCAGCACCAGAGTAGAGAGATATATTTGTCATAAAAACGATGAGAAGGAATACTACAATTACGACATTATTTTTAGTAAAGAAGGTTTTTTGCAATATACTTTAACAAATGTATAATTACACTTTTAAGCTTAGTAGTACATTCGTCGAATGTACCACAGAACTAATATAAGAAAATAGGCGATTGTACATTACTTTATTTAATTTGAGAAAGAGTTATGCTGTTACAAGTCAGCAACCGTTGCTGCTAGTTGTATATGCAACTTTGATTATTTCTTTGTTTAATACTGATAATTTCTCCAAATCTCGATCATATGGTCACGATTTTATTCCAGATGAAAGTGCTTCCTTTCTGTCATTTGCAAACCAATTGAAAACAGAGTCGGAACTTGTGCAAAACAATTTAGCAAATGGTAATATCGATTTGGCAAAAGAACATGCGATACGTGCTATTGAATTATTAAATTCGACAGATCCAGTCAACAATGCCACTTGGAAGGATGAGATTGCTGAAAGAAACCAAAGAGTCGCTAATGAGCTTGTCAGATCAGTATCAAGTCTAGAGAACAAAACAATGCCATCATCACAATCAGAACAACAACATTAATCTATACTCAATGATACAACCCAATTAACGGATGAAATAGATGCGTAAATAGAGGATGCAATAGCAACCAGAATCGATAGTGATCAAAGGGGGAATGCCACAATTCAGGCCACAGCTTTAAGTGATATTATAAATACTTCTCTCGAATACTATGGCAATGCACATGCAGTTGGTTTTGACATGGGAAATATGTCAGAAATGGCTTCAATGATGGGGAACGGTTCTGATACAAATTATACGCTAGTAAATGTCGCCGACTACCAAAGTGCACAAGCATTGGCTACAAAAGCTCAAGAAATATTTAGCAGTGAACTTAGGCCTTCAGCAAATATGAATGCAACAACAAATTCTGTTGCTAAACTTGAAGACGGCCTTATAAAGCTGCGTAACTTAATTGAAAATAGGGCATTTCCTATGGAAGTGATGACAGTAGGGCATACACAAGTTCATCCCAATTTGCAATCTGGTTTCGACTTGCAATTACAAATGAATATGCAAAGCAATTAATTGGTGTTTTACAATTTAAAATACGAGAATGAAAGTAAGGTAGGATAGTTTTTTAATATGATAAAAGTGCTCTCTATTTATCTGTTGGTTATAATAATAGCGTTTACCACAGTTTTTTCAAGCACTGCTAATAATTTTCTGATCCAAAAGATATATGCCCATATATTTACTTTAGATGATACCGCATCTTTTTTGGCGTTTGCAGACCAGTTACAGGTAGAATCAGATCTGGTTAAGACTAATCTTATCAATAATAACTTATCTTTAGCTGAGAAACATGCTAACAAGGCTGCTGCGCTATTGACTCCAAACGTAGAGGAAGAGATTGCTGAAAAGAACCAAAAAACAGCTGACGATCTTTTAATAGCCGTGAGTGATTTGCAGAAGATCTCCTCATCCTCAGAAAAACAAAGGCAGATGGTAGATCAGCTTATCTCACGTATTAATTCTACTTTAGGTGAAGCAGTAAAAGTAAGAATAGAAGAAGGACAAGGATCGAGCTCTTCAACCTTCTTGGAAAAAGGGATAGAGTTTTTAAGAGGTATGTTTGGTGGAGGCGGAAGCAGCAGCAAAAATACAGATGAAGGAATAAAACCTAACAGCACAACTCAAGCCTTAGCTTTTGCAAATCTAGTTGATGGCATACTTGTCAATTATGGAAACGCATATGCAGTTGACTTTGATATGACAAATATGTCAAACATGGTTATGGGAGGAAATTCTATGGCAATGAGCGATAATAATAGTAATAATATGAATATGAATATGTCTTCGATGATGAATATGGACAGTGAAAATAAAAAATATACATTAGTGGATATGACCGACTACCAAAGTGCACAAGCATTGGCTACAAAAGCTCAAGAAATATTTAACAGTGAACTCAAATCCATAGCATCTAATAAATCATCGGCATTCCTTACTAATTTGGAAAGTGGTCTGACACAACTCAATAATTTAATTGAAAGCAAGGCATCTCCCATGGATATTATGATGGTAGTTCATACACAGATTCATCCGAACCTTTTGGTGGCATATAATTTGAAGCTGCGGTAAGCCTTTAATAGGAGTATATAGTGGTTTTAACGGTTAATATCAACCTTATCTAGTCTATTTAATGTAGTTTTAAAGTAACCATGTCAGTTCTTGTATTCGTGGTACATTCGACGAACGTACTACAATATTTATTAGTAACATAGCATGGGCTCTATTATGCAAAAGAAACTATTGGCTTCAATCTTTTCGGCGCTTGTAGTCACAATGATGGTTTTTGTAGCTATTGTGACGCCTACGGTGATGTTTGCTTCAGCACAATCTACTAACGTAACAGGGACTGCTGCAGAACATACTGAAGGAGAAGCTGGAGGTACCGAAGTCAGAGACTCTACCGCTATTCTATTAGCAGGTCAAACGATTCCAGCAGGGAGCTTTATCCATCTTTATGATAGTACCCCAGACGCAATTGCAACTGGACACGTTGCAGCAAAAATTCCATGTAACGAAGACTCTAATGCTACACTGACAATCCTTACAGGACAAGCACCTGCGTTACAGCCAACTGAACTAGAAATACTTCCAGAACTATCGACACCAGGTGAACTATGTTTGTATCATGCCGACCTGGCATCTGTGCAAGGTGGAAATTTAACCACTGATATAGCTATCCAGAATGCTGGTGACGAAGATGTGGAACTCCCCGCAACAAGTACAGTTGTGATAGGTGTCAACAAAGTATTACCTGGAGCTGCCGAGGAACACCATGAAGAAGAAGCAGCAACAGCAACGGCAGGAAACTCGACACAATAAAAATACATACTTGATGTCAGAATAGATAATGGAATCAATCAATACTGGTTCCAAATCATATTTTTTTATCAGTTAACAAATCAATATACAGCCAATTTTCCGATCTTGTCTACATAGTATAGTAATCCATCATCTTATAATAGACGATAGAAATTAACTTCGACAAATTGGTAATAGAATCACAAAATGATTATAATTTAATATCCAATTCATTATTTTTGATGATGAATATGCCTTCTTCTCACTGTAAACACTATAACTAGGATTACCCCTACCGCAGTTATGGATGGTATAATAAATTGATCAATACCTGCCGGAAAAATGGGGCCAAGTGGAGATATATCAAAATTTGCCACAAGAGGCTTATTTTCGTATTTTGGGTCACCACTAATCTTGGTTTGCAATTCAAGTTGGTAATTGGTATTATTTTGGAAGGTATATGGAAACGTGATATCGCCAAACTGATATAGTCTGAATGGAGTTTTATAAACTATTTTGCCAGAGTCTTTTTCTCTTATTGTTAAAGCTGCAAAAATTGATTTTATGTCTTTGTTTTGATCCTTATCTAAGATGCTGAAATTGATCTTTGTCGAGCTATCGCCAACAATTGGTTTAGGCGGTGATATTAGAAACAATACCTTGTAGTTACCAATAGTCTTGGTTTCACCGCCTATGAAGTGTCCGTATGCATGATTGATAATTGGAATTCTGGTTGTTGGAGCTAGTGATAAAAAAGTGACTGCTAACAATGAAAGTAACATAATGGAAAGCGATCGAATTGTCAAATCAGTATAAGTCTATTGGTATGGACAGATATTTATTCTGAAGTTATGGTTTAATGGTAGAAATCTGAAACCTGTTACAGTTTCAGATCGTTTCTTTTTTGTTTATACCATTATGTCCTATGCCTTACTCCTCTAACGACAACTGGGTTAGATTGAAGGCTGTCTTTAAACTAGGAAGGACTTTGTCGTCAACAATTTCGTCTACTGTAGAAAATGGTGCCTTGTTATTTATGGCAGTAATCACCTCATTGATTCCATTTTCCACATTAGGTATTGCTGAAGTTGCATTTGAAGGAGCAAGTGACTTGATCTCATTAAGCATTTGATTAGATTGATTAGCGTATGATTGAGCGCTCTGGTACTCGGCTAGATCGACTATCGAGGTGGTATTCTGGCTAGCTGCAGTTTCAGTTGTGTTATCTGTGGTACCAGTCTCATTAGTACTAGTCTCATTAGTACCTTCTTCTTCGCCTTCCTCTTCAATTCCATAAGCTGCTCCATAAGCTTCTAATAACTCACCTAAAATGTCATTGATAGCTAGAGCGTTTACAGTTGCATTGCTTAATTGATCTGGTTCAATTCTAGCTGCAATTGCATCTTGCAAAGTTGCATTGATGTTTGTGACCTCCTCATTGATTGCTTGTGAAGCAGGAGTGGGCTGTGCTTTCAAAGAAGCCTGTAAATCTGATAATTCACGAGTCAAATCATTTGAAATTCTTTCATTTCTCTCAGCAAGTTCTTTTGTTGTGTTTGCGTCCAGATGTTCAGTTGCATGTTCAGCGTGTTCCTGGGCCAATGTAATATTGGAAGGAAGGTTTGAATTAACAAGACCTAATTCTGCTCCTATTTGTCTGACTAATGCAAGAAAGGCTGCGCTTTCATCACCCGAAAATGTATGGGCATGTGCCATTTGTTTTATTGGAAGTATTATTACCATTGACATAATAATACCTGCTAGCAAGAACGTGAAAATAGAAGGTATCTTATCCATGAGTGATATACACCAAGAAGAATAAAATAGTTTATGGTACAACCATCGAACAAACACTCTTTTTACACGCGGCACGATAATCACATCTCTATTTCCTATACTATACTTATCTTGTTATTCAACAGAGCCTCTTCGAGAAAGCACTATCAAAGATATGATTACACCAGATATACCAGCACCTACGCCAGCCATTGCTATGATAAAGGATATATCTGACGCACTCTTTACATTTTGAATTGAATTTTGTATATTTACATAATTTGAATCGAGTTTAGCTATACTGCCTTTAATTGAATCTATGTCATTCGAAAATTGACTTAAAATCTGTTCAACTTCGGTTCCTAATTCATTATTATTATTAGCGCCAGCAATGGTTTGATTACTTCCATTACTGCTACCACTAATACTACCACTACTGCTACCAGAGACCTCGCGATCGGGGAATGAAAACATCTGCCTTCCCTCAACCTCGTCTAGAGGTATCTCTACATTGGTTATATTCTGGTTTTGTATTGAACCATTCATTAACAAGCTATATGAACCAATTCTAGTGGGGATAATTTTTGCTTCATATCCTCCTTCAGTTTGCTCTGATGGTACAAATTCTATTGGTTTCGTTATTCCACCATATTTTTCTTTGATATCTAGCTGAGACAAAGCATTCCTAACGGGAGTAGAATTACCCCCTGTAATCGCTTTTTCTACCACAACAATTGCACTATTTAATTGTCCCACAAGTGGAGGCTCTTCAGTCCATCCCACCTCTACGCTTATGTTACCAAATTGTTTAGTTATATGAGCGTGTGCAGGTATCAAATAATTGGCTAATATGGTAGTTACAACTATAATTGCTAAAAGGGATATAAACAACAACAAACTATTTTTTTGTCTCTTAAAAATGTGACCGCGCATGTGTACAAACATATATCAATGCATTTTACTAGAGATTTAGCGATATAAAGTTCATATGATATCTCAGAATTGACAAGGACGCCGACTTCTTTATTATCTTTTCTCTGCTTTTTATATTCTGATTAACTATGGTAATTAAAAGTAATACGATTATTTATCTGAAGGTATTGAGTAAGGAGTATCAGTAGTCATTGTCAAGTGATCTAATTGGAGGAAGGGGATCTTGTTTTCACATTATCCAACTTCTTGCAATCGTTGTTCCGATAATTTTATTGTTAATATTCGTCCCAGCTATCCCTAAATCATTTGCCCATGCATTCGTTATAAAAAGTGATCCATCATCATCACAATCATTGAGTACACCGCCTACAAAAGTCGATGTCTATTTTAGCGAGCCTGTGGATCAACGTTATAGTGAACTGTCGGTTATAGACCCAAATGGGAAACAAATAGACAATAAAGACATCCAACATATCAATGACGACCAATCGAGCTTATCAGTTACTCTTCCTTCTAGTCTTAAAGATGGTGTTTATACGGTAACGACAAAAGTACTCTCACAGGTTGATGGTCACGTTACAGATAATGCCTTTGTTTTTGGAGTCGGCGAATCTGGAGCCTCCAAGGATTTGTCCGCAGCGGCAGGAGCGAATATCAATAAACAAGGAGCTCAACTTTATATTCCTGATGCAATTGCTAGGTTTCCTGCGCTAGTAGGTCAGGTAATAATTGTCGGTTCAGCCTTTACTTCATTATGGCTGTGGAGACCAATTTCAAAGATAAATTGGTTTAACGATGTTTTGAAGCCGACAAGAAAATCAATTGACAGAAGACTAACAATCCTAATGATTATTGGTTCTGCTATTCTAGTAATATCTGATTTTGGTATAATATATGTTCAGGCAGCATCCATCAATGTGGGTATTGGTGATGCGATTATGACTAACTTCGGAAATGTTTGGGTGGTCAGGGTTGTATTGTCCTTTATACTTCTTATTACTTCCTTATTGGAATATAGAAGGCTAAAGAAAGACAATGATAAAATAGTGATTTCAAAAGAGGGAACCATTTCCCTATTAGCCATAGGTCTAGTCACACTTTTGACTACTAGTTTAGTCGGCCATGGTGCTGCCAACGGAAAAATGCTACCAATTACAATTGACCTAATACACAATTTAGCTGCTTCGATATGGATTGGAGGAGTCATATATCTAGCCCTTGTAGTCGTTCCTGCAATAAGAAAATCGATGTCACTAACCGAATTTATGAAGATATCAGTGATTTCTGTTATAATTCCGCGCTTCTCTTCAATTCCTATTATTATTCTTGGCATAATAATAATTACAGGACCCTCTTTGCTGTATATTCTTGAGAGTAATCTTGGGTTGACATTGGCATCATTGTACGGAAAGATTCTCATTGTAAAACTATTGCTCGCTACAGCGATGATATTTATTGGAGGTTTCAACCAGTTCATAGTCCATAGAAAAGCACTAGGTACTTCCGTTACAGAGGTTTCAACTGGATCAAATACACAACTATTGTCTGCCACTGATACTCATGAAAATATTGACAAACACAACATAGAAAAAAGAAGAGGAACAATATGGAGAAAAATACGGCCTTATTCTAATGGTAGTAAAAATAACACACAGAATTATAATTCAATCATATCAACTTTTAGTAAGAGCCTAAAAATTGAATCTATAGTCGGTATTGTGTTACTTATGTCGGTTGCTTTCCTTGTTAATACTGGATTACCAGCTAGTGAGTTTCAAAATCAATTGCAGCCCAATCAACAACAGCAACAACAATTCACTGCTGCATCCACGTCTTCTTATACACCAGTTGCCGCTTCAACAGGAGATAATAACAGTAGCAGCACAAGTAGTCAAAATGGGTTTGTTTCTACAAAATTTTTAGATAACGGAAGTAAGATGTCACTTTCAATTGATCCATTTTCAATAGGTAACAATAATTTCAAAATAGTTTTTACTGATTTAGCAGGAGATCCTATAGGAATAAAATCAGCACAGATGAAATTTAATCAAATAGAAGAAGGAATTGGACCCATAAATGTTAATGCTCAACAGGTATCTAAAGGAGTGTTCTCTGCAAATACCCCCGCATTCAGTCTCCCTGGTAATTGGGAAGTACAAGTCGAAGGAGTTCAGACTAAACCCAATTCTCCCAATCTAGTTGCAATTTATGAGATACCAGTTAAGCCAAATCTAAATCAATTACAGTTTAACGTAAGAGAATTTAAAATACCGGGCAACAATACCAGCCAACCGCTATATCCTCTTTATGATAATAGTCGCAATGTTATATGGGTCGGGGATACATCTATTGGTAGTAGTGGTAGTGGTAGAATATTTGAGTTTGACCTAAACTCCCATAAATTTACAGAACATAAGATTAATGACACCAATATTATAACCGTTATGGCTTTGGACCGTGATGGCCAAATATGGTATGTTGATCCATTAATGAAAAATCTTGGACATTACAATCCAGACAATAACAAGAACCAGATATACAAAATTCCAAACCCTGATTTTATACCATCAGGCATAGCCATTGATAAAAATGATAATGTATGGCTTACATCTGCTGCAAGCAATGAAATCCTAAGATTTAATTCTCAAAGTCAGTCGGCAGCAGCTAATAACTTCACAGCATTTTATTTACCATCTGCAAATGCAACATCGTTGGGAATAACAGTAGATGATGAGTCTGGTCAGATATGGATTGCAGAAAATATAGGAAGGCTAGCAAATATAGATCCGACTATGAATTATAAAATTGTAGAATATAGTCCGGAGGGTAAGGATAATGCCCTCAAAGACCCTACTGGCTTGCTCGTTGACCCAGTTACTGGAGATATTTATATTTCAGAGCACGAAGAACATTCAGTGGCAGTTTTTGATCCTATTCTAAAAAAGTTTGACAAAAGATACACCGATCTCGATCCAAATGGTTTACCATTTGGGATGGCGATGGATAAATATGGCAATCTTTGGGTTGCAGAACATACAATAAACAAGATTGCGGTAATTGATCCGCAAACCGGTGACCACAAGGAAATAGAAATTCCCGCAGCAACTCCTTTTGTTCAATGGATAACTTCTGATTCTAATGGCAACGTCTGGCTGGCAGAACAAAGAGGCAATGCCTTGGCTTCTATAACATCAAATGAAAATCTTTCTCAATCCAGTTCTGGAGCAGCTGAAACCTCCAGTGAGACAAGTAATTCAGCATACGAGGGTGTTACCATACCATTTGGATTGAGCTATGCTGATATCATAGGACCGTCAATAGCTGTTGGGATAGTTATCTGTACCTTATTTTATACAAAAAGTATAGTTAACTTCAAGAAGAGTATGAATCAAATATTGAGAAGGAAACCTCAAAGTTAAGCGTTATTTTTACACTCTAAATAATTGCTATTTGGTTGATAGATACGATAATTTATGCTGTCATCTATGTGATTTAATTTCCAATGGTTTGCTTCATAGACTGCTTGAGTTTCACATGTAGAGATACTACTAGTGCCATAGTGAACATGGGTAGACATGAGACTGTCGTTGAAATTTGCATGACCAAGACCTAAGGCATGACCAATCTCATGTTTAGCTATTTGCTCGATTTGATCTTCACTAAATCCAAAAGGAAATTCTCTATCGTAAATAGTAATAAAAGACTTAGTTATAAGTCCAAATCTATCGAACAAATTTCTAGTCAATCCGGCTGCTTCACCTCCACTTTCTCTAAAACTTATTTCAATGTCTGCATCATATCTATTTTGTACTTCTCTGAAATTCAGTCCATTTATTTTCTGATCCCATTCTTTAGCTGCATTACGGACAGCATTGTTCGACGTACTCGAATCCATATCTTCATAGTTGACACTTTCTTGGTTTGTGTCATCGCCTTCATCTCTTATCATAAATGTAAGTTCTCCATCAGCAAGTTCTTCTCCCCAGGTGCAACAGATTTTGATAAGGTTCTTACTCGATCCTTGCCAAGAATTCATATCATAATCATTAAAGTACCTGTCACTGTCACTGTCACTGGTTCCCAAATCACTAATAGTTTTTCCTGATACCAGAACAAGAAGAAGGACAAGCGCCACTATTGATAGCGTTGCAAATGCAACTCCTAAATAAAATTGAGGATTAATTGTCTTGGCTGACATTTATTCCTAAAATCCTCAAATTTTTACAGATAGTTAGCTGCTCAAAATGGAATTTCTTGCTATCGAATTCCCTTCTATTCACTCTTGAAGATATTATTTCAATATGAATAATTAAATGATCTGTATTTCAGCAAAAATAATAGTGTTTGATAGTGATTGAAATTTTTGAGATAAGAATATCATCAATGGTTTCTAAAAAGCCAAGATATTTGTTATCTAACTAGAATAATGGTTACATAGAGCATGGACACTTTTGAATGTATAACGACCAAGCTTGAGGTAAGAGAATTCAGTCAGCAGGATGTACCTTCTGATATAAGATTAAAAATTCTCGAAGCTGCCAGACTGACAGGTACTGGTATGAACACCCAACATTGGCGATTTATATTGATAGACAAGAAAGATAATCTCAAGAGGCTGGCAGATGATAGTACAAGTGGGAATTGGGTTGCGGGTGCCAATTTTGCAATAATAATTCTAACAAATCCAAAGTATGGTTTTCATATGATTGATGCAGGAAGGGTACTACAAAATATGCAGCTAGCCGCATGGAATTACGGAGTAGGTTCAGGTCTTTTTACAGGAATAAAACAAGAACAACTTAAAAGTGACTTCGGGATTCCAAATGAACTAAGTCCCACAGTAATAGCAGGTTTTGGATATCCTGCAAGAAAAATAATGGGAAAAAGAAAGAATCGTCTTTCCCTTCATGAGCTAGTATATCACGAAAAATATGGTAACTCGATAGACAACTTAATAGAATAGGCATATTTTGATTCGAGTATAATCAGGGCTCTTACATGTAGCGGCCCAGCATTATTATGGAGCTCTCTCAGTTTCCTCGTTTATTTTTTCAGTTGAAACCAATATACAAGGTATTAGAGTTATTAAATAAAATCATGTTCTTGCATCTTGCATCTTTCTTATGGTTATAATGTCTTGGTTATCCACAATCTCTACCTCGTCGCCAGCATTAAGGTTCAGACTATCACGTATAGGCTTAGGTAAGTTAATGCCTACTGAGTTTCCCCACGTTACAAGCTTCGCCTTAAATTTAGCCATGCCTCATATTCGCTACGAACATATTTAAGTCTATATTTGGATATATTCGCTAGTATATACCTTTATATGCGACTATTACCCATGTATATACGTGGGTAGGAAGTCTAGTGTAGCTATCAGTCGGATTCAACGTGGAATTTATCAAAGGATAAAGAGCAAATTTCGGAACACAATAAAAAAATTATTCTGTCCTATTAATTATCTTAAAAAGCGTAGCGAAGATAACATTTTCAACGACATTTACAATCATGAAAATATAAAACAGATTATTCGAATGGCTTTAAGAGCAGAACAACCTGTACATGTACTTTTGACAGGTGAACCTGGATGTGGCAAGACACAGTTCTTGGAAAATATCAAGGGTCACTATAAAGATAATGCATTTTTTACTATTGGTGCTCATTCAACAAAAGCTGGAATGTTGGATTATTTGTTTGATAAGCGGCCGAGGTTTTTGTTGATAGATGAGATTGAGCATATGCCAGCAAAAGATCAAGCAGTTTTACTAAGCTTAATGCAGTCTCAAACAATATCAGAAACAAAGTACGGAAAGACAAGGCAGATACAATTGAAATGTTCTGTATTTGCTAGTTCTAACGGCACTAAGAAGATGTTAGTTCCTCTGCTATCCAGATTCGTTGTCATGAATGTTCAAAAATACAGTTACGAAGAATTCAAAGAAGTGGCAATGAAGTTGCTTATAGAAAGAGAACATCTAGAAGACGAAAGCCTAGCTGCAGCGATAGTAGCTGAAGTTTGGCATAAAAAGTCTGCTAATTCCAATATCCGTGATGTAGTTAAAATTGCTAGGCTAACAAAGAATATGCATGATGTAGGTTTTGTATCCCGAACAATCCTTTCATAAGATGATTATTTATTTTATGTATTATTAAGAGGATATTAATAATGCATATAACATCATGTAGTGTATAAAAGGATTGTATATCTGTAAATATAGATATATCAGTTGAGCACGAAAAATACTGAATAACCGATGCGCTCATTTGAGCGCGTAATATAGATATATAGTAAGACGTAATGTAGTGTATAAAAGGATTGTATATCTATAAATATAGATATATCAACTATAGTCAGACTTGGAACAAAAGTCGATACTATTAGTGAAACGGCTGATTTAAAGTGTTAAAAAGATAAGTTGAACTCCCATAGACCTCTTCTATTTTGTATCTAATACTACTAGTCATATTATCTTTTGGCAAAAAAAGTTTAAGAATGGATAGAGCTTATGAGGTACTTGCAAGCCCAAATTTAGGATATTTCTGTGATTTATTTTGGAGGGTATAGCTAAGGGGGGGTATAATTAAGGTCCAGGCAATCAAGAAGCAACTTAATAGTATTATTAATTCTCCTATTTATTGACATTATTTAAAATATAATTAGAAAATGAAATTTTCTAAGTTCAACAGAAACAGATCTTTCGATCTTCTTCGGAAATATCAGATCTCGCAGAATAAAGCAAATTACCTGGCTAAAAGAGGGAAATTGAAAGTACTGGATTCAATTTATACAGAGAATCAAACCTGGGGCGCCTTGCATAAGGCATGGTTGGGCTTTGTCATAAGCAAAAATAAATTTGAACCGCGTCGCATGGAATACTATGCTCGGGTTATTCAAAAATTAGAAAGTGAACTTGGTTTGCCAATATCTTCATTTCCCGATCTGAATATTTATCCTGCAGAAGACGGAGAGAGAAATTCTGAGGACGAGGGCGATGTTACTACCCCTTATGATATTGACCATATCTCAAAAGAGGAAATGAAGGAATGGTATTAACGTCAGTTAAATTCCTAAATACAAATCAATTATCTGACATCATGAATTGCCGAGTGCAAGTATCTGATACTACATGATTCCCTTTAGACTATCAATAGTACTTGTCTTGTTAGCCATAGATGACAACCACAGTGGCAGTACGGTTTGCAGTCAATAGTGTGGCAGTCAGCTTTAACTTCTAATTTATGGCTCCGTTTGCAATAACATTAGTTAGTTTTAATAGCTGAGAATTTTTAAATTTCAAACCGAAGCCAAAATTGAAAGTCGATGCTTTCAATTGGCATATTTTGTTATATTCACCTTCATGTTTTACCTTTATCATCTATCAACGATATATTGTCACCATTTATCCTAGGTTCATATCTTTCGTGTAGTGTGATTCGACTATTATTTATGGAATAAGCATCCTTTGCAATTAGTCGAATTCGTAAAAATTGATCTATGATGCTATACTTGTAGACGTGTTCAAAGAATTGCAAGAGTTTTGCCACTAATTCTAACTAATTTTATACTTTATTGTATAAGACTATTACATGAGGACTTCTAGAATTGCCAAACCAAATAAACCATTACAATCACAAGAACTTAAAACTCTAAAATCTAAGGGGTCACATGTTAATGCTTAGACAAGAAAAAAAATTACATATTAACAATAACCTAAAAAGAGAACATGAAGTTGATTATAAAAAAATACATGTAGTGATATTAGGCAGTGGATTTGCGGGAATTGAGGTTCTAAAAGGACTTCAGAAAAAACTCAAGCACAACGAAAATGTGATTATTACACTAGTTAGTAGGGACAACTTTCTTCTCTTTACTCCGATGCTGCCTGAAGTATCTACTGGGATGATAGAAACAAGACATATAGTAACCCCGGCTAGATCATTTGCTAATAAGGCTAGGTTTTATGAAGCAAATGTAGAATCAATAGACCTAGACAATAAAAAAGTCATTATAACACATCCAATTGGTAGACAGTTTCATCCTACGACATGGGATAAGCACTCTCTCGAATACGATTACCTTGTTATTGCTTTGGGTAGTGAAACAAATTTCTTTGGAATGGATGATGTAAAGGAAAACTCATTTACCATGATGAGCATTGATGATGCGATTATTCTAAGAAATCATATTCTAAGTATGCTTGAACAGGCTAGTATTGAAGAGCATAATAGAGATTTGATGAAAAGTTTATTGACATTCGTAGTTGTGGGAGGGGGATTTAACGGGATTGAAACAGTTGGAGCATTAAATGATTTTGTGCGTGAAACCATAAGGAATTACTACAAGAATATCTATATGACAGACGTAAGGATATTACTTGTAAACTCTGAAGACAGAATACTGCAACAGGTAGACGTGGGTCTAGGAAAATGGGCATTGAATAAGCTAAAATCTAACGGAGTAGAGTTTATTATGAATATTCATGTCGAAGGAGCAACCCATACTGCAGCAAAACTAGATAATGGGGACTTGATTAATACACACACAATAATCTGGTCTACTGGTGTTACTCCAAGTAATTTGATTGCAGATCTCCCATGTGAACATGATAGAGGACACAGAATTGTATCAAATAGCTATTTGGAAGTGCCAAAGTATCCTGGTGTATATGCACTAGGGGATTGTGTCTCGATAACCGATCCAAATACAGGTAAACCTTATCCTCCAACAGCACAGCATGCTATAAGACAAGGGAAAGTGGTTGTAAAGAATATAATTTCCTCATTAAAAGAAAAAGAAGTAAAAAATAACAATGACAAGAAAAAATTCGATTACAAAACACGGGGAATGATGGCTGAGATTGGAAAAAGAATAGGTGTCGCATCAGTCTTCGGATTCAAAGTACACGGATTTTGTAGCGTGGTGGCTTTGGCGTACATTTTATTTATCTAACCTTCCGACAACTAAGAAGAAATTAAAGGTCATATCGGACTGGACAATGGACCTGATTTTTAAACCTGATGTAGCGATGATCAAACGGTTTGCAAAGGGTCATAACAAAAGTAATGACAGCATTCAGAAAACTGAGTCTCAGTAAATCTATGTTATTCTATCTGATAATATAAAGAAATTTTTAGATGTACTTTTTCAGGCTCTTAGGTAACCAAATAAAATATTGAATGTCGTTAAAGTCTGCAAGGTAAAAATCTCGAATTTAGTGCCTCAATACCAGCCTTTACCTTTTGCTATCGAATCGATCTTATGGTGAGTAATATTAGAATATATTAAACCATTTACATTCCCACTTTATAGGAATGTCATAACTCCTTTTTTTGTAAGTAACTAGTGTTATCTCAAAAATCAAAAGTCAAATCGAGATAACATACTATATGGGATATTAAGATGAAGTTCGTTACCATCACATGAGTCAACTTTAGATTTCGGTATCATATGCTGATGTGAGACGAATTCTCCATGCATTATTATGATATTATCTTTATATTCTGCGATAACATTTCCACACACAATTTTATCGCTAGCTCTAACTAGTGTTCTTGTTTTGATAATTTCACTCCAATCTGATATTGATGAATCCGTTGTCGTGTTCACATGTTCCCTCCAGTAACAAGATAAAATTGATCATCTTGTGCTCGTATTTAATAAATTAATATGCATTATAGGGCATTTTTTTCTATTTCATAAATTTATAAAAAAGTTTTGAATACTATTTTGTATAATTAGAGAGGAAGAAAATAGAAGATAAAGTGAATAGAAAAAGAAAACTTTGTGACAGCTGATACATTGACAAACTCAATTATATAACAAACACAATAATGTTGATAAATCCCAAGAGATTGTAAAAACATATGAGTATTGGTCTTATTGCTACTATTAGTAGCTTAGTAACTGCATTCTTATTTTTGTTAGCTTTTAATAATATTGCATACGCTCAAAGTACGTTCAGTCAAAATGTAAGTAGCAGCAACAACAGTACGTTATCTGTTATAGGAACCGCAGAAACGATGGTAAAACCGGATAAAGTCACACTTACTTTATCTGTTGAGACAACAAATAATACAGCTAATGAAGCCTTAACTGCAAATTCGGAGACGATGGATAATGTACTTGATGCCCTAAGAACGTCAGGTGTTAAGGAAAACGAGACAAGCACTTCATTTTTTAATATCTCTCCAAATTACAACTTTACACAGGAAGAGGATTTTCAACCTATACAGAGTAGAGATATCATCAGCTATACTGTAACTAATTCCATTACGGTTGATTCTACCAATCTTTTGAATGTATCCCAATGGATTGATACTGCGGTACAAGCAGGGGCCAATGATGTAAGCAGCGTATCATTCCTCTTATCAGATAAAAAAATCTGAACTTGTCAAAAACGACCTTATGAGACAAGCAATTATAGATGCAAGAAATAAGTCTGATATTGCTGCTTCTGCTCTAGGGTTGGAGGTAGTTGGAGTAAGATCAATAGTTATTGAAGGAAATGATGGAACCCCTGAACCACAACAATCATTCTTTGCGAGCGAAGCGATAGATTCAAAGGTGAGTCTTCCTCCAATTATTGCAGGAGAACAGAAAGTAACTTCCGGCGTAAATATTACATTTCTTACTAACTAATTAACTAGTCGCTAAGAAATAATCTGCTCAGAAAACAATTGTCGATTCAATCCCATCATTTAAAATTCCGTCTATTAATTATGATATTGTCTTATTGTATTATTATAGAGAAGCGAAATATTCGATCTTGATTAATCATCACGTAAACCAACTTCTCGATACAAATTAAAAATTCTATAATCTAGTCTAGATGATATCGATCGATATTATCTTCATACATAAATAAAAATAAAAATAAATAAAGAAGAGACTTCTTCTTTATTATTCCACGTTTATTTGCTTACCTTTTGGTTTTGCTTTTTTGTTTAGAGTTATTTCAAGTATTCCGTTTTTATACGTCGACCGCGCGGATTCAATATCTGCTTCTGATGGAACTTCAATTATCTTCCTGTATTTTCTCGGAGCGCTATTAATAGTGAATACTTCAACTGTGCCGTCATGTGCATTAATTTTGATGTCTTTCTTTTCTATTCCTGGCATTTCAACCACTACTTTAATGTCCTTGTCTGTAGATGTTACGTCTGCTAATGGTTCTGTTTCGCCTGAAATCAAGGGCTTATTAGCAAATCCCATCGCAGGAGATCTTATATTTCCAAATTCTCTTACTTTCGGTTTACCATCAGGTCCAACGGTCATCGAATAGCCATATACAAGCGGCCCTACCTCGCGTACCTTGCCGCCTTCAGGAGTTTGGTATTCTCTGACAAGATCCTTTGGTACTTTTGTCTCATCAATATCTGCAAATTGTTCTTGAAATACTCTTTCCATTTCCCGTCTCATTTGATCAAATTGTCTGGGCATATCTCTAAACCAGTCCCCGCTATTTCTTCCACTAGAGAACGGAAAATTGCTACTACCAAATATTCTTCTGAACCAGTCATCTGGTTCGATTCCCCAATTACTCATGATTAAGATATTATACTTCATGATATATATACGTTACTCACCATATGTGTGTAAGCATAAGCTTCAGATGCTTCGGATTGCATATCTATACCACTGAGATAAAGATGATTTCGAAAGTAACAATTATGAGTGATGGATCAGGAGCGTAGTACATATTATGATTATGCTCTTCCCATTGCTAAAAATAATGTTTTGTGATTATGATTATTTTTATATATCTTTTTATTCATTTCATTAAGTGCATTCCTTATACGTGATGGCTTTTCATTTAATTTGCTAGCTAACTCAGAGACTGACTTTGGAGACTCGCCTATAATTGTATGTAGTATCCTGCGTTCAAGTTCTTCTTCAAAGTTATCTTTTGCTATTTTATGAAGACGATTAACGATTAATTGCTTCAAAGCTCTCAAATCATTTAGTCGTGAATCCAGATTAGCGATTTCTTTTTCTATTCCTATTAGGTTATTTTGAAGTTGATTTAATGTCTTTCCGTCATTATCCTGTGCAAGTAATTCATATTCTTTATAGAATTTGTCTGATTCTTTATGTCGATATTGTTCAATTTTGCGATTCTCTATCGAAAAAGCGTCCTCAGACAGACAAATAGTAAGACTAAATGAAGAGCTGAGTCGATAATACTTTCTATCAGGAGCCCCCAAACTGCTCCTTTCACCATATGATTCAATCAGACCTATATCCTCTAAAGTCTTCATATGACGGAGTATGGCCTGTTGGCCTATGGCTATCTCCTTGGCAAGCTGATTAAAATACATCGGTTCTCGTGCTAGAGAAGCAAGTATTCTTCTTCTAGTATTGTTACCAATGATATCAAGAATCATATCATCATTGTGTACCGATGTAGATCTGTCAGAAAAACTATTATCCAATATCATATAATATTGGGCTGAAACAAATATTTAATGGTTACCCACATATAGTGTGTTAGTATGACGTCCCCCGAATTATAAATAAAACTAAAATTGCAAGTGTACAGGAGGATTTTGGCACAACTAATAATAATTTGAAATTCATGCAAGACATAGGATACATGAGCTCATTGAAAGAGTAATATGACTCGTCAAAAATCATACAATCAAAGATCATGTAATCTACCATTTTTGGAAGTTATGGAAATCGGCAGATTTTAAGGCATATTAATGGATAGTGATGTGTTTCTAAACTTGAATTGTAAAAATCATATCCCCAAGTCTTCTAGATCTAAAAATTTAATGAATATAAAGATCTAGACTGTTTTAAATATCATGTTGTCACGTAATAACTCTATGCTGTCAATTAATGACAGGGAAGACAATAGACAGACCTCTCATTTTTCGCCTCCTAATAAGAAGAATAAAACCAATTACTTTACCGAAAATAAAAATAATTATATCAATACTCAAATTAATTCCCTCGATATAGCAGATGGTCTAAAGGAAGTACTAATAAAAAATGGATTTACGTTAGAAGTACTATTAAACACATCATCTTCTGAAATAGCTGAATTTCTTGGTATTGACAAATTTGTTGCAGAGATAATATGTACAGCTGCAAAGAAATCTTCTAACCACTGAGGCGAATATCATAGCATGAGATTTTACCCCTAACTAGTTGTAGTAAATATAATCATGAAACTAGAAAATATAGAAGATAAAAATAAAAATAAAAACACAGTTACAGCATGCTCGATATGTAACGGGGATAGTACGCTCATTACAGATCCAGAATGTGGAGAAATAATTTGTGGTAACTGTGGTATGGTTATCTCTGAAAAAATAGAAGATACCAGTCATCAGGAACAATGGATCTCTACGAAGGAAACAGATAACGGAGCGAGAACAGGAGCGCCATCCTCCTTAGCTCGTCATGACATGGGTCTTTCCACGATCATTGGAAGAGAGAACAAAGATGCTAAGGGACAATTAATAGATACAGCCATGCGTTCCAAGATAGAGAGACTGAGAACATGGGATTACAGAACAGGTATATATAAATCTGGAGACAGAAATCTTATGAAGGCTTTTGAGCAGCTTGATCGACTAAAGAGAAAACTTGGTCTATCAGAAAATGTATCTGAAAAGGCAGCCTATATTTATAGAAAGATTCATGAAAGGGGACTAATCCGTGGTAGAACTATTGATGGGATATTAGCTGCTGCAGTATATAGTGCTTGCAGGGAAATGGAAACTGCTAGAACATTGAAAGATATTGCTGCGATAAGTAATTTAAAACGCAAGGATATTGCGAGATGCTATAGATTACTTGTTTTTGAACTTGATATTAGGATCCCCATAGTAGATCCAAAGAAGTGTATTTCTAGGGTTGCAAATAAGCTCAACATTAGTGAAAAAACAAAACACCAAGCTATTAACATCATGGATGAAGTTGTCGAGAAGCAAATAAGCGCTGGAAAAGATCCTAATAGTATGGCGGCGACAGTGCTATACGTATCATTATTGAAGGCTGATGAAAAAATACCACAGAAAGATATTGCGGCTGCTTCAGGTGTGACAGAAGTGACACTTAGAAACAGGCTTAAAGATTTGAAAAATCACCTTATATAGAATATGGACGTTAAATACTAATAATATCTTTCACAATTCACATTATTATCATTACTGAAGCTTCTTATTCATCCATACAAATATGCTCTTTCATTATTCTCTATTTAGGGAACTGGCAATGAGCTTTAACGACCAAATACATCAGGTAACTAAGTTACGTGTCATAGGTAAACAATGATTATAAGGAAAATTCCGGCTTTCTTGGCTACGATGGAAAGAATAACGAATGTAAAGAAACATCTAAACAAAAAAGCCCTAAGTACATTATCAGTGATTATAATAACAATTTCTCTTGTCATGACGTTAGTATGGCATATACATATACCCATGGCGGCAGCCACATCATTAGAAGAAATTAAGGTCAGCCGTGAAATATCTGCACCAATTGATCAAGTTTGGAATATAGTATCAGATATTGACAACGATACAAAATATTGGTCTACCTTCAAAGCTATAAAAAATATAAACGAAACAGGTAATGTAATTGAAAGAGAGGTAACGCTGTTAGCAGGTCCACAGGGAGATACAAAAACCCATCAATTTGTAACTGTGAATCCAGAGCAATTTGTAGTTGATACAAATATCACGGAAGGTCCTGTGACTGGAAGTAGAGTGCTTATATTGAGTCCATCCTCAGAAAACAATACAACAACAAGATAGATGCGACATGGAAAGTTGATTTATCTGGTATTCCAGTATTTGGAAGGGGTTTTGCAAAAGATGGTATTATGAAGACAACTGAAGAGGCATTTGATAGAATAGCACAAGCAATTGAATAAGAAGAACTTGATCTAGAAAGAAACCTAATGCAAGATACAATATAATCAATTGAGGAGAAATATTAACATCCCCTAATTTTTCCTCCATATACATATGATCTTTTTCATATAATGTCTTTAATAATGTTGAGCTCGCTACATTTTGCAGTAAAATTGAATCTGGGCTTTGATCCATGGCAAGCATGATCGACAATCCCATGAATAATCTTAGCTTTAAATTCATGTCATTTTTCTTCAAATTTCGTGATTTTTATTGTCCGCCAATCAAGATCCTAAAGCAAATAAATATTCAACTAGGTTCTCATATTCTTGATTATGGATGTGGTTCTGGAAGTTATTCTATTCCTGCTGCACCACTTGTAGGACCTACGGGAAAAGTCTATGCGGCAGACATTCATCCATTAGCTATACTTGAGGTTCAGAAAAGAGTGAGAATAATGGAGCTTCGAAACGTAGACACCATACTCACAGATCAGGACACTAAACTACCCAATGCTTCTATAGATATTATCTTTTTGTTCCGTGTACTCCATGACTTTAAAAATCCCGACATTATCATAAGAGAACTTGATAGAGTGCTCAAACGAACTGGTATCTTATCAATAATCGATCATAAATTTGATAAAGGTAAAGTGATCTCTACGATTACTCGTGCTACACAAAACTTGATACTTAGAGAGACAATGACAGGAAATAACAAGGAAAAAAATGCAATACATATTTTTTCTAAATTGCCATAGATAGATTTCTAGATATGAGGAGCAAACTATGATCTTCGATATGAAAGAAGTTAGGCATACTATTAGTATCAATCAAATAGAGACTTGAAATTTAATAGAGAAATAAACAAAGAAACCTCAGCTAGAGAGTATTGCAGCTGGGAGGAAGTAGATATCCTCACAAAGACTATAGCACAAAAAATACGAAACTCGAACAAAAAATATGATGCAATCTTAGGGATTACAAATGGAGGAATCATACCAGCTAGGGCCTTGGCAAAAGAACTAGAAATTAATGATATACAATTTATTCCTTTTAGAAATAAGAAGCTGTATACAAAAGTGATGCCAATATTGTCTAAGGACAAGAAGTATCTTATTGTTGACGAAATTTATGATACAGGAGAAACATTGTCTAAGGTAGATAATGTATTAAAAAAATTTGATTATGATTTTGCATTTCTCATGAGCAGATATAGATATAATGGTAAACCATTTGCATATGTTGGAAAACTATTGAATCATAACAAATGGATTGTATTTCCATGGGAAGTGAAAAACAATCATTAACAATAAGAAATTAATACTTTTGTAAAATGTATTTTGAATATTTATAATCTGATATTCTAGATTGTATCTTACCCCTAAACAATAAATATACAACAAATCCTGCTATTCAATAAGTATAACAACTAATAATAAACAAAGTTTACTAATGATAAATTCCATAAAAATTATCACGATGGAATATCTAAACATTGAGTCATTATTTTGATGGTATTGAAGCCTATTGTTTTAAGTATAATATCGTTTCTTAAGGACGTAGAATGGAGAAGTCCGTGATGGTAGTAATATGATAGCTGACAAAGGGAATTGACAGGAATAACTTCCCAGAGAAGTAGATCGTCTAACCTCGCATGCCAAGTTGCCATCAGTTGGGTCTCCTCCGGCTATTTAATATTTCTTTATAACTTTTGAAAAATGGATACTCTGTTTACACCGAATTTAGAAATATGAAAGCTTGAAACGTATTTCTCACATGTTAGATTGTAGATGCCTCCCTTAACGAGAAAAAAATAAGCCAGATTCGAAAGATGGAGCTATTGTAATAGTTGATGATGAAGAAGATAGTCTTGAAGATTAAAGTTTTTTAAGTTGAATGATTAGTTAGAATAAATTCTATTTTATCCATACTTAAGCACTTTGAATAGGCGAACAGGAATACCAATAAAAAGACAAAAGTAGATTCAGCCGGCTCATAACCCCAAGATCAACTTGAGCTTAATATTCTGTTAATACCATTCAACAATTCTTTATTGCTAATTGGTTTTCTAATAATCCCATCCTTAACAAATGCAGGACTTAATTCATTTATATCTGATCTATGATCCTTTAATTCAGTCAAGGCTGTAAGAAAACATATCCTGAGATTCTCATCTTCTTTTCTGATTTCACGCAATAGTTCAAACCCGTTCATCTCCGGCATTTTAATATCAAGAATAGCTAAATCGTAATAATTTGATTTGAAGTTAGACAACGCATGCAAAGGATTGTTATATGAGTCAACTTCAAACCCATAGTCTTCTAAAGCAAAAGTAAGAACCGTGGTAACATCAGATTCATCATCGACTAACAAAATCCTTCTATTTCCCATTGTGATCCCCTTCTGAACCGTCAAGGCTAGGATGTTGTTGGCTAGATGGAATAGTGAATGTAAAGGTTGCACCCCCTTCATTGGGATTATTCTGAGCCCATACTTTGCCGCCATGTTCTTCTATGATACTTTTTGAGATAAAGAGTCCTAGACCAGTTCCGGAGAAAGACTTGGAGGCAAATCTTGAAAATAGTTTTGGAAATATTTCTGGGTCTATCCCTGTTCCCGTGTCCATTATACTCACTGTTACTTGGCTATCCTTTTTTTCTGAGATTATTTGTATTTTTCCTTTCCCCCTTGTCGGTTTGGTAAATTTAAGGGAATTGTCTAAAAGATTAGAAATAACTTGTGCAAGCCTTCCCTTGTCTGCTTCTACCATGATGACACCATCATTAGGGGTGAATAATATTTCCGTATCCGATCCGACCTTATTTTGTACTTGTATTTGATTTTGATAACCATGAACTACATCTTCTATTGTATCGTTGATATCGAATTGTTCCTTATGAAGTGATAGACTATGGCTTTCTATTCTTGATACATCTAAAATGTCTTCTGCAAGTCTGCGTAGTCTGTTTGCATTCCTACTCACAATGTCTAATAATTCACGATGTCTGCTATCCTTGATTTTAGATAGAAGAACCTCTGATGAACTAATAATAGGTTGAATGGGGGTCCTTAGCTCATGGGCTGCTATATTGATAAACTCTTTTTGCATTTTATCATGAGCCTCAAGTTGTTCATTTGATTTTTCTAGTTCCTTTGTTCTTCTTTTTACCCGCCTGTCAAGTATGTTGTTCCATTTTATTAGGAACAGTATCAAAGTAACAACAGCAACGGTAAATCCAGCAACTAATGTAAACATCTTTAGTCTTTCATTAAACAAAACATCATTAATGCTCGCATAAATCTCATCTGTAGGAGTTATTATGAAAGCAAAGTACTCAGGCTTGCCTTCTATAAATATAGGAGAACCTGTAGTCAGTCTTTGAACACCTCTAAATTCATAAATAGCAGAATCAGACTTGCCTGACATAACTGTTCCTATCAAATTATTGAGAATGCTATTATGTCCTGTAACTTCTTGAGTATGATTGTCAAAAAATGAGACTCCAATGAATGATTTTACCGGATGAATAAGATGAACTGCATTTCTATCCAATGCTGCTAGATATTGCGATCCTATCGAGTAAACATTTCCATAGCGCCCGAAGAAGTCTATAGTAGGCATTTGAACACCCACCATTCCAATATACTGACCATTCTCTCTATTTATTATTGGAAAGGTTATTGCAATTCTGTATATACCGTCAATGCCTTGGAAGCCTTCTGAAAATACTGGTCTTAGTGTCTTCTTTGTTTCCTGCACGTAGTCCCTAAATGATATATCTATATTTACAAAACTTCGGTGTCCTTCTGTTACTGCATTATATGTCATTATATCGTCTTTATCTGCAATAAAAAGACCGTCAACTCTGGTAATATTGTTTATTTGATCAAGTCTCTCTCTCATCAATTTATCAACTCTATCACCATATAATTCCCCTTGCTGCAAATAGCTCGATCCTGCCAGCCCCTGAAGAATTGAAGCGACTAAGCTAAGATCGGAACCAATATGTTGTGCCATAGCCTTTGTAGATCCTAGCTGGCGTTCTCTCTGCTCTACGAATAGGCCGTCCCTAACGCTTTCTTCTGTAATATTTTGCTGATAAAAGAACAGACCATAGGCTACGGCAATTATCAAAGTTATACAAATAATACCTACTTCCTTTGCGTGCTCAGAAAATAGATTTTTGTACGAGCCTTTCATTTTTGTTGTTCTTGTTGGTAATTAGACATTACTGCCTTCACTATTTCTCTATATCAGTACCTTTCAGGTACTATGATTGTCCCATTGATTATCCCTTGCTTTAGGTCTTCTAGTTTAACTTTAACTTCCTCAGGCACCTTGTCTTCTAAACTATGAAAAGGCGCTAGATATATGATGCCATCTCCTAATGCTCCCTTGTCAGCTTCTAATCCTGGTTTAAATATTTGTCCGCTAAAGTTTCCCGTTTGAACCATTTTAACTGCCTGATCAAATGCCTTTTCTACATCTAATGCAAACGAGGTAAGAACAGTATTTGAAGCTAATTTGTTTTGGTCTGAGATAGCTCCCATCGCATAAACCCCTTTTTCTTTAGCAGCCTGAATAACACCATGGCCCGATGTATCAGCTACATGTAACAACAAGTCAGCACCATCATTAATTTGTGACAGCGCTGCTTCCCTTCCTTTTGTAGAATTATCCCAATCATCTAAATATGTTTCAAGAACTAGAATGTTAGGATTGATATCTCTTGCTCCTTGTTTGTAACCCTCGAAAATATTGAGTAAGTTCGGATATCTTTCTCCACCCACAAAACCTATTACCCCTGTCTTAGACATCATTGCTGCAAGGGCCCCCAGTAGATATGCCCCTTCTTGCTGCTTAGGGAATATTGAAGCAACATTAGTAGAGTTTGCAAGTCCTGTAAAGACCACAAATTTGGTATTTGGATAATCCTTGCCTACCTTAACTGCTGGGTCGCCCCACTCAAAACCTTGGGCAATAATCAAATCATAGTCTTTGTTAGCATAGTCTCTTAATGTAGTTTCAATTTCTGGAATAGCTACATCATCTTTAAAATCGACTGTGTGGCCGTATTTGTTATTCAGTTCTTGCGCAGCATTGAATCCAAAGGCACCCCAACCTGCATCGCTGAACAGAGCATCAGTTAACAGAGCTATTCTTAGTACTCCAGTGTGTGAATCAGTAACATTTTGATCTGTCTGAGCTGTTGCTGTTGATATAGGTAAGGAAAGGGATCGTGGCATTTGGGCCTGAAATATGGATATAACATTTACTGTAAGAAATGTTACTGATAATAATGAGAAAACTGATAATGGTAAAATGGAATTCGTTTGATATGCTGCTATCATAATTACTATATTATAGCTTTGGCACTAATTACTGTTTAAAACTCGATCTATGTCTCGTGATTAGTATGTACAACCTCTACGAAGCAGCACAATATTCCTACATTCTCAATCCCTTAACGATTCCATAGATTTGCTGTCCCATGAAATGGCGTTCTGTATCCTCATCAGCTAGATTAATGGTTATTGATCTACCTTTGGAGACGTCAACTGTAGCATTTACATTATCCCATGCATTATTGCCATTCGTTCCAACGTCCAGAATTCCTGATAGAGATATACTCTTGTCTGGACTAAGTTGAAGGGGAGTGTTTTCAATGACAGTAAAATTACCTAGTTGATGGGTATGATTTTCAGCTCCATTTACAGGACCAGTATAAAAGTTAGCCCTGAAGTCAGTTAGATTTCCATTTTCTACATTCATATCCCAATCACCTGACAATATGAATTTTGGTACAGTAGTCATATCAACAGTTTTGGTATTTGGGGGCATTCCAAGTACTAGAGAGCTTATTTGCCCATTCATCTCAAATGTATTGGTTTTACCATCAGAAGTTTGTGCTAATGCATTTTTTGATATCTTATCATGACCGAACATATTTGAAGGTATTAACAGCATCAAAAGGCTGATCAAAACAAGAGTAGCAGTGATAGATAATGTCATGCTTGCCATGAAATATCACTTATTCTCTTGTTATTAGGTTTTTGTTCATGTAAGAAAATGAGTCTTTCTATAAATGTCAGTGAATAATATTAGCAGCATAAACCTAGTATAAGTTAGATTCTAGGTTAGAGTCTCATTACTATATAACGATTTGAATAGTAATGCGCAGAAGAAAGACGCAATTAAAGTCCTATTGTTTCAAGGTATGAACCTATTTCATTAAATGAAGCACGATGATAGTCGTTCATGTGTACAAGAGCACGGTATAGAACGCACCCATTACCAAGCAAACCACACTTATTGCATTTAATTCTGTAATATGGATCAACCCCTAGTGTTTCATATACTTTCAAAATGTCAGCATCGTCTGCTACGTATCCATATAGAGAAAAGGTCAATGATCCATTTGTAACTCCTGCCCTAAGCATCAGCAAGCCATTAGCACATACTTCCTGCACAGTTCTCGAGGACCTGATCTCACTATGTTCACCTGAACCTGAAGCAATTTTAGAGAATTTCATAAATTGGCCAAAAAATTGTCTTTCAGTTGCATTTTTCAGTATTTGTGAGAGTTTTGTTTTCTTGTTCTGATTATTTTTTTGTTCTTGAACCAGACCCAGCATATCTTGTTTCTATATTCGTTCTAATATAAAAGGAAAGTTTAGCTGATGATAAAATAGGTAAATAATATCACAATGGATTATCTAAAATAGGTGCTTTATCTGCTATCTATCCCTCAAAATTAATATTAAGTCGGCTAGGATTAATGGAACACGAGTCCTCTGAATATGTTCCAGCTAATAACCCAAGCCCACTGCAGTTGCTACAGCTAATCCTATCCCAAGTGCTACCCACCTTTGTGGTGGAAGCGTATCATTGCCCTTTATTTTTGAAATTATTGTTTTGTAATTCATGTCTACAATATGTTTGCCGCTAGAGATATTCCCTACGTTGCTCTGTTTGTGATTATTGAAGATTGCTGCTTAGCTATCCTAAATATTACAAAGGAATACTTAAAAAAGCATAGCCCTATGGCTTTTTGTTTTATCTCCAGATTATGGAATACAAGGGAAACCCAAATAATATCATTTGTATTAGATGCTGCGTGACCTTATACCTTGGTCAT
>Ga0207428_10000404_pt1 | contig 53634 bp, 47 predicted proteins | sample RhiMethybrSRZTD1_FD_187600 | JGI IMG/M metagenome (GOLD analysis project Ga0207428, IMG submission 187600) | Populus rhizosphere microbial communities from Tennessee, USA - Rhizosphere MetaG P. TD hybrid SRZTD1 (SPAdes) (version 3) | ecosystem: Host-associated > Plants > Roots > Rhizosphere >...
GGGCTGTGCTCCAACCTGAATAAGCGTTTCGCAGATCGCCGCGCGACAGTGCAGAACACTCACGTCGACGAGGAGATCAAACGCGAGATTCAGAAAGTCTTCAGTGCGAAGGACCTGATTGAGCGGATATTCTTTCCTGAAAAAAGTTCTCAGGTGTCGGACCGGCCCATAGTCACGGTTTTGATCGGCGATCTCAGCCGGACTATGGATGACGAAAGAGGAACCCTTGATTTTGCGGAGCAAATGATTCGGGAGTACGGTTCCACCGCCCGAACATTCAAGAGCTCCCTGCTCTGGATCGTTATCGACAACGCTCAGTCAATGCGCGAGGAATCTCGCAAGATCCTTGCATGGCAAGCGATTAGTGATGAATCGGGCGATCTCAACCTCGACGATGTGCAAAGAAAGCAGCTAGTAGAAAACGTCCAAAAGGCACGCCGAGATCTCAAGGAATCAATCTGGCGAGCGTACAGGCATGTGCTGATCCTCGGAAAGGACAATAAGCTGAAGGTCGTTGACCTCGGGCTTGTTCACTCGAGCGCTGCCGATACACCTATTTCGAACGTAATTAACAGGCTATCCGCAGACGGAGATATGGAGAAAGGAGTCAGCCCTAGCTTTTTGGTTAGGAACTGGCCGCCAGCATTCGAGGAGTGGTCCACGAAGTCCGTTCGAGACGCATTTTATGCGTCGCCAGTCTTCCCCAGGCTCATAAATCAAGCAGCAGTAAAAGATACCATTGTTAGAGGCGTTGAGGAGGGGCTGCTCGCATACGTTGGAAAGATTACCTCGGGCAAGTACCAACCGTTTTCCTTTAGACGGATCATGAGTCCCAGCGACATTGAAATCTCCGATGATATGTTCGTCATCACCGGCGACACTGCCCAAGCTTACATTCAGAAAGAATTGAAGCTGACCGGACCGATACCGTCAGGTAATACCGGCACAAGCTTGCCGAAAATTCCACCACCGAATCCGGCGTCGACCGAGACCTCTTCACCAACAGCGTCAACACAATCTCAACTCGAGCTTAGCTCCTCGGATTCTACGGCGCGATCGGCGGGGATTAGATGGACGGGTGATGTCCCGCCGCAAAAGTGGATGAACTTTTACACGAGAGTCTTAACGAAATTTGCCACTACCCCAGGCCTCAAGCTGACCGTACAGTTTGATTTCAGCCCCTCTGAAGGAGTCTCAACGCAGTCCCTGGACGAGACGCGGAGCGCGCTTCGGGAGCTTGGACTTGATGACCAGGCCACGAGGAAGTAGCCCGCATTGAGATCATTGATCTTGGCTGCCGCCGGCATGAGGCGCAATCCTCAGAGAGCGTAGTCACTGCTACTATTCCCAACTGACTCGCTTGGCTCGTGTCAACACCATAGAGCTTCGGAGCGATGGATTCTGGATCCTAAAGTTGAGATTCCACCATTCGATGCGCGCTCCATAGTATCCGGAATTCAAGGCCATGGGTGGATCAATGGGTAAGCGTCCTATACTTGTGTCTAATCCATTGATGTTTTTTGGAGAGCGGAACACCACCTCCTCCGCCGCATCCCGGCGCTGCGCGGGTATCAAAGCTAGTATCCGAAAAGCAGACGGGCGCGGAGCCACTGATGCAGCGCGGGTCTCAATCGTCAATCCACCCCATCTGTTCGAGCCTCGGCTCCATCAATTCCACGATCGCTTGCGCCGTGTCTTCCGCGCCCTCGCGCACATCGGTGTTGAGTTCGCGCACCAGCCCCACGCCGGTTTGAATGGCACCGGCCGTTGCAATTCCCGAAATTGCGGCGCCGACCGGCAGGGTCGCCGCGAGCCCCGGCGCAGTTGAGCTCTCGGCATCGACCGTGGCCTCGGCCAACAAGCGTTTCCCAGTCGCCTCGACGGCATAGGCCTGAACGAGTGTCTTGATCTCGGTGCCGCCGGCCCCGAACCCGATGATCATCCGCGTCGCCGCATTTCCCTCGTCAACCGTCACGAACTGCCCCTCGATCGTATACACCCCGGCCCCGGCCGGCGCCGCGCCTCGCCATCGCCTTGCAGGCAGATCGAGGTCCTGCAGCTCTTCGACCAGCTTGTCGGCAACCACGCCGGCGATCTGGTGTTCAAGCTGCACGCGTTCCGGATTGCTGTTTGGATCATCGCCGGCGCCTTGAAGCTCTGCGGCCGCGGCGCTGTCGACCGCCACTTCGGCCGGACTGACGGCAAAGTCATAGACCAGAATCTGCGTCGGAGGCGGCAGCGTCTTGCGGTCCTTTTTGGACATTTTGTTGGTGACTTCTGCATCGGTGCTTGAACCGCAGCCAGCAAGACCGGCGACCAGCAGACACAAGCTCAGGGACAGAATAGCGCTGCGCATAGTGGGACCTTTCTTCAGTTTCCGTTACACCTTGGGAATGCGGTGCTCGAAATGGCGGCGGACAGCACCGCGTTGAGGCCGTCCTAATCAGTTCCAAGCAGTTGCTTTGCCTTGGCGATCTCGTTCATGCAGCCAGCTTCGTCGCCGGCCTGATCAAGTTCCCGCGCCCGCTGCAGCGAAGCGGATAGAGTGCCGTCAGTCTCGATCGCGCCATTCGCGCCAGAACTACTCGAAAGTGGGTTTTCGGGCAGTGTGCCGGCGGTTGACGGGGCCTTCGGTATCGCGCCCGCGGTGGCGAGATTGCCGCTGTGTATCGTGGTATCCAGCGGGTTATCCGGCACGTGGCCGGAGGTCGAGGGCGCCTTCGGCAGATGCGCGCCAGCGCCCGGATGCGCCTGCGCCAGGGTTTCGATCTCCAGGCTGCATGGACCAGCATAGGCTGGCATTGCGGACAGTGCCAATCCGACGCTGGTTGCGAACAACATGGTTCTGACGTTCATGAAAGCCTCCGCGCGAGAGCTGATCTCCGGGGACCGCACCAGCCTAGGCTTGCAACGATTTGCCGGGATTTGGGACGCCTGCGGCGACTTCCATGCGATAGAATCGCGCGCTGACGAAGCCGAACAGGGTCCATCCCAGGAAAATGCACAGGCCGCCCAGCATGATGGCTTCCGTGCCCGAGCTCCAGAGCGCATAGAAACTGTAGACCGTTGCAATCATCGCGATGACGTTGGTCAGCAGCGCCTTGTCGCGCGGAACTCCGGACACATTCTGGATCGTGATCAGGGCAGCCATGGACATGACGTAGGGCACCAGGTTGGTGACCACCGCCAGGTTCACGACTCGGCCGAACTGCTCGTTGAGCTCCGGACTGATCGTCATCAGGGCAAGTGCCAGCTGCGCTGCCAAGAGAATCAGCATGCCGATGATCGGAACGCCGATTGCCGTCGCCTTGCCGAAGACGGGCAGGAAATAGCCGACGTCTGCCGAACTCTTGAAGACCTGTGCTACGGTGAATTGCCACCCGAGCAGGGAGCCGATGCAGGCGATCACCATCACCGCGGTGATGATGTTGGCGATCGTCGAATTGAACATCACCTCGTATGCGAGGCCAAACGGAGCGCTGCTCGCCGCAAGGTCGGCGTTGGGCACGATCCCGGCGATGACGTTGGTCGAAATGATGTAGAGAATGGCGGCTCCGATGGTGCCGCCGAGCACGGCGATCGGCACGTCCCGTTCAGGGTTCTCGACCGCATCGGCGTTGGCGCAGGCCGATTCCAGGCCCAGGAACGCCCAAAGCGTGATGGAGATGGCGCTGCCGACCGCTGTCATGAACGGGAGGCCTTTAGGATTCCAGGCTGCGGCGTAGGTGTCGGCGCTGAACCAGAACCAGCCGATGATCGATATGACGATGGTCGGTATGATGACCCCCCACACGGTGACCGACCCGATGCGGCCGGTGATTTGCGCGCCGCCGAAATTGGCGAAAGTGGTGAGGCAGAGCAGGATGATGGTCCAGATGCAGGTTTGGATCGGCGTCAAGCTGGTGCCGAATAAAACGGTGCCATACCCGACGGCCGTGACGGCAATGGCCACGTTGCCGATCACCAGCGAGAGGCCATAGGTGTAGTTGGCCATGTAGTTGCCGCCCTTGCCGAAGGCGTATTCAGCGTAGCCGCCCATGCCGCCCGGTTTCTTGCTCAGCATGCCGCAGCGGGCAAAGGCGTAGGCGAGGGCGAGAGAGCCGCCGGCGGTGATCAGCCATGAGAAGATCGAGATTGTGCCGACCTCGGCCAGCTTGGCCGGCAGGAGGATGATGCCGGATCCCATCATGTTGACGGCAGTCAAGATGGTGAGCTGCCAGACATTCATTTTGCTTTTGGACGCAGCCATCTGAAGCTCCTTCCGAGTTTCACTTGCCGCTGGATCGCAGGCATTGCAGGTGATAGACGCCTTCGTGGTTCTCGACGCCATGCGTGTCATGGCCGAAGCCGGGGACCAGGCGGTCGATCGCCTCCAGCGACTTCAGATAACCAAGGATCGGGCCATCTGCGGCGCCGACTTCCTCGCCTGGCATCAGCAGCGGGATGCCGGGTGGATAGGGCACGATGCCGGTGGCGACGCTGCGCCCGGCGATCTTGTCCAGGGTCAGGGTCTCGACCTCGCCCTTCACCAGCTTTTCATAGGCTTCGACGGGGCTCATGGTGGCTTTGGGCAGCAGCGAAAAGGCTTTGGCCAGATACTCCGTGGTCTTCAGCTCGCGCATGGCTTCGAACAGACGGGCCGCCAGATCCTTCAGGCCAACGCCCGCATAGGCGTCGCCAGTCTTGGCGACGAGCTGCGGCAGTACGCGCTCCAGGGGCTTGTTGGCATCGTAATCGGTCTTGAAATCGAGCAGGGCGTTCACCAGCGTGCCCCACTTGCCCTTGGTGATGCCGAGCGAGAACAGGACCAGGATGGTGAAATCGGTGGTCTTCTCGACCTCGATGCCCTGCTGGTGGAGATAGGCGGTGACCAGGGTCGCCGGAATGCCGGTCTTGGCCAGCTTGCCATCGGCATCGACTCCGGGGGTCACGATCGAGACCTTGATCGGATCGAGCATGCAGTAATCGTCTTCGAGACCCTCGAAGCCGTGCCAATCCTGCTTGGGATGCAGCACCCAGCAGCTAGGATCGGTGACAAGCTGTTGTTCCGCCGCCTGGTGGAACGGAACGGCTTTGCCGGTCTTCTGGTCCTGCACGGTCGTCGGCTGCCAAGCGGTGAAGAACCATTCGTTCTTCTTGGCGAAATCGTCGTGCAACCGTGCCAGCATCTGGCGGAACGCGACCGCTTCGCGGATGGATTCGGTGGTCAGAGCGATGCCGGACGGCCCATCCATCATCGCCGCGCTGACATCATTGGACGCAATGATCGCATATTGCGGCGAGGTCGAGGCGTGCATCATGAACGCCTCGTTGAAGCGCTCGTGCGGGATCGGCCGGCGGCCATCGCGGATGTGGATGTAGGAGGCTTGCGACAGGGCGGCGAGCAGCTTGTGGGTCGAGTGGGTCGCGAACACCGTCGGATCGGTGGCCGGGTGGTCCTTCGGGGAGCCGTACATGGCGTGCCGGTCGCGATAGAGCGGATTGAACCGGGCATAGCCGTACCAGGCTTCGTCGAAATGCAGCCGGTCGACGGTCTGGCCCAGCAGCTCCTTCACCCTCTTGGCGCTGTAGCAAAGGCCGTCATAGGTCGAGTTGGTGATGACGGCGTGGACCGGGGTCGGATCGACGTCCTTGCCGACCAGGGGATTGTCCTTGATCGCCTTCTTGATAGCTTCCGGCATCAGCCGGTCCTGCGGGATCGGGCCGATCAGGCCGAGGCGGTTGCGGGTCGGCACCAGATAGGTCGGGATGGCGCCCGACATGGTCATGGAGTGCTCGATCGACTTATGGCAATTGCGGTCGCACAGGGCGATCTGGTTGCGCGTGACGCTCGCCATCAGGATGACGCGGTTGGAGGTCGACGAGCCGTTGGTGACGTAGTAGGTGCGGTGTGCGCCGAAAACGCCCGCCGCATAGCGCTCGCCGGCGCCGATCGGTCCGCTGTGATCGAGCAGCGAACCGAGCTCGCCGACCGAAATGGAAAGGTCGGAGCGGAACAGCTCTTCGCCGAAGAACTCGAAGAAGGCCCGGCCGGCCGGATGCTTGAGGAAGGCGATCCCGCCGTGGTGGCCAGGCGTATGCCAGGAATATTCGTGGGTGCGGGCGAAGCGCGCCAACGCGCCGAACATCGGCGGCAGAACCTGGGCGCGGTAGCGGTCGATCGCGGCGATGATCCTGCCGCCGATGAAGTCAGGCGTATCTTCCAACAGCCAGATGAAGTCGTCCGCCTGCTGCATGGCTTCCACGGGAATGCTGGAGGCGCTGCTGCGCGTGGCGCTGAGGAACACCGGAATGGTGCCGTTGCCATTGCGGATGCGCTTCAGCAGATCGCGCGCGCCGTCATGGCTGGCGCCCTCCAGGTCCCAATCGACGATGATAACTTGCAGCGACGCGTCAGAGGCGACGATGGCGGCGGCGTCCTCCATCTCGTGGGAGGTGATGACCACGACGCCACGCGCGATCAGATCGTCCCGCAGGGCGCAGGCAGCGCGGCCGGACGCCGAATTGCGTTCGAACTCGTTGTTGACGATCAACGCGCGCCGCGAAAAGCGTAGTTCCTTGGAACCGATCATGAGGAGAACTCCTTCAATGCTCGCTATGGGAGCATGGCCACCGCAGTTCGTTCGAACCGTGCACCCGATCAAAAGGTCAGCGACGTGCCAAGGCCGATCTCGAGCGCATTGTAATTGTCGATCTCGATGCCGTCGGCATTGGTCGCACCGTTCGGATTACTGTCGGTCCAGGTGTAGGCGATCTCGCCATCAAGCACGATTCCGGGTCCCAGATTGTAGGCGCCGGTCAGCACGGCGCGATCCTGGGTGTAGTCGGAGACTTCGCCTTCCAAGTTGGCATCGAGATGCGAATACTGGGCGCCAATGATCCAGGCATCGATCGTGTAAGCCGCTCCGAGGCCGGCGACCCAGGCACTCGTGGCGATCGGCGGGACGGCACCGCCTTCCCGGCTGGTTCGGTCGAGGACATGGTCGTAGTATTCGAAGACGCCTCCGACACTGAAGTCGCCGAAGGTGAGGTTGATGCCGGCCTGGTAGAATTGCTGCTTCCTTCGGTTGGGCCCAGGCGCCTTCTCGACATGGCCCTCGAAGGATCCGCCGGCGCCGGCGGTCAAGCCCCAGCCATCGCCTTCGTAGGTATAGGTCCCATAGAACGAGAAGTTGTGACGGGATTCGTCATCTTCGTTGAACGGCATGCCGACATGGGGGCCGGCTATGTCGGTATGGTTCTGGTCGCCGCCGTTCGGCGTGTAGGAAAGGCTGAGCTGGAAGCCGGCGAACACGGGCGAAAAATACAGCAGCTTCTGCGCATCGCCGCCGTCGGATTCATCGACCCCGACGCAGGCGGGGTTTGAAATGATTGTGTTGGCGGCCCATTCATCTGGTGAAAAGGCGGAGAAATTCTCGGTCCCGCCTGGCGGCAGTATGCAGGAATAGCTGAGGGCATCGTCGATCGAGCCGATGCGCGCTTCGCCAAATCCACCGGAAAAGAAGATCCAGGCTTCATCGATCTGATCGTCCTCGGTCTCGCCTTCGAGCTCGACATGCGCGCCGACTGTGATGCCATTGTCCAAGGTCGTCCGGCCGTCGAAATGAATTTCAGCGCTGTTGAAGAAACCGTCGGTGTTGTGCTCGTTGCCGAGCTCACCCTCGCTGTCATCGTCGAAATTGACCTGGTAGGCTTCGTTGAAGAAACCTCCGACACCGAGCTTGATGCCGTCGGCGCCCAGCGCCGCACTTGCCGTGAGGCTGGTGCCGATGAGGGCTGTGCTCGCCAATAGGGTCTTTCTCATTGTAGATTCTCCCATGCAGAAGCCGCCCGCTAGTTCCAGAACCCTCTATTCCTGGCTCAGCTTCCAGCCGTCATCGAGGTTGTATTCCTGGATCATGGCGGCCTTCAGAGCCGTGTCATCCCCCAGGTCCTTCTCATAGACCTTGCCCTGCTGGTTGACGATGAATGTCATGATGCCGGTATTGCCGTATTCGTCGGGCGTCGCGATGACGGCATAGCCACCAATCATGTTGCCGTTGATGATGTAGTCGTAGCGTCCGCCCGGCGCGCCGTCGCCCTGCCGCGTGACAATGCGGAAATTGTAGCCGCGCACCGGATCGCCTTCGTCGCGGCCCTGGAGATAGCCTTCCTGCTGCGTCACGAAGGAAAGGAGCGGGCTGACCGGATCGTTTGAGCCTTCGGGCACCTCCCAGTAGAGGCCATCCTTCTTGCCCGGCGTGCTCACGAATTTCTGGGCATATTCGAGGACTTCATCGCCGTCGCGATCGATGGCCCGATAGTCCTCTTCGGCGTCGACCACGGCGCGCAGGGACGCGATGGCCGCGAGCTCGTTCTGGCCGATGCGGCGCGCCAGCAGCTCGTCGAGGCCGCTATCGAGATCGAAGTGCCAGCCTTTCTCATCCTTGACGATCGGGAAGGGGACCGGCCATTCGTCCTTGCCGATGAGGACCGTGCGGGTCGTGGAATCGTCTTCCCGGACGCTCATTTGCTCCTTGGCGGCTTCATAGGCGCGCTTGCGGTTTTCGCGCTCCGACCCTTCGTCGTCGGTGAAGAGCTCGTCATTGTGCGCGTCGCCCAGGAGCTCGACGATCGCTTCGTCGGTGCCCTTTTCGAGCGCCGCGACCATGCCGTTTGCCGCGGCATCCGGGGTGTCGAACACCTTGGCGTCGACTGCGTAGGCCAGGGTCGGCAAGGCGAGGGTGAGCAGAGCGCCGCCCAGCAGGCGGGATGCGATTGTGCGGTTCATGGATTCCCTCCTTGAAATCTGCTGTCAGCGCCGGCCGCCGCCACCACCGCCCCGCGGCGGCCTCTGCGGACGTCCACCGCCGCCCTTCGACCGGTTCATGCTCTTATTGCCACGCGCGCTTTGCTGCTTGACGCGCTGGCTGCCCTGGCCCGCGAAGGCGCCTCCGCCCTTGTTCGAGTTCTGGCGCACCTGTCGTTGCTGCGAGGGCTTCTGCCTCTGCTGCTGATTCCGCATCTGCTGGTTGTTGGCGTTATTCTTCCGCAGCTGCTGTTTGTTCTTCTGCTGCAGGCTCTGGTTTCCGCGGTTGGCCTGGTTCTTAGCCGCCTTGTTGTTCTTGAGCTGGCTCTGCCCGGCGCCCTGGCCCTTGAACTGGCCAGATCCGCCTTGCCCGAGCTGGCGCTGAATGTTGGACGAATTTGGGCGCTGGGCGGTGGTAGGGCGGCGGGTCGCGCTGCCGTTCTGGCGCGCCTTCTGGCCCGACCATTTCATCTTGTCGCTGCCGGCCCGTCGCTCGCCGTTGAATTTGTTCTGGAGCTTGGTCTTGTCGATGTTGGTCCGGTCGATGTTGTTTCCGCTGCCGATGTTGACGTCGCCCCGGCTGATGTCGATGTCGTTGTCGATGTCGATGTCTCCGTTGTCCCAGTCGAACCCGTAGGCGAAGGCCGCGCCCACGAAGGCGCCGGCGAAGAAGGTTGCCGTGGGAGCCCAGTACGGTGGATAGGGGTCGGAGTAATAGGGCGGCGGGTAGCTGGTGGTGTAGTTGTTGTTGACGATCGGCTGCGGATCATATTGCGGGACGTAGATGACCTCGGGATCTGAGGATTCGATCGTGATGTTGTCGCCCTCGTTGACGACCGTCACCTTGTCATTGGACTGGAGATAGCCACCCTCCGACGCCGATCCGCGTGCCGTCTGAATGGCCTTAAGGACGTCCTGCTGCTGGTCGAGGACGGCATTGCCCAGATCCTGGGTCCAGGAGATGTCGTCGCTCAGCTTCTTGACGACTTCCGGATAGTTCACGAGCGCGATCACGGACGGATCCCAACTCTCGTCCGGCTTGAGGCTGGGATCAGTCTTCTGCTTCTCGAGGAAGCGCTGGGCTTCGACCACCTGGATCGGATTGGTGCAGGCCGGGAGCACGATGGCAAGGAGATCGTCCGGATAAAGGGCTATCGGCGCCACCAGGGTATTGAGTTCCTCCGCGGTCAGCAGGGTGGATCCCTGCTCGCCGCCCGCGGCGTCCCCGGCAGCCGTCGCGGTATCGGCAGCTGCATCGGCGAACTGAGCCCTGGCGGGACTACCGACCGACAAAAGGATGAAGCCGGCCAGTACGCTGGCAGCGAGGACGATGCGGCACTGGATCATGGCGATTGCTCCCGTTGCGAATGCGGCGCACGCAATCGGACGAGCGGATCAGAGATCCGGCCCGTCAGAGGCACAAATCTAGTCAGCATAGGAGCAGACGATACCAAGACCCCAGCGGCTTAGGAAGTTGCAACCGCCTGATCTGGCGGCAATTTACAGTAACGTACTCGGTTCGAGCGTCAGTTTGGTTCGAACTAATAGCGTCGAATTTTCAGATCTTGAACGACGATGCCTCATCGGCCATCACGGACTTTATGCAGGACCGCGCCATGCTGACAGCGGCCTATGCCCCGGGCCGGGGCATCGAGATCGACAATTAAGATGCCTTGGAGATTGGGATAGGCACTTTCTGAGTGGGATGGAGACGTCCCGGGAGAGGCACCATGCGCGAATTCGGGGTTCATTCGGAAGTCGGCAAGCTGCGAACGGTCTTGGTATGCCGGCCGTCGCTGGCTCATCAGCGGCTGACGCCCGGCAACTGCCACAGCCTGCTGTTCGACGATGTCATCTGGGTGCAGGAAGCTCAGAAGGATCACTATGATTTCACGCTGAAGATGAAGGAACGCGGCGTCGAGGTTCTCGAACTGCATGATATGCTTGCCGAAACGCTCGACGATCGAGAGGCGCGAGAATTCGTGCTCGATCGGCGCATCACGAACAACAGCGTCGGGATAACGGCCGGGGCGTTCATTCGACCCTGGCTGGATGAGCTTCCTGCCAAGCGACTGGCGATGCTTCTGGTCGGCGGCATCGCAATCGCCGACCTGCCGGAGCACAGCATGAAGGAGCTGATGGGAAAAGCCTTCAGCCACAGCGACTTCATCCTGCCGCCGATCCCAAACACGCTATTCCAGCGTGATCCGTCCTGCTGGATCTACGATGGCGTGACCTGCAACCAGATGTATTGGCCGGCGCGCAAGCCGGAGACCCTGCTGCAGAGGGCGGTGTACAAATTCCATCCGATGTTCAAGGGTGGGAGCTTCAAGATCTGGTGGGGCGATTCGGACGAGGACTTCACCGGCGCGTCGCTGGAGGGTGGCGATGTCATGCCGGTCGGCAAAGGCATCGTCCTCATCGGAATGGGCGAGCGCACGACCTATCAGGCGGTGGGCCAGGTTGCGCGCGCGCTGTTTAAGAACAAGGCGGCTACGCGGGTGATCGGCTGCCTGATGCCGAAGAGCCGCGCCGCCATGCATCTCGATACCGTCTTCACGTTCTGCGACCGCGACCTGGTGACGATGTTCGGTGATGGGGTCGGGCAAGTGCAGTGCTACAGCGTCTATCCAACCGACGATCAGGGCGGCTTCGACGTTCGCCATGAATCGAAAGGCCTCCTCGAGGTCGTGCAGGAAGCCCTTGGCCTCAAGACCCTCAGAACGGTCGCAACCGGAGGGAACGCCTATGAATCCGAGCGCGAACAATGGGATGACGGCAACAACGTCGTCGCGCTCGAGCCCGGCGTGGTGGTGGCCTACGATCGCAACACCCATACGAACACACTGCTCAGAAAAGCGGGCATTGAGGTGATCACGATCCGCGGTGCCGAACTGGGTCGGGGTCGCGGCGGCGGGCATTGCATGACCTGCCCGATCTGGCGAGATCCGGCCTATTGAGCCGGCGAGATTCACTTAGCTTGAGGGAGGCAGGCCATGAGCTTCAACTTGCGCAACCGCTCGCTGCTCACGGTGCAGGATTATACGCCCCGCGAATTCCGCTACCTGCTCGACTTGGCGCGCGATCTGAAACGGGCCAAATACGCTAAGACCGAGCAGAAGCATCTCGAGGGCAAGGAGATCTGCCTGATCTTCGAAAAGACCTCGACCCGTACGCGCTGCTCGTTCGAGGTGGCATGCTATGACCAGGGCGCACACGTCACCTACCTCGACCCGGCCGGCTCGCAGATCGGTCACAAGGAATCCTTCAAGGATACCGCCCGGGTGCTTGGCCGACTGTACGACGCCATCGAGTACCGCGGCGCGGCGCAAGGCGGGGTGGAGCAGCTCGCCAAGTATGCGGGCGTTCCGGTCTATAACGGCCTGACCGATGAATATCATCCGACCCAGATGATCGCCGACGTCATGACCATGCGGGAGCACAGCGACAAGCCGATCACCGAGATCAAATACGCCTATGTGGGCGACACCCGCTCGAACATGGGGCACTCGCTGTTAATCGTCGGCTGCCTGCTGGGCATGGACGTGCGCATCTGTGGGCCCCAGAGCCTGTGGCCATCCGACGAATACACCAAGATCGCCAAGGATCTTGCGGCAAAATCCGGTGCGCGCCTGACCATCACGGAGGATCCTGCGGCCGCCGTCAAAGGCGTGGACTTCATCCATACCGATGTCTGGGTCTCGATGGGAGAGCCGAAGGAGGTGTGGAAGGAGCGCATCAAGCTGCTGACGCCGTACCAGGTCAACCCGGCACTGATGAAGGCCTCCGGCAATCCGCAGGTCAAGTTCATGCATTGCCTGCCGGCCTTCCATGACACCGAAACGGCGCTCGGCAAGCAGATCGCCCAGGACTATGGCATGTCTAACGGCCTCGAGGTCACCAACGAAGTGTTTGAATCAGAGGCCAATGTCGCGTTCGAGCAGGCTGAGAACCGGATGCACACGATCAAGGCGCTCCTTGTCGCGACGCTGGGGGAATAGCGGTGCGCGTCGTAGTGGCCTTGGGCGGCAATGCGCTCCTGAAACGCGGCGAAGCGATGACCGCGGAGGTTCAGCGGCGGAACATCCGGGTCGCCGCCGAAGCATTGGCGCCGGTAGCCAAGGAACATCAGCTGGTCATCAGCCACGGCAACGGGCCCCAGGTCGGATTGCTTGCGCTCCAGGGCGCGGCCTATAAGCCGGAAGAGGCCTATCCGCTCGACGTCCTCGGCGCTGAGACCGAGGGGATGATCGGGTACATGATCGAGCAGGAATTGGGCAATCTGCTGCCGTTCGAGGTGCCCTTCGCAACGCTGCTGACCATGGTCGAGGTCGATGGCGATGATCCAGCGTTCAAGGAGCCTACCAAGTTTGTCGGGCCGGTCTATGAGAAGGTGGATGCCGACCGGATCAAGGCCGAAAAGGGCTGGGTGTTCAAGCAGGATGGAGAGAAGTGGCGGCGCGTCGTGCCCTCGCCGCTGCCCAAGCGCATATTCGAGCTTCGGCCCATAAGGTGGCTACTCGAGCACAAGACGATCGTCATTTGCGCCGGCGGCGGTGGCATTCCCACCATGTACAAGCCGGGAGCACATCGCACTCTGATCGGTGTAGAAGCCGTCATCGACAAGGATCTTTGTTCGGAACTGCTTGCCCGCGATCTCGATGCCAATCTTCTGATCATGGCAACCGATGCGGAGGCCGTGTTCACCGGATGGGGAACGCCTGAAGCAAAGGCAATCCACAGGGCCAATCCAGCGGCAATCTCCAAATACAGTTTCCCCGCCGGGTCGATGGGCCCCAAGGTGGATGCGGCGTGCCGCTTCGCGGTCAAGACGGGGCATATTGCGGCAATCGGCGCTCTCGCGGACATCCCCGCGATCGTGCGCGGCGAGAAGGGCACGCTGATCAGCACCAGCTTCGATGCCATGACGTGGCATGCCTGACTATCGTAAAGGGTGGCCATGTGTTGCCGCCGCTCAGAGGTCCGCGCGCAACGCAAGCCAGCGGACCCGGGGCGCGCTGGATTCGGTGTCCTAGAAGGTGTTCAGTTGCTCTTGCTTTGATCGGCCGGGGAAACTTGTAACCCGGCCTTGACCAGGCCTTCGATTACCTTTCGAGTAATATTCGGTGAATTACCTCGCCTGGCGAGATCGGCTTCCACATGCTCACCATAGTTCGGGTCAATCTTTAGAAGCTCGGCCACGGCTGCCGCGCCATTTGCCTTGTCGCCAAGTTGACCGTACGCAGCTGCCTGGCATAGATAGCCATAGAGCACGTAGCGCGCCTTGACTGCGAGCGCTTCCTTCAGGGCAGTCTCATACTTCCCGTGCATGTAGTAATATTGGAAATTTGCAATCCTATAGCCGCTTGGCGTAGCCGGATTGCGCGCGAACGCCTCGGCGATCAGCGGCCTGCTCAGCTCCCATTGCTCCAGAAACGCATACCGGAAACCTAGCTCGGCAAGTAGATCGGTATTGTGAGGGTCAAGGGCCAGGCCGCGCTGGGCTGCTGCAATGCTTGCTGCAACGTCGTGGGAAAACCAGTAAGCCATCGAAAGAGCCAGATAGCCTTCGGCATCGTTCGGATCCAACTCAAGGGCATGCTGTGCGAGCTTGAGGGCTTCCTGCAGCGGATCGGCCTTGATTCGATCACGACCAAGGCCGAATCGATGGGTATCGATATCGAGCAAAGCCAGGCTGGCGTACGCACGCGCATATGCTGGATCGGCCTCGATCGTTCGTTCAAGGCAGCCGCGCATGTCGTCGTAGTCGCGCTGATCGTATTCCCGCCAGCGCTGCCGGAACTTCACAACGCATTCATATGACTTGAGGCTGGCGACCGGCCTGGAAGCGATATCTTCGGCGGTCTGGTTGAACACGGCGCCAAAGGGTTGACCGACTGCGCGGGCAACATTCTCCGCGATATCGGACTGGATAGTAAGGAGGCTGGAAGTCGTGAGGTTGCGATCGAAGCTTGCCGACCAGATTGACCGGCGCGTCAACGAGTCGCTCAGAATCGCAGAGACCCGGACTGTTTCCTCGGTTGAATAGACGGATCCTGACAGAATGAAGTTTGCGTCGATTGTCTGGGATGACAATGCCGGAGATTTCCGCTGGTCGAGGCCAAAGGAAGTTTCCGGTCCATATACGAACAAGTCGCTGAAACGTGTCAATGAATTGATGATTTCGAATGTCACGCCGTGCGAGATGAAGTCCAGCTTAGGCTCTGCGCTGACATTCTCAAATGGAATGACGAGGACGGAGGGGCCGCGAGACGCCGCGGCTATCTGTTGCCCGCGAAAATACTGCCACGCGAGATTGGCGGATAGCATTCCGACGAGGAGAAGCGTGATCGCTACTGCCAGCCGTGTTCCCCAGCGCCAATTTCGCCTGGCAAGCGGAATTGCGTGTTGCGGCGTGATCGGCGGAGCTGGCAGCAATTCTTCTGATGGCGGGGGTAGCAACTCCGGCGATGCCGGCTCGAGGTACTTGAACGTCGCGACATAGGAGCCCTTGGGCATGTCGATGCGGATGCGGTCTGCCTTGCCTACCGTCAGGTAATAATGTTCCACGGCGCGCCGGAGGCGACTTGCTTCGATGCGCACGATCGGGTCGGTGAGCGGATCAAAGTCCTCCGAACGGTCAAAGGCTGCCATTGCAATGCTGTAAGCCTTTATTCGATCAGAACGCCCCGCGAGCGTTTCTTCGACCACGTAAGACAGGAAGCGACGGTTTCGGTCGGACGCGTTGAACTCGCTGCAGCCAAGCAATAAGCGCAGCTCTTGGCGCACCTCCTCATCAGAAGGCGTGCTATCGTCAGACGGCTCCCGAACTTTCCGCACCCCAGACATGCTGCTTCCCCTCGAGGCGTCGTGGACGATCCAGTGAATTTTACTTGGTCCGGCTGCCACGGAGGATGCGACTTTGTACTTAGCCCGGTAGCGGATGCGATCGCGGGAAAATCCGTAGCCGCGAATGACCGAACTTGAGATTCCGCTTTTACCCTAAGCGGTTACGGCACTGTTACCGTAACGTGCTTCTTGGCGTCCTTGGTGTCCCGCACTCTGACATTGCCACCGGCGAGATCCAGGTGCGAGCACCAGCGAGATGAAGAAAAGACCAGGCAGGCACGGCCTGCTTGCCCAATGACTCGGTTCGACAGGGGCCTCCGGAGGCATCAGCTTGGAACGAAGGCATTGTCCTCTGCAACGATGCACGTGGCCATGGTCCGCAAGCTCTTCCCGGATTGGGGTGAGGAGGTTCTGCGGCTGGCGCTCTGCAACGCAACGTTTCGAGACATGTGTGAGGAGTACGGCTTGGCGGTCGAAGCGCTTGACATGCTGGAGCAGCGGAACCGGCCGCACGACGGGGGGCGCATGCACGAATACCGCGTTCTGATCAAGCAGTTGGAGGAGGATCTGAAGCATGAGCTTCTGGCGGCCCATGACCCCGAGCAATGGCGAAAGATCTGAGAAAAGGCCAGCACAAGCTGGAGGACCAGATTTGTATCAAGGCTGGGCGGAGTTTCCCTCTCCGACCCGGCTTGCCACCGCGCCCTCGGTGGCGCAGGGAGTCGCGTTCGTGTTTCCCCGCGATCGTGGCTCCCTCAGATTTGGCGCTTAGGCCTAACTGGAGCGGATCATGCCCCAACCGTGCTTCTCCGCACTCTTCCGCTTCGTCGCCCGGATTCGTGTGCGAACGGCGGCGGCCGTGTTGGCGACCATGCTTATGCCGTGGTGCGTGACACCGGCCTCGGCCGATGATCTGGTCCAGTCCGGCACCTTGACCATTGAGCAGGTGCAGATCGCCTTCATCGGCAGCGGTAACCTTGGCGGCGGGACGCTGATCGTCAATGGACAAAAGTATAGTTTCTCGATCGGCGGACTCGGCGTCGGCGGTTTTGGTGTCTCCAGGATGGAGGCATATGGCAGTGTTTATAATCTCAAAAACCTTGCAGATTTCGCCGGCGCATATGTGCAGGCGCGCTACGGCATGGTAGTTGGCTCGGCGAGCACGGGCAAGCTTTGGCTCCAGAACACACGTGGTGTCGTGCTTGAACTCAACGCGAAGCGTTCGGGCCTGGCGCTGTCCCTTGGAGGAGACGCCGTGTACATCAACTTCGACTGAAAGCTGGGAGGGGCGCATGTTCTCGTTACGCGTTTGCATCACGTGGGTCGGCCTGCTGGCAGGGGCCGCAATTGCAACCGTGCCGGCGTCAGGCGCCAGCACTGAGGAGACGCTCAAGGCATTTGCGGCATGGCAGGGCCGCGGGCAATTGTTCGAAACGGGGCCGTCGCGCGCCACCTTTGTCGGTTCCTTCAGCGGCATGGTCTTTGTCGAGACTGAAAAGGGCCCGTTGGACGCAGGGTTCATGGTGTGTCCTGCGATCATCGACATCAACTTGGCCGATGGCACCCAGGAGGCGAAGGGCCGCTGCACCATCACCGGCAAGGATGGCGGGCGGGTCTATGCGGATGTCGCGTGCAAGGGCGTCCATATGGTGGGATGTAACGGCGATTTCAAGTTCACCGGCGGCACGGACCGGTTCGAAGGCATCACCGGCGGTGGCCCGGTGACAATTCGCAGCGGATTGAATGAGGCTGCGGTGGGTGCCGGCAACATCGTTCAGGAATCCGCTGGCGGAATCATCATCTGGCCGAAGCTGACCTACAAGCTGTCGGACAAAGCGCCTGCGGCACAGTAGGAGGCCACGATGAACCGAGATCGCTCCCCCAGACTTGCGGCACGCCGGGCCATCGTCGCCCTGTGGATTGCCGGGTTGCTTGCTGCGTCACTTGCGTCGGACGCGGGCGCTCAATCGGCGCCGATCGTCTATCCGGGCGCGGGGCAGAGCATGGATCAGCAGGCACGCGATGAATCGGATTGCCGGAACTGGGCGACCCAGCAGACCGGCGTCTACCCGTACCAGGCTCCGCCGACCTATTACGGCGAATCCCAGGCCGGTGCACCGGTTCTCGGCGGTGCGGCCCGAGGGGCGGCCGTGGGAGCCGTTGGCGGTGCGATCGGCGGAGACGCGGGCAAGGGCGCTGCGATCGGCGCTGGTGTCGGTGCGACCGCCGGCTTGATTCGGCGGAATCAGCAGCGCCGTCAACAGGCGCAGGTAAACGACCAGGCGGCGGCCCAATATCAGGCCGATATGGGCCGCTACAATCAGGCCTTTGCCGTTTGCATGCAGGGCCGAGGTTATGCCGTCCGGTAGTCAATGCGTGACAAGACGCGCGATCACGTGCGCCGTTGCAGGTTTGATCATTGGTTCGTTGTTGCTGACCGGCTGCGTGACGCGCCATCCGGTCCCATTGGAAGCACAGGATGAGCCATCGATCGCTGGCTTTGCCAATATCCGGTACTTCCCCCTGACGGACGTGGAACCCATGCGCGAGGCGATTCGTCAATCGTTTCTGACCGAGGGTCCAGACAGCTATGAAACGCTGGCTCCGGGGTGGCGGCGCTATAACTACCTGGCGATATCCGGAGGCGGATCGGATGGCGCGTTTGGTGCCGGGATCCTGAATGGCTGGAGCCGCAAAGGCAATCGGCCCAGGTTCAAGGTGGTGACTGGGGTCAGTACGGGTGCACTGATCGCACCGTTCGCTTTCTTGGGATCGGCCCATGATCCGGAGATTACGGAAGCGTACACCACGGTCCATCCGGACCGCATCTACTCGATCCGCAATCTGATTTCGATCCTGTGGGAAGAATCGGTTGCGGATAACCAGCCGCTGAAGGAACTTGTTAACACCTATATCACGTCCGACCTGCTCGATGAGATCGCGGTTGAGCACGCAAAGGGGCGACGGCTCTATGTCGCCAGCACCAACATGGATCGCGAAGAGCCGGTCATCTGGGATTTGGGGGCGATCGCGTCCAGTAGAGATCCCCAGCGCCTCGACTTGTTCCGCAGCGTGCTTGTCGCGTCCGCCTCGATCCCCGCCATTTTTCCGCCGACCCTGGTCAAGGTCCAGTTCGGCGACAAGCAGTATGATGAACTGCATTGCGACGGTGGCGTATTCTTTCAATCCTTCTTCATCGGCGCTATCGTAGACTTGCGTGCCCTCGTTCGCGAGGCGCACCCAGACTACACGGGAAGACTCGTTCAAGACCTGTATGTCATTCGCAACGGCAGCACGTCACCGAACAAAAAGCAGATCAATCGTGGATTGCGTAGCATATCAGAGCGCGCAATCGCGACCATGATCAAGGTCTCCGGCATCAACGATCTTTATCGGCTTTTCCTATCGACGGAACATGACAACATCGGTTTCTACTTTGTCTCGTTGCCGGCCGACTATGTCATGACAACGGACGAGGAATTCAACAAAGAAGAGATGAATCGACAGTATCAGCTTGGCTACAAGCTGGGCGCCGAAGGAATTCCCTGGCGACGCCTGCCGCCGGGCTACGTCCTGAAAGATCAGAGAACGTCGATCGCGGCGCACTAGACGACGGACTTCTTGTGGAGGGTGACATGGCCGACCTATTGAAACCAGATGATCTAAGGAAGATCGCCGACGATCTCGACATGGCAAAAGCGAAGAAGATGCTGGAGCACATGAAGGCCGACGAGGCGGAGCGCGACAGTCTGCGCGAAGCCTTCAATTCACGCGAGATTCACCCACAGGTGAAGGAGCGGGTGAACACCGCCATCCGACGTGCCGCTGAACAGGGGCATCGCCAGCTGCTCGCGCTCACGTTTCCTGCCAGCTATTGCAATGACCAGGGACGTCGCATCAACAACATGGAACCGGACTGGCCGCAATCGCTCGAGGGTTTTGCCAAGAAGGCGTACGAGTACTTCATGACTGAGCTCAAGCCGCTCGGGTTCAAGCTCTCGGCACAAATTCTCGACTATCCGGGCGGAATTCCGGGAAATGTCGGTCTCTATTTGAGCTGGGATCGATGATGCGCACCGAATGCACATCGGGCGACTTCCTCCGCGCCATGACCGGTGCCGTCACCGTGATGCTGCCGCCGCTAGATGACCGGGGCATGAGCGTTGGTCGCTGCCCAGGGAGGAAATGATGTCCAAGAGTTCTGTCAGGACCAGCAAGCTGAGAACGGGAAAGACTTCGCGGCGCACTGCTGTGCCGCCGAAGCTGAAGCGCAAGGAGTACGAGAGACTGCTTGAAAAGCTCCATGTCGAGATCGTCAAGCTCCAGGAGTGGGTTAAGAGCAGCGGGGAAAAGATCTGCCTCATATTCGAGGGCCGGGATGGCGCTGGCAAGGGTGGCACGATCAAGGCCATCACGGAGCGGGTCAGCCCGCGCGTATTCCGCGTCGTCGCCTTGCCCGCGCCGACGGAACGAGAAAAGAGCCAGATGTACGTGCAGCGCTACCTGCCGCACCTGCCCGCGGCGGGCGAGGTCGTGATCTTCGACCGCAGCTGGTACAACCGGGCCGGCGTCGAGCGCGTCATGGGGTTCTGCACCGAAGAGCAGGCAAGGCAGTTCCTCCGCGTATCGCCGGCGGTCGAGAAGGCGATCGTCGAATCGGGCGTGAGGCTGATCAAATACTGGCTGGAGGTGAGCGAGGAAGAGCAGACCCGCCGACTGAACGATCGAATCCACGATGGACGAAAGATCTGGAAGCTCTCTCCCATGGACCTGAAGTCGTACAGCCGCTGGTACGACTATTCCCGTGCGCGCGACGAGATGTTCCAGGCAACGGACACATCTTGGGCGCCATGGCACGTCGCACATTCAGACAACAAGCGTCGTGCGCGCCTCAACATCATAGCGCATTTTCTCGGCCAAGTTCCCTACAAGGACGTGCCGCGGGAAAAGATAAAGCTGCCGAAGCGGCAGAAGCGTGGGAGCTACCGGGAGGCGAACTACGAATTCAAGATGGTGCCCGAGACATACTGAATGCGATAGCAGAAGTGACGGGTCATCAAGGTGGACGCGGAGACGAGAACATTGGGTTCGATGCTACGTCTGATCTTGTGCGAACTCGGCCTTCTGGCGGGGGCCGTACTACTCCCGGCGTCCGCCTTGGCGCAGGCCGAAACGAATCCTGCGACGAATCCCCCGGAGCTCACCGCCGAGCGGGCAAAAGCCTTTCTCACTGCGGCAGGATTGCAAACCTGCGAGATCAGCGAGATGGACCCTCTGGTAACGCGGATTAGTGGGGCCGACAGATCGTTGAGCATCGGGGTGGCAAAGGACTGCGCACGCTACGATCCGGAGAATCCGACGGTCGTTAACGTCCATCAGTTCGCCGATCAGGAAAAGCGGGATGCAATGGTCGTCAGCTTACAAGACCTGCGGTTCAGGGCGCTAAGGCCCTACGGCAGCGTCTGGGCGGTCGAAAACTTCGTCATCATTCTGCTCGGCCCCCAGCGGGAAGAGGTCGAAGGCCTGATCAAGGCGGAGTACCTGCGTCGCCATCCCGACGCTGGATGAGGATCTTGGGTCACGCGATGCCGGGCGGCAAGGAAGCGGGGCATGAACAAGAAGATGATGGGTCTCTGGAGCTGCATCGCGCTGGTCGTGGGCAACATGATCGGTTCGGGAATCTTCATGCTGCCCTCGGTGCTGGCCGCCTACGGGCCGTTGACACTCTGGGGGTGGGCCGCCTCGCTCGTCAGCGCGCTGTCGCTCGCGGTGGTCTTCGCGCGCCTGTCGGCCATCATCCCGAGCGCGGGTGGACCTCACGTCTACACGCGTGAGGCTTTTGGGGATTTTGCCGGCTACCTGTGTGCCTGGTGCTATTGGAAATCAGCCTGGATCGGCAACGCCGCGATCGTCGTCACCGTGGTCGGATATTTCACGGTCTTCTTTCCGAAGCTGGCCAATCCGGTGGCCGGCGCCTCGCTGGCGATCGGCCTGCTATGGCTGCTGACCTTCATCAATCTCGGCGGGATCGGGATCTTCAGCCTTGTGCAGAATGCCTTCACGGTCCTGAAGCTCATTCCCCTGCTGCTGATCGCGATCTGCGGCTGGTTCTTCTTCAATGCCGACAACTTCGCCGTTCCTGTCTATGAGCGCAACATCCCAGAATCCAGCTGGCTCGGGGCGGTCGCGACCCTGACGGCCCTGACCATGTGGTCGTTCGTTGGCCTGGAATCCGCGACGGTGCCTGCCGGCGACGTGAAGGATCCGCAGAAGACCATCCCCCGCGCAACCATCATCGGCACGATAATCGCGGGCACTTTCTACGTGATCTCTGTCACTGTCGTCCAGGGCATGCTGCCCGCCAGGGCCCTGACGGCCTCGACCGCGCCGTTTGCGGACGCGGCGCGGCTGATCGTGGGTGACTGGGGGTACTACCTGATTTCCGCCGGCGCCATCATCGCCGCGGTCGGCGCCTTGAATGGCTGGGTCATGATGCAGGGGCAGATTCCGATGGCGGCGGCGCGCGACGGACTGCTGCCGGCATCGCTCGGCAAGCTGAACAAGCATGGCGTGCCCGGGCTCGCGTTGGTCATTTCCAGCACCCTGGTCTCACTACTGGTGCTCGCGAACTTCCGCCATGGCCTGGTCGACGCCTTCCAGATCATCATCCTGATCGGAACGATGACCACGTTGGTGCCCTACATGCTTTGTGCGGCCGGCCTGATGCAGTTGATGGTGGATCGTCGCGGCGTGTTTCCGGCGAGCGTGCTCATCTTGGTCCTGATCGCGAGCCTTGCGTTCATTTTTGCGATTTGGGCACTCTATGGTTCGGGACGGGAAGCGGTCTTCTGGGGCTTCCTCGTCCTGGTCGCCGGCATCCCCATCTACACCTGGCGCAAGTGGCGCAGCAAAGTCGACGCAGAACGGTCGGGCTCTTACATACCTGCCTCGCACGCAGTGGAGAGGTGAATCATGTCCATTCAGCTCACTCGGTATTTCCGAGTCTTGGTGATCGGCCAGGAGAATAAGTTCGTCGCCGACATCATCGAGCGCGATCTCGGCTTCAAGACTCGCCTGGTCGAGGAAGACCAGATCGACGACGCAATCCGCGGCAGTGCCGATTGCGGCGCGATCGTTGTGTCACGTCCCCATGCCGAGGCGGCGGTCAGAGCGCGCGACGAGCGCGGATTGCGTATGCCGGTCTTTCTCTTGAGCCGTCGAAAAGAAGAAACGTTTTCGGCGCCGTATCTGAAATCCTTGCACGGCGTCGTCATCGCCGATCTCGAGACGCGCGACTTCTACGAAAAGCGTCTGTACGCCGCCATTGAAAGCTATGCCGAGAGCCTGTTGACGCCGTTCTTCGGTGCGCTGATGCGCTACGACTTCGATGCGAACCGCAGCTGGGCCTGTCCTGGCCACCAGGGCGGGCAGATGTTCATGCGCCATCCGGTCGGCCGCCTGTTCTTCGAGCATATGGGCGAGAACATATTTCGCGACGACATCTGCAACGCCATGGTTTCCCTGGGCGATCTGCTGATCCACGAAGGTCCGGCGCTCAAGGCGCAGCAAGCGGCCGCGAAGACGTTCGGATCCGACCGGACCTACTTCGTGCTGAACGGCACCTCATCGTCCAACAAGGTTGTCAACACCGCGCTGCTGTCCTCGAAGGACATCGTGCTGTTCGATCGCAACAACCATAAAAGCAACCACCACGGCGCTCTGTTCATCGCGGGCGCTATTCCGATCTACCTGGAAGCCGATCGCAACGGCTTTGGCATGGTCGGTCCGATCGACTGGGCCGCCTTCGACGAAGAGAATATTCGCGCCAAACTGAAAAATCATCCCAGATTGAAGGGGACAGATGCGTGGAAGCGCGAGCGTCCGATCCGCGTGGCGATCATTGAGCAATGCACGTATGACGGCACGGTGTACAACGCACAAAAGGTCCTGGAGAAGATCGGCCACCTCTGCGACTACATTCATTTTGACGAAGCCTGGGCCGGTTTTGGGGCATTTCATCCCCTGATGGCCGATCATTTCGCGATGAGCCTGAAGCTGACGGATAAGGATCCGGGCATCATCGCCACGCAATCGACCCATAAGCAGCTCGCCGGCTTTTCGCAGGCGTCTCAGATCCATGTCCGCGACTCCCATATCCGGGAAAAGCCGTACCGGATCAACCACAAGCGCTTCAACGAGATGTTCATGCTGCAGGCCTCGACCTCCCCGTTCTATCCGCTGTTCTCCAGCCTGGACGTCAACGCGCAGATGCACGCCGACAAGGCCGGGCGTGTGCTGTGGGACGACATGGTCAAGCTCGGCATCGAGGCGCGCAAGGCAATCCGGAAGCGCTTCGGCGGGTTCATCGATCCCTTCGTCCCGGACCAGGTCAAGTACCAGGGCAAGACAACCAAATGGGAGGACGTGCCGACCGACGTTCTGGCGAAGGAGCAGGCCTATTGGCAGCTGATTCCGGGTGCTAAGTGGCACGGCTATCGGCATCTAGGCGAAGATGCCGCCATGGTCGATCCGACGAAGCTCATGCTGACGACGGCTGGCATCGATCCCGCCACGGGCAACTACCAGAAGAGCGGCGTACCGGCGACCGTCCTCGCCAACTATCTCCGGGAAAACGCTATCATTCCGGAGAAGAATGATCTCAACAGCATCCTCTTTCTCATGACGCCAGCGGTAGGAGAGGGGAAGACGGCCATGCTCCTGGCTGCGCTTGAGCGCTTTCGGGAACTTTACGAGGCCAATGCGCCGCTGTCAGAGGTTGTTCCTCGGCTCTATGCCAGAAATGAGGAGCGATATCGGAACTATCGGCTGAAGCAGCTTTGTGACGAGATGCACGGCTTTTATGTCGAGCGGAACGTGAAGGAGCTGCAGCGACTGTGTTTCCGGTACGAGTCATTCCCGGAGCAGGCCATGCCGGCGCGCGAGGCCGTGGAAGCCATGGTCTCGGGGAACGTCGACTATGTGGCGATGTCGGATGTCAAGGATCGTATTGCGGCGACCCTGGCCCTCATCTATCCGCCGGGCATCGGAATCGTCATTCCGGGTGAGCGCTATGACAAAGCGGCGACGCCCATGATCGACTACTTCCTCGCCTTCGAGGAGAGTTGCAACCGCTTTCCAGGCTTCTCCTATGAAGTCCAGGGGGTCTATCAAGTGGCGGACAATAACCGGATTCGGTTCTACACTTATGTCGTGAAGGAGTGAGAGAGGCCGAGGATACGATGATCGGCTGCGGGCGGAAGGCGGCACCGACGGTAGGATGAACTCCGGATCCAGTCCAGGGCCATTGGGGAAGACGCAATGTGCGGCGTTCTAGGTTTCGTGGACAAGAGAAACCGTCTCAGCGATGCGGAGCATGAACGGCTTTGGCGGCGCATGATTTCCGAGATCGTTCATCGCGGCGGAGAAGGCAGCGGCGCTTATCGGTCAGCAAACGTCACGTTGGCCCATACACGGCTGCGCATCCTGGATCTCAATCCAGGCTCTGATCAGCCCTTCGTAAGCAGTCAATGTCCCGCGGTGCTGACGTTCAATGGACAAATCTACAACCACCAAGACTTAAAAGCGAAGTTGAGAGGTCATTTCGCCTACAGGACGGGATCGGATACCGAGACACTTCTCTACGCTTACGCACGGTGGGGGCGCAACTTCGTGAACATGCTCCGCGGCATGTATGCATTTGCAATTTGGAACGATCAAGCGCGCCAGGTCATTCTTGGAGTGGATCCGCTCGGTGTCAAACCTCTGTACTATCTGAACAACGATGACTGGTTTGCCTGGAGCTCGGAGGTCAAGTCGTTACTCCTGCTGCCGGATATAAAGGCGGTTCTCAACGAGCCTGCCTTGAATGAGTTCGTATGTTATCGCTCGCTAACCGGCGCTAGGACGATGTTCGACGGCATCTTCAAACTGACGCCCTCCCAAATGCTGGTGTACGATGCGAGGCGAGATGTTCTTGACGGACATACCTATTGGCAGCCCGCCGCGTTCGTTCGCAATGGCCAAACAGTTGGGGCGGAAGCAGTCCGAGGGGCGCTGCGCGAGAGCATCAAGGAGCATGCGCCGGCCGACGTTCCCGTCGGCGTTCAGCTCAGTGGCGGTCTTGACTCGAGCCTGATCGCGCGTCTCTTGCGAGATACCTTGCCCCGCGACTACGAACTGCATTCCTATTATATCGGTCCCGTAGAGAGCGGATGGGGCGAGTTTGGCTATGCGCGGCGCGCTGCAAGAGCAGCCCGGACGATCCACCACGAGATCCGATTCGATGAGGCAACGTTCGCCCGGTCACTGCGAAGGGCCACCTTGCACCTTGACGAGCCGATCAACCACCCGAACACTGTGCCGCTCATGCGGCTGGCCGGCGAGGCGCGCAACGCAGTCAAGGTGCTGTTTTCAGGTGAGGGAGCGGACGAGCTATTTTGCGGATACAAGCGTCACGTTCGTTTTCTGCGGGAAGAATCCACAGTCCATAGGCTGGTCGGCTCCAACCAGGTCAACAACATTGATCTCGCAAGCTCCGTCTTTCGCCATCCTGCGGGGGACCTTGCGGCGGAACGGCTGAATCTCGCTAAGGCGGTCGTCAGGGACACTCCGGCACGCCAACTGACTCTCTACGATCTGCATCATCATCTGCCTGGGCTTCTGCTCCGACAGGACAAGATGGGAATGGCTGCAAATCTGGAAATTCGCGTCCCATACCTTGATAAGAGAATAGTGAACATGGCGCTGGCGCTTCCGGATTCCCAGAAAATCACCGGTGACAGGAGGAAGGTTGTTCTCAAGGAAGTTGCCGAGGGCTTGATTCCGCGCACGATCATCGGTCGCTTGAAGCGGGGGTTCGGATTGCCGGTTTCGCGCTGGCTAAGAGGTCCCAAAGGTCTCGGCCGGATGTTCAAACAGCTTCTGCTTGACGAGCAGCGGCGGGCTTTTTTGAACTATGCGACTGTTCGTCGGTTCTATGCGGAACACCAAAGCGGGATCAAGGATAACGGTGATGTTCTGTGGCCGCTCCTCAGTCTGGAGGTGTGGTGCCGATGCTTTTTGGATGGGGAGCCTGTTGAGCCGGATCTAAGGTGACTGATCACGCCCCGCCTGAGGCGACCTGCGCCAATGTTTTGTGTGCCAGAACAATCGGCAACCACGAAGCAAGAGCTGGTTGGTTTCGTAATGGTCGGCAACTAGAGGAACCCGCATAAAGCGCCCGACTTCTGCTGAGACTACTCGCGGCTCTTGCCGCCCTAAGATCATTGGCGACAGGCACGCCTTCTGGCGTCCAATGGCGCGTAGACGAGATTATCCAGCTCAAAGGAGCCGAACCGAATGTTCCGGATTTTCGCCGCTCAGGGCTCGCTCATTCTCGGGATTTCCCTGGTGCAACTCGTCAATGGCTACATGGGAACGCTCGTCGGACTCCGCTTGTCTTCCGGCGGAATAGAAGCCATGACGACCGGCATTGTGACGTCAGCCTTCTTCTTCGGCTATGCCATCGGGTCGGTTCGCTGCAAAGCCATCATCCAGCGCAGCGGCCACATTCGCGCCTTTGCGACCTTCGCGGCGACCGTTGCCATCGGGATTCTCGGCCTTTCCCTTTACTTCGATGCCATCTCCTGGGCCGTTTTCCGGCTGATAACCGGCTTCGGCTGTGCCGGCCTGTTTGTCACGACCGAAAGCTGGCTCAGCGTCAAATCGAACAGCGAGACCCGCGGGAAGGTTTTTTCAATCTACATGGTGGCGACCTACCTCACCTTTGGCGGCAGCCAGTTTGCTGTGCTCCTGGGGTCCTCGGGAGGGACGCTGCTATTCGAACTGGGCGCAATGATTCTCTGCCTCACGGTCATCCTGGTCGCCACCACGCGAAGCGAACAGCCGGTGATCGCGGCGGCCGTGCGCCTCAGGATGGGCGAAGTTCTGCGGGCGGCGCCGGTTGCTGTGCTTGGGTGCTTTGTTGCCGGCATCATTAGCGGCGCCTTCTTCGGGCTGATGCCGGTGTTCGGCCAGGCGAGTGGGCTTCCTGTCCTCAAGATCTCTTCCTACATTGCCCTCGCAATTTTTGGCGGCATGCTGCTCCAGCTTCCCGTTGGCAAACTGTCCGACAAGTTCGACCGTCGCTTGGTTGCGGGTCTGTGCGCGCTCGCCTTCGCTGTTCTTGCGGTGGCTATGCACTGGGCGCGCGAGACACCTGCTTTCGAGCCTATGTGGCTGCTGCTCGGCGGTTTCATGTCGGTGATCTACCCCGTCTGCGTGGCTCACGCCAACGATCGGCTGCCCGCGGAGCGCGCCGTTGCAGTCAGCGGACGCCTGATCCTGATCTCGGGCATGGGGTCCGTCCTGGGGCCCTTGTTGGGCTCCGCAGTGATGTCAGCCTATGGCGTCGTGGGCTTGTTCTATTTCATGGCGGTGACGGCGGCCCTGTTTGCGGCGTTCGCGCTGACGCGCGGAGTGCTGGTGAGCCCGCCCTTTTTCAAGCGCGAACGGCCGTTCCTGGTGCTACCAGCGATCTTTGCCCAGAACCTTGCACACGCGCCCAAGGAGACAACACCCTAGAAGGTTTTCTAGTGCCGCGGTGGTGGCGCCGCGTTCCATATCTCTCTACCCGCATATCGTCCACAGCGCGAAAGCGCGTCAAAGCGGGTCTTAGGATCCGTCCGGCAATGAACACCCACATGTCTGGAAATGGGCACATTCCAGACCAACCGACGCCAGCAGAGGAGGTCGGCTGTCGAGGGCGAACCAGACCTAATCGTAGACCGTTCCCGCCTCGCATAGAGCTGGCATGGCCAAACCGCAAAATGCATTGGCAGAAAATTCGGCTAGCGTTCTGCGATCAGCATGGGTAAAGACGTGGGTATGCGAGCCAGTTCCTCGCTAACGCGTTGAATTCGTTGAGAGGCGGTATCCCACCCTCTCCGCCATCCTGCTTCGCGGCCAGAGCGTTCCGCAGGACAAGTGCTTTCACCCAAGACATCGGAGCAGCCCGTGGCCCGCAAGAAACAAGCAGTCATCGAATTCGTGATGTTCGACGTGTTCTACCAGGACGGCACCCGCACCTCGCACCGCAAGGTCCCGGCCGCCGAACCCTACGAGCAGGATTTCGAAGCGCGGGTCAAAGCGACCATCGAAGCGCAGGACCGCGAGATCGCCGAAAAGTCCGGCCGCCCGCGCGGGCCGATCAAGTCGATCGTGAAGTCGGCGGGGCAGTAGCGGGGGCGTTCCGCCAGCAGGCCAATCACCGCCCGACCACCGTCCTGGTCCAGGCGGCGAGCGCATCCAGCATCTCACGTCTCACATCCGCGTCCTTGCGTCCGGATTTTGCGGGCACGTGAAACGAATGATCGGCATCCGCGAACGGCGTGAGCGTCGCGTGCTCGCCGAGGCGTTCCACCAGCGGCTGCAGCAGCGAGAGCTCGGCGAGGGCATCCCGCGTGCCCTGCAGGAACAGCATCGGAATCTTCACATCGAACAGATGCCCGGCGCGATCGTCCGAGGGCTTTCCGGCCGGATGCAGCGGGAAACCGACAAACGCCAGGCCCCGCACCCCTCGCAAGGATGACTTTGCCTGTGCCTGCGACGTCATGCGGCCGCCGAACGACCGGCCGCCGGCGATGAGCGGGAGTTTCAGTTCGCCGGCCTTGGCCACCGCGGCGCGGACCGTGGCATGGCACAGAGCGGGCGGGTCCGGTCGCTTTCCGCCTTGCTCCATATAGGGAAACTGATAGCGCAAGGTGGCAATGCCGCGCTCGGCTAGCTCGACCGCAACCGCCTCCATGGAGGGGTGGGTCATGCCTGCGCCCGCCCCGTGCGCCAGCACATAGCACGCATGAGCCCGCGGCGGCACAATCAGCAGCGCCGAGACCCGATGCGCGGCATCGATGGCGAGGATGATTCTTTGTGCGCCTGAGGACGCCACCAGTTGATCCCGCGCCGGGCTAGGTCACGCCGCTTGCATCCGAACCGCGGAACCGGACCGTGCTTCTGGCGCGCGCCTTGGCGGCTTCGGCATCGCGGTCGCGCGGGGCTGCATTCGTCACCAGCGACGCCAGCAATTCGCGCGCTGCCTGCGAAACCTCATCGACCGCGCGGTTGAAGGCAGGCTCGTTTGCCTTTGACGGCCGCGTGAATCCGCTCAGCTTGCGCACGAACTGGATCGCGGATGCACGGATTTCCTCCTCGGTCGCGGGCGGCTTGAAATTGTAGAGCGTTCGAATATTTCGGCACATGGCGAACCTCATCGTATGGCCTAATGTCGCATGGCGACGGCGCTGCTTCAAGTCGGCCGGGCAGCAGGGGACGAGTTCTGCACTTCGCTCCTGTCGTGGAATAGCTCTTCCGGGCTATTGAGGCGAGGGGCGCATCAGGAGCGCGGGCTTCGCGCTCCGCCGGCCGAAATAGCCATAGGCCATCGCCAAGGGAAACGTGCACAGGGTGACGATCGCCTTGTCGAATGGCGTCAGGTGGCGCGTCAAACCCCGCTGCGGCGAGAACGCGATATCCCTTCCCCGCATCAGCTCGTTGCCTGAAATGGCGTGACTGGGTTGCATCACCCGCCTTTCGGCGGCAGCTTGCTTGGATTCGGCCAGGGAAACGCCGGCGAAGCGCTCCAGCCTTTCCAGCAACGCGATCGGCTGCTCGCACAAATCCTCATAGTGGAGCCTGATGAACCGCCCCGGATAGAAGAGGCGAAGCAGTTCGCAAAAGAAATTCTCCAGGGTCCACACGATCGCGGAAACGACCATCGGCACGAAGTAGTGACGCTCCACGCGGAAGTGCATTCTGAACATGTCGAAGCGCTTCACGGATTTGATGCGCTTGAGATAGGAATCGACCACGCCGAAGGGCGAACGGACGAAGTGAATGAGCTTGAGCGGGCCGACGTGCCTCAAGAGAAACACCGCCGTTGCCAACTCCTTGGTGGAATCGAGCACGACCGGCCGATTCGAGGCCTCGGACATGCTGTCATACAACGCCTCGACCAACCGCTTGGTTTCCAGCACGGCCGCGCTGCCAGATGCGGCCAGCAGGTTGGGGAGGATTTGCGTGTAGTGCGCCCGCCCGTTCAGCCAGCGCGCGGCATCCGGAAATCCGGCCCCTGTGCGTCGCTCGAAGGCCGATCCGACCTCGGCCCAGAACGCGGATTCGGAAAACACCTCCCGATTTGCGCAGCGCTTTCCCTCGTATCCGCGTCGAAAACCGCCGATGATCTCGCCCTCGCTGGCAACGGCGCTCGATTGGCCGACCAATATCGAGAAGATGGTGCTCCCGCTATGTCCCCGTCCCACGATATAGAGATATTTCGTTGGCGATGTCTGACGCATGATCAACTCCTCCCAGGAGAGCTTCAATGCGGAATGCCCCGCCGAATTCGACGCAGTCGAGGGCCTCTTTGGCGACGGACTTGAACGTTTCTCGCAGTGGGTGGAGCCAGCAGGCCGAGCCGTGATCATCCCATCACGTCACACGAAACGCTCGGCGGGCACGGCGAAATCGCAGCCGCTGCTCACCCGACACTCCAGCGAGACTGGACGGATTTGACACGGAATTCAATGGCGGCGTGCGAAGATATCCGATTGCGTCCACCCGCAACACTACGTCCGCGCCACTTTTGGCTTTTTCCCTGCCGCCTGGATCACCTCCCCCACGATGCGGCTGGTATCCGCCAGCAGCTTGCGCACCGCCTGCCGTGCCGCGTTCGGGCGGCGCGCGCGGATGGCAATGAGGATGCGCTCATGGCCGGGCAGGGTGCGGCCGACATCGCCCTTCTGCCGGGCGGTGTAGGTGAACATGCTGCCGAGCGCGGATTCGATCACCAGGCCAAGCGGCACCAGCAATTCGTTGCCGGCAGCCTGCAGGATGGCGAAGTGGAAGCGCACGTCGGCGTCGTTCCAGGCAGTGAGGGTCTTGGCCGCGGCCATCTCGGCATAGGCCTCCTCGATCGCCTGCATCTGCTCGGCCGTGTGGTTGGCAGCGGCGAGGGCGGCGGTCTCGGGCTCCAGGATCTCGCGCACCTGCTGCATGTGGGCGAGGAAATGGCTCTGCTTCGCGGCGGCCACATACCAGCCGAGCACATCGCGGTCGAGCAGGTTCCAGTGCGCGCGCGGCTGCACGCGCGAGCCGATGCGCGGGCGCGACAGGATGAGCCCCTTGCCCATCAGCATCTTGATCGCCTCGCGCACGGCGGTGCGGCTGACGCCGAAGCGCTGGCACCATTCCGCTTCGTTGGGCAGCAGCGTGCCGGGCGCGAACTCGCCATTCAGGATGCGCGCCCCGATATCCTGCGCGACGCTGCGGTGCAGGCTGCCCCGTGCCGATTTGGGGGGCACTTTCAAAGGCGGCCTTTGGGACGCTTTCCGCGGCGCCCGTATGGACGCTTTCAGCGTCGGGGTTGCGCTCTTGCGCGGCTTCATCCGGCGGCCTTCCCCTCCCAGTTTCGGGTCATTTATCATACAAACGATGATTGCCGCCAATTATTTTATATGATAAAAGCCGCTCCAAGAAAATCGTCGCTTCCCGCCCCATGGGCAAGGGACGCGCAAGACGAATGGGAGGACCCCAGTCAGATGACATCGCCGACCGGCGCCATTTCGCCGCGAAGATCAGACGGAGCGCGCCGTGCCGCGCTCTTCCGGCGCATCTGAACCAGCTCGCAGCTCGACAATCAAACACGTGGGAGGAACGACGTGAAACTGACCAAGACATTCATGACCATGCTGACGGCGGGCATGCTTGCCCTCTCGTCGCAGGCGATCGCGCAGGACAAGGGCACCATCGGCATCTCGATGCCGACCAAGTCCTCCGCCCGCTGGATCGCCGACGGTGACAATATGGTGAAGGTGTTCACCGAGCTCGGCTACGGCACCGACCTGCAATATGCCGAGGACGATATCCCGAACCAGCTGGCGCAGATCGAGAACATGGTCACCAAGGGCGTGAAGGTCCTGGTGATCGCGGCGATCGACGGCACCACCCTGTCGGCGATCCTGCAGCAGGCCCATGACAGCGGCATCAAGGTCATCGCCTATGACCGCCTGATCCGCGATTCGGCGAACGTCGATTACTATGCGACCTTCGACAATTTCCAGGTCGGCGTGATCCAGGCGAGCTCGATCGTCGATGGCCTCGGCCTCAAGGATGGCAAGGGTCCGTTCAACATCGAGCTGTTCGGCGGCTCGCCCGACGACAACAACGCCTTCTTCTTCTATGACGGCGCGATGTCGGTCCTGCAGCCTTACATCGACAGCAAGAAGCTGGTGGTGCAGAGCGGCCAGATGGGCATGGACAAAGTCGGCACCCTGCGCTGGGACGGCGCGGTGGCGCAGGCCCGCATGGACAACCTGTTGAGCGCGTTCTACGGCGACAAGCGGGTGGATGCCGTGCTCTCGCCCTATGACGGCCTCTCCATCGGCATCCTGTCGTCGCTGAAGGGCGTCGGCTATGGCGGCGCCGATCAGCCGATGCCGATCGTGACCGGCCAGGACGCCGAGGTTCCCTCGATCAAGTCGATGATCGCCGGCGAGCAATATTCCACCGTGTTCAAGGACACGCGCGAGCTCGCCAAGGTCACGGCCAACATGGTCGACGCCGTGCTGGCCGGCAAGGAAGTGCCGGTTAACGACACCAAGACCTATAACAACGGGGTCAAGGTGGTGCCCTCCTATCTGTTGAAGCCGGTCAGCGTTGGCCGCGACAACTGGAAGGAGATTCTGATCGGCAGCGGCTACTACACCGAAGACCAGATCACGAACTAAATACCCGCGACCGGTTGGCCCCGCTGATTGCGGCGGGGCCAACCCTTGCTTTGAAAGACCCGACCGGCATGGATGGCCGGCTTTTTTGTTTTCACCGCGCTTTGCTGTTTTCACGGTGGGGCGGCGGGAGCAAGATAGGGCGAATTCGGAGGCCCCCATTTGACCCTGGCAATGACGCAGGAACCCGTTCGCGAAACGGGACCCGACACGATCCTGGAGATGCGCGGCATCACCAAGACCTTTCCGGGCGTGAATGCGCTGGACAATGTCAACCTTGCGGTGCGCGCGGGCGAGATCCACGCGGTGGTGGGCGAGAACGGCGCAGGCAAGTCCACCCTCATGAAGGTGCTGAGCGGCGTCTATCCGCATGGCGACTATTCCGGCGAGATCTATTTCCTGGGGACGGAGTGCAAGTTCCGCGACATTGCGGACAGCGAGAAGGCCGGCATCGTCATCATCCACCAGGAGCTGGCGCTGGTGCCGCTGCTCTCGATCGCGGAGAACATCTTTCTCGGCAACGAGCCGGCCAAGAACGGCATCATCGATTGGCATGCCTCTTTCAGCAGGACGCGCGCGCTGTTGAAAAAGGTCGGCCTCAAGGAATCGCCCAATACCCTCATCACCGATCTCGGCGTCGGCAAGCAGCAATTGGTGGAGATCGCCAAGGCCCTCTCCAAAGAGGTGAAGCTGCTGATCCTGGACGAGCCGACCGCCAGCCTCAATGAAAGCGACAGCGACGCCCTGCTGGCGCTGTTGAAGGAATTCCGCGCCCAGGGCATCTCTTCCATCCTTATCTCTCACAAGCTGAACGAGATACTGAAGGTCGCGGATTCCATCACCATCCTGCGCGACGGCGCGACGGTCGACAATCTTGACTGCCATGCGCAAAAGGTGGACGAGGACCGCATCATCCGCTCCATGGTGGGGCGCGAGCTGGCGGACCGCTACCCGAAGCGCACGCCGCGCATCGGCGATCCCATCTTCGAGGTGAAGAACTGGGTCGTCTATCACAAGGAACATGCCGACCGGCAGATGATCAAAGGCATCGACCTCAACGTCCGCAAGGGCGAGATCGTCGGCATCGCGGGCCTGATGGGTTCCGGCAGGACCGAGCTGGCGATGAGCATCTTCGGCCGCTCCTACGGCCAGAAGATCAGCGGCCAGGTAAAGCTGCACGGCAAGGAGATCGACGTCTCCACTATCGACAAAGCGATGAGGGCCGGAATCGCCTACGTGACCGAGGACCGCAAGAATTACGGCCTGGTGCTGATCGACGACATCATGCACAACGTCACGCTCGCGAACCTTCCCGGCGTGTCACGCAACGGCGTGATCGACGACGGCAAGGAGCAGACGGTCGCCCACAAATACCGCCGCGACCTCAACATCCGCTGCTCCAGCGTGTTCCAGCAGGCGGTGAATCTGAGTGGTGGCAACCAGCAGAAGGTGGTGCTCAGCAAGTGGTTGTTCACCGGGCCGGAGATCCTGATCCTGGACGAGCCGACGCGTGGCATCGATGTCGGCGCGAAATACGAGATCTATACGATCATCGCGCGGCTGGCGGAGGAGGGGAAAGGCATCATCGTCATCTCCTCCGAGATGCCGGAGCTGCTCGGCATCAGCGACCGGATCTATGTGATGAACGAAGGCAGGATGGTCGGCGAGATGCCGACCAAGGAAGCGAGCCAGGAAAAGATCATGCGCGCGATCATGAGATCCTGGGACAAATGAGATTGCAGGAAGAGTGAGATGGCACAGCAGACCTTAGCATCGGAAGAACCGCGCCAGCACCGCAGCCTGGCCAGCTTCGTGAAGAGCAACATCCGCGAATACGGCATGCTGCTGTCGCTGATCCTGATCATGGTGTTCTTCCAGTTCATGACCGGCGGCACGTTGCTGAAGCCTCTCAACCTCACCAACCTCATCCTGCAGAACAGCTACATCGTCATCATGGCGCTCGGCATGATGCTGATCATCGTCGCCGGCCATATCGATCTGTCGGTCGGATCGGTCTGCGGTTTCATCGGCGCGGTCGCCGCCGTCCTCATCGTGCAGTACCATATCCACTGGATCCCCGTGACCGTCTTCTGCCTGGCGCTGGGCGCGGGCATCGGCGCGATGCAGGGTTATTTCGTCGCCTTCTGGAAAATACCGGCCTTCATCGTGACCCTGGCGGGCATGCTCGTGTTCAAGGGCCTGGCGCTCTATATCCTGAAAGGTCAGTCGGTCGGGCCGTTCCCGGTCCCGTTCCAGCGCATGAGCTCCGGTTTCCTGCCGGACGCGGCCGCCGGCCTGATCGAAGCCTTCAACACCACCTCGTTCGTGATCGGCCTCGCCGTCACCGTGCTGGTGATCTATTTCAACGTGAATGAGCGGCGCGGCCAGCAGGAGCATGGGCTGGTGGAAGAGCCGTTCATCTTTTTCCTCGGGCGCAACATCCTGGTCGCCGCGGGCTTCATCCTGTTCTCGTACCTGATGGCGTCCTACAAGGGCCTGCCGAACGTGCTGATCGTCATGTTCGCGCTGATCGTGCTCTATGCGTTCGTGACCTCCAGCATGACCATCGGCCGGCGCATCTATGCCCTCGGCGGCAACGAGAAGGCGGCGCGCCTGTCGGGCATCAAGACCCATCGGCTGACCTTCTACACCTTCACCAACATGGGATTGCTGGCGGGCCTTGCCGGCCTCATCTTCGCGGCGCGCTTGAACACGGCCACGCCGAAGGCGGGCCTGGGTTTCGAACTGGACGTGATCGCCGCCTGCTTCATCGGCGGCGCTTCTGCGTCCGGCGGCGTGGGCAAGGTGGTGGGCGCGGTGATCGGCGCCTTCGTGATGGGCGTGATGAATAACGGCATGTCGATCCTCGGCGTCGGGATCGATCTGCAGCAGGTGATCAAGGGCCTGGTGCTGCTGGCCGCCGTGTTCCTGGACGTGTACTACAAGAACAAAGCCTAGGTTGGTCGCATTTTCTGCGCCGAACCGGCGGCCACTTCGGCGCGGAAAATGCTCCGGCTAGCTCGCCGACCTCAGCTCCGTGATCGGGCAGGTGTAGTTGAGGCCGTTGACGGCGACCAATGCCATCAGCGGGCCGCGGATGCTGCTCGCGCCGAAGCACAGGATGATGCCGATCTTGCCGTCGCGGAACAGCACCTTGTCGCCGACACGGAAATCCTCCATCTCGACCGGGCCGGATTTCGGCGTCCAGGGATGAAGCAGGCTGCGTTCGCCATTTGATCGCGCGCGCCGCGCGCTTGCCAAGTCAAACACCATTGCTGTCATGGGATACGACCTCCCAGCTCGCCATCGCAAGGAAAACGTCCAAGCCCCGCCGTTGGTTCCGAGTCAGGTGGCGGGCCGGCTAGGGTTGAGTCGGCAAAGTGATCGGCAGTCCCGGCGCGTCCGGACCGAACTGGTCGATCTGGATGGCCGCCTTCTGCGTGTTGGCGGGAATGGCGAAGGAAACCGCGCCCTCTTTTGCCGCATTTGCGTCGACCAGCTCGTTGAGCTCGTTGAAGGGCGCGAGCGACACGTCGTCGGCCAGCAGCCGGAAATTCGCATTCCAGAAATTGGCGGGATAGCTGGTGTGATTCAGCATCCGGATCGTGAAGGTGAGCGCGAGTTGATCGATCTCATGGCGGTCGAGCTCGATCTTGAGAATGGTGTAGGTCCGATCCTCCGACTTCACGACCTGGCCGGCCGGCAGGACGATCGGAAAGGCTCCACTCGGCTGCGCACCGGTCGCCGCCGAGGCCGTAGCGGCAGGCATCGCAGTATCGGTGCGCGGCCCGCCCATTGAGAGATAGAGGCTGAGCCCGACCAGGATCAGGCCCACCAGGCCGGCAAACAAGCGGCCCTTGGGGCCGGCATCGAGCCGGTCGGTGATGCGCCGGAAAACGGCGATCGCCAGGAACGCCAGGCCCGCCACCAGCAAGACCGCATTGACCGGCGCGGCGAGCAGCGCCTTGACCACATCTGCCACGATTTCCCCTCATGAAAGCCCGATCGATGCCGAGCCTAGCAGGGCGGCCCGCCCCGGCGCCAGACCTCCGGATCGCAGTCAGCCTGCCGTCATGTTGCCCTTGCTATTCCCGCGGAACGGTAACCGCTCGTTCACTCAACCAGGGGACATTCAATGATGACGATCGCACACATTCATCCGATGCTGGTGCATTTCCCGATCGTGTTCTTTCTCAGCCTCGCGATCCTGGACACGATTGCAACCATGCGCGGCGTCTCGGTGACCGGGCGCGGCGCCATCGGCAATGTTTCGACCGGCCTTGCGCTGCTCGCGGGCCTGTTCGCCATCGTCACCTATGTCTTCGGCGACATGGCGCTGGAATTCGCCGAGGCCGGCGGCTTCCACAGCGATGTCGCGGAGGTTCACGAAGGCCTGGGCGAGGCGACGGCCGCGGCCTTTGCGATCTGGGCCATCGTCCGGGTGGTCGCGTGGTGGCGCAACGCCCACTGGCGCGGCGGCAGCGCGGCCCTGCTGACCCTGGTGGAGCTGCTGGGCGCGGTCATCGTCGTGACGACGGCCTATTACGGCGGCGAGCTCGTCTACAATCTCGGCGTCAACGTGGCGACGGCAGGCTAGCGCCGCTCAATGCACCGCCGCATACATGATCTTTTCCTCGGTCGCGTCCTGGGGCGATAGTTCCTCCACGATGCGGCCCTGGCGGCAGACCAGGATGCGGTCGGAGAGGTTCATGATCTCCGGCAGATAGGATGAGATCACCACCACGGCCAGCCCCTCGTCGGCCAGCCGGTTGATGATCTGGTGGATCTCCGCGATCGCGCCGACATCGACGCCGCGGGTCGGCTCGTCGAAGATGACGACACGCGGCTTCTGCACCAGGCTCTTGCCGATCACCACCTTCTGCTGGTTGCCGCCCGACAGCTCGATCACCCGCGCATTGTCGTTGATGGCGCGCACGTTCAGCGTCTTGCTCCAATGCTGCGAGAGCTCGCGCATCTCGCGCATGCTGACGTACGGCAGGCGCTCCAGACCCGCGGCCAGCAGGCCGGAATAGAGATTCTCCGCGATCGACATGGTCTCGAAGAAGCCTTCGGCCTTGCGGTCCTCTGTCACGTAGAGGATGCCGTCCTTGACGGCGGTCGCGGGCACGTAATAGCGCACCGGCCGTCCATCCAGCTCCACGTCGCCGCCGCGCAGGAAGTTGCGCTTGTAGATGCCGGAGACGACCTTGAAGGTCTCCGTGCGCCCCGAGCCGATCAAGCCGAACACGCCGGTGATCTGCCCCTCGTAGATCGAGAAGGAATTGTTGCGCACGATGTTGCTCATGGAGATGTCCTGCACCGACAAGACCTTGGCGCCCGCCTTGCGCACATCGCCGGCGCCGCGGCGGTTGCGATACAGCTCGCCGGACAGGGTGCGGCCCACCATGTGACGGATCACCGTATCGCGGTCGAAGCTCGCGGTCGGGCCAGACTGTACCTTCTCGCCGTCGCGCAGGATGGTGATGCGGTCGGAATGGGCGAGGGCTTCTTCCAGCGCATGGGTGATGAAGATGATGGAAACCCCGCGCTGCTTCAGCCGGCGCATCAGCGCGAAGAAATGCCGCTTCTCCTCCGGCGTCAGGGTCGCGGTCGGCTCATCGAAAATGATGATCTCCGCCTTGTGCTGGACGGCGCGGGCGATCTCCACCATCTGCCTTTTGGCGGCGCCCAGCGTCGCGACGATGGCGGTGGGATCGACGGTGAAGTTGAGCGACTGCAGGAATTGCTGGGCGGCGATATAGATGCCGCGCAGCCGGTTCAGGAATTTCTCGTCGCCCAGATAGAGATTCTGCGCCACCGTCATGGAGGGGACGAGGCTGGTCTCCTGGAACACCATGGCGATGCCGGCCTTCAGCGCCTCGGAGGGCGAGGCGAAGCTCACCTCCTGGCCGCGATAAAGCATCTTTCCGCTGGTGGTGAGGATGGCGCCGGCCATGATCTTGGTCAGGGTCGATTTGCCGGCGCCGTTCTCGCCGACCAAAGAATGGATCTCGCCCGCCTTCAGATCGAAATCGATGTCCTTGATCGCTGGCACGCCGCGATAGGCCTTGGTCAGCTTCTGCACTTCGAGGATGATTGTCTCGCTCATGCTTCGCTCCCGGCGCGCCAGTCGATCTCGATGAGGGCATTGCCGCCTTTCGAGGCCGCCAGCACGCGGCCGTTGGCCTCGACCACGCTGGTGATGCCGTGGCGCCGCCCGTTGGCGCGGCTGTGGAAGCTGGCGGTCGGCCGCAGGTCCGCATCGAGCCGCACCACCAGGCCATAGGAGCGCGACGGCGACCAGGGCTTGTGAGTCCCCATGGTCTTGACCCCGCCGCTTTGCAGCGGCTCCAGGAAACTCTCGCCGGAGCTGAAGGCCGGCGCGATCCAATGCGGCCGCGCGATCTCCTGCATCATGGCGGCGCGGTAATCGTCCTCCAGCAGCACGAACTCGATCAGCCGGTTGCGCGGCGCGAACAAGGCCAGCCACGCGCCACCGTCGGCGGCCGGCGACAGCCGTGCCGGATAGCCGGGCAGCTCGGTGAGCAGCGGCTGCAATGCGCCGCCCTCGCGCGGGATCGCAACCAGCCGGTGCCGCCAGCTCTCGGAGACGATGATGTGCTGCTGCTGGACCAGGATGCCGTAGGGGAAGGCCAGCTCGCCCGCCAGGCGCTGCGCGCTCGACTTCGCGAGATCTACCCGCCACAGCGATCCCCTGGCATTCTTTTCCATCAGGTCCACCGCCCAGTCCGACGCACGGTGGCGGGAGGATCCCTGGGTGATGAACAGGCCGTCCGGGCCGTCGAACGCCATGGCGGTCGGGCAGGCGAGATTGTTGAACAGCGCGGGCGCCAGGCTCTTGCCAGAGTGCGGGCCGCCCTGGATGACGATCGTCCCGTCATCGCCGGCAATCGCGAGGGATCGGCCCGGCCCGGCTGCGATGGCGGCCACAATCGTCGGACATTGCGTGACACGCACCGGCGCATCGGCGCCCGGCGGCAGTGCCAGAACGTCGATGCCACTGGAGAACAGGAACTCTCCGCCATCGGTGGCGAGATTGTCCGGCGCCGCGATCTCCAGCGCCGCGCGCGCCTCGTCCAGCGCGGTGTTGGGGCGAAACGCGCCATCCATTGGCGGGATGGTGACCGCCTTGCCGCGGAACAGGTCGAGGAGGGGATCGAAGATCATGCGACCAGCCGCCAATGTTGCAATCCCCTCCCCCGAGGCGGGGGAGGGTAGGGTGGGGGCGACGGCAGTTCAGCTCGACGCAATCTTCGCAGGAGAGAACAACCCCCACCCCGACCCTCCCCCAGCTTGGGGGAGGGAAGTCTTGTCTGGATGAGATCGCTCATGACCCCCGCCCCCAATACGAATCCGGCGAGGTCCAGGTGGGATCGGCGCCCGGGATGCGGTAGCGGCCGATGCGGTTGTTGAGGATGCCGCCGACATAGAGATAGCCCTTGTGCTCGCGCATCGAGGTCACCATCGGGTGGCTCTCGCCGGAGAGGTCGCCGAGCGTCTCGACGATGCGGCCGGTCTCGTCGAACTTCACCACGCCGCCGGTATTGATGTTGGGGAACAGCCATTCATCCTGCGGCAGGCGGCGGGTCATGCGCTTGCGCATGCCGGGCGAGCGCAAGGCGAGGTCGAAGCTCGGCGTGCGCATGCCGAGCCACGCCATCCAGTAGGTCCCGTCGGAGGCGCGGTTGATGTTGTCTGGATAGCCCGGCATGTCCTTGATCACGCACTCGACCTGCCCCGCTTTCGGCCCGTCGAACCAGTAGCGGTGCACGCGGCAGGCCCAGGATTCGGCCATGAACAGCGACTTGCCGTCGTGCGCGATGCAGACGCCATTGGCATAGCGATAGCGGTCGAGGATGGTGGTGGTCTTGCCGGTGCGCGGGTCGTAGCAGAGCAGGCGACCGGTCGGCCGGCTCTCGATCGAATCCACCGCCCATTCATGGGCGTCGTAGCGCGTGGTGGAATCGGTGAAAAAGATCCGGCCGTCCGGCACGACATCGCAATCGTTGGGATCGCGCAGCCGCGCATCGTCGACGATCGAGGTCCATGAACGCCGCGTCTCGGCCGACAGCTTCGTCACCTCGCCCGTCTTCGAGATCGAATAGAGTCCCATGGCGCCGACGCAGGAGAGGAGGTTGCCTTCCCGGTCGAAGGCGAGGCCCAGCGGGAAGCCGCCGGTATGGGCAAACACTTCCGAGCGTTTGTAGTCGGGCGCGAAGAACCGCACGATCTCGCCATGGCGGGTGCCGCAATAGAGATGATCGTCGCGGTCCAGGATCACATCCTCCGGCCCTTCGATCTCGCCGAGGCCGATATACTCGGTCTTCGCCAGCCGGTCGTTCAGCGCATAGGGCGTGCCTGACGTCGGCAATGCCGATTGCGTCTCGCCCATCCGGTGATGGATCGGCGCGACGTAGAGCTCGTTCAGCACCTTGTCGCGGTTCTTGAGCCAGCGGATGTCCAGCACGACCGCGACCGCCAGCAGGATGCCCAGCACCATCTGGTTGAAGCCGGTGCCGAAGCCGAGGCGGATGAGGCCGTTGGTCATCACCAGCACGATGATCGCGCCCATGACGCCCTTCATGATGGAGCCGCGCCCGCCGCCCAGCGAATTGCCACCGACCACGGCTGCGGTGAGGGCCAGGATCTCCAGCCCCGCGCCGGTACCAGGGCCCGCGCCGCTGAGGCGGCAGGCGAACAGGAAGCCCGCCAGCCCGCAGCACAGACCGGAGATCACATAGGTCATGAAGACCGTGCGCTTCACGTTGATGCCGGAATTGAAGGCGGAGCGGCGCGAGCCGCCGACCGCCAATATGTGCCAGCCGGGACGCGCGCGCGTCAGCGCGATATGCGCCAGGATCGCGATCACGATGGCGGTGAGGACGGCGATGGAGAATCCATAGACCGTACCATCGCCGATGAAGTCCCACAGGTCGGAGGACATCATGGAGGATTGGATGGCGGTGCCGTAATCCACCACCAGGATATCGAAGACGGCGCGGCCGATGATCAGCGTGACGAGCGTGGTGAGGAATGCGCGCAGCCGCATATAGCCGACGAGATAGCCGTTGATGGCGCCGATCACCAGCCCGGTCGCCATCGCCGCCGCGAACGCCACCCAGACCGGCTGCTCCAGGATGAAAAAGGTGCCGGCCGCCGAGAAGCAGGCGAGCGCGAAGATCGAGCCGACCGAAAGATCGATGCCGCCGCCCAGCATGACGATGGTGAGGCCGGTGACGACGATTGAGAACTCGCCGAGCTGGCGCGTCGAATCGCTCAGCGATTGCGGCTTGAAAAAGCCATTGATGGCGGAGCCGAACCCGACGACCGTGATGACCAGGGCTAGGAACGGAATGGCGTTATCGGTCCAGCGCTTGGTCAGGATCTCTCCGATCAAGTGATCGGGAATGAAATTGTAGCGCAGGCGCAGGGCCCGTTCTTTGACGGTCATGAGCGGGCCTGCTGCAAAATGAAACCCCGGAGGACTTCCCCTTCCCCCCTTGTGGGGGAAGGCCGGGATGGGGGGTGATGCCGCGCTGTACCGTCGATGCTTTGCGCTCTTCGAGCGCGCGCGCCAATCGGCGCGCTACCCCCCATCCACCCCCGGGCTCTTTCGACCCGGGGGTCGCTGACGCTCGCTAAGCCTCCGCAACCTTCCCCCGCAAGGGGGAAAGGGGAGTTTTGGTAAATTGGAATCATCGGTCCCCTGGAGTTGATGGGAGCGGCCGTCGCGTAGCCGCTCCCATTCAGCGTCGATAGCGAGTTACTGCGCCGCTTGCAGCGACTTCAGGTCCCAGCAGGTCTCGGGCTTCAAGTCGGCCTTCGTCGTCGCCTTTTCCAGCGTGTAGATGTAGGTCTTCGACGTGCCGGCCGGCTGGCCGCTTTGCAGCAGGAACTTGATGACCGCGTTCATGTCGCGCGACTGACCGTGCAGCTCGGTCATCACGACCGCGCCGAAGGTGCCGTCCTCGATCGCCTTGCAATCAACGGTCTCGCCGCCGCCGGTGGTCACTAGGAACACCTTGCCGTCGAGCTTGGCATCGCGGATGGCGGCCGCCGCGCCGGTGGCATCGCCATCCCAGAAGTCGATGATGGCGCAGATGTCCGGGTTCTGCTGCAGCATGGTGGTGGTCACGTTGCGCGAGGTGGTCGGATCCCAGTTGGAGAACGGCTCCGCCACCACCTTGAAGTCGGGATACTTCTTCAGCACCTTCATAATGCCGTTGTACTGGTAGATGCTGGATGCGTTGGCCGCATCGCCCTGCACCAGCCCGATCTTCTTGGACGAACCCTCGCCGCAGCCCTTCACCGCCGCTTCGGCCTCGAGCTGGCCGAGCCTATCCCAGTCGCTGCCGACGAAGGCGTCGGCCGGGAAGTTCATCGGATTGTCGATCAGGACGACATAGATGCCTTCCTTCTGCGCCCGCTTCAGCACCTTGCCGTAGGAGTTGAGGTCGGGGGAATGCACCACCAGCACGTTGGGCTTCGGATCGGACGACACCAACTCGGTCAGCGCCTGGGCGCCGGCCTCAGTGCTCCAGTTGGGGTCGCGGGTCTCAAACACGCCACCGTAGGATTCGACTTCACGCTTGAGGTACGCCGCCCAGCCCTGTGCCAGGTCGAAGCCCATCGCCATCGGCACCAGCACGACGCGTTTGCCCTTGAGCGCCTCGTTGTAGGCGGCGGGTCCCGGATCGTCGCCGCTCTGCGCCTGGGCCGACTGGCCAGCCGAGATCGTCAGCGCCGCCAGCGATAGGGCCGCCACAAACAGACTCTTCCACTTCATGATCATAGCCTCCTGCCTCTCATGGTGATTTTCCGTTGCGCGCTAGATGTCTCCCTGCTGCGCGGTCTGCTCGTCGCGCGGATTGAGCAGCCCGTCGACCACGATGGCGATCAGCAGGATCGTGGATTTGATCAGGTTCTGATAGATGTTCGAGATGTCGATGATGGTCATGGCGTTCTGCATGATGCCGATCAGCAGCGCGCCGACGATCACGTTGCGCATGCCGCCTGTCCCGCCATTGAGGCCGATGCCGCCGATCACCACCACCAGGATGACGTCGTACAGCAGGGTGGAGTTCACCACCCGCACATTGATGCTGTGCAGGCTGGAGGCGATCAGGAGGCCGGCGGCGAAGGCGATCAGGGCCGACAGCACGTAGCGCAGCACGATCATCGGCCTGACCGGGATGCCCATGTTGCGCGCCGCCATGAAATTGTCGCCCATGAGGTAGGTGTAGCGGCCCCATTTGGCGAAGCGCAGGAAAAGATAGGCGGCGAGGCAGATGCCGGAGAAGAAGAACACCTCGACCGGAACGTCGAGGAAGCGGAAGCGGCCGAGCTGCTCCACCCAATGGTCTTGCGGCACCGGCGTCGCGTCCTGCCCGATCAGCTGCGAGCGGACGAAGCCATAGACGAAGGCCGAGCTGGCCAGGGTCGCGAAGATCGCCGGCACGTCGGCATAGGCGATCAGGAACCCGTTGATGAGGCCGATGGCGATGACGCCCGCCAGTGCGATGGCAAGGGCGGTGCCGCCGGGGACGCCGTCATTCAGCATCTGCAGGTACCAGGCGACCGACATCGCCATGATGGCGACCATCGAGAGGTCGATGCCCCGCCCGATGATGATGACCGCCATCCCGACCGCGAGGATGCCGAGCACACTGACGCTCCGCACGATGGCGACGAGATTCTCCGCGGTGAAGAAGCCGTTGAGGCCCACCGACGCCGCCAGGAACAGCAGGACCGCCAGGGCGAAGACGATCCGCTCCTGGGTCATGCCGCCGAATGTTCGAGCTTGTGCCATCCCCGTCCCGTCCCGCGAAGGCCGCTAGCTAACAACGAAACTGTCATATGGACAAGTAATGGAGCGCGAGTTTCTTTCGTTTGGTTCGCAAGTGCGGCTCGCAGCCCCATCAGTGCGGGGACCATTGGAACCTTCAGGAACCAATTCGCATGCGGTCTCTGCCTTCGATCGCCCTGCCGTTGTGAAGCCGAGCACAGACACAATCGCCGGGACGCTCTTCTATCCCGCCCGGATCGGTTCTAGCATCCGGGCAAGACGCCGCTGGATCCTAATGGCGGCGGATATCGGGAGGACACGATGGCATTCCAAGGCCAGTCGCAGGCGCGCAAGGTTTCGGCGGCGGAGGCGGCCGCTTTGGTCAGATCCGGCATGTGGCTGGATTGGGGCTTCGGCCTGGTGCAGCCGGACCGCTTCGACCAGGCGCTGGCGGCGCGCAAGGACGAATTGACGGGCGTGAAGATCCGCACCTGCCTCAGCATGCGCCCGCGCGCGGTCCTGGAAACCGATCCCGAGGCCGATCATTTCCAATGGTTCAGCTGGCATTTCTCCGGCTACGACCGCAAGCACCACGATGCCGGGCGCTGCAACTACATCCCGATGAATTTCGGCGAGGTGCCGGATTGGTACCGCCGCTTCATCGAGCCGGTCGACATCCTCATCATGAAGACCGCGCCGATGGACGAGAACGGCTTCTTCAATTTCGGCATGTCCTCGACCTATTCCTATGCCACGGCCGAGCGCGCGCGCTGCATCATCGTCGAAGTGTCCGAGCATGCGCCCCACGTGTTCGGCGAGCAAAGCGCCATCCATGTCAGCCACGTCGACTACATCATCGACGAGGGCAGCGATCCCCTGCCGGAGATCAAGAACCCGCCGGTCAGCGAGATCGACCGCATGATCGCCGCCAACATCGCTGCCGAGGTGGAGAACGGCGCCTGCCTGCAGATCGGCATCGGCGGCATGCCCAATGCGGTCTGCACCATGCTGAAGGAAGCGGGCGTGCGCGATCTCGGCGTGCACACCGAGATGCTGGCGGAGGGCATCATCGAGCTGATCGAGGCCGGCCTCGTCACCAACGCGCGCAAGCGGCTCAATCCCGGCAAGACCATCTTCACCTTCGCGGCAGGCTCGAAGAAGCAATATGACCTGATCCACCGCAACCACGAGATCCATGCCTATCCGGTGGATTACACCAACCTACCGCACAACATCATGCAGAACGACAATGTGGTGTCGATCAACAACACCACCCAGATCGACCTGCAAGGCCAGGCCGCCTCGGAAAGCGCAGGCCACCGGCACATCAGCGGCACAGGCGGGCAGTTGCAGTTCGTGCGTGGTGCCTATGCCTCGCATGGCGGCAAGAGCTTCATCTGCATGTCCTCGACCTATGACAAGAAGGGCGAGCCGCAGAGCCGCATCGTCTCGGGCCTCACGCCCGGCAACATCGTCACCACGCCGCGCTCCGACACCATGTATGTCGCGACCGAATACGGCATCGTGAACCTCAAGGGCAAATCCGTGGCCGAGCGCGCCAAGGCCCTGATCTCCATCGCCCACCCCAAGTTCCGCGAGCAGCTGGAGCGCGAGGCGCGGGAGAAGAACATGCTGTGCAAGGGGTTCATCTGACGAGAGGGGGCAGCGTCGATAGCATGGCGCCATTGCCGCTCGAAACCTCGGGATCTTTCCATTGCAGCCCATCCTGCGCTTTCTGAGGTCCCGCACATCCGAGCTGCGCCTGGCGGTGCGGGTCACCTCGGCGGCGGTGCTGGCCTTTGCGCTCGCCAATCTGCTGGGGTTTACGCATGGCTTCTGGGCGGTCATCACCGCGATCATCGTGATGCAAACCAGCGTCGGCGGCTCGCTCAAGGCGGCGCTCGACCGGCTGCTTGGCACCATCGCGGGCGCGCTGTGGGGCGCGGCCATCGCCGTGCTCGTCCCGCATGCGACCACGAGCGGGCTGGCGGAGGCGATGGTGCTCGCGATCGCGCCGCTGGCGCTCCTGGCCGCCATCAAGCCCAATTTCAAGGTCGCGCCGATCACCGCCTTCATCGTCCTGGTGCCGCTGTCGGGACAGGCGGCGGCGCCGTTGACCTTCGCGCTCAATCGCATCCTGGAGATCTCGATCGGCAGCGTGGTCGGCATGGCGACCTCGCTGCTGATCCTGCCGGCGCGCGCCCATCAGGTGCTGACGCGCGTCGCGGCCAAGGCCGCCGACCTGAATGCCGACCTGATGGTCACCTTGTTCGACGGCCTGACCAGCGACGCCGGCCGGGCGGGGCTGCGCGCGCAGCACGCGATCATCCGCAAGGCCCTGGCGCAGGCGGAGACGGCCGCGGAGGAAGCCCTGCGCGAGCGCAAGAGCTACCTGACCGATTCACCCGACCCGGAGCCGCTGGTGCGCACCCTCAACCGCCTGCGGCACGATCTGGTGATGGTGGGGCGAGCAACCGCCAAGCCCTTGCCGGCGGTGCTGGCGACGCGCCTGGAGCCGAAGCTGCTCGACGTGCGCGATGCCGGCAGCACGCTCCTGCGCGGCATGGCGGAGGCGCTGCGCACACGGAAGACGGCGCCAAGCCTCTCGCCCTTCGAGACGGCGTTGCGCGACTATGTGGCGGAAATGGATGTGGTGTGGAAGGACCCGGTGACCCAGGCACTCGCGGCGGACGACGCCGGCCGCATCTTTGCCCTGCGCTTCGCCCTGGAGCAGATGAGCCAGGATTGCCGCGACTTCGTTAACCGCATCAACGAAATAGCCGGCAAGAGCGACCAGTCGGCGGCCAGTTGACGAGAGCGCAGCATGATGGCACTGCATCTTGCATGACAGACAAGCCGGTTCCGCTCAGCGAAATCACTTCCTATCACGCCCACATCTATTTTGAATCGGGCGAGGGGCGGGAGCGCGCCGCGCGACTGCGCGAACTGATCGGAGAGCGCTTCGTGGCGCGCCTCGGGTCGTGGCACGACAAGCCGGTCGGGCCGCATCCGGTTCCGATGTACCAGGTCGCTTTCGCGGTCGATCTGTTCCCGCGCTTCGTGCCGTGGCTGATGCTGAACCGCATGGGCCTGACAGTATTGGTCCACCCCAACACCAAGCGCCCGCGCGACGATCATCTCAGCAATGCGCTGTGGCTGGGCGCAATGCTGCCGCTGAAGGGCGACATCCTGCCGGTCAAGGTGGCGGCGAGCGAGGTCGAGGAACTGCCGGAGCCGAACACCAGCCCGACGCTGCAGCCGTGATTGTTCATCGAAAGTGAACAATAATTCCCGGTGCCGGCCATACCGCGCGGGGGCTGCGCGCCCCACATAAATGTCCTAGTTTCAGCCCACCGTTTCGAGGGAACCGATCATGGGTCAAGTCAAAGTCCAATCCGCCGAAGCGCCGAAGACCGAGCGCCGGGTCGTCACGACGATCCGGGGCCGCGCGGCCAGCGACGGTGCGGGCGTCAAGCTGACGCGCGTCATCGGCCAGCCGGCGCTGCCCGACCTCGACCCGTTCCTGATGCTGGACGAATTCGGCTCCGACAAGGGCGCCGACTATATCGGCGGCTTTCCCGACCATCCGCATCGCGGGTTCGAGACCGTGACCTACATGCTCGCCGGGCGCATGCGCCACGGCGACAACCAGGGCAATGTCGGCCTGCTACGGCCGGGCAGCGTGCAATGGATGACGGCGGGGCGTGGCATCATCCATTCCGAGATGCCGGAGCAGGAAGAAGGCCTGATGCAGGGCTTCCAGCTCTGGGTCAACCTGCCGGCCAAGGACAAGATGACGAAGCCGCGCTATCAGGACATCGATCCGGAAGCGATCCCGGTGGTGGAGCGCGCCGACGGCACCAAGGTGAAGGTGCTGGTCGGCAGCTTCGATGGCGTGCGCGGACCCGTCACCGACGTGGCGACCGATCCCACCTATCTCGACATCACCTTGCCCGCGGGCAACAGCGCGAGCGTGACAGTGCCGGCCGAGCACAACGCCTTCGCCTATGTGTTCGAAGGCAGTGCGAAGATCGGCGCCGGCAACGCGGCACAGCCAGTCGCGCGTGGCGAGCTCGCCGTGCTCAGCCTCGGCGATGCGGTGACGATCGAAGGCGGCGCCGGCGGCGGACGCCTGATCCTGGTCGGCGGCCGCCCGCTGCGCGAGCCGGTCGCCAAATACGGGCCGTTCGTCATGAACACGCCGGATGAGATCCGCCAGGCGATCGCGGATTATCAGGCGGGGAAGTTCGTTTAGGTCGCGCTATCCCACATCCAGCACGAAATCGTAGCGCCCGATCTTCGTTGCGGCGTCCTGCTTCAGATCGAGCAGCAACGCAGAATCGAAAATGCGGTCGCGCTCGTTCTGCGGTTCGCCCGGGAAATAGAGCTGGGTGGTGAGGATGTCCTGGCCCGGCGCCTGGACCTTCAGGTGGAAGTGGCGCGTGCGGCCGGGATAAAGGCCGGGGACGATGGTCTCGAACACGAAGCGTCCCAGTGAATCGCTGAATTGGTGGCCGCGCAGGCGATAACCTCGGTTGTCGTACTGGCCTGCCGCGTCGGCGTGCCAGAGGTCGAGCAGCGCCCCCGGCACGGTCTGGCAGCGGCGGTCCAGCACGAAGCCGGCAAGGGCGATGCGATCGCCCTTCATGCCCTCTTCGACCAGGTTGGCGCGCTCCGGCGAGTTGGGCGTGAAATAGGGGCCTTCGGTCTCGGCCGGGGTCGGATCGTCGTCGTCACGGCATCGCGGGGTCGCCGGCAGCAGAGCCTCCTGCGCCAGGAGGCGGCGCGTAGCAAGCCCGCTGATAATGGTCGCGGCGCCCACGCCCAGCAGGGCGCGGCGGGAAAATCTCGTATCGATCATGAACGATCCGTACTCGCAGTTGCTGTCCGTCTTCAACGGGCGGTCATCAACAATCTTTCGATATGCCGGTTGCGCCGGAGCCATGCCATTCACGGACGATATTCATCGGGTCAGCAAGGGCAACTACAACTCGGTCCTAGTCGTGGATTTTCTATCAAACGTCGTCGGTGGAACGTACTGGCGCCAATTAGTCCGTTATACTGAATATTCGATAAAAGCTCATCGACATCAGCAAGGAAACAAAAGATCGCACAACGCGATCCAACGGTGAGCGGGCTTAGAGTTCAAGTGGGGAAGGGGGGCGCTCGTGCCTATCGGCATGTGGCGCTGATGAAGCTTGCTGACAGCCCTCGTTCTCATCTGCTCGGTTCTTGTGACGCCGGATCTGCACGATTGCGACGAGGCGAATGCCCGCGCGGTGATGCTGTTACCGGAGGAATTCGCAAGCCCTGTGACCTGCGCCATGCATGGCCAGGCCTACGTCGCAGAGACGGCAATCGGCCGAAGTCTGGCCGAAAGTGATCGTATCAAGGTCGTCTGCAGGCCGCGGCAACCACCCGAGCCGCCGATCGCGGAGCGCGACGGAGCCCATGAAGCTCGCGGTCAGCGGATGGAGTGATCAAACCGCACCCAGAACAAGCGATGGCTTTTCTCTCTACTCGGCCACGCTCTTCTGTTCCGCCGGGAAGGCGTAGGTATAGACGTGGCGCTGCACCTCGCTCAAATGGCGATACATGCAATCGAAGGCGCGCTCGCTGTTGCGCGCGGCGATCGCCTCGTAGATCTCCTGGTGCGAGGCGGTATGCACCGTCTGGCGCTTGAAGCAATGGGCATTCTCGCTGAGGCGCCGCCAGGTGGCGTCGCGCCGGCTGGCGCTCAAGGTGTCGAACAGCGATAGGAACAAGGCATTGCGCGCAGCCTCGGCGACCGCGCGGTGGAAACGCTCGTCCGCCCTCTCATAGACCAGCGGATCGGTCGCGTCCCTGGTCTCGCCGACCAGCCCCTGCAGGCGGCGGATGTCGGCCTGCGAGGCGCGCAGCGCCGCCAGGCGCGCGATCACCGGCTCCACCGCCAGGCGGACCTCGATCACCTCCAGGGGATTGGTGAATTCCAGGATCCGGTCGAACGGGATGGCGGACATTGCGGCGGCGATGGCGATCTCGCCCTCCCGCGCGCGCAGCGCCGTCGGCGCGGCGGCGGGCGCCGACTTGCCCTGGACAAAGGTGCCGCGGCCCTGATGACGCGTGATCTGGCCTTCCTGCTCGAGTACCTCCAGCGCGCGCCGCAGCGAGCGGCGGCCGACACCCATTTCGTTCGCCAGGGTGCGCTCCGGCGGGATGCGTCCGGTGGCGCCGAGGCCGCCGCCGGCGATCAACTGCCGAAGCTTGCTCAAGGTCTGGTCTGCATGCTGCAACATCGGATGCTAGCCCCTGTCTTCGCGTCGCCGGTCCTGCAGGACCATGGCGGTGAGACCGATTGGTCTCGCCCGCGCGTCCCGCCTGAACCAAGCGCATCGCGCAGCCTTGGCTTGCGGCTAATGGTTCTGAGATGGTCCGTGGTCGCGCGATCCGGACGATACACGCATGATGCGGCGCAATTCGGTCGATGTAAACCTTTCATTGCAGCCCTTGATGCCGGAAACTGAGGGGAAATATGCAACTTCCGAAACCTACCCGGTCACACTTCCGCGGCCGCGCATGAGACCAACGACCCGGGGGATGGCCGCGAATGGATCGCAGTTGACGGCACTTAAGCGGAATGGTTACGCTTGGACCATAAGCCAGCGGTGTGCGAGACCATTCTGGGGCAATTGGTTCGCGCACTGGATAAGGAGGGGGCGGATGAGCGCAAGCGCGAAGCCCGAAGGGCACAATCATCAGGCGGCGATGGACCAGCTCCATGCGGACGTCTACCGCCGTCACATGGCGCCGTTCTGGGCGATCGACAAGACCAACAAGAACGACGAAGACAACCAGCTCCGCGACAAGCGCAAGGCGATCCCCTTCATCTGGAAATACCAGAGCGATATCGAGCCGCTGCTCTATCGCTCCGCCGAGCTCATCAACACCGAATCCTCGGAGCGCCGCTCGCTCATCCTGGTCAATCCGGGGCTCGCGCCCAAGCGCGCCTCGGTCTCCACGATGTACACCGCGTACCGTCTCAACGATCCCAACGAGATCATGCCGCCGCATCGCCATTCGCCGAACGCGATCCGCCTCGGCCTCACCGGCGCGCTCAATTTCACCGGCGTCGAGGGCGAGAACATCACTTTCGGCCCGGGCGACATGGTCCTGACACCGCACGACACCTGGCACAATCACGGCAACCAGGGCAACGAGCCGGCGATCAATCTCAGCGTCCTCGATCTGCCCTTGGTCGAGACGTTGAACGCCATGTATTTCGAGCACGATTACACCGAGGAAGAGGAGGGTAAGCGGGTGCGCCGCGCCATGCAGTCCGAGCGCTTCGCCCCCGATCATTCGCAGCGCGTCTATGGCCAGGGTGGATTGATGCCACGCTTCGTCTCGCATATGCGCGGCACCGGCAATGCGTCGCCGATGTACGTCTATCGCTGGGACATGATGCGCGAGACCCTGGAGAAATTCCGCAACTGGGACGGCGATCCCTACGAAGCCTTGATGATCGAGTATGTCAATCCGATCAACGGCCAGCCGGTGTTCAAGACCATCACCTTTTTCATGCAGATGCTGCGGCCCGGCGAACGCACCCAGCCCCTGAAGCAGACTGCGAGCCTGCTGGTGGCGCCGTTCGAAGGGCAGGGCTACAGCCTGATCGGCAATCAACGCCTGGATTGGGGAAAGTTCGACACCTTCGCAGTGCCTGGCGGGGAATGGGCCGAGCACGTGAACAGCTCCGACCGCGAGCCGGCGATCCTGTTCGTTGCCAGCGACGAGCCGACCCTGAAATCCCTGGCGCTCTATCAGAAGCACGGACGGATGAAAAACGGCGAGGTGGTGCGGCTCTACTGACGCACCCATCGAATCCTTATTGATCCTCTCGCAAGACCATCATGGCCCGATCGAAAAACACCAAGCTGCTCGCGAACTTCGACTGTCCCGGCGGCGGCCAGGTCTGGGTCGTTGGCACCACGCTCTATGTGGGCCATATGCGCCAGCCGACCGGCACCACCATCGTCGACGTCTCCGATCCGAGGAATCCCAAGACCATCGCGCGGGTCGAGGTGCCGCAAGGTTGGCACTCGCACAAGGTGCGGGTCGCGAACGACGTGATGATCGTCAATCACGAGAAGCAGGGCGCCGAAGGCGACCCGGCATTCGGCGGCGGGCTCGGCATCTATGACGTGTCGAAACCGGCCGCGCCCAAGCTCATCACCAAATGGCGCACCCACGGCAAAGGCGTACATCGCTACGATTTCGATGGGCGCTACGCCTATATCTCGCCGACTGCCGAGGGCTATATCGGCAATATCTGCATGATCCTCGACCTCAAGGACCCGGCGAAGCCGGAAGAGGTCGGGCGCTGGTGGATTCCCGGCCAGTGGAAGGCGGGCGGCGAGGACTATCCGTGGGATAACTGGACTCCCCCGCGCTGC